>Ga0206836_10006_pt1 | contig 71988 bp, 42 predicted proteins | sample Alteio_BWOrgCont_28_FD_152871 | JGI IMG/M metagenome (GOLD analysis project Ga0206836, IMG submission 152871) | Enriched cells from forest soil in Barre Woods Harvard Forest LTER site, Petersham, Massachusetts, United States -... | ecosystem: Environmental > Terrestrial > Soil > Temperate forest >...
AGAATTCGAGAAAACTGCCGAATTGCTTGCCAGGGAAGCCATGAAAACAATTGGGGACAAAGCATTTGAAGAGTTAAGCCTGCGTGTCGCCGAAAGGGTAAAATCTCTGGAAGAATACAGGGCACACATGGCAACCAAGCCCAGGCATATTTTTAATTATCTGGAGATGTCGATGGACCTAAAGAAGAAAATCTATATGGAAATGTACCCCAACTTTCCCATAGAGAAATACGACATCATGGATGAAATCAATGATCCTGATAGCACGTTTGCAAATTTGATACACCTGGGCTGGCTTTGGGCAAATGGATATGTTGCCGTGTATGAAGTTACCATTGGCGACAAGCATGCTCATACCGCCGAGGTCGATGAGAGGGTTGATTTCAGCTATGAACGGTTTGACGGGCTCAATCACTTGGGATTTGGTGTGAACTTGTATGATACCTATTATGAGTATGGGGTTGATAAGATTGCCCATTACTTGAAAGAAGAATAAACGCCCCGTATCACTCGATCTCTAACAGAATTTATAACAATAAAACTCAATACGCCATGGAAACTTCATGTCAAGAACCCGACGAGAATACCACAGAAAATGTCTCTGATGTTGTAGTGCAGAATATCCGAAAGTGTGCAGGATACGAAAATATTTCTGAAGAAGAGGCTGCCCGGGTTGCCGCATTTTTAAAAGAGTTCAGTACACTTTGTTACACCGCATTTGAAAGATTATAAAATTATCTGTTTGGAATATTTTGGAATTAATTATGATTTGACGAATTCTTAACTATTTATATAAAATTTCAAAAAAATGAAAAAACAATCAACAAATGTAGAAACTTTAAAAAAGTTTGTTTTTAAGGGACAGCCGACCGTCAAAAAAAAGGGAGTCAATGCATATATTTATTACCGTGTATCGTCCTTAAAGCAAGAATTGGAAGGCAAAAGCCTTGAGTGGCAAAAGAAAATATGTGAGGATTATTGCGTAAAAAACGGGTTAACTGTAGTTGAATACTTTGGAGGTGTTCACGAATCTGCCAAAACAGACGAAGGCAGAAAAGAGTTTATGCGTATGATGGATGCTATAGATAAAGGTAAACCGGTAATTAATCATATTGTCGTTTACAGCTATGATAGATTTAGCCGTTCCGGTGATACTTCTATAATACAAGAATTACGGGATAAAGGCGTTAAAATACATGCCGTCACTCAACCTATTGATGATACTACTCCTAGCGGTATATTCTTTCAAAGTATGCAGTCTGGTTACTCTGCATGGGAAAATGCTGAACGAGAAAAAAAGTGTAAAGAAGGCATGCTTGCAAAGTTGAAGAAAGGTGAAGTTATTACTAGACCACCGATTGGCTATGATAAAAAGAAGCTGGCCCCCGGAGAAAAAGCACAATGTGTTATTAATGAGAAGGGGCGGCTGATAAGACAAGCTTTTTACTGGGCGGCCGACGAGAATATTTCGCAGGCTGAGGTGATTCTTAGGTTAAAGCCAATGGGATTATCTCTAACACCTCCGCAACTATCAAAAATATTCAGGAATATATTTTACGCCGGGTGGATCAGCAACAACCTGCTTGCCGGTGAGCTAATCAAGGGTAAGCATGAAGCCCTTATCAGCGAAGAGATATTTATGAAAGTGAATAAACTTCTGGATAATAACCATCAGGGCTATAAAATCAACAAGGAAAAGGACGAAGTACCTCTAAAGGGGTTTTGCAAATGTGGTGTTTGTGGCGGTTCCTTAACCGGCTATTTGGTGAACAAAAAATATTGGTATTATAAGTGTAAAAACAAGGAGTGTCATTTGAATGTACCGGCCAGCCGTCTGAACTATCTTTTTACTCAAAAGCTTGAAGAGTATAAAGTTAATCCGGCTATAATACCGGCTCTCAAAAAAATACTTGAGGGCACATATTATAAACTTAATGAATCTGACTTAAGACGCGAAAAACCCATGAAAGAGGAAATTACCAAACTTAGAAACGAACTTGAGATTTTGGAAGCAAACATGTCGTTCTCGAGGGGCGTAACAAAGGAAATGTATGACAAGTATTTTGCCAAACATACCGGCAGAATAGCACAGATTGAGAAGGATTTGAGTCAAATGTACCATGAAGGTTCTAAATTGGAAAAATACATTGAATCGGCTATTAAAAGTGCTGATAATATGCTGAAAATGTGGCAGTTGCTGGATTACCGCGGAAAACAGCGTTTGCAGTTTCTTGTTTTCCCGAAGGGAATGAGGTATGATAAGGAAAAGGACGAGGTTCTAATTCCTGATGTGAACAAGATTGTGTTCGCAATCGCAGAAATATCAAAGGTTTTGAGCAATCCTGATTTTGAAAAATCGCCGGAGGAGATGGAAAAGTTGCGCCAAATATACTTGGCGTTCGTAAGTTCTAATTATTTCTGGACAGAATTATTAAAAATCATAGCATTCTTAGAGTACCTACAAGTCATACACTCACCTGTTTGGGAATCAGTCATTTGTACACATATTGACCCCATATCAGGTACCACGCAAACTTTTCAGATTAATTATGTGTCAGATACCACTAATACTGCCTATTTCGGCATTTTGGGAATAGTAAGTGGGTCAACAATACCTGCACCAAATTTTATCCTTTCCGGAACAAATTATCTCGATATTCTATCGTCGACGACTGCATTTAATAATGTAATTTTATGAAAACGATAGTACCATTGAGCATTGAAAAATGCAGAAAAATACTGGAACAAGGCGGTAAAAAGTATCTGGATGACGAAATCCTTATGATACGAAAGCTGCTTTACAACCTGGCGGATCTGGAGTACATGTTATATCTTGATTTGAAAAGGAGGCAGAATGGTTAATGTAATCCTTTACGCAAGAGTATCGACCGACGAACAAGCTGCCAAAGGCGAAAGCATTCCTCTCCAAAAGGAACGATTGGAACAGTATTGCATACTGAAAGAGTATACAGCTGCAAAGTATTATGCGGAAGACTTCTCGGCAAAGAGTTTTGACAATCGCCCTGAATTCAATAAACTCCTTGATTTTATTAAAGCCAATAAGGGGCTTGTCAGAAAGCTATTAATAGTAAGATGGGACAGGTTTAGCAGGAACGCCCCTGAAGCTTATAATATGATAGCTAAGCTAGCAAAAATGGGCGTAGAAGTGAACGCGATAGAACAGCCGCTTGATTTAATGGTTCCTGAAAATAAAATGATGTTAGCTTTCTACCTTGCTGCCCCCGAAGTGGAAAATGACCGCAGGTCCATAAATACCATCAATGGTATGCGAAAAAACAGGAAACAGGGCAGATGGCTTGGTGTTGCACCTGTTGGGTATAAGAATGCCCGTGATGGTCAGGATAAGCCCATTTTAGTAAAATCGGATCAGGCACCCTTGGTACAAAAGGCATTTGAGTTGTACGCGACGGGAAATTATCATATGGACATTGTGCGTAAAATCATAAATAAAGAAGGGCTTGAAATAGGTAAAAGCCAGTTTCCTCGCTTGCTGCAGAATCCGATTTATTGCGGTTATGTGGAAATAAAAGCTTTCCGGAATGAACCAGATGAGCTTGTCAGAGGTATTCACGAGCCCATAGTAAGCGAAGAACTGTTTAATGAGGTACAGCAGGTAATGACAGGTAAAAAGAAGTTTACAGCCAAGATTACCAAGGTACGGGATGAATTTCCACTGCGTGGATTCCTGATATGCAACCGTTGCGGAAGGAATCTTACAGCCAGCGGTTCCAAAGGAAGAAGCGAAAGGTATTATTACTATCACTGTACTGCGAAATGCAGAGAGCGTTTCTCTGTTGATATAATTCACAATACGTTTAATGAGTGGCTGGCCAGAATATCAATGAAACCTGAAATTGGGCAGCTTTATCTGATTGCAATGGAGGATACTTTTAAGGCTAATGAAGCAGACAGAGAATCAGAAATAATTCGGTTAGGCAACGAAATCAATAAAAAATCTGAATTGCTTGATAAAGCTTCAAGGAAGTTTATCAATGACGAGTTGGATCCAGTGGATTATAAAAGATTAAAGGAAAGCATCCAACGCGAAATAACAGAAACAAAAGCAAGGGTATCTGAATTAAGAGTAACCGAAGACGGTTATATGGAGTATCTGCGTTTTGGTGTTACTTTTCTTGGAAACCTACAGTACTATTACAGTACAGCGACATTGGAGAATAAGCAGAGGTTATTGGGTTCGATATTTCCGGAAAAATTAATTTTCAACGAAAATATTTATCGAACCGCTAAACCGAACGAGATAGTCGACCTACTCTTCAATGTTAATGGGGGTTTTGGAGAAAATAAAAACTGGAACATTGTCAAAAATATTGACCATTCCAGTTGGGTACCCGGAGTCGGGATCGAACCGACAATCTGTTGCCAGAACTGGTTTTTGAGACCAGCGCGTCTACCAATTCCGCCATCCGGGCATGAATGTTGATAGGGGCTGCGAAATTAGGCTTTATTTTGAATTTGACAAGACGGAACTACACAAAGCTCTGTAAATCGTAAAGTCGCTTATATACACCGTTTTGGCCTATTAAATTATTGTGGTTGCCGCGTTCTACTATCAAGCCTTTCTGCATAACAATTATCTCGTCGGCATTTTTTATGGTAGATAGCCTGTGGGCAATAACAATAGAAGTGCGGTTAGCCATAAGCTTGGTAAGGGCGTCCTGCACCAGTCGTTCCGATTCCGTATCGAGGGCCGACGTGGCTTCATCAAGTATAAGTATAGGCGGATTTTTAAGTATGGCACGGGCAATGCTCATACGCTGGCGCTCACCACCCGATAGCTTGCTTCCCCTGTCGCCAATATTGGTGTTGTATCCATTTTCCATTCGGGAAATAAAGTCGTGCGCATTGGCCACCTTGGCAGCGGCAATTATCTGCTCGTCGGTTACATCTTTTATACCAAAAGCAATGTTGTTCCTTACGGTATCATTAAACAAAATGCTCTCCTGGGTTACAATGCCCATCAGGTTGCGGATGCTAACCAGTGAAAGTTCTTTTAGTGATGTTCCGTCAATGCAAATTTCACCTTCTGTGGGGTCGTAGAAACGAGGTAACATATCTACCAGCGTACTTTTACCTGAGCCCGATTGCCCCACAATTGCAATGGTTTTACCCTTTGGTATTTTAAGGTTTATATCCTTCAGCGCATAGCCTGCATCGCCCCTTTGGTATGCAAACGACACATTTTTATACTCTACTTCTTTTTCAAAACTTTGAATTACCTTGGGTGATGCAGATTCCTTAATGGTGATTTCGGTATCTAATATTTTGTTAATCCTATCTAATGAGGCCAGGCCTTTCTGCACGCTGTAATAGGCTCCTGAAAGTTGCTTTGCAGGCGGAATAACCTGGGTAAATATGGCTATATATGCCACAATCAATGAACCATCGAGCGAATGTGAATCACCAAGCACAAGCCTGCCGCCAAAATATATTACCACAGCAAGCACTATAGAACCCATAAACTCACTTAAAGGAGAAGCAAGGTCGTTGCGTCGGTAAACCTTATTCATTACATGGGTATACGTTTCATTCTCGGCCTGGAATCTATTACGCGAGCTATTCTCAGCGTTAAAAGCTTTTATAATGCGTATACCCCCTATTGTTTCTTCAATTATCGAAAAAAGTGTGCCCATATGCTCTTTCGATTTCGTTGAACTTCTCTTCAGGCTTTTCGAAATGCGTGTAATTAAAAAACCTGTAATGGGGAGCAAAATAAAAGCCATAAGAGTAAGCTGGGGGCTTAATACTATTAAGGTGCCCAACATTACCAATATAGTTAGTGGGTTAATTGTTAGTAGTTCTATCGACTGCATTACCGACCATTCAATTTCTGTTATATCACCTGTCATGCGCGACATTATATCACCTTTCCTTTCCGCGGAATAATACGACAGCGGCAGCACCAGAATTTTCTCATACATCTCGTTACGTATATCCTTTACCACTCCGTTACGTATAGGCGCCATAAAGAAAATGGCAAGGTAGCGTGTAAGGTTTTTAATAAGCACTATAACTATAAGGGCCACAGCTATTGCAATAAGTACGTATTGCCATCCATGAGTATCCATAAGGTAAGCCACCTCATATTTCAAATAATCGGATATTGAATCACCGGAAAGTTTAAGCTCAGGACGGCCCGTGGCCAGTATTTTTGCCAGCTCCGTTTTATCTGTTTTAAACAGCACCTGGGAAAAGGGAATTATAAGGCCTATTGAAAAGATATTCAAGACCATGGATATAACGTTGAACACTATGTTTAGAATAGCGTACGACTTATAGCCCTTTATATAACGAAGTATTTTGCCTAATCCCTTTAACATAAGTAATTTGCAAAGATACATTGTTAATTTTATTACATTTGCACCCCATCAGAAAATGGTCCTGTGGCCGAGTGGCTAGGCAGAGGTCTGCAAAACCTTGTACAGCGGTTCGAATCCGCTCGGGACCTCACAAAAGGCGGTGTTCGAGCCAAAGTTGCACCCCTATCAAACCTACTTTACGGTACAATATTTTTAACGATATTTATGTTCTTAAATTCAAGGTCAAACTAAACATTAATAAAACATGCCTATAAAACCCGGAATTTTAGTGGCTTTAATTGCAATATGTGGCCTTGGATGTGAACAGAAGGCAGCAACTCCACCAACAACTACAACCACAACGGCTAATATTAATAATACAATTGGTTACGGTATTCTTAACAGATTAAAAGGGATATGGAACGGCCCTGTAACTTCTACAACTCCATTGGGAGGTTATCCGCAGTGGATAGTTGATTTCAGGCCTATTTCGAATAACCAGGTATCTGCAAAGAATGAATTAGACACTGTAAATAATATTTTCATGTCTTTTTTTATAGTTAAGTATGGTAACCAGTATGAAGTAGCGTTTAGAAATGGAGGGGAATTTAGTGGTTCGGAGCGTGTTTCGTATTTTTTGGTAGATAGCGTTTCAGAAACTTCAAACAATGCATTTTATAGGTTTGCAGAAATAAATATTGGCTTAAAAAGAGCCTATACTGATATTATATTCAGATCTGACAGCCTTTACATATATACTTACACCAATAAAAATAATACTGAACCAACGCCAACCCCTCACATGACATGGAGTGCAAAGCTTCAGGACACGACTTCGTGCATGCCCGCAGTTGCCAAATTCAACTTTCCACAAAAGGCAATGACAAAAGATTTCACTTCGACCTTTATTGGCCTGTTACAATCAATCTATTTTTCTGTCTCAGGTACCCCAGCGGGAGACCCGTACCCCGATACCACACAACCTTACCTGGGGAAAACAACGGCTAGCTTTACATTTGCTTCATCATACAGTCCTAATCCTGCTAAGAATGTTTTCCTGATGATTACTACGCAACCCTTAATTTCAGGACTTAGTTTGAATACTGCTAACTTAATTTACAGATCTCGCTATGTTATCCTTTCCGCAGGCGATAATAGTTATACATTCACCTTAATGCATCCCGGCACCTATTATTATTATGCTCTATACGACAGTCTTGGTACCGGCACTTTTAGTCCCGGCGACTGGGTAAGTACATCTAACACTACATTTACTTTACCTGCCATGGGTACTGCAACAGTAACTACACAAATTAATTATACGCTCCCATAATTGCTTATAAACCAGCTTATGCCCTGGCATCCTTTTAGTGCTAAGCAAACCTTTCTTATATTTGACCCGCAAACCCACATTTTATGAAAAAGAGATTCAAGGCATTCAATTTCATATTTTTAATTATAGCTGCGCTTATTGGCTTCACTTCCTGCCAAAAGGCACCAACTTCAACTTTCAGCTACAGCCCAGGTAGCCCAACCATAGGACAAACCGTTACATTTACTTATACAGGCTCGGGTGCAAGTACCTACCTTTGGAGCTTTGGTGATGGCAGTAATGGAAGCGGTTCACAAAACCCTACCTTTGTTTACACCACGGCCGGAACATATTCCGTTACACTTACGGCAACTAATTCTGCAGGGTCTAACTCCACTTCGAATTCCATTACCATTAAGCCATAGCTAATCAGTAGCAAGGCTTACACTGTATTTTAAATAAGCGTGTTTCAGAGTTTACAAGTCTTTTTACGCCGTTCCGCCAGGGCATCAAGGCAAATAAGCATTAGAAAACTTTGTAAATGTAAAAACAAGGTTTTTATTGCATATTTGCAATCAGGGTTAAGGTAAAATGCCCCGGGAACCGACTAAATACTTAGAGTAAGAAAACAACTTAAAATAACCCAATGCAAAATTATCAGAACCACCGTAAACTTAAGCCTGAAACAATGGCCCATAAAACTTATTATGCAAGCGTAGTTAGTTTGTTCATCTTTTCAGTTGCCGACTTATGCCATTCTTTGTTTGTGGCTAACGGGCGCGTAACTGCCTTTTTATTCCTGTTAACTTCAATATCCCTAGTGGCTGCTTATTTCCTGTTCCGTTCCTTTTCACTTAAAGCCCAGGACCGTGCAATACGGGCAGAGGAAAATCTCCGCCATTTCGTTCTTACAGGAAAGGTACTCGATAAGGCCCTTACTATGCATCAGATTATTGCATTGCGGTTTGCCCCCGATGAAGAGTTTATTGGACTTACTGAGCGTGCCGTGAAAGAAAATTTAAGTAACGACGATATTAAAAAGGCTGTTAAAAAGTGGAAAGAGGATAACCACAGGGCATAAGAACCAAATGATTGAACTAACTATACCCGGATTTAATGACCACCTAAGTCTGACTGATTTAATTTTAGATTTCAACGGAACCCTTGCTATAGATGGCAAGATGATTGATGGGGTAAAGGAGCGATTGGTTGCTTTATCAAAAGTACTTACCATACATGTAGTAACAGGTAATAGCAATGGAACAGCCGAAGAAGAATTAAAAGGAATTCCATGTAAAATTGCCCTGTTATCACCCGAAAATCAAGCTAAAGGAAAGTATCAATATTTATCGCACCTGAATCCCGCATCGGTAATAAGCATTGGTAATGGAAGGAATGACTGCCTACTGCTTGAATCGTCGGCCATTGGCGTAATAGTTATACAGGAGGAAGGAGCATCTGTTGATACCCTGAGCCATGCCGATATTGTTTGTAACAGCATTATTACAGCCTTGGATTTAATAGTTAATGTTCGGCGCCTTACGGCAACTCTAAGAAGTTAAAGCAGGATTTAGAGATAGTTTATCATTCATCCCCTTTCACATAAGAATTTGCTATGTATATTTTTCAACGCTATGGTACTATCTATCAAACATAGCAATTAACTTTCCATAACCTTCCTGCTTGCCGGCCTGAAGTACCAGGACAGAACAATAAAAAGAGTCTGAAAAAGTGGCCCGAGCATTGCTTTTAGGCCAAAATCGCCAACTGCTATATGCGAAATAAGAGCGCCCGTCATAACGAAAAAGAAACCTGCATAGGCCCATTCTTTTAATAGTTTAAATCCCGGTAATAAGACAGCTATCACTCCCAGAATTTTCCAAACGCCAAGTATGGTCATAAAGTACATGGGGTAACCTAAAGCGCTTACCATGTCGACCATATCCTTTTGCCTGAATATTTGCTGCAGGCCGCTTGAAAACATGCCCAGAGCAAATAATCCGGTAAAAATCCAATAGGTAATCAATCTCCCTTTGCCTTGTGGTTTTTCTATTGTTTCCATTTTTTGTTTTTTAAGTTATTAATTTGTTTTCTATTGAATTTACTAATCGTCAATTCCCTTTCCCATAAGAATCTGCTGCATATATTTTTCAACTCTCTCTTCCCGGGTTTTGGCCAATTTGGCTTGTGAAAAATAAAAAATATACCCTCTTTGCCGCCCCGGTGTCAATGCATAAAAAGCTTTTTTCAGGGCAGGGTTTTCATCTAGCTTATTCTGAAACTCTTCCGGGATTGCATATTCGGAAGCCTTTTTCAATGTCGCTTTTACTCCCGATTTTTCCACTTCAATAGCTTCTTTAATATAGGCTTTCAGAGTGGGAGCAAGCTTGGTTATTTCCTTCACACTGGCAAACCGCACCTGCCGCGGCACCTGAACATTCGGTGTTTGTTGGATAAGAATACCGCTTTCGTCCTTCATCAAAGCTCCTTTAAAAAACAAATAGGCGCAATACTCTTTAAATCCGTGTATAAGCACTATGTTTTTATCGCCCAAGGTATAGCAAGGGTTTCCCCATTTCAATTGTTCAGTCAGGCCACAATTAAGCGCTATAATTCTCAGTTTACTATATTCTTCCTGCCACTTGGTATCTTTATTGAAGAACCAGTCTACCTTAGGATTCATTTCGCTCTTTGCCATAGTATATTATTTTAGTTTATTCATTATGTCCTGAATCCTGTCATGTGCCATAGTTAAACCTGGAGCAAAAGGTGTCTTCAATACCTGGTCTCTAATTGCCCCTGATTCATAAATTACATGCATATTAAGCCTGCTTGTATTGTCGGTAAGTTTTTCAAATTGATAAATCTCCAACTGAACACCCAAGGGAGCATTCTCCATTTCGAATGTTCGGGTAATCTTCTGGTTAGGAACAAACTCATGAAATGCTCCATTTGCCTTAAATACAACTTTTCCATTTGCATCGGTCGATTCCTGTTGATAACTGCCATGCTTCCTTCCTTCAAACTTCAGCATTTTTGAAGTGGCATAAGGATTTGACATCCATTGTTCAATAAGCCCGGGTTCAGCATGAGCTTTGAAGAGTAATTCCACCGGAAGATCAAATTCCCTGGTAATGGTTAATTCCTGTTTGCCGGGTTCGGCATTGATTTTTGTTTTCAGTTCCATGGTGTTTTATTTTTTGGGTTTATAATTTTTCATAACGGTTTCTAATTTGTTAAACCGGTCATCCCACATTTTGCGGAATGGCTCAATAAAAGCTGCTATCTCTTTCATTTTATCAGGATTTAATTGGTAATTTATTTCTCTGCCGTTCTGCTCTTGTTTAAGCAACTTACACTCGGTAAGTATTTGCAAGTGCTTTGAAACCGTTGGCCGTGCTGTGTTAAAATTAGCAGCTATGGCGCCTGCTGTCATCGATTGCGAAGCAACTAATAGAAGTATGGCCCTTCTTGTCGGGTCGGCTATGGCTTGAAATACATCCCGTCTTAAATTCATTACGTAGTTATTTGACTACAAATATATATGAAGTTATTTAACTACATATATATTTTTTATCGTTTTATTATAAACCATTGAAAATCAGGGCATAAATTACACCCTTACCCCTATTATTAATATATCATCTACCTGCTCAAGTTCGCCCTTCCATGCATTAAGGGTGTTTTTTAGAATGTTCCTTTGTTCTTCAACAGGCTTGGTTGAACCGGACAATAAAAGCTCCTGCAATTGCTTGTATTTAAACTTCTTACCCTTTGGTCCACCAAACTGGTCGGCATATCCATCGGTAAAAAGATATAGTGTATCACCTTTTTGAAGGGCTAAATTGTGCGTATTGAAAGGTACCGGTTTGTCAACCTTGCCGATAGGTTGTTTGTCTGCAGGCACTTCAATTATTTCTCCATCATGAAAATACCAGAGTGTATTATATGCGCCACTCCATTGAACCTCTTTTGTTTTGGTATTGATACAGCATAGTGAAATATCCATCCCGTCCTGAACATTATCTTCACTCTTCTCGAAGGTTTCTAAAACAAGCTCTCGCACTTTGTCAAGTATCTTACCCGGCTCAGTAATTTTAAACTCCTTCACTGCTCTGTTTAATGCATTGCTGCATACTACACTAACCATAGCGCCCGGCACACCATGCCCCGTACAATCGGCTGCAGCTATTAATACAATCTGTTCAGGATTATCTCCCGACGATAAATGTCGGGATGTCGTTTCACTCCACATCCAATAGAAATCGCCCGCTACAATATCCTTTGGTTGGTATAAAACAAATGACTCGGGCAGGTACTTTGTAATCATGCTCATAGGCGGCAAAATGGCATCCTGCAGGCGCTTGGCATAGGTAATAGAGTCAAGAATATCTTTATTCTTTTCCTCTAAAACGGCTCTTTGTTGTTCTATAATGGTATTTTGCTTTTTTGTAACACGAAACCGGTTAGCAACAATAAGAAGGAAGCTTGTAAGAAGAATAAACCCGATTACTGAAAAGATTATAATTACTGTGTTTTTCTTTTTTTCAGCTTCGACAATCATCTGCTGTTGATTCTCTTCTGTTTCCAGCGATTTTATCTGCAGCTCTTTTTTCTCAGTTTCAAACTCGGTATGCATAAGGTTAATCTGCTTCTGGTTCTCCTCATTATACACCGTGTCTCTTAATTCAATGTATCTATTCAATAATTCAGCTTGCTCTTTACTATTCTTTTCCATACCAGCTACTTTAGCCTGTGCTTTAATAACCTGCAGCTGGTAACTTTTAGATTGAATCTTTAATGCCATCTGGTAACTCAACTCTAAATACTGCCGTGCAATGACAGGCTGGTTCATGTTTGTATATTCAATGCCGAGGTTCAGGCTCGAAACAGATGTCATCTCATCATCGTGCACTTTTTGCTTTATTTCAAGGCACTGTTTCAGGTAAAATATGGCTGAATCAGATAGCCCCATGTGCATATATGTTTCACCCAGGTCATTATATGAATCGCCTATGGCTGAGGTAATATCTAATTTCTTGCGCAGGTATATGGCTTTTTGCCTTATTGCAATAGATTTTGAATAATCTCTCAGAAAATAATAACAATTAGCAAGGTTATTATACGCACCGGCCAACACAGTATCGTTTTTAATTTTAGTGTAATATGTAATTCTATTTTCAAAACATTCTATTGCTTCATTATACTTGTTAGTTTGTAAATAAAGTAAGCCAAGTGTACCATAAGTGCGCATTTCCCAGTCTTCGCGCTTATTGGCTTTCGCAATATCTAAAGCGCTCTTAGCTTCACTTAATCCTTTACCGAAATCGCCGGTAACATACCTGGCTGAACTAAGTTTAATAAATGACAGAAATAATCCTTTTTGATAATTCAGTTTCTCTGAAATTATTAAAGCCCGCGTAGCGTTTGCTATCATACTGTCGGGAGCATTCCATTCATATTCGCTGGCAATATTAATATAGGTAAGTACTTTACCCGTATCAGTCTTTTGATTCATTGAAACAATGTGAAGAGAATCAGGCGCAGCTTCTACCCATGTTGAGAAAAGCTGCATCAGCAGAAATATATAAATGACCTTTCGCATTAAATAGGCGGCTCTTTTTCTACGTTAATGTATAGCCGGCAAAGTTAATAATATCGAAATCAGTCATTTGAAGTAATATTCCCCTTTTGGAAGGCTTAGGGACACCTATGATAGAAAATACAAGAAACATTACCAAACTCAACAGAGCAAGGGAAAAGCTAAAACACACGCATAAATTGTAACTGAACGAAAGGGTAGAATACAATGCGAAAAAATATCTAAAAACTTTTTAATGCGTCACTATAAACTTACCGTTCTTAATCACCTCGTTTTGGTTTTTCAACACAATGCTATATAGGTATGTCCCTGTTGGCCACGATGAAACATCTAAATCAAGGGTATTAGTTTCAGCAAGCCCGTAAACAAAAAGCTGTTTACCGGTAACGGTATATATTTTCACGAGGGTTACAGTTTGCGGGGTCCGGTTAAACTGAAATTTCACATCATCATCGGCTGGCTGGGGAAATATTTTTAAGCCATCGGCCAATGCAGCGCCGTTTATTTCATTAATACCGGTAATTAAAGCCATAGTGGAAACGGGGTGTATTTCATTCCAGCAATGAACGGTATCATATATAAAAGTGCCTTGAATCAATACGTGCTCACCTATGTTTGGCAAATACACAGTATCGTTGAAAGTGCTACTGCACGCTGACTTTTCAACTTTACCATCATAACCTGTATCTGTTGGGGTTCCTTTACATATTTCCTCTACGTTAAGGCACCCGGGAAACTTAAGTGTTGAATCGGTACCCAGGCATAATGCTTTATACGGAGCGGTACGGTAATTTACCATATAGGTATATGGAGCATCAGGGGTTGTATAAATATGGTAGTCGCCATCACCTGTAAGAAAAGGTGGGTCCAAAATGTCAATTGTAGCCGTTATCGTTACACAACTATCATAAATTTTCAACCTTTCGTTAAGGTAGGTATGGTGCCAGTACATGGTATCGCATAGCCCCTGACCATTAACATTGGAAAAAGCAATAAACAGCAAACCCACAAGAAGTAGAGTTCTTTTCATAATAGAGTAAATTTAAATTACCAGGATATTAAATAAGTATAAAACCGGACGCAATTTTATAAAACGAACATCAAAAGAAAGTCTTTTAAATGTTATCAAATTATTAATTAGATCGCTCAAGCATCAATAAGAACAAGCGCCCCAAAGGGTTAACACTTCCAATAATTAAATGCAATTCATGCTTAATTTTTTTATAATTCTACATCGTTTAAGTTAAAATAATAATTCTTATTCAGCAGTTTGATTAGTAGCAGTTTAACCGCTAAAATTTAGATTTAGGCGCGGGCATCCTAAATAAGAGAGAAAAGGTTCAAACAAAAAGTTGTTTTTGGGGCTCTGTATTCAACCACCCGAACTTCTACTACAATTCCACCCGAATGAGATGGCTTTTTATCAGGACACATTAGAATGGCATTAGAAGCAGATTAAAACAGCATTAGAAGTGGCCCTAGTGATGTTAAAAGACGTTAACTGCTATTACTAAAGCAATATAGCTGATATAACTTTGCTTACGAACATAAATTCATTATAATTCTATAATCAGATACCATGAAAAAATCAACTATTAGCACTTATTGTTTTCTGATAACCTTTGGTTTCCTAACGGGTAAACTAATTGCACAGACCGACACAATAGCTAAAAAAGGTTATCCAACTAAAATAGGTGGGTTCAGAATATCACTTGGCTTTGGATACAATGAACTTGCAGGAAGCGGTTTAAACGTACTCAATAGTCATTTGCAGGATAACGGGCTTGCTCCTGCGGCTAGCAAATATGCCACATGGAATTTAGACCTGGTACATTTAATCTACAAAAGCACCGTTTTTAACCTGGGTCTTGGCGGGCCAATTACCAAAAACACTGTTAACGATTCTTCTAAAACGGCCTTATCAGGGTTCTCATTTAACCTTGCGTTTGGCAGGGTAATATATCATTCGCAAAAAGTACTTATTTATCCAATGGTAGGGGTTAATTTCGATGACCTGAATATTGATTCATATTATTCAGGGTTTAAATCGGCCAAAGATATTTCGGGCACAAACAATTATACTCCTGTAAACCTTTCGCTAACCCTCGATTACTTTCTGGGTAAAATAGGCCATAATGTAGATTGGGGAAGGGCAACCAGTTTTCCCTTTTCATGTATAATTTCTTTCACTGTAGGGTATTCATTTTGCCCCACAACCACCTATTGGAACGACAATAATTTTGACATAACTAACCGGTACACCCAAAATGTAAGTTACCCTGTAAACGTTATTGGAAGCCTAACCTACTCAAACTTATCTATGTTTTACGCAAGTCTAAAATTCGGATTCGGAATACATCATACCTGTGAAAAAATATGATTCTGCGTTGCCCTTTTTCAGCTGAAAAACAAGAAGCATTTTTATTGAAGATGACCTTAATTTACATGCTGGCCTGAAAATGCTTATATTTACAAATAATTAGAAGCTACCCCTTAGCTGCATTACTTAAACAAATCTACAGATACATTGACATTTAAGGACTTTAATTTTGAACCCGAACTTATAGAGGGTTTATATTCAATGGGTTTTAAACAACCCACACCCATTCAGGAACAGGCTATTCCCATAATACTTAATAACCACGACATTATAGCATGCGCCCAGACAGGTACCGGTAAAACGGCGGCTTACCTGCTTCCTCTCATTAATAAAATAATTCAGCATAAGAGTGAAACGGTGAACACACTTGTTATAGTTCCCACACGCGAACTTGCCATACAAATAGACGAAGCTATACAGGGCTTTACATACTTTGCTCCCGTAAGCGCGCTTGCTATTTATGGTGGTAACGATGGTGCATCGTATGAACGTGAAAGAAAAGCCCTTGTTCACGGAGCTAATATTATTATTGCCACACCCGGGAGGCTTATTTCTCATTTAAATATGGGCTACGTAAAGTTTAACCAGCTGCAACATTTGGTTTTAGATGAAGCGGACCGCATGCTCGACATGGGCTTTAATGACGACATAACCAAGATCCTGAGCTTTTTGCCGAAGCAGCGCCAAAACCTTCTTTTCTCTGCTACTATGCCGCACAAAATAAGGGCACTGGCAAAAAAAATATTGCATAACCCGGAACAAATTAATATATCGCTTTCAAAGCCGGCTGAAGGTATTGAACAGGCGGCTTATATAGTCGAAAACCGGGGGAAGATGCACTTACTTAAATCGATTTTACAGGAAAATAAAGCGAAAAGTATATTGATATTTTCATCTACAAAAGATAAAGTAAAGGATATTGAAAGAGAGCTGCGTCAGGCAGGTTTTAATGTGGCAGCTATACACTCAGACCTGGAACAGGACAGACGTAATGAAGTAATGAGGGACTATAAAAGCGGCAAGCTAAACGTATTGGTTGCAACCGATATACTTTCACGAGGGATAGATATTGAGTCTATTGGCATTGTAATAAATTACGATGTGCCGAGAGACGCTGAAGATTACATTCACCGTGTAGGAAGAACAGCCAGGGCTGAATCTACAGGTATGGCCATTACATTTATAAATGCTGACGACCAGTATAAGTTCAAAAAGATTGAGAACCTCATTGGCAATGAAATAAAAAAATTACCTGTGCCTGCCGGCCATGAGGTAAAGAAAACTGCTGATAAGCACCATTTGCATAAACCGCATAATTAATCAGCGGAAAGGCTTATATTTTATGTACTTCAACCGGAAGCTTAAGGAATCGTTTAAAGCCTTCACAGTCCTGCATTGAATCATCATCTCCATCCTCGTATTCCCACACAATTTTAATATTGCATCCCTTTTGGAAAAGATTATCAGCCTTCTTCATAAAGGTAAAGATTCTTTTTGAGGCGCTTGTATTATAATACAACAATCGGAATATCACTGTTACTGGTTGCTGGCCTCCTGGAGAATAGTTATCAATCCAGTTAAACAAGGGCTCAAAAAAATTTGTAGCATCTTCCTGGATTATGGTTCCTTCTATCTCCATCACTCCTTTGTCTGCATCAAAATCTACTTTAGGTGTAGTAAGAGTATTTTTTATACTTAGTTTTTCCATTGCTGTTTCATTTTATTTTAAAACCGGAAGCCCATAATTAACATATCATCTGTTTGAAAAGTGCTGCCTCTCCATTCGAGGTGCACATTTTCCAAAATATTCTTTTGCTCTGCAAGTGGCTTTTTATGGATATCAAGCAACAATTGCTTGAACTTTCCCTTCATGAATTTCTTTCCCGTTTTTCCGTTAAGCTGGTCAGCGTACCCATCTGAGAACAAATATACTACATCGCCCTTTTTTATTTCAATGGTACTATCTGTAATAGTATCGCCCTGTATTTGCGGAATGGCTCCTATACTATACCTGAGAGGTGCCATTTCAACCAGTTGATTATCGCGTATAAAATAGAGGGGATTATACGCTCCTGCAAATGAAAGAGTAGCCCGGCCATCTGTTTTATCAAGCGAAGCAATGGCCATATCCATTCCCTCCCTTGAATACAATTCATCGGTTGTAGCAAAGCGTTTTACAATGCTCGAATTCATCTCTTTAAGAATATCCTTGGGGTCGTGTATTCCCAATTCATTTATAATATGGTTCAGTAAATCATTGCCTACAATAGTAAGCAGTGCACCCGGAACACCATGTCCCGTACAATCTACAGCGGCCATAATAATTTTCGACTTATTCTGAATGCTTCCCATCCAGTAAAAATCGCCGCTTACAATATCCTTAGGCTTATAATAAATAAATGATTCAGGCACCAGTTCTTTAATGCTTTTATCTGTTGGCAGAATAGATTGCTGTATCCTCTTAGCGTATTGAATACTGTCTGTAATATCCTTATTCTTTTGCCGTAGTTCTCCTTCAATTTCTTTTAGCGCTGTAATATCAGAATCAATAACAATAATATTCTGTAGCTTGCCTTGCTCATCAAAAATAGGCGATAATATTGACTGGAACCAGCGCCTTCCTGTCTCCATATTACTGGCCTCCGATTCATAGGAAACCGGTACTTTCTTCTCAACGCATTCTTTAACCAGCACCTCAATTTCAGGGTGGGTACTCAATTCAGTAAGCGTGGTACCCCTTTCCTGTTTATATTCATCAATCGACATACCGTACGAATCAAAAAAAGTATTGTTCACCCACTCCACCTCAAGCTTCGAGTTAAAAATCATAACTGTATTTGTAGATTTACTTACAACCGATGATAGTTTTGCAAGTTCACGGTTCAGCCTCTCTTTCTGGCGTGCGTTGCTATACATAAAGGCCGCGAATACAATAACAACCAGCAACCCGCTAGTACCCGACCATAAAATAAGGGCTGTCTTTTGTTTCTCTTTCTCGACAATTTCGTCTTTTCTTTCTTGTTCAGCTTTTTGCTGCAAATCTCTCTCTTCCTGCTTCTTATTTAAATTAATAATTTTAACTGAATCCTGTAATTGACTGGTATGCAGCCTTGCTTCAGCCAGTTCTTTTACGGCATTAAGCGATAATATAACCTGGTCCTTCCGTTCCGATTCTTCTTTCAGCAATCGCTCCTGCTTGGTTTTGTAATTGGTTTCGAGCACTACAAGATTATACCTGGCAGAGGTTTGTGATGAATCAAGGTCAAGTACTTTCTGGTAACTTTCTTTAGCTAACTGGTAATATGCATCGGCCTTTATATCTTTTTCATTATCAAACATTTCAGCGTAAAGCGAACCCAGTGCGTTGTCAAACTCTATCTCGTTTTTTTTCACATTAAAATTAGGATCAGCATGCCTCATAAGTTCTATGTACTTATTATATGCGTCCGCACCAAGCGCAATGCCCGATTCCCCTTGCTTTAAAAGCCTTACAGCATCGTTATGATACGTTGTGGCAATATACTTCAGGTTTTTCCTGATGTCCTGCAATACATCCGTATCTCCTTCTATTTCCATGGCTTTTTGAAACGCTTTTGCCGATTTCTCCCGGTATTCCGATTTTACATTTCCCCTTTCATATTTCTTGAACATATCCTTATAAATCAGTCCGTCGTAAAACCAGTATTTGGGATCACTTGTGTAGTGTGGGTCAGTAATATGGGCATCGGCAATAGCTGAAGCTGAGTCAATAAAACCCTCATTAAAATACGTAATCATTTGCTTTATTGCATTTTGCCCCTGTTGCTGGCAAACCGCATTAAGTGAGCAGGTAATTAAAGAGCAAATAAAAAGTAAGACTATATATATTTTCTTCATTATTGCGGAAGTAAAAGTAGCCCGAAGAATACTGTTTATCTGATAAACCTGAACTCTGTTCTCCGGTTAACCTTATTGTCATCTTCACTGCATTTTACACCATGCCTGCATTTATTCAAAAGTTTTGTGTCTCCATACCCATAACCGCTCACTCTTCTTGCATCTATCCCGTTAGCAATAATAAAATCAACTACTACTTTAGCCCTGTCCTGTGATAACTTCATATTATCTGCCGGATCGCCCACTGCATCCGTATGTGATGAGATTCTTAACTTAAGGTTCGGGTATTTGTCGAGTGCTGCAATAACCTGGTAAACCACCGTTTGTGCGTCATCAGAAAGATTGGAGGAACCTGTTTCATATGTAATATGAGTGGTTATAGTTGTAGCCGTGTCAGATGATTTGATGAAATACTGCAGGTTAAAGTAATTATCCTCCTCATCAATAGAATCAATATTTGACAGCTCGTAGGCAAACTGCCCGTTAGAATTTTTTGAAAGGTTCTGTACAATTTTACCATTTGATTTGGCAATAGCTATTGTTGCATTAGCTGGCAGTTTATCGTTTTTCGCAAGTACAACCTGGTATTTACTGTCGGGGTGAACTTTCTCGAAAGCGAAGGCTCCGGTATTATCGGTTGTTGTTGTCTGTATTACTTTCTTTGCACTTACCAGTGAAACGCCTTGTTGTGCTAGGGGTAATTTTTGCTTACCATCCTGGTCCCCATATAACAGTTTCGCATGATAGTTCACATTTGTCCTTAAACTGAGACACCACATATCACTTCCATCCGACCCCAGCAAACCGCTCTTGGTTTTTCCGCCCCCCATGTAGGCTGCATTATCAATAACAAAACAGAATGCGTCATTCCTTGCACTAGGCAGCGTATCGTCTGTTTGCTTCCAGCTTTTGCCGGCAGGGTCATATTCCCAGCAGTCGTGATAACGGACTTTAGAACCATTATATCCCGAAAAAACGTATCCTTTATTATTGATTGAAAATACTGTGGCACCAAGCCTGTCAGGGCCCGGAAAATCTTCTGCTTTCGTCCAGATGTTGCTTACCGCGTTATAGGTATAAATATTCCTTTTACCAGCGGTTACCTCTAATTTTTCATCTCCGAACATAACGTAGGCCAGGTTATTTACAATAAACACAGAGGGGCTTATCCTGCCTATTTCAGGAAAATCAGCCTTTTTGTGCCATTCATCCATCTTCGGGTCATATTCCCACAAATCATTGTATGATTTTCCTTTGCCAGGTACATTTCCCAACCCTATATATCCTTTACTTCCTATTGAAAAAGCCAACGCTCCATATCTCGGTTCGCCCGGAAAATCGGCCCTTTTTGTCCACTTGCCTGTAGCGGGGTCATATTCCCATAAATCATTACCACCGGCTTCTGCCTGTCCCGTTCCTTCAAGGCCTGTGCCTATGTAAGCTTTATCGCCAACAGTAAAACAGGCGGCAAGGCTGCGTGTAACACCCGGAAAATCGGGCATTTTTTTCCACATATCAGTTTTAGGGTCATATTGCCAGAAATCATTATCAAGAAGCAAATAGCCCTTACCGGCAACAACAAAGGTTGCTTCTCCTTTTATTTTACCTCCCGGAAAAGCGGCTTTGTTTTCCCAAACCAACTCTTTATTCTGGGCTGATAAGCTTAGTGTGAAGAGTGAATAAAATGCAAGAAAAAGTAAATACCTGAAAAAACGCCTCATCTATCTTACTTTATAAGTTAAATACTATAGCACCTATCAAAGATAATAAATAAGGGAAATATTACACTATACTTTTAAAAAATTTTGACCCGCGGGATAAATAATGGCTATCCTGTTATATTTTGCTCCAATCTTCCACAGTAATTACCTCGGCCTGGCGAGGGAAAACCTTGGTAGTCAGCACACGGTGCACTTCTTCGTCTGCATCAGCGCATGCATCAGCCAGAACGGTGAGTTTATAATCTTTATCAGCTGCTTCGCGCAGGGTCGATAACACTACACCGCTTGTGGCTATGCCCGTTAATACCATATGGTGTATTCCCATAGCACGAAGCACCACTTCAAGGTCACTGCCTGCAAAAGCACTTACACGACGCTTGGTAACAATAACTTCTCCCGGCACTGGAGCAACAGAAGCATCAACTTTTGACCATTCTTCCATATTCACGCCGGCCATTCGTTCTCGGATTGATGAAAAACTTTTATTATTAGGGCTGACTTCAGGCATACCCGCTCTAAAACCCACTACCACATATATAACAGGTATTTTATTTGAACGGGCATGGCTTATAGCCTTTTGTACATTATCGGCAAAGTTACCTGCGGGCACCATTTTAAGAATAGTTGTTTGCATGTCCATTACAAGTAGTGCTGTGTTTGCTTTGTTTGTTTCCATTGTGTTGTTTTTTATATTAATGATGTTATTAAATTCTTCTTCCTGCAATGTCTTCCGCTTCCGGGAATTCCTTCATTTCTTTCACGTTAAGCCTGTCTTTCCTTAGAAAGCCCGAGAAAGCAAATGAAATAATAATTGCTGCTATACCCTGGCAAAGTATAGCATCAGGGGCACCGATTTTTTCTGATACGGCGCCCAAAAGCAAACTACCCAGTGGCATCATACCAAAAAAGGCCAGGGCCACATAACCCATAACCCTGCCCCGCATTAGCTTATCCATATGTACTTGTACAATAGTAATACAAATGGTGGTTTGCGACATGGTACCAAAGCCTGAAACCACAGCAAAAACCATTGCACCCCAGAAGTTACTTATATGCGAAAAACAAATAAGACCGATACCGAGTATTATTGAATTAACCATGAGAATAAATTTCAAATCAGCGCCTTTTTTCAACGATGCGAGAAAAAGTGCGCCACCCATTGCCCCTACTCCTATAAAACTGCGGACATAACCAAATGTAGCCGCATCGCCTTTATAAATTTCTTTTGCAAAAGCAGGCAGGAGAGTATCGTATGGTAAAACAAAAAAGCTCATCATGGCAAGTATCAAAAGCGTCATGGCTATTATGGGAGTGTTTTTAATATATATAAAGCCCTCCGTCAGTTCTGCTGCTAATTTTTTTTTCTCCGGGCGGGGAACATATTTCGGCAATTTCATTAGTAATAGGGATGTAAGTACTGCAATAAAACTTAAAGCATTTAAAAGAAAACATATACCGGCTCCGAATCCTTGTAAAGCAATCCCCGACAGCGATGGGCCGATTATCCGTGCAAGATTTACCATAGAAGAATTAAACGCCACCGCATTGGGCAAATCATCTTTATTATTTACCAGTTCATGTACCAATGGTTGCCTGGCCGGAACATCAAAAGCATTAATAACACCCAGCATAACACTTAATGCAAGAATTGTGCTAACATCATAATGCTTGGTAAGAACAAGTACTGCCAGCAAAACAGCCTGTATCATTGAGGCTGTCTGTGTTATAAGAAGAATTTTATACCTGTTGTACCTATCGGCAACTATACCACCATATAAAGAAAGTAGCGATGAAGGAATTTGTTGAGCAAAAGCGGTAACGCCAAGCATAAGCAACGACCCTGTCATGGTATATATTACCCAGCTTATAGCAGTGCGTTGCATCCATGTACCAATTAATGAAATTGATTGCCCGCTAAAGTATAGGCTGTAATTGCGGTTTTTGAAAGCCCTGAATGTGCTTATTTTTACACCCGTTGCCATGTTATAATGTTTCCGTATTTTTCATCCCTCTTCCCATTATTATTTGGCGTATACCAACTTATTCATCACCGGCAAAACCTTTTCCAGAAGCTCCATTTCCTTGTCTGTAAGTGATTTCTCAATAGCCCCCTTCAACCATTCATCTTTATCATATTTAACTTTCTCCACCATTTTCTTTCCAAACGGGGTAAGCGATATGTATACCTTGCGTTTATCATCTTTAGAAGGTATCCTTTTTATAATCCCCTGTTCTTCCATTTTTTTTAATATCTGCGACATGGACTGGGTTTTAACCCTTGTTAAGGCAGCTAGTTCAGTAGGCAATAAAGTGGGCGACCTAAACAAATGCCCTATGGTTTCCACTTCTGTCATAGAGTATTCCTTAACTGAATCAGCCTGTTTACGCAGGCTTTTGTGCAGTGTGGAGATAACTGTACGTAATGAAGAAGATAATTCGGTTGTATTCATGTATGTAATGTAACTTGGTATTTTAACTTGTTAGTTTACCTTACAAATATATACATTATTTCAATACGGGCTAACGGTTAAATAAAACAAATGGGTTTTATATCCAAATGACACTTCTTAACAGAAAATTTAGTTACTTTAAATCCTCGTATTCAACCATATACTCATGCCCTACTTCTATACATACATAAAAAAAGTACACTTTCTAATTCTATTTGCCTGGCCATTCCCCCTGCTTTTAAAGGCCCAAACCGATAAAAAAACCTATAAGCTCACTAAAATAATTACAGGCAAGTTGTCGCCCAAATCAATTAACAATAACGGGAAGAATATGTTCTTTGCCCAGAACATGATGTATAATCACACCGTTACTGTTTATGATAGCACATTTAATCTTGTAGCCACTATTAATGACAAAGTTAAACCGGCAGATTTCGGATTTGAAAAAATTAAAGGGACATTAACAGGCGCACCGGTAGAAAGTGCTGCGACAAAAGACGGCAAATACGTATGGGTGAGTAATTATAATATGGAGGGCGATGGGTATAGCAATCCGGGGTGCGATACATGCAATGGTAAGGGATACGACCAAAGTTTTGTATATAAAATAAACACACAAGGCCTTAAAATAGAGAGCATTGTCAAGGTAGGCAGCGTCCCTAAATTTTTAGCTATAACACCCGACCAGAAAAAGCTGATTGTAAGCAATTGGAGCAGCGGAGATGTAAGTATAATTGACCTTGTAACGGAGAAAGAACTTAAACGGATTAATGTAGGCCCTGCACCTAGAGGTATTGCCTGCGATACCGGAAGCACTTTTGCTTACGTGGCAATAATGGGCGCATGGAAAATTGTTAAAATCAACCTAACTACTTACGAAACTGAAACATTTGTTTCGGGTATAAGGAACCCCAGGCACTTGTGTATTGATAAAGATTACCTGTATGCAAGCCTGAATGGGGAACAGGCAGTTTGCCGTATTAACCTGCTTACTGCCAGAATAGAAAAACTAACTGTAGGAAAAGCGCCACGTAGTATGGTTATTTCACCAGTGTACCATAAACTGTTTGTGGATTGCTACGAGGACAGCAAGATTGCCGTAGTTGACCTTACCACATTTAAACCTGAAACAGATATTAAATGCGGTAAATATCCTATCGGTGTTTGTTTAAGCAACGACAACAAGCAAGTACTTGTATCATGCTACACGGGTTACATAGAAGTTTTTTCTGAAGAAAAAGCAAACATAAATAAAGTAGTGCCGGTAGCAGTTACTGCGAAAAAAGAGAACAATACCAATTCGTCGCCTGTATTGCCGGGAAAAAAGAACCTTCTTCAAAGTATCTTACCTGTTGCAATAACCTTGGCAGCAATTCAAAAACCCCTTGACCAAAAAAATCAGGGTAATTGCTACATTGTTCTGGGGTGCTTTTCAGTGAAGGAAAATGCTTTGAACCTGAAAGATAAGTTATTAAAAAAGGGAGTTGCAGTAGAGTTGATTGACACGAAAAAAGGAATCACTTATTGCGCATATAGAACCAGTAAGGATAATGACAGGTACGAAAAACAAATGGTCGAACTTGAAGCCATTACAGGGATAAAGGGCTGGCTGTATGAAATTTAACAACTTAGTTTAAAACATAGAATGTGAGTCTCCATTACCCACTTTCGTCTGAGGAGTGTAACGTAACGATATTTCCCATGCACCCTGGCCAGTAGTGGCCGATATATATTGCGAAGTATTTATATCATAACTAAAACCTATGGAGTATGAAGGGAATTCCATTTGGAGTAACGCGATAAATGCATCGCCTGCACGGTAGTATATACCAAAGTCTGCTACACGGCTTTTCGAAAAATCGGTATAATGGCTCGATTGTAAACCTAATGCATATCTTAACTTTATTCCCAGGTCAATCTCCTGGGCGGGTCCCTGCCTATAAAAGACAGCTAAAGGCGCCAATGCCATATTTGAACCGGACATCTTAAACTCCGCACCGGCATGGAACACATAACGAATATATAAATTGGTGCCAGGGCCATTGGTGCCATAGAAAGACATGTCGGGCTGATTAATATGAAAGAAAGCCACACCTACATTATATTTTACATATTGGCTGGATGCAATATTTACCGCTGATGAAGAATAATTATACAAAAGGCCTCCAGAAAAATCGGAATACGATAGTGTATGGCCTGCTAATGGCTCGCCCGTTGCAGCATTTGGGTCATACTGCCCATTGATGTACTGCTCATCCCATGGTACATTCTGAAGGTTCATACTGTTCTGCGACCAACCTCCCTGAAGCCCTGCTGTTATGGTATTCTTTGGGTCTAAATATACTCCCCCGGCAAGACTGAAATTCACTTCGGTAGTGGTTAATTGTATGGTTCCCGCTTTGTCACTGAAAAACGAAATACCTGGCGACAGGAAGCCGCCTTTCCAGCCCTGCAATACATTCTTATATTCAGCCGATGCCGCCATGGTACTGAATTCATAACCACTGCCTAATGAAGCTGCCCACTGGTTACGATAATTTATTTCTGCGCGGAAATCTCCATTGAAAGCGCCACAAAGAGCAGGGTTCAATGTAAGTGATGATTCATAAAACTGCGTAAAATGAATATCCTGAGCCCTGATGTTAAATGGGGAACAGATCAATAAGACAATAACTATCCGCAACAAATGCTTTGCGGCCGGTAGTTTCTTATATGTCTTTTCTTTCCTGCTCATCTTTGTTTTTACCTTACTAATCCGACATTACCTTTCTTCTGCACCTTAGTGCCATCATCAAGGGTAGCTTCAACATAATAACCATATACACCCACGTTCATAGCCTGACCATTGTACCTGCCATCCCAGCCTATATTCCGGTTATTCGATTCAAATACTTTATTACCCCATCTGTCATATACTATAAAATCAAGTTCTTTGATGCAATTACCTCTTACATATAGAATATCGTTATGTCCATCACCATCAGGTGAGAAAGCGCCGGGAACAAATACTTCGCCGCAAATGTCTTCTACATGTATTGTTACCGTATCGTCAGTTTTACACCCATTGCTATCAATTACAAATAATGTGTAGGTAGTTGTTGTTGTAGGGCTGGCCACAGGGTCAGGACAGTTATCGCAACTTAATGATGAAGTCGGTACCCACATATAACTATCTCCTGAAGGCCCGCTTCCGGTTATGGGAGCGCTATTACCAATAAGTATGGTTGTTGCTCCTGACGCGGTTACTCCGGTAGGGTTAGGGTTAACTATAACCTGTTCACTATCTTTAACTGAGCAGGCTCCGTTGAATACTGTAACTACATAAGTTGTCGAAGATCCCGGGGTAGCAGCAGGATCAGATATGCTGTCCTGGTTCACGGTGGCAGATGGAGACCAACTGTAACTGCTTCCGCCTGAAGCCGATAACACAGCATAACCACCCTTGCATATTTTCTGTGTGCCTCCTACTGCGGCTACAGGCATAGTATCCACCTTCACCGCTATATTTGTGGTATCGGTACATCCTATTGAATCTTTACCCACCACACTATATGTAGTGGAAGCTGAAGGAGTTCCGGTTGTAACAGAACATGTATTGCAACTTACACCTGTGGAAGGTAACCATGTATATGTAGATGCTCCCGTAGCTGAAAGCGAAACGTTACTGCCAATACAAATTTCATTAGGCGAGGAAGTAGCGATAACAGCCGGGCCTGGGCTAACAGTTAGTTTAACGGTATCGGATGAAGTCATGCCATTACCAATTATACAATAATAGGTATAGCCGCTCATAGAAGTTGTAGCACCTGTTATATTAAGTGTTGGTGTGGTTGCGCCTGAATATATACCTCCGTTAACCACGTTAACGAATCCGCTGCCGGGGTTAACTTCCCACTGAAAATTCATTCCTATACCTGTATCCACAACAGTAAGCGAGGTATCGAACAAATTACAGGTAGTAATTGAGTTGGGTTGAACAGTAACCGGTGTAACACCCATTGGGCCGGAATTATCGGCCAATACCCATGAACGTAGAAGGTTAGCCGGTGTTATATTACCAGATGATACAGTCTTTAAAACACTGTTATCTGTACCCCAACTGCCATAAAAATCGGCCCAGGTAGCTCCTGTGGGGTTAAATCGTTGCACAAAAAGGTTCTTTTCGGTTATCGCATTCCCCGGAGCCGTTACTTCACCCATTATATAAGTGAATGTAACATCGGATGTTGGTTTTGTTGCATAGCTGCCTGCATCTATTATCCAGAACCTGTCCACTGCCTTAGCTGAATTATCAACTACAGTATTTCCATGCATATTAGTTACGCCAGTGGGCATATACGTTAGGTTATCCCATGTTGGCCCATGATAAGTAGAGAAATTTATAGAACCTGTTGTGTCGCCGGCAGTGGTTACATTCATAGTAACAGGTATGTAATTGGTAGTAGAATCACCAAAGGGAACTATATAATTTCCTGCGCTTGAACCTATGTTCCATTTTACCTGGTTAAATTCAGCTTCCGAAATTATCCACCCTTGTCCGGGATTTACAATTGCAGTTGCCGAAGGATTATCAATAACAAGCAATGGGCTATTCTCCATAACTATATACGCACTGTCAAACACAATTTGTTGCTGCGCCTTGGTACATAAAGCAACTAACAGTAGCACAAAAACTGTTACTACTCTAAAGAACAATAATATTATGTGCCTATTTTTTTGCATTGGCCTGCGCTTTTATCAACTGCTGAAGCTCGGCTAATTCTTTCTGATACAAGGCCTGTGAATTAAGCATTGCATTCATTTGTGATTGTAACTGGTCTATCTGTTTCTGCAGTGAAGCGTTTTGATCCTTCAGTTGTTTGTTTTGCTGCTGAACTGCACTAATTGAATCTACCAGGTTCTTTTCGGTAGAATTTAGTTTCCTGTTTAATGCTTGTACACCTGCCAATGCAACGCCCGGCGGGTCAATGGTGGAAATGGTCACGCTATCATCACCAACATGGAACATGCGATAGAAATCCTGTGCCATTGGGCCAATATGCTGAATTTTACCGGTGTCGGTTTTGTAATTCCAGCGTAGAATCGGAAGTGCGTCTATACGCTTAAGAATATCGGCTCCGTCAAGAACAACAAAATTTTCCTTTTTATTCCTGTCAGAGGTATATGTCCATGCAGCAGAGCTGTTCGCAAGCTGGGCATATAAGCCTGATGCGGTTTGTATACTTACTGCGTATCCGGCAACATAAGGTGCACCATTTATACCGGTAAATGTTACACTGGTATTTCCAAGCTCCATCATATTGTTGTTACTTACAACTGCACCGTTACCTACTGCTGTAGCATTTGTAAGGGTACCTGAACTGGCTTGTGCCTGGTAACCTAAAAATGTATTGTTAGAGCCACTGGTATTAGCCGTGCCTGCCGTACCAGCCTGGTAACCTAATGCGGTATTATTTGAGCCTGTGTTACTTAATAACGAGGACCATCCGATAGAAGTATTATTGCTTCCGGCACTATTATTATTCAACGCTTCATAACCCAAAGCGGTATTTAATGCCCCGGTAGTATTTGCCTGCAATGCTGATGCACCAACACCTGTATTCTGGTTTCCTGAACTATTAACCTGTAATGCTTCATATCCAACAGCCGTATTCAGGCTAACTGTTGATGTTACTGCCTCTTTCAAGGCAAAGTAACCCACTGCTGTATTATCTGCCCCGGTTGTATTGTTGAGTAATGCCTGGTAACCCATTGCAGTATTATTGTTACCACTTGAATTGGTTTGCATTGCCTGGTAACCTAACGCCGCGTTACTGGTTCCTGACGTATTTGATCCCATGGCTTCGAAACCTACGGCTGCATTATTGCTATTAGTATTTAGTTGAAGGGCACCTGAACCAACAGCAACGTTATCGGCGCCGGTTAAATTTACATTAAGGGCCTGGTATCCTATACCTACGTTAGCGGCACCTGAAGTATTCTTATTCAATGCAGTGTGACCAATGGCTATATTCTGGCTACCGGTATTAGCCTGCAACGTCATATTACCGACAGCTATATTATTAGTACCAGACGTTGCATTCTGCATTGCATTTTCACCTACCGCTACGTTTGCAAAAGCCGTAGTATTCGATTGTAATGCCGAACGGCCTATAGCAGTATTTCCTAAACCACTAGTATTACTTAATAGGGCCCGGCTACCAACTGCCGTGTTATCATAACCACCTCCACTATTATTTGTCAGTGCAAGGTTACCAATTGCCGTATTATTCGAGTCGGAAGTAGCATTCTGGTTGAGCAATGCATTAAAACCAACGGCTGTATTGTTCCATCCTGTTGTATTTGCGTCAAGAGCCTGGTACCCCAACGCTGTATTATTTGTACCGGTTGAATTACCCTGCAAGGCGTTGTATCCCACAGCAGTCAAGTTGTTGGCCGTGGTATTAAACAGTGCGTAATAACCTATTCCTGTATTATTATTTCCGGTTGAACTGTTCAAGGCATTAGAACCGACAGCCGTATTTTGATTACCGGTGGAGTTAAGGACAAGAGTGTTATTACCGATAGCTGTATTATCGTGCCCGCTTGTGTTTGTCGTGAGTGCCGTATTCCCTATTGCAGTATTACTTGTAGCAGTAATAGTCCCGCCTGTCTGGAATCCAAAAAAAGTATTGCCGTTAGCATTATCTATTCTGCCTGAAGCTACATTGTCTACTCTGAAATTAAGAGGTACGTTATCGGTGGTACCTATAAAGTTTGTTCCATCAACTGTGCCTGCATTGCCTGTCAGCAACCATGCACTGTCTTTAACATATGAGGCACCTGAACCACCTGCAACAGTTGTCCATTGCGGAGCAACACCAGGGCCTTTTGAAGTAAGTACCTGACCAGATGTACCAGCCTGGTAAGCTGCAGTATAATAAGGCATTAATGCACCAGCGAATTTTACAGCAATAGGCGCCCTGGCCCCAGCACTGTCTCCCAAATAAATTTGATTAGACAATGATTTATTAGATATACCCGCTTCATATCCAAGGTAAACGTTGTTTACTCCTATTGTATTATTATAACCAGCACTATCGCCAACAAACGTATTAAAACTACCAGTAGTGTTATCGTTACCTGCACTATTACCCAATGCAGTTATTCCTGTACCTGTTGAAGTATTAAAACCTGCATTATAGCCAACATAAGTGCTATACCAGCCTGTACTATTAGTAAAGCCAGACCCTACACCGACTGAAGTATTATAACTTCCTGTTGTATTATAATAAAGAACATAGGCACCTAAACCCGTATTTTGAATACCGGTAGTATTTGCAAGCATATTAATATTCCCAATCGCTGTATTATGATATCCCGTTGTATTAACCGGCAAGGCTAAATACCCGACAGCGGTATTGGAGTACCCAGTAGTATTTGCAGGTAAAGCATTATAACCAATTCCTGTATTGCTTGAACCGGTAGTATTACTCTTACCATTTTGATATCCATAAAATGTATTATTATTACCTGCATAGTCTATCCACCCTGACGTTTGTCCATTCACTTTAATTTGCAATGCTTCACCATCGTTAGTTCCAATCCAATTATTTGTTGGGTTAGTACCAGAATTACCTGTCAGCAACCATGCACTATCTTTAACATATGAAGTGGTCAAACTGGTTGTCCATTGGGGTGCCACACCCGGCCCCTTAGAGGTTAATACCTGTCCAGATGTACCAGCCTGGTAAGCTGCAGTATAATAAGGCATTAATGCACCGTTAAATTCAAATTGGGTAACAGAATTGTTTCCCATAGTCATTGTATTGCTGGTAGAAACAGAAGCATTATATCCCACAGCTGTTGCATTATTTAATGCGGCCGATGCTACATTAGCTCCGGAACCGATGGCTGTATTCTGGGTTCCGGAAGTGTTTGTACTTAATGCATTATCACCCACTGATACATTATTGCTTCCTGTTGTATTTGCTTTTAATGACTGGTAGCCAACTGCGGTGTTGGGTGTTCCGGTTGTATTCACATTTAAAGCCTGGTAGCCAACTCCTGTATTATTAGAAGCACTGTTATTATAAAGCGCCTCATATCCTGCAGCGGTATTGTCGGCTCCAGTGGTGTTTGCATTAAGAGCACCCTGACCGAATGCAGAATTATCACTTCCTGAAGTATTCGCAAAAAGCGAAACCATGCCGTTGGCAGTATTGTTTATACCCGTGGTATTTGAATTACCCGATTCGTATCCGAAGAAAGTATTTGCAAGGGTATTATCTATTCTACCTGATTTCTGGTTGTTAACTCTAATGTTGAAAGGAACATTATTTGTAGTACCAATAAAATTAGTCCCGTCAACCGTATTTGAATTACCTAATAATAACCATGCACTGTCTTTTATATCACCAGGGCCAGTAGGACCAGTAGCTCCATTTGTTCCTGCTGTGCCGGTTGAGCCTGTAACTCCAGTTGCGCCCGTTGCGCCATTTGTTCCTGCTGTGCCGGTTGAACCTGTTGCGCCTGTGGCACCCGTTGCCCCGTTAGTACCCGCTGTGCCGGTTGAACCTGTTGCGCCAGTGGCGCCTGCTGTTCCGGTTGAACCTGTTACACCAGTTGCGCCTGTGGCTCCATTACTACCTGCTGTGCCAGTTGAACCCGTAACACCTGTTGCTCCTGTGGCTCCATTACTACCTGCTGTGCCAGTTGAACCCGTAACACCTGTTGCTCCTGTAGCCCCTGTAGTTCCATTAGTTCCTGCTGTGCCGGTTGCGCCCGTTACGCCAGTGGCACCCGTTGCTCCATTACTACCTGCTGTGCCAGTTGAACCCGTAACACCTGTTGCTCCGGTGGCTCCATTTGTTCCCGCTGTGCCTGTTGAGCCTGTGGCTCCTGTAGCACCGGTTGCTCCGTTTGTTCCTGCTGTGCCTGTTGAGCCTGTTACGCCTGTGGCTCCTGTAGCTCCATTAGTACCTGCTGTGCCCGTTGAGCCTGTGGCTCCTGTAGCACCGGTTGCTCCATTTGTTCCTGCTGTGCCTGTTGAGCCTGTTGCACCAGTTGCTCCTGTTGTTCCTATTCCGGTTGGACCGGTTGTTCCATCTGCTCCCGTGGGGCCCGTTACTCCATTAGTACCTGCAACACCTGTTGAGCCTGTTGCACCGGTTGCTCCTGTTGTTCCTATTCCGGTTGGACCCGTTATTCCATCGGCTCCTGTAGGGCCAGTTACTCCATTCGTTCCCGCTACGCCTGTTGCACCGGTTGCGCCAGTAGCTCCTGTTGTTCCTATTCCGGTTGGACCGGTTGTTCCATCAGCTCCCGTGGGGCCCGTTACTCCATTAGTACCTGCAACACCTGTTGAGCCTGTTGCACCGGTTGCTCCTGTTGTTCCTATTCCGGTTGGACCGGTTGTTCCATCAGCTCCCGTGGGGCCTGTTACTCCATTGGTTCCTGCTATGCCTGTTGCTCCGGTAGCTCCTGTTGTTCCTATTCCGGTTGGACCGGTTGTTCCATTAGCACCTGTGGGGCCCGTTACTCCATCAGTACCTGCAACACCTGTTGAGCCTGTTGCGCCAGTAGCTCCTGTTGTTCCTATTCCGGTTGGACCGGTTGTTCCATCTGCTCCCGTAGGGCCTGTTACTCCATTAGTACCCGCTACACCTGTTGCTCCTGTTGCACCGGTTACTCCATTTGCCCCGGCAGTTCCAGTTGCACCGGTGGCGCCAACCGCATAACCTGCATTTATTGTTGTTGAATTAGATAAACCTATATATAATGAATCATTAGTAATAGTAGCAGAAATTACATACAAGCCCGTTGCTCCTGTTACGCCGTTAGTACCTGCAATACCTGTTGCTCCTGTAGCTCCATTTGTTCCAGCAGTTCCCGTTGGACCGGTCACTCCGTCAGCTCCTGTGGGGCCTGTTACTCCATTAGTACCCACTACACCTGTTGCTCCTGTTGTACCGGTTACTCCATTTGCCCCGGCAGTTCCAGTTGCACCGGTGGCGCCAACCGCATAACCTGCATTTATTGTTGTTGAATTAGATAAACCTATATATAATGAATCATTAGTAATAGTAGCAGAAATTACATACAAGCCCGTTGCTCCTGTTACGCCGTTAGTACCTGCAATACCTGTTGCTCCTGTAGCTCCATTTGTTCCAGCAGTTCCCGTTGGACCGGTCACTCCGTCAGCTCCTGTGGGGCCAGTTACTCCATTAGTTCCCGCAACACCTGTTGCACCAGTCGCACCCGTTGTTCCTATTCCAGTTGGACCTGTTATTCCATCAACACCTGTGGGGCCGGTTACTCCATTTGTTCCGGCAATGCCAGTTGCACCAGTCGGGCCGGTTGCTCCAGTCGTTCCTATTCCTGTCGGACCCGTTATTCCATCAGCTCCCGTAGGGCCGGTTGCTCCATTAGAGCCAGCTACTCCGGTTGCACCAGTCGCTCCGGTAGGGCCTATAACATAACCCACATTAATTTGCGTACCGTTGGAAAACGATATATATAAGGAATCACTTATAACACTAACACCAGTTATACTTATACCAGTTGGGCCTGTAACTCCTGTAGTTCCTGCAATACCTGTGGTTCCCATAGCACCTGTTGCTCCGGTTGGGCCTGCAGGACCTGCAGTAGTGTCAGCCGGACCTGTTACTCCGGTTGCACCTATAGCACCTGTTGTGCCGGTAGCTCCATTTATACCGGCAACCCCGGTAGCACCCGTAGCACCTGTGGGGCCTAGAACGTAACCTGCATTCAATATTGTACCATTAGTCAGGGAAATAAACAGCGAATCGCTGGCTACTGACATGCTCGCTATACCTACACCTGTCGGGCCTGTTGGACCAGTAGCGCCCGTCGGACCGGTTGGGCCTGCCGCTCCGATTCCCGTTACAAAAATTGCCCACTCTGCTCCGTCCCAATAATAATATCCGGGTACCACATTGAAGGGTATTACACCTGCTGTATTTGTATTGTAAACAATTAAGCCTGTGGCAGGCGCTATTACAGGAGCAGCAACATTGGTAGCCGTAAGCGCTACCTGGGGAGCAAGAAATCCTAATGTACCGCTGTTACCCGTATTTAAGTCAAGTACGGCCGATGCATTCGGCTTAGCACCCGTTTTATTTATACCTATATTTTGGGCCTGAACTGAGCCAAGAACAAGGAAAAGAAGAGAAAAAAAAAGTAAATTTCTTTTTAAAATCATTTATACTATTGTTGATCCCCTTTAATCTATTCTGCAATGTTTTTCAAGAAAAAACATTAAAAACTCTTATTACTGTCAACAATTACAAGGTGTTGAGACCTCATGAATGTGCTCATTTTCACTTATTTTACTTGGGGTAATTACAAGGCGCAAGTATAGATTTTACCCCTTTATTTAATGTTATGTGAGTATTAACTTTCAGAGCTTGAATATGAACCAAGTATTATCAAAATCTGTAGGACTTCTGTAGTAATTACGAATTCCATTCATACACTTCATAGAAACAAGCTTATAACCACTTCACAATTTCACCCAACTATTTACATATCATTAAGTTATACCTTTCTATTTACAAAATAGCAATTCTCTTGATTTTTGTACCTTTGCGGCCCAAAATACATGGGTAATAAAATTATATTTATGAAAAAGGTCTATATTTCATTTTTAGCTTTAATAATAATGGTAACTTCCTGCAACAATAACTCGAAACAAAAAGATAGTGCCTCCACTGGTCTTTCACCCGATAATCCTTTTGCCAAAGCCAGTACCCTACCCTTTGAGGCACCAGACTTTAGCAAGATAAAAGACAGTAATTTCAAACCCGCGTTAGAAGCAGGAATTAAGGAACAGCTTGATGAAATGAATAGGATAGCTGAGAACCCAGATGCACCTACCTTTGAAAATACAATGGTTGCTATGGAGAAAACAGGGCAACTGCTGCATAGGGTTAATAATGTTTTCAATCTGCTAAGCGGGGCCAACACTGACCCTGAACTGCAAAAACTATCGGAGGAAATTGCACCGGAATTGGCGGCAGAAAATGATGCCATTTATCTTAACGATAAACTATTCAAAAGAGTTGAAGCTATTTATAATCAGAAAGCCCAACTGAAACTTGACCCTGAATCGGACAGACTGGTAGAATTCTATTACCAGAAATTTGTGCTTTCGGGCGCCAAATTGCCTGATAAAGCCAAAGACAGTTTAAAAAAACTTAATAAAGAAGAAGCGATGCTTGGCGCCAAGTTTACAAACCAGTTACTGGCCGCTGCTAAATCAGGGGCACTGGTGGTTGATAGTAAAGACGCATTGGCCGGACTTTCTGATGGAGAAATAGATGCTGCCGCTTTGGCAGCAAAAAATGCTAACCAGGAAGGTAAATGGCTAATCCCTATACGAAATACTACGCAGCAACCCGCGTTACAGTCGTTGAACGTAAGGGCTACCCGCCAGAAATTATTTGAAGCCTCATGGAATCGCGCTGAAAAAGGAGATTCGAATGATACGCGCCCTACTATTTTACGGATTGCCGCTATTCGCGCGCAAAAAGCTAAACTTCTTGGATTCCCCAACTATGCTGCGTGGAAGTTAATGGACCAGATGGCAAAAAAACCTGAAGCAGTTGAAAAATTTATAAGCGACCTGGTGCCTGCTGTAACCGCAAAGGCTAAAATAGAAGCGTCCGACATACAAAAAGTTATAGACCAGCAAAACAAAGGCAATGATAAATTCAAGCTGCAGCCATGTGACTGGAATTACTATGCGGAACAGGTTCGCAAAGCAAGGTTCGACCTTGATGAGAGCGAGGTAAAACCTTACTTTGAAATAAATAATGTACTTCAGAATGGTATTTTTTATGCAGCAAATAAGCTTTACGGGCTTACTTTTAAAGAACGCAAAGACCTTCCGGTATATGATAAGGATGTAAGAGTTTTTGAGGTTTTCGATAAGGATGGAACTTCAATGGCATTATTCTACTGCGACTATTTCAAGCGCGATAATAAGAATGGCGGCGCATGGATGGATATAATGATGGGGCAATCGAAATTACTTGGCACAAAACCTGTGGTATACAACATTTGCAATTTCACAAAACCTGCCGATGGGCAACCTGCATTAATCAGTTTCGATGACGTAACTACTATGTTCCATGAATTTGGCCATGCCCTCCATGGAATGTTTGCCGCTGAGCAATACCTTAGTCTTTCAGGCACTGCCACCGCTCGCGATTTTGTTGAATTCCCTTCACAGTTTAATGAACATTGGGCATCGGACACAGCGGTATTCCGTAATTACGCAAAACATTATAAAACGGGTGAACCTATGCCCCAGGCCCTTGTAGATAAAATAAAGAAAGCAGCTACTTTCAACCAGGGCTACAGCCTTATGGAAATAATTGCTGCTGCCGACCTTGATATGCAATGGCACGAAATATCGGCAGACAGTAATGTAACTGACGTTGACAAGTTTGAATCGGCAGCGCTTGCCAAAACGCATCTTAATATGCATGAAGTGCCTACGCGCTACCGTTCCAGTTATTTCCTGCATATATGGAGTAATGGTTATGCAGCAGGCTATTATGCCTATTCATGGACTGAAATGCTTGCCGATGATGCGTTTAGCTGGTTTGAAGAGCATGGAGGCCTAACACGTGAAAACGGACAGCGTTTCCGCGATATGATTCTTTCCAGGGGTAACACAGAAGACCTTGCAACTATGTACCGCAATTTCCGTGGCAGAGCCCCTGAAATTACCTCAATGGCAAAGAAGCGTGGCCTTACTGAAGGTAAAAACTAATCTTAAGAACACGTTTATTTTTCCCTTATAGGGGAAATAAAGTGCAATTAATTCTGTTCATGGTCGTCTAATCTTTTACACGATTGATTTAATGTACTTTAACTGAATACATAACCAGCATATATATCATAAACTTTACGGCTTAGAAAGAAAACAAATATTATTGTCCGAATCGAAAGATGTTATTACTTTTGCTTCGTTCCATCACAAAAGAAAATGACCCCATTGACTGAGTGCAGAGGAATACCGCAGGTATTTCATAAATATTTCATAACCCGTATAAGGTTTGTGCTTATTGCATGTATTGCGGCACTATCATTACAGGCAAAGGCCCAGAACAAAACCACTACCGACACGGTTCCTTATTTAACCCTTGACCAGTGCATAGCTTATGCGCTGCAATACCAGCCACACGCAAAGCAAGCCCTTATAAATATTGATATTGCCCGGAAAACGAATGCCATAAATCTTGCCGGGTGGATGCCCCAGGTAAACTTAAGCGCAAATATTTATCATTATATCCAGCTCCCTACTTCACTTGTTACAAACCAATCGAACCCCGACGGGCCACCTGTACCTGTAAAAGCGGGTGTTTCCAATACATCTACACCTCAGCTATCTGTTACCGAGGCCTTGTTCAGCCCAAACCTGCTATATTCAGCTGAAAGCGCCCATTTATTTGTGGAACAGGCAAAGCAAGCCAGCGACAGTAACCAGATAAACATTATTGCAGGCGTAAGCAAATCGTTTTATAACTTGCTATTTAACCTGGAACAAATAACAGTTCTTATAGAAGACACAGCGCGCCTAGGTAAATCGGTAAGGGACGCTTACCACCAATATATAGGCGGTATTGTTGACAAAACAGATTACAAGGAAGCCATTATAACTCTTAATAACTCAAAGGCACAGCTAAAACAGGCCCAGGAAAATGTTATCCCTTTATATGCCCAGCTCCAGCAGGAAATGGGGTTTCCGCCTGAAAAAAAATTCAATGTGAATTTCGATACCGCTAAAATGATGAATGAAATAAAGGCCGACACTATACAGCAGCTTAAGTATGAAAACCGTATAGAATACCAGCTTCTTTCTACTTCGCAAAAACTGCAGCAACAAACCATAAATTATTATAAATATAATTTCCTGCCAACCGTTTCAGCCTTTTATTTTTACAATTACGAATTTGAAAGTGACGATTTTTCATCATTATATTCCCAGGCTTATCCTTATTCATATATAGGAGCATCAATTAATATTCCTTTATTTACAGGCCTTGCGCGTTTGGAAGGCATACAAAGAGCAAAGCTACAGGGACAAATACTTGACCTTGATGCGGATAATCTTAAACTTACCATTTATGCGGAATACACTTCTGCCCTCGCAAACTATAAAACCAACCTGTACGATTTAATGGCCTTACGGGAAAATGATGCGATGGCGAAAGACGTCTACAATGTAGTTACGTTGCAATATAAACAGGGAATTGTAGCTTACCTGAATGTAATAACCGCTGAATCGAATTTAATCTCTTCCGAAATCAGTTATTTGAATGCCCTCTTCCAGGTACTGTCGAGTAAGGTAGACCTGGAAAAAGCAATGGGTAATATAACACCATCAAAACATTGACGATTTAAAAAACCTCTTATGAAAATACCCCATATTACTTTGTTGACAGGTTGCACGTTATTGGTTTGCTGCAGCCGGCCACAGGCGCCTAAAACTCCCGCGGTACCGGTTAACCTGTTCACTGTAAAAGCGCAAACAGTTTTATACTACGACAAGTACCCGGCTAATACGGTAGCGCTGAACCAGGTTGATTTAAGGCCCGAGGTGCAAGGCTATATAACTGATATTACTTTTACCGAAGGAACACATGTTCATAAAGGCCAGGAATTATATAAAATTGACCAGCGCCTGTTCCAGGACGCGTATGACCAGGCAAAAGCTAACCTGGAAGTAGCAAAAGGAAACCAGACCATGACCCAGCAGGATGCCGACAGGTACACTTATTTAAATAGCCAGGATGCCGTTGCCAAACAAACACTCGACCATGCTGTTATAGCTTTGGAGCAGGCGAAAAACTCGGTAAAGGCAGCTGAACAAGCATTGAAAATAGCTGAAACTAATTTAACATACTCTGTAATTTCTGCTCCGTTCGACGGAACCATAGGCATAAGCCAGGTACGTTTGGGCAATATGGTTAGTGTAGGACAAACTGTATTGAATACAATTTCTACAGATGACCCTATGGGCGTTGATTTCCTCATTTCTGAAAAACAATTACAGCATTTCGAAGAACTGAAAGATGCCAAGGCGCAACCTGTAGATTCGCTCTTTTCAATTATCCTTCCCAATAATTCAGTATATCCTTATATGGGGAAAATTTCCATAATCGACCGCGCTGTTGACCCGCAAACAGGCACTATACGTGTGAGGGTTGTATTTCCTAACCCAGACTTTTCACTTAAACCGGGCTTGAGTTGCGTGCTGCGGGTACACAACCTGGATACCCAGCCTGAACTGGTTGTACCGAGCAAGGCAGTAGTGGAGCTTATGGGCGAATATTTTGTTTACGTGGCGAAAGACACTTTAGCACGCGACCCCAAGGACTCGACAAAAACAAACCCTGCAACTATAGCCATACAGAAAAAGGTACAATTGGGCCAGACCGTACCTCCTAACGTAATTATTAAAGGTGGCCTTGCTGAAGGAACCCGCATAGTCCTGGATGGTGTACAATCATTACATACCGGTACAATAATAAGTGTAGGCCCAAAACCTGACGGTGCCAAGGGAGGAAAAGATGGGATGAGTAGTGATGGCGGCTCGAGCAGGAAGGACAGCACTAAAAAAGGTACACTCTAATTATTTTCTAAACAGGTTTTGCAACAGGCATGATAGCAGATACATTCATCCGAAGGCCCGTTACCGCGATAGTCGTATCGCTGGTATTAGCCATAATCGGTGCCATATGTATCCTTAGCCTTCCTGTTAATCAATATCCCGACATTACACCTCCGGTTGTACAGGTTACTGCTCAATATACCGGTGCCGATGCCCAGACTGTTGAACAGACAGTTACTACTCCTATAGAGGAGCAAATAAACGGAGCGCACGGCATGGAATACATGCAAAGTAATAGTGGCAATAATGGCCTTATGACCATTAACACAACGTTTAAGGTTGGAACTAATATTGATATTGCGACACTCGACGTTCAAAACAGGGTAAGTATTGCCACACCTTTGTTGCCTGCGGCTGTAGCACGTTTAGGCCTTCCGGTTCGCGCACTTAATCCCAGCGCACTGATGCTCATTGCTCTTTATTCTCCCAAGGGTACTCACAACATCACATTCCTTGATAATTACACCAACATATTTATTATGGATGCATTGTTGCGTGTACCCGGTGTGGGAGCTATTACAACCGGTGCCGATAATTTTAGTATGCGCGTATGGCTGAATCCGGATAAAATGGCCGATTATTCTTTGTCGCCAACCGATGTAATTAACGCTTTGAATGAGCAGAATCTCCAGGTAGCCGCAGGCTCTGCGGGTGTGCCCCCGCAACAAAAAGCTCAAACCTACGAATTGAGTATTCTTGTAAACGGGCGGTTGAGCAAAGTTTCTGATTTTGAAAATATAATTGTAAAAACCCTTCCTGATTCGGGCAAAATTGTTTACCTGAAAGATGTGGGAAGGGTTGAGTTGGGCAAATTCACATATTCCAGCAATTCCTATGTAGATGATAAACGTGCATCTATACTTACCTTGTATCAAACTCCCGGCAGCAATGCACTGCAAACGGCTGCCGCAGTAATAAAAGAGCTTGATTTATTAAAACAATCATTCCCGTCAGATGTAGATTACAATATTCCTTTTGAAACGGTAACTGTAGTTAAAGTATCAATGCAGGAAGTTGTTGAAACACTTATTATAGCGCTTTGCCTTGTGGCATTTGTTGTATTCCTGTTCCTTCAAAACTGGCGCGCTACTTTAATCCCGGTTTTAGCCATACCCGTTTCTATCTTAGGCACATTCGCTTTCTTCATTCCCTTAGGGTTCACCATTAATACACTTACCATGTTTGGTTTTGTGCTGGCTATTGGAATTGTGGTAGACGATGCCATTATTGTGGTGGAAGCGGTTCAGCATTATATCGATCATAAAAAAATGACGGTAAAAGAAGCTACTCATGCAGCGATGAAAGATATTTCTGCGCCTGTAGTGGCTATTGCACTTATTCTTGCATCTGTATTCGTACCTGTGGGTTTCATACCAGGTATTGTAGGCCGCCTTTACCAGCAGTTTGCTATAACCATTGCGGTTTCAATAGTACTATCTGCTTTTATAGCCCTTTCACTTACACCTGCCTTATGTACATTGTTGTTAAAGCCATATAAAATTGATGAGAAAGCTAAAGGGCTTAATAAGTTTTTCTTCAAGTTCAATACGTGGTTTGAATCTCTTACAAACAAATATTCTCACGGTGTGCAAAGAGGTATCCGTAAATCGAGATATGTAGTTATTCTTTTATTATGCATAGCTATAGCAACCTTTTTCCTTTTCGAGCACAAACCATCAGGGTTTATTCCAAACGAAGATAACGGGCTTGTTTATGTAACATTTGAATTACCGGAAGCATCGGCCACTACACAATCAATTGATGTAATGACCAAATTAATGAACATAGTTTCTAAAACTCCGGGTGTAGAACATTACGCAGCGTTGGCAGGTTTCAATGTTATAACAGGTGCTACAAAATCAAACAGTGGGACGATATACCTTCAGCTTAAGCCCTGGGACGAGCGTAAGGAGACAAGCCAGCAAATACCCGACTTATTGGATACGTTAAGGGCCCGCATTAACAGGGCAAGGATCAACAATGCAAATATTGTAGTTATCCCACCTGCTCCAATTCCAGGAATTGGCCAAACTGCCGGTTTTAGTTTCCAGATAGAACAACGTAATACCAACGATGATGTTCAGGCATTTGAAACTGTGGTGAAGAATTTTGTGGCAGCAGCAAATAAAGACCCTGCCATTACAGGGGCATTCAGTTATTATTCTGCACATACCCCCAGTTATAACCTTACCGTTAACAGAGAGAAATGCAAAAAAATGGGGGTTAGCGTTTCTGATGTATTTACGGCCATACAGGTATATATGGGCAGTTATTACGTAAACGATTTCACTTTGTATAACCGTACATTCCACGTAGTGGTTCAGGCAGATACCATATATCGCAAAATGATAACGAGTATGGATAAATATTACGTCCGTAACCAATCGGGACAAATGCTGCCATTAAGTACACTTATCAGTTATCAGCCCTCAGAAACAGCTCCTTTATTATCTCATTTCGATATATTCCGTTCGGCTGAAGTGGATGGATCATCTCCCGAAGGCTATAGTAGCGGCCAGTCTATAGATGCATTGCAAAAGCTTGCAGATAAAACACTGCCACAAGGTTATGGGTACGATTTTTCCGGATTGAGCTATGAGGAAATACAGGCCGGCACACTTACCATCTACATATTTTTATTTTCGCTTTTGTTTGTTTTTCTTTTCCTGGCGGCTCTCTATGAAAGCTGGTCGGTACCGTTTTCCGTATTGCTGGCTGTGCCTATCGGGGCTTTTGGTGCTATACTCACGCTTATTTGTATTCCCAGCCTTACAGATAATGTATATGCGCAAATAGGGCTCATTACACTTATAGGGCTTGCCGCCAAAAACGCAATACTTATCGTAGAATATGCCAAAGTTCGTGTTGATAATGGTGAAGACCTTATTGAATCAACTATTGATGCGGTTAAGCTAAGGCTACGACCCATTGTAATGACCTCACTGGCATTTATTTTGGGTGTAATGCCGCTAGTGTTTGCTTCAGGTGCCGGTGCAGTGGCACGCAGAACAATTGGTGTTACCGTACTTGGCGGAATGGTTGCAGCTTCATCAATTGCCATATTTATTGTTCCTGTACTTTTTGTAGTAATTGTAAAAATAGCTTATGGCAAAAAGGAACTCGAATACCTTGCCCAGCACCGTGATGAATTGACTGCAAAAGTAAACGAACAGAACCAGCACTAATATGATTGCTGACGTATTCATCAGGCGACCTGTTACTGCAATAGTTATAGCTTTAGTAATAGCTATATTGGGTACAATCTGCATTTTTACTCTTCCTATTAACCAGTACCCCAACATTACTCCGCCGGGTGTTTCGGTTAGCACAACCTATACCGGTGCCGATGCGCAAACAGTTGAGCAGAATGTGGCTATTCCTATGGAAGAGGCTATTAACGGGGTTAACGGAATGGAATACATAACCAGCAACAGTACCAGCACCGGCGCCTTATCTATAAGCACTACTTTTAAAGTTGGCACCAATGTTGATATTGCTGCACTTGATGTGCAAAACAGGGTAGGATTAGCCACCCCCATGTTGCCTACGGCCGTAAGCCAGCTGGGTGTAACGGTACGTGCAAAAAACACAAGCGCTTTAATGTTGGTAGCCCTGTATTCGCCCAAGGGTACTCACAATATTACTTTTCTCGATAACTACAATACCATTTACGTAATGGATGCACTGCTCCGTGTACCGGGCGTCGGAGATGTTAGCAGCCGTGCCGATAATTTCAGCATGCGTATATGGATGGACCCGGATAAAATGGCTTCATTTTCTTTAATGCCACAGGATATTAAAAATGCATTGGACGAACAGAATGTTGAAGTTGCTGCCGGTGCAGTTGGCTCTCCACCGCAAGACCCAAGCCAGGCGTATGAAATGACCGTTCTGGTAAACGGGCGATTAACTACAGTTTCTGACTTTGAAAATATTGTTGTAAAAACAATACCCGCTACAGGCGAAATGGTTTACATGAAAGACGTTGCAAGGGTTGAGCTTGGTAAATTTACATTTTCAAGTAATTCTTTTGTAGATGGCAAACGTGCTTCTTTTTTGCAGGTTTTCCAGCTTCCGTCAAGCAATGCGCTTGATGTTGCCAATGGTGTATATGCGGCACTTGAGAAATTAAAAAAGACATTTCCTGAGGATGTGGATTATAAAGTGCCATTTGAGGCGGTTACTATTGTAAAGGTTTCAATGATGGAAGTGGTTAAGACACTTATTATTGCACTTTGCCTGGTGGCTTTTGTTGTGTTCCTGTTTCTTCAGAACTGGAGAACTACAATCATTCCGCTTTTGGCAATCCCTGTGTCTATCATTGGTACGTTTATCTTCTTTGTTCCCTTAGGGTTTACTATAAACACACTTACCATGTTTGGCTTTGTGCTGGCCATCGGTATTGTGGTTGATGATGCTATTATTGTGGTAGAGGCCGTACAGCACTATATTGATGTGGAAAAGATGCCTGCAAAGGAAGCGACTATACATGCCATGAAAGACATAACGGGCCCGGTAATTGCTGTTGCGCTGATACTGGCCGCAGTATTTGTTCCTGTAGCCTTTATACCCGGTATTGTTGGTCGCCTGTACCAGCAATTTGCTATTACAATAGCTGTATCAATCCTTATATCGGCCTTTACGGCCCTTTCTTTAACTCCTGCATTATGTACACTGCTCTTAAAGCCACACCACATTGACAAGAGCTCAAAAGGGCTTAATAAATTCTTTTATTTATTTAATTCGCGCTTCGAAAGATTTATTTACCGCTATTCAAATGGGGTAAAGCGTGGAATTCATAACTCCAAATATGTAATTGTACTTTTAGTTTGCATTGGAGTAGCTACGTTTTTCCTGTTTAAAATCAAGCCTTCGGGTTTTATTCCTAATGAAGACTCGGGGCGCGTGCAGATTACCTATGAGCTGCCCGAAGCATCATCTACTACTCAGTCGGTTGAATTTATTACTAAATTAATGAAGGTGATTATGGAAACTCCTGGAGTAGGGCACTTTGGAGCCCTGTCTGGCCTTAATATAAGTAATGGCGCCGCAAAATCGAATAGCGGCACTATATTCTGCCAGCTTAAACCGTGGGATGAACGGAGTGACCCAAAGGAACAGGTAACAGGCACTACAACAGGAATAATTGGTGAAATGTATAAGCGTATTGCAAAGGCCGATTTGAAAAACGGGAAAGTAACCATTATGCAACCGGCCCCTATTCCCGGTATTGGAATATCGGCGGGATTCACTTTTATGATTGAGCAGCGAAATACAAATGACGATGTGCATGCATTTGAAACTGTTGTAAAGAAATTTGTAGCTGAGGCCAATAAGAATCCTGCTATTTCAAAAGCTGTAAGCTATTACTCAGCACATACTCCCAGTTACGAACTTACAGTTGACAGGGAAAAATGCAAGAAAATGGGGGTAAATATTGCCGACGTATTTTCTACTATCCAGGGATATATGGGCAGCGATTTTGTGAACAATTTCACCCTCTATAATCGTACTTTTCACGTAGTTATACAGGCCGATACCTTATACCGCAGGTTTGTAACCGATATGGATAAATATTATATCCGGAATGATTCAGGAGCAATGCTGCCGCTGCGATCCCTGATTACTTATGTACCCATAGAAGCCGCGCCGGTTATATCGCATTTTAACATTTTCCGTTCAGCCGAAGTAGATGGTGGTTCACCGCAGGGTTACAGCAGCGGGCAAACCATGGATGCTTTGAAAGATGTAGCAGCAAAAGTTCTGCCAAGGGGTTATGGCTACGAATGGTCAGGCTTAAGCTATGAGGAAATAGTTGCGGGTTCACAAACTATTTACATTTTTATGTTCTCGCTTATTTTTGTTTTTCTTTTCCTGGCGGCTCTCTATGAAAGCTGGTCGGTACCCTTTTCTGTTATGCTTTCAGTTCCTATAGGCGCATTCGGAGCTATACTTACACTTATATGCCTTCCATCGTTAAGCAACAATGTTTATGCACAGATAGGGCTTATAACGCTAATTGGCCTGGCAGCTAAAAATGCCATTCTTATTGTTGAATACGCTAAGGTAAGGGTAGACAATGGTGAGGAACTCATTCAGTCCACTATTGATGCAGTTTCATTGCGGTTACGCCCTATACTCATGACATCTTTTGCATTTATTTTTGGCGTATTACCAATGGCGCTGGCAACAGGAGCCGGTGCTGTAGCAAGGCAAACTATAGGATTTACCGTATTAGGTGGAATGATAGCTGCATCCTCTCTAGCTATCTTTATAGTGCCCGTTCTTTTTGTGGTTATAATTAAATTAGCCTATGGAAAGAAGAAGCTGGAATACCTGGCCTTACACCGTAATGAGTCGACCAATAAGACTAAATAAGAACATGAATAATAAGGGTAACGACAAACCTGATGATCCGGGTTCGGATACTGAGCCTGAACAAAAAAGGCCCAAATTCTGGGGTACTGTTTATATATTACTGGGTATGATAAGTCTTGCTTTTTCGGTCTACTCACTTATTAATAGTTTCGGTACTGTTCCATTGTATGGCACGGTAACAGCCTCAGTACTCATCGGGGCACTCGGAATATTCCTGATTATATACGGCTACAGGATACTTAAAAGGGATTACTAATTCTGTCACAGCCCTGTCGTCAACTTACAATTGGCCTGACTACTATCTTCATATTAAACCTTCCGGATCAAATAAGTTTCTTATATGAATACGTTTTCAATGAATTGCTTTTAAATAATCCTGCTATCACAAAAAGATACTATCGTCTCTATTCATTAATACTCAACTAGCTTAAATAAGAAAGCCCCCCGAATACTCGGGGGGCTTTCTGTTTTTACTTATGACGATATTATTTTTTCATAATACCAATCACTGGCATATTACCATTGTTTAATCATCTTAGGTTGGCCAATAATGGTTCCATCCTGTGAAATAATTCGTATAAGGTACATACCGTTAGGAAGGTCTGACGTGTTAAACTGCATGTGCACATCCTTAACCGATACGGTCCTGATAAGCATACCGAGCGTATTATATATCTCTACTGTAGAACCTTCTTCCAGGCCATTTATCTGGAATTCTCCGCTGTTCGGGTTCGGGTAAAGGGTTACTTTACTTTCGGTAACATTTATGTTATCCACACCATTTGGGTTTTCTCCAATTTCGCCAACGGAGCAGCTAACAACTGTAGCAACTGCATTTACCTGGCAACCTTTCTTATCAGTTATAGTAACTGTATAAGAACCTGCTGAAAGTTTGGTTGCATAGTAAGCAGTCTGTCCTGATGGTGTCCAAAGGAAAGTGTACGTTGGTGTTCCGCCTTTGTAACCTACATAAGCACTACCATTACCTGTAAGAGAACAGGTTGTTTTGGTAATACTATCCCTGAGTTGGGTAGGTTGTGTGATGGTAGTAGCAAGAGCAGTACCTGCGCAACCATTAGCATCGTTAATTACAACTGAGTAACTACCTGCTGTTAAACCTGAAGCCGTAGCTGAAATACTTACGCTTGGTGACCATGTAAAGGTATAAGGAGGTGTTCCATCCTTCACGCCTACTGTTTCAGAACCATTACTTCCGCCATAGCAGCTAACTTCTGTAGTTAAAGCTGCAACCAGGCTATCCCTGATTTTTGAAGGCTGGGTAATAGTTGCTTTTGCTGTAGCATTCGAGCAACCATTGTGGTCTTTTACAGTCACAGTATAAGTTCCAGCAGCAAGGCTAACACCTGTTGCTGAAGTACCACCTGAAGGAGACCATGCGTATGTATAAGGACTTGTTCCGCCCTTTACACCTACAGTAGCTGTTCCTGTTTTACCACCATTACATGCATCGTTGGTTGTTGCTGTAATACTATCCCTGACAGCAGAAGGCTGGGTGATTGTTACAGTTGCAACCGCTGTACATCCATTCTTATCGGTAACGGTTACAGTATATGAACCAGCAGCAAACGTGGTAACTGCAGCGGTTGTAGCACCGGTTGACCATTTATAGGTATACGTAGGTGTTCCACCTTTTACGCCTACAGTAGCCGCTCCGTTAGTACCACCATTACATGTTACATTCTTCAGGCTTGTAGCTACAATGCTATCCCTGAGTAATGTAGGTTGGGTAATAGTAACAGTAACTGTTGTACCTACGCATCCGTTGGCATCGTCAACTGCTACTGTGTATACACCTGCAGCAAGGCCGCTGGCTGTAGCTGTTGTTGTGCCATTCGACCATGCATAAGTATAAGCCGGAGTTCCGTCTTTTACCCCTATGGTTGCGGTACCAATGGTAGTGCCATTACAATTATTATTTACCACTGATGACGTTACTAAACTATCCCTGATTTTAGAAGGCTGGGTAATAACCGCATTTGCAGTAGCTGAGCAACCGTTGTGGTCCTTTACAGTTACAGTATAGCTTCCTGCACCTAAGCCGGTAGCAGTAGCACCTGTTCCGCCAGAAGGAGTCCATGCATAAGTATAAGGACTTGTACCGCCTGTTACACCTACTGAAGCACTACCTGTTTTTCCGCCGTTACATGCATCATTAGTTGAAGCAGTTATGCTATCCCTAACAGCTGAAGGCTGGGTAATAGTTACAGTTGCAACTGCTGTGCATCCATTCTTATCGGTAACAGTTACACTATATGAACCGGCCGTAAGGGCACTAACTATATTACTTGTGCCACCTGTTGACCAGCTATATGTATAAGGGCCTGTTCCGCCTTTTACGCCTAATGTGGCACTTCCGTTAGCACCGCCATTACATGTTACATTCTTCATGGTTGAGATACTATCCCTGAGTATGGCAGGCTGGGTAATGATAATTGTAAGCGTGGTGCCTGTGCAGCCATTCGCATCTGAAACTGCAACTTTATATGTACCTGCAGTTAAGTTATTGGCAGTTGCGCCTGTGCTGACACTCGGGGTCCAGCTAAAGAAGTAGGGAGCTGTTCCACCCTTTACGCCAATGGTAACGCTACCATTGTTTCCACCATAGCAACTTACATTAACCTGTGAACCGTGAGCAATACTATCTCTGATAGCAGCAGGTTGAGAAATTACCACACTAGTGGTTGTTGCACAACCCAGGTGGTCTTTCACAGTAACAGTATATGTTCCTGCGCCAAGGCTGCTTGCTACAGGAGCAGTGCCGCCTGTGGGAGACCAGGAATAAGTATACGGGCTGGTTCCACCGCTAGCTGTTACAGTAGCACTTCCTGTTTTGCTGGCGTTACAAGCATCGTTTGTTTCCGATGTTATGGTAGCGCTAGGGGCAGGATTAGGCAATGTAACAGTAGCCGGAATACCTACGCAACCATTTGCATCGGTAATCGTTACTGTATAAGTGCCCGGAGCCAATGAACTTGTGCTTGATGTTGTAGCACCATTTGACCAGCTATATGTATAAGGGCCTGTTCCTCCGCTTGCTGTTACACTGGCAGAACCATTGCTGTTCGAGCAGGTTGATACAGTGTAGGTTGTTGTAGCCGTAATTGCTGAAGGCTGAGTGATAGTAGCCGAATCAACTAAAGTACACCCGTTAGCATCAGTTATAGTAACTGAATACGTTCCTATTTTAAGGCCGGTTATTGTATCACTCTTCACCTTATTGAACCATTTGTACTTATAAGGAGCAGATCCACCGGTAACAACTATAGAAGCGCTTCCATTGCTATCGCCATAACATGTAACACTCTTAGGAGTTATTACAGCTGTTAATGGTGTAGCATTCACAACTTTCACACTATCAGTGTTTGTACATCCGTGAAGGTCGGTTACGGTAACTGTATAAGTACCTGGCGCCAGATTGTTATCTACGTTTGAAACGCTGCCATTAGACCAAAGGTAGGTATAAGGAGGTGTTCCACCGCCAGAGTATGCTGTAGCTGTTCCATTGTTCGAATTATAGCAGCCAAGGTTTACAGATATGCTGTCAACCACCAATGCAGGTGGATTGTAAACACTAACTGAAGCCGAGGATGTACATCCGTGTGCGTCGGTAACAGTTACACTGCTTGTACCACCCGGAAGGGTATTGTCGGTAGCCGCTGTTACTCCATTGCTCCATGCATAGGTATAAGGAGAGGTCCCGCCTGTTACTACAACAGTGCCGGTATCGTTAGCGCTTCCGTTACAAGTAACGTGGCTCAACTGCTGGCCTTTAACAGATACGTTATCGAACCTGTTATTGCCACTGGTAAGTGTTACGTTACTACCTCCAAACTGAATCTGGAATATTAAATTAGGGTTATTATTGGCTCCTTTATCAGAAGAAAGGTCAATATGAACCGGATACCACAAACTAGCTGATGTGATAGCATTAATGGCAGTCATTGAATCGGGTCTTGCTATACCGCCAACATTAAATGTATCCATAGCAGAGGTCAGGTTATTCCATGTAGAACCGCCATCTTTACTATAAGAGAATATAAGGAACTGAGCTCCCTTACCGCTTGAAGCAGAAAGTGCCCAATCTAACACTATGTTCTGGTAACCTGTTGTAGGAATATACCACATAAATGATGAACCTTGAACAGGGTTACGCGACCTTACAAAAAGGTTACCGGCCGCTGAACTACCGGTGTCGTTACCTGCTATTGGCAAATCATTAACTCCTGCACCTCCTGAACCATTATCAAGCAGCGAAGCTGTTGATGAAGGGTGTGAATATATCATGTGCGGGTTAGTTGTAGGAAGAACAGAAACATTAGGAGGCAGCGGGAATGCGCTGGTACCTAAGCTATCTCCACCGCCGCCGCCGGCAGGTGCTGTAGTGTTAAAATCCCAGTAGTGAATAACTTGCTGGGTAGATGCATTTTCAATGGTATCGTACAATACTGCAGGCTGGGTAACAGTACCCGTTGCAGCTGATTGGCATCCATTGCTCTCGGTAATGGTAACCGTGTAAGTGCCTGCTGTAAGACCACTTATAGATGTTGTGGTTGCTCCGTTTGACCATAAATATGTATAAGGAGAAGAACCGCCGGTTACTGTAACTGAAACTGCGCCATTACTGCCGCCGTTACATGATACATTGGTAACTGTTGTGTGTCCAACAGCGCCGCTGGTACCAACTGTTACAACAGCAGTACCTGTACAACTATTAGAATCCTTAACGGTAACGGTATAAGAACCTGTACCTAAGCCTCCGATAGTTGCAGTAGTAGCGCCTGTAGACCATAAGTAAGTATAAGGAGCGCCTACTTTATGAGGAGTTCCTCCACTAGCACTGGTAACAGATGCACTTCCTAAAGTAGTACATGTTACAGGTGAAGAAGAAGTTGAAACTGAAATAGTAGAAGGTTGTGTTATATTTACAGAAACTGTACCTGTACAACCTTTTGAATCTGTTACAGTACAGGTATATGTACCTGCGGCAAGACCGGTTGCGGTTTTATTCGTGTTTCCTGTTGACCATAAATAAGTATATACACTTGAACCGCCGGTTGCATTAACTGTTGCGCTACCATTTGAAGAACCATTACATGTAGGACTAATTTGAGATGTAACGGTAGCAGTAACTGCAGCAGGTTGAAGAATTGTAACAGTACAAAAATAATAACCTGAATTATTATCATTTACGTTTACAGTATATGTACCAGCCGCTAAGCCATAAGCTGAATCGGTGGTGGTTCCACCATATACTGGAGAATTGGTAACATTTGAAGACCATGAATAAGTATAAGGAGGGGTTCCGCCAACAGCCCATACACGGGCGCTTCCATTATCGCCACCGGAACAAGGTGTTACATTTTGACGATTAACACAATACGCTACAAGACCTGTAGTAGCGCTATCGCCGAGAACTGCAAAGTTATCGTAGCGGCCATTCCCGCTGCCACCGTTTGAACCTGTACCCACAACTTCCCAACGAAGCATAAAGTTAGGGTTATTGTTAGCAGTAGTTACAGAAGAAAGATTAATTGCAATAGGGCACCATAAGCTACTGTCGATACCCGTGGTAGTAGCAGAACAAACTAACAATGAATCGGTGTTGGTTACCCATGAAGACCACCTTGCATTGTTAAAACCAGCAACAGAAGCTTGTCCACGTGGAATTGAATTCCATGAGGTACCTCCGTTTGTGCTGTATTGGAAAATGTCATACTTATTACCCTTTGAACTTGAAGCGGTAATAGCAAAATTAACGTGAATGTTCTGGTAACCTGTAGTAGGCATATATACATATGCATAACAGTTTTCAGATGGGTTACGTGTCCTGACAAAACAGTTTCCTGTTTCACTGGTTCCCGTATCTGAATAGTTCATGTAGTTATAACCCTGGCCACTATAAGAATAGTAAGTGGCACCACCCTGTCCATTGTCAATAATACTATCATGGATAGTAGCTGCCAATGGTGTAGTTTGAATTGCATGCGGGCGGATATATACTATCCTGGGATTGCTGCTTACTAATTTCGAATAAACGGCAAACATTGAACCTGTATGTTCAAGACTATCCGCATTACGCGAAGGAGGAGACGACAGTGGTGTGTAAGACCACACTGTCCCGAGACTATCGGCTGTTCCCCCATACATGGGCATTGTGCCGTTAAAATCCCAAAAGTGGATTAATTGTTGTGGTTGCTGGGCGTAACTTCGTGTTGCGAAGGATAGAAAGACCGCCAGCAAACAAACGACAAAGATTTTTAAATTTGTTTTCATTTGATGTTTTGTTTGATTTTGATTGATTTTGTTTGGTTTAGAATTACTTGAGTTAATAAAAAATATGTTTTTTTGATGTCGCAAGATTAGCCCCTTAATCTCAACTTACTATGTCCGGCTCATTAATTAAATGCTAAAACTTTCTGTAGGAATTCTGTGTTAAGAAAATGTGAATAGACATATGCAGCTATGTTAAAAACACCCGGAGAATGCCCTGTTTTAAAGGGCTACAGGAAAGTTTTCGTTGATGTTAATTGCTGTAAATCAGGCAAAACCAACAAAAGAAGGTTATTCATATATTATATGAATATTAAGCCAATATTAACAAGGAATAGTAATAGTCTTAAGGGCTTTTAAATTAAGCTGGGGAAAAGCAATATTACTGCCTGGTTAGCTTATTAAATAACCTCGCCTATTTTCTGCTTTCCCCTATATCTTATCACCAGTATATTTTATCCATTATTATCAGAAAACGTGCCCGGTGATTCAGTATGAATAAAAGCTGAAGTAAGCTTAACCCTAAGGGGTTAATTTTTTCAATTTAAGGTAATAAAGCGGTTATAATGAATCAATGACTTGCAGGAAAAGGTTCTTCTTTCTTGAAGAAACTGGAATAACCGACGAATCCTTCATAACGGCATACCCCCCATCGGCTTTCTTATAATGCTCAAAATAGTCAAGGTTGATAAAATGGGATTGATGTATCCTGAAAAAACCGAATTCATTCAGCATATCATCATATTCCTTTAAAGGCTTTGAAATTAAAATCTTGCGCCCGTCGTTCAGGAAAAACCTGGTATAATTTGCTTCCGATTCACAACGGATAATATCCTTTATGGCTACTGCATATATACTGTCGCTCGTTTTCAAGACAATTTTTTTAGACTCCTTATTATTGTTTGAATAGTTATTCTCCAGAACTTCAAGGCCCTGGTTTATGGATGGCTGGTTAACAACCTCCTCAGCCTTGGCTATAGCTGCAACCAATTCATTTGAATCAATAGGCTTTAAAATATAATCGAGTGCACTGAACTTGAATGCTTTTAAAGCGTGGGTTTCATACGCTGAAATAAATATAACCTTAAAAGTAATAGGCTTTAATTTATTCAGCAGGTCGAACCCGCTTCCGTCGCGCATTTGTATATCCAGCAAAACAAGGTCGGGCTTATGCTGCTTAATGGCCTGCATACCCGATTTAACCCCATCGGCTTGTGCAATAACTTCAACTTGCTTGCAATACTTACTAATAATTGAAGCAATTACCTCGCGGGCGCTTTGCATATCGTCAATTATTATAACTCTTGTCATTTATTCGTATATATTATAAAGATAAGTATTCTATGTCAATTCATGGAGTGGAAACTCAAAGACTACTTTTGTCCCCGTTGCTTCTCCTGCTCCATTTCTTAAGTCTATAATTTTCATTGAAATCTTTTTGCTTCCGTTCCCGTTAAGCAAGGTAATTCGTTCTTGTGTAATATTAGTGGCAACCGACAAATGTTTATCGCCCCGGTGTTTATTTATTTCATTCGCCTTTTCCCGGCCAATGCCGTTATCTTCTATTTCAAGTCTGAATTTCTCTCCCTGCTGTTTTAACCGTATCGTAACCATTCCCTTTCCATCCGTTTTATTTGATATGCCATGTTCTATAGCATTTTCAATAAAGGGTTGAGCTATCATCGGTGGTACGTTAATATTTTCAGTGTCCATTTCAGCATCTACATCAATAACAAAGTCGAACTTATGCTGGTAGCAGAGTTGCTGGAGAATGAGATAATACCGTAAGGTAGAAATTTCTTTTTCAAGAGAAACATATTCATGCTTCGAACCTTCAAGAATAGAGCGCATAAGTTTAAATACCGACGAAAGGTAATCAGCCGCCTTTTGTGGTTCTTCCTTATAAATGAAGTTCTGTATGCTGGTCATTGCATTAAATATAAAATGCGGGTTCATTTGCGAACGCAATAATTTTTGCTGCAATTCTATTTTTGTGTGCAATGTCTTTATCCTGTTCTGGCGGAGCCATAAGAACCCAATGCCGATAATAATTAGAACAAGGCTTATCAATCCGAAAATAAGATAGCCGCTTTGTTTTATTTGCAGGTTCTGTATTTCATTCTTTTGCGCCAGTTCTTCAATTTCCTTTTGTTTTTTCTCATTTTCATACCTGGCTTCCATTTCTGCCATTTGCTTGCTTTTTGCTATGCTAAAAAGTGTATCCTTTAAATGAATAACATTATCGAGGTATTGTGCCGATGCTTTATAATCTCCCGCTTTTGCCAACGTATGCCCCAATACCAACGACAACTCCATTTTTTGTTGTGTCAGCCCAAGGCTGTCAGCAATACCATATGCTTGTTTAAAACATGCTATTGCTTTCGCATAGTCTTTCTTTATTTCATAAATATCGCCAACACCGCGTATTCCCATTACAACACTTAACCTGTCATTTACAATTTTAGCTTCGGCAATGCTGTTCTGTTCATATACTAAAGCTGAATCAAGTAATTTAGCATGCGCAGTATAAAATCTTTTATCATTTGAAACATATTCAAGCCCTTCACCTGCCGTATCATCTTCATAAGCCACAAGGAATGTCTGTCCTATATTACCAATAGCCTTTTGAATGTTGCCCAGTTCACCAATCTGCCTGCTTAAATTAAGCGCACGGTAAGTATATAACATAGCCATAGAATGGTTATGCAGATATAAATATCCCAGGCCTATATTCTGGTAGTCGGGTATAAGTTTGGTGGGGTCACCGGAAGTACTATCCATTTTAAGAGCCAGGAAATTATTTTTGAGCCCTTTTAAATTATTTCCTTCTATATAATAAAGATTACCCAGGTTGCTATATATTGATGCAGTTCCCGATTCATCGTGCTGTAATTCAAATGCCTTTTCAGCCTTAATAAGATATTCCTCTGCTTTGGGGTAATTGCCCATATCTTCATAATCAAGTCCTATGTTATTGCACATTTTCCCAATAGATTTCGGGTTTAACATGCTATCAATTGAAAGGGCTTTGAAGTAATAGTCGAGCCCGGTAGTATAATCATCCTGGTCAGAAGTAATATTCCCCAGCTCATTATAAATAGAGCTCAATTTCACATTATTGTTATACTCATTGCTTGCAGCCAACGCGCTATCTTCATAGGAAATGGCAGTTTTCAAATCGCCTTTCAGTTCATAAAAGAGCCCTATGTTATATTGTGCATTAATTATGCCTTTCTCCCATTTGCCTGAACGTGAAAGGTTTAGTGCCTGGCGAACAACCAGCAGGGCAGTATCAGGATTTTTAAATCCCACCTCATAGCCCAGGTGTATGAGTGTATTAATTTTTTCAGTATCACTGGTTGAATGGGCAATAACATTTTTAAGTGAATCGATTTTATAGCCGGCAACAAGGGGCAAAGAAAAACTCTGAAAAAATAAAAGAATTAATATGTGCTTCTTTTTACTCATCTTATATTAATACTGTAAAGATAAGACAGGTTGCCGATTGATGGCAAAAAGCCCCTTTTTTATTCATTTACCTATGTTTTCCGGTAAAAATCTATAACCGAATAATAGTTTAGATATAGCGAATAATCAATGGGCTATATTCTATAGGAAAGAGAGGGGTTAAATGGAATCCCGATTACTGAAATTTGCGTTGAAAGTATATGTAAGTACAATTATGAGAGCAACAGATTCAGCTTTTATTTTCTTACCGGTGGAATACGTATCGAACAAAAGTTAAGGGACCTAAGGCAAAACTAAATTTACTATATATTTGACAATCATCCTTAATCGCAAATTACATACTTAATAAATACAATCATGAAAAAATCTACAGCCTTATTCAAAATCGTTCTTACCATGGTTACCTTAACCATGCTATTTAACTTCACCAAAGCCCAAACAGTTGGTGTATTATATGGCATGGCACCAAAAGGAGGAGATAGCCTGGGAGGTGTTCTGTATAATTACGACCCCCTTAGCTCCGCAAACAATGTGGCTTACCCTTTTCAAAACGTAGGGCCTGAGTATCCTTATTATAATAATATGATACAGGCTAACGATGGTAACTACTACGGTATGACAAGCTCGGGTGGTGGTTATAGTTATGGAACATTATTCCAGTATAACCCAACAACTAAAAAAGTAAAGGTGCTTGTTAACTTCGACAATTATACTCTTGGGGCAGACCCTACCGGAAGCCTTATACAGGCCACAGATGGAAATTTATATGGCATGACAAGTTTTGGAGGAAGCATAAATGGTTTTGGTACCTTATTCAGATACTCTTTATCGGGAACTTTTACAACCCTGGTTGTATTTAACGACACAAATGGCGGAAACCCATACGGTAGCCTTATACAAGGTGTCGATGGCAAGTTATATGGCATGACAAACACAGGTGGCATGATTGGTAGCGGAAATTACGGTTACGGTTTTGGTACAATATTTGTCAGCACATTATCGGGTACACTTGCAACCCTGGTTAATTTCGACAGTACTACTATGGGCTGTTATCCTTATGGCAGTCTTATTCAGGGTATTGACGGTAACCTGTATGGTATGGCAAACCAGGGCGGTACTTCTGACTCAGGAACAATGTTCAAGTGCAGTACAACAGGAACGTTCACTACTCTTGTAAATTTTAATCATACTAAAGGCTCTCTCCCGTATGGCAGTCTTATCCAGGCTACCAATGGCTATTTGTATGGTATGACTGAAATGGGCGGTGCTTCAAACCAGGGAACACTATTTAAATGTACAACTGCTGGCACATTTAGTTCACTGGGCTTTTTTGCCAATGGCGAATATCCTCTTGGCAGTGTTATACAAGCTACTGATGGTAACCTGTATGGTATGACAAGCGGTGGCGGTGCTCATGGTGATGGTTACGTTTTTAAATGCGGCCTGAGTGGAGGCTTTTCCGACATCTTTGATTTCAATAGTGTAAATGGACAAAATCCTTTCAGCAGCCTTTACCAGGGGAGCGACGGTGAACTTTACGGAATGACATATGTTGGCGGTACTGTGAAAAGTGGTACACTTTTCAAATGTTCTACAACAGGAACCCAGGTAGTGCTTGATAATTTTGCCAGCTGCTCCAATGGCAATCTTCCTTACGGAAACGTAATTCAGGCTACTGATGGAAACCTGTACGGCATGACTGAATATGGCGGAACATATAATCTGGGAAGTATATTCCAGTACAACCCGGTTTCAGGCGCATACAAAACCCTTTACGATTTTGATAGCATTCACGGTGCAACCCCAACGGGAACCCTACTGCAGGCAAATAACGGAAAGCTATACGGTATGACGGACGATGGGGGCAAGCACGGTTACGGTATACTTTTTTCCATAACAACTGCAGGTGTTTTTGATACACTTATGAGTTTCAGCAACCAAACTACAATGGGTGCATATCCTGTTGGCGCGCTTATTCAGGCTAAAGATGGAAATTTATATGGCGCTACACTGCAGGGAGGCACGGCCAGTGAAGGTGTATTATTCAAATATACACTGGCAGGCGTCTTTACCAAATTAGTTGATTTTACAGGTAGCAATGGCGCGTACCCCAGGGCAGGCGTTATGCAGGCATCTGATAACAACTTATATGGCACAACCAACCAGGGTGGTTCATCAAGTTCAGGAACAATTTACAGGTGTACAACCAGCGGAACACTTACTACATTGGTAAACTTCAATTATGGTAACGGTGAAAATCCTTATAGCAAACTTGTTCAGGCAACTGATGGAAATTTGTGGGGCATAGCAGGCAGCGCAAATGGCGAAGTATTTAAGTGCAGCCTTGCAGGAACCCTTACTGTAATGGCTTCAATGAATGGAAGCACAACAGGCGCTACACCTGAGGGTAGTCTTATCCAGGCTTCAGACGGTAATTTTTACGGTACAGTTTATGGTGGAGGTACTACCGGATATGGTATTGTGTTCCAATGTACATTGGCCGGTGCACTTACACCTGTTGTGAATTTCAATATCAATAACGGTCAGGGGCCCAATGCTGATCTGACTGAAGTTATGAGCGTATCTGTTTCAGCAAGCGATGTTGGTTGTACAGTTCAAACACTTACTGCAAATGTGAGAGGCGGTGGTACAATAGTGCCTTATACTTATTCATGGTCTACAGGTGCAACCACATCGAGTATAAGCGGCATTACCGCTGCAGGTACATATAGTGTTACTGTTACCAATTCAAAGGGCATAGCCATTACCTCAAGTATTGCATTGCCATCATTTACGCCTATCAGTTCTTCCATGGTCAGCGTAAATGAACCTTGTTTTGGCGATAACTTTGGCAGCGCCACCGATAATGTAATGGGTGGTACATCACCTTATGTTTATTCATGGAATAATGGAGCAACCACTTCTGCAGTTAATAATGTGGGGGCGGGAAAATATGTTGTTACTGCTATTGATAATTCAGGCTGCAAAACAAAAGATAGTGTAACCATAACACAACCCTCAATGCTTACGGTTGCAATGACGGGCACTAATGACAAATGCTTTGGGTTCCCGAATGGCTCTGCTTCGGCTACCCCTGCCGGAGGTACATCCCCTTATGTTTATTCATGGAATACATCCAGTACCGCCCCTTCTATTAACAACCTTGCTGCAGGAACCTATAGTGTTACCGTAACAGATAATCATGGGTGTACAGCCATGGGTACCGATACGGTTAAGCAACCAGCTAATACACTCGATAGTGCCAGAATATGTATGGTAACCGTTGATACAGGTTCGGTACATAATATCATATCGTGGAATACAACGGGCATTACTAATGTAGATAGCTTTAAGGTTTACTTTTACAATTCCAGTAACCACTGGCAATTACTTGGTGAACAGTTATTCTCGGCACCAAGCTATTATGTAGATACAGCCAAAATCAACAATCCTAATGCCAATACGGTTAGGTACTGCTTAACCGCGGTTGATTCATGCGGCAATGAAGAAGCCATTACCGCAAGTACCTGGCAGAATACAGCCCATATAATAAATACAGGCGGCGGAACCTTTAGCTGGTCAGGAACAGGATACCTTATCCAGGGTGTGGGATTACCTGTTCAAACATACTATCTGTACCGTGATAATTTAAGCAGCGGCAACTGGAAAGCTATCGATTCTGTATCAGGTACCCAGAATACAATGACCGACCCGAACTATTCTTTGTATCCTACCGGAAGGTGGAGAGTTGATGCATTGCTTAGTGTTTCCGGATGTACTCCTCCAACTTTGAGGGTTGAATCAATCAATTACAATTCTTCAAAATCGAACATTATAGATGGTTTCATAACAGGAGTGCAAACTATTTCTTCTGCAAACTCTGTTTCTGTATATCCTAATCCTGCAAACCAGGTGCTGAATATCAGTTTCGCTAAGTTCAAGTCCGACAATGTTAGTATAGATATTACAGATGTCACCGGTAGAGTTATAATGAGCATGGATGCAAATGCTACTCAAGGTAAAGTTCTTCCTGTGGACATTGAATACCTGCCTTCGGGAATTTACTTTGTACACATTGCAAATAATAACTTTACTCAAACAGTAAAATTTGTAAAGGAATAAATAAGCTGACAACCCCATGATAAAAAGCCTCCGGCAGTATTGCCGGAGGTTTTTTTATAGATGCTGGGGCGCACAACCCCAACCTCACTCAATCGTGACAACTATTTGAACGAAATGTATCCTGAGGCAGTAGCCTTTATTTATCTAGTGCTTTGTTTCCATTACTCTATAAGAATATCTATGCTTCACAAGGCAACTCCATTATGGCAACTTGAAAAGGGAAACATACTGAAATGCAGATTACGATGCTTATATTAACTTGCCTGTAATGCGGCATTATGTCGGGAGCGGCCTTTTTTTAAATAAAGTAAAGTGGTTTAGAAGGGCAAAAAAAGGGCTGCATAAATGCAGCCCTTTTAAACTAAATTAATTCGGTTTTAGTTCTTTACAAACTTAAGGATGTAAGAATTTCCTGTCCTGGTTTCCTTAATATTTACAAAATACAAACCAGAGCTCAACTCTTCTGTATTAATATTAAATTGCTTGTTCTCTTCTACCTGTATAGAATTTACAGGCTGGCCAAGAACATTATATACAGTTACAATTTTAGAACCATTGTAAGTACCATTGATGGTAGTAGAAGTACTTGCAGGGTTAGGATATAAAGTATAGCCGCCCACCGGAGAAGATAATTCATCAATAGAAGAAGGGCCTGTAGCTAAAACAGCTATATTGTCATACCTGTCGTTATGGCTAGGTGCTGAACAATTAGATCCTGCCGGGCGGAATCTCAGAATAAAATTAGCATTGTTATTCACTGAGGTATCGCTTGCAAAATTTATCTGAACCGGGTACCAGCCGCTGGTAGCTGTAATGGTATTATTTATCAGTAAAGTGTCAGGATAACGAACACCGCCAATATTAAAAGTATCCATTGCCTGGGTAAGGTTTTTCCATGTAACACCGTTATTGGTGCTATATGAAATTATATTGTATTGCGCAGCGCCAGAGCTGGAAGTAGAAACTGCATAATTTACTGAAATACCCTTGTAACCTGTGGTTGGGGCATAAATGTATAAATAGCAGCTATCGGAAGGATTACGGGCCCTGATAAATCCGTTGCCTATTGCACCTCCGCTATCACTTGTAGTGAAGTACGAATATTTGTTGCTACTGTAGTCGTAATAAAATGCTCCTCCAGAACCTTCATCAAGAATACTGTCTCTTTGTCCTGTTCCGCCTGAGCCGTAAATTTTAGTCGGGCGGGTGTAAATAATATGTCCCTTTGATGACAATGGTGCAGTGTAAGCCGCATTCAATGGCCAGGTATCCATGGTGGAATCACTGGCTGCCGTGTTGATATAGCTGAATATTGTTCCAACACTGTCACCAGCTGTAACTGTCACCGGGTGAAATTGGTTAAAATCCCAGAATTGAACTAGTATCTGAGCATTTGCCCTGGGAAGGGAAAATACTAAAGACACTGATAGCGCTAAATAGATGTAAAGTTTTGTTTTCATGAACTTTGTTTTAGTGTGTTATTAATAAATACTTAAAGTGGCGCAAGAGTAAGGCTTGTTTGTTACCTTATTGTTAATTACATATTACGATAAGTATTCATTTTCAATTGACTGCAGCGCTCAATTCTGTAGGAAATCTGTAGTATGATTTCCACTCCTTATCCATTACCTTATTTGATGTATTTAAGCGAAAGCTCAATAGCGCCTCTGCCTGAAGAGGCTACATTTAATTGGGACACATTTTCATCGTAACTAATACCAATACAATAATCTCTCACTTTCATGCCCAACATAATAATAACGGCATCATTCCACCTGTAATAAATTCCCATATCAAAGGCATTACCGCCCTTTTTAATGCCGGTATACCTGCTTTCATCCTGCATTACATAATATCTCAACTTTATCCCGGTATTCAATTCCTGCGAGGGTCCCTGTGAATAATAGACAAAGCCCGGTATTACAGTTAAATAAGAACCTCTTATACCAAGTTCTAGGCTGCCATGTATGTCGTACCTCATGTATAAAAGCGTACCATTCACTGAACTTCCATAGAATGAAATATCAGGCTGGTTAATATGATACACTGCAAAGCCTACATCAGCCTTGCTTTCATTATTAGTTGTCATTCCTACCTGCCCCGATGAATATTGATAATTTGCCCCTGCTGAAAAATCCATATAGGAAAACGAATTACCGAAAGTGGGTTCCCCGGTAGGCGCATTGGGGTCGTAATCATCGCCCACAAACTGTTCGCCCCATTGCAACCCGGCTGTATTCATGCTTCGCTGAGCCCAGGCTCCTTGTATTCCGATTGCAACTGTATTTTTACTGTTCAGCATTATTCCGCATGCCATATTTAAAGCAACTTCGGTCGTACCCATTTTAGCATCTCCCGATTTATCGTTATAAAATAAAATACCGGGAGATAAGTAACCCTTTTTCCATTTCTTTACCAGGTTTTGAAATTCCACAGTAGCACCCATTGTATTGAAACCGGCACCGCCTCCCATAACACTCGACCATTGGCTACGGTAATTTATTGATGCCAGTACAGTACCCTGAAATGACCCGCACAATGCAGGGTTTAACGTAAGGGGCGATTCAGTAAATTGGGAAAAATGCAAATCCTGGGCCGCAGCAGGTTTGGCATTAAATGTTGCGGCAAGTACAATTAAAGTAAAAAGTAATATCCTGTTTATCATTCTGCCGTTCGCCGATTTATTATTCATCTTCATTGCGTAAAATTTATTTTACCAGTGTTACGTTTCCGCTTTTTGTTACTTCAGTGCCATCTAAAAGTTTTGCCCATAAGTAATATGCATATACATCAGGATTCATTGGCTGGCCGCGGTATGTGCCATCCCATCCCTGGTTTTGCGTCATGCTTTCAAATATTTTATTACCCCAGCGGTCATAAACTATAAAGTCCATTGAACCTACGCACAGCCCATAAACATACAATACGTCGTTATGGCCGTCTCCATTAGGAGAGAAAACATTGGGAACAAATAAATGTCCGCAAATATCTGTAACGTTTACCTGCACTGTATCTTCAGTTTTACACCCGTTTCCATCGGTAGTTATTACATAATAAGTAGTATTTACAAGTGGATTTGCCGATGGGTCAGGGCAGGTGTTGCAACTCAAAGAACCCGAAGGCGACCAATCATAAATACTTCCCGGTAATTGCGGACTGACCGTTAACGTAACCGATTGACCAATATTAATGGTTGCAGGGGTAGGTGTAGCAACTTCAACAGGCAACGGATTAACTATTACCTTAACGCTATCTTCTGCTGTACAAACTCCGTTTGCAAGTATAACAGTATATGTAATAGTTACAGCGGGCTTAGCTACCGGATCATCAATGTTAATTGAACTTAAGCCTGCAGGTGGAGACCAAACATATGTTGCCGCACCCGAAGCGGAGAGGTTTGCCGAATTACCTATGCAGATTGACTGTGTCGGGCTGACTGTAGGAACCGGTGTCGGGGTTACAGTTACTGTAACAGTAGTGTCTTTTATACATAAGCCATTGCTCACCTGTACTGTATATGTAGTTGTTGTAGCCGGAGTTACAGAATCGGCTGAAGTAGCAGGGCCATTGCTCCATAAATAACTTGTTCCTCCACTTGCAGTAAGTATGGTAAACTTGCCTGAACAAATAGAAGTGTTTCCGCCAAGTACAGGAACAGGAACAGGGTTTACGGTAACAGTAGTAACAGTATCTTTACTGCAGGCGCCATTACTTACAGTAACCGTGTATGTACTTGCTGTAAGCGGAGTTACTGAAATAGTAGCCGTCTTCGCCCCTGTGCTCCAGGTATACTTTGTACCACCTGTGGCCGTTAGTGTTGCCGAACTACCCGCGCATATAGCCTGGGGTGGTGTTACACCCGGAACCGGAATACTTAATACTGTAACCGTTATGCTTGTATCTGCAGTGCATAGACCATTACCGACTACAACAGAATATGTTGTGGTAGAAGGCGGTGTTACTAAAATACTTGCGCTAGTTTTACCATTGCTCCATGCATACGTGGTGCCACCCGATGCGGTGAGCGTTGTACTGCTTCCCGTACAAATTGAATCTATCCCGCTAACAGAAGCTGCCGGTGTGGGATTCACAACTATATTAACGCTAGTACTATCTGAACAACCTCCGTTTGTCGCCACTACAGTATACGTTTTATTTGCAGCCGGAGAGACAGTAATTGCAGCAGTTGCAGCGCCTGTGCTCCACAGGTAAGTGCTTCCGCCGGAAGCTGTAAGTGTTGTTGAATTACCCGAACAGATAGTGTCCTTTCCGCTTATTGCGGGTGTTATTTTGGGTGCCACAGTTACAGTAACCTTGGCTGAATCTATACACCCCGATATACTTGTGCCTATTACCTCATAACTAGTAGTAGTAGCAGGACTTGCAACCGGGTTCGGACAGTTTGTACATGTTAACGAAGTTGCCGGCGACCAGGTATATTTTGAGGCACCTCCGGCTGTTAAATTAATATTACTTCCAAAGCATATAGTGGGTGCAGGTGGTGTTACGGTAATAACAGGTAATGGATTTACCTTTATAGTAACATTTGCTGTACTGCTGCAACCACTGGTATTTGTACCGGTAACGGTATATGTTTGAGTAGCAACCGGGGTAAATGCAACAGCGTTTGTTACTCCGCCTGTCCATGTGTATGTACTTGCCCCTGTTCCGGTTAATGTAACACTTCCACCTGCACAAACTGAATCTGCAGATAACGCAGTTGTTCCCACAACCGGCAAAGGATTCACTTTTATTTTTATGCTAGCTGTATCAGTGCATCCCTTACTGTCAGTACCTGTTACCGTATATGTTTGGGTAGCAGCCGGTGTAAATGCAATCCCGTTTGTTGCTCCTCCTGTCCATGTATAACTTAATGCACCGCCACCGGTTAATATTACATTACTCCCGCTGCAAACAGAATCTTTACTTGCATTTGCAGTTACCGTAGGAAGAGGATTTACTGCTACAGTAATACTGTCTTTGGAAGTGCATCCATGGCTGTTGGTGCCTGTCACCGTATACGTTTGTGTTGCTGCAATAGCAAATGGTACACCATTAGTTACTCCGCCCGACCATGTATAGCTGGTTGCTCCGCCGCCGGTAAGCGTTACATTTCCACCCTGGCAAACTGTGGTTGGTGAAGCAGTGGCAGTAACTGAAGGGACCGGGTTAAGTACTATTTTAACGGTAGCTGTATTAACGCACCCGCCTACAGAAGTGCCCGTAACCGTATAGGTTTGATTAGCCACAGGTATAAACGGAACTCCATTGGTTACACCGCCCGACCAGGTATAAGTGGCTGCGCCACCGCCCGATAGCGTTACGCTAGAACCCTGGCAAACAGAATCGGAAGGCAGTGCGTTGCCGGTAACAGTTGGTAAGGGGTTTACTTTTACAGTAACCACCGCTGTATCTGTGCACCCTCCGGCATTGGTACCTGTAACAGTATATGTTTGTGTAGCTGCAGGTGTAAATGGAACTCCGCTGGTTACACCACCTGTCCAGGTATAGGTTAAAGCTCCTCCGGCATTCACTGTAACAGGGCCACCTCCCGCACAAATAGAATCGGGGGTTGCAGTGGCTGTAACAACCGGCCAGGTATTCAACGTTAGTGTAGCTGCAGTTGTAGTATCGTTTTTACAGGCTGCACAAATAATTATGCAGCGGAATGTATACCCGTTCATTGTTGAAGGGACTTTAGTAAGGTTAAGGCTATCGGTTGTGGCACCGCTATATACTCCGCCATTAATTACATTAACAAATCCGCTGCCGTTATTTACCTGCCATTGATACGAGGCATTATAAGCTGTTACACCGGTTGCAAAATATGTATCGGTAATAGGGCAAATAGAAACATTCTTCGGTTGCGACCAGATATAAGGACAGATACTATCTCCCTTGATAGATATATTATCGTACCTGTCGCTGCCTGTAATTAAAGTAGAATTCGGCCCGGCAAGGTAAAAACGAATAATAAAACCGGCATTATTGTTAGCCGCGTTAGCCGTGGTGAAATCAATATTTACAGGATACCAGGCTTTTGTTGTTGTTACTGAATTAAGAGAAAGCAATGTATCGGGATACCTTACTCCGCTAATATTAAAAGTGTCCATGGCCTGCGTAAGATTGTTCCATGTTGTGCCGCCATCGGTACTGTACGAAAAAATATTGTATTCCGCGCCCTTGTTACTTGAAGCTGATACAGCATAGTCAAGCAGAATATTCATATAACCTGTTGTAGGTACATACATATATAAATATGAATTGAGCGATGGATTTCGTGCCCTTATGCTGAGATTACCACTGCAAGCGCATGGCCCTGAAGCTGCCGTACTATCGCTAACCGTATAGTATGTATAATTTGTACTGCTGTAATCATAATAAAATGAACCATTAATCTCGTTATCTAAAACACTGTCGACCTTAGTAGCAGGCGCCTGTTTTGTTGCCGGCCTAGAATACACAATTTTTTCACCGCTCAGGGGAAGTGTTGTATAATCGGCAGGTAATGGGTGCGTTGTATTACCAAGGCTGTCGCCACTTCCACCTGCATCACCCAGGCCTGTAAGGGGGCTGGTATTGTTAAAGTCCCAGAAGTGTATCAGCTTTTTAACCTGGGCGCGGCTGCCAATAGTAACCCCGGAAAGAGCAGCAATAAAAAAAATTCTAAAAAGGTATTTTACCTTCACCTGTAGTTACGTTTATTAAAGCGCAATGTTATTAAGATTATATTATCTTAATATTAACTGGTTGTTAAGTAATACACAAAAGCCCCTGTTGCCCAGCGACTAATGAACTAAACGCAAATTTACATTTTAGATGCGGTATCGTACTTTAACATTATGTTATGAAATTGTAAATAACGAAGAGGAACAGCTTATCAATTATATGTTTGCGGCAAAATTTATTATTACTAACCGTATGAATCGTAAATACTTTATTATACTGCTGGCATCATTATTCATTACTCCGTATTTTAACAAATGCGCCGCACAGGATACGCTAAAAGTAGTGGCCTACAATACCCTTGATTATGGTAATTCTTGTCAAGGGTCTCATACCTTTTTGCAAACTAACTTCAAAAAAATCGTACAATATATTGACCCGGATATTCTGGGCATGGTTAAAGTACAATCTATCCAACGTACATCGGCCGATGGCTGCGGCCTTTCCAATTTAGGTTTTGCCGATTCAATACTTACGTTTGTTTTCAACGCAGCTTACCCCGGGCAATATAATTACTGCCCATACACAAATGCCGCCTGTGCAAATAACATTGATCTTCTGTTTTACAATGTACATAAACTGGGATATGTTTCCTTAAACATTTTGACTAGCAATGGAGAGGATTTTGATCTTTATAAATTGTATTACCTGGACCCGAACCTATCCACAACCCACGATTCTACTTTTTTATATGTAGTTCTCAATCACACCAACTCAAGCACGTTGGCAACACGTAACCAACAGGATTCCGATGTTGTCAATTCACTGAAAAAAATCTTCTATCACTTGCCTAACCTTATAAGCATGGGCGATTTTAATGTGGCTACAAGCACAGAAGCAGGTTATGAATTATATACCTCAACTACTGATACAAGCTTTCTATTTGATGACCCTCCATTTTCGCCTGATGGTAAATTCACCTACCCTTTAAACTGGGATAAGGATGCCGCATGTGCAGCATATCTTAATACATCTACCCGCTCCTCTGCCACTATACCTAATAGTTGCGGTGCTAGTGGAGGCGCCAAAGACTGGATTGAACATATCTTCTTGTCAAAATGGATTACTGATAGTATAGATTATGTATCGTACATTAAAGACTCTTATACAACAATTGGTAATGACGGAAAACATTTTGAACTCTCGATAAACGACAGTACCGGAGGGCCTAAAAATACCTACGCACCTTCAAGTGTAATAAATGCCCTTTATGCGTTTTCCGATAAATATCCAATTATGGTTAAGTTGAAGGTTAACCCCAACACAACCGGTACAGGGCCCGTGAATCCTGTAAATGGAGTAAATGAGGTTGCAGCGTTAACTGAGAAAGTTACGGTAAATAACCCCATGCACAATATTATTACATTACACTATCCTAATGCATTCATGGGTAAAAAAGTGTGCATAACACTTTACGATGTTTGCGGCCGCTTATTACTTACTGATAATTCTTCAGTAACCGACGGCATGCAGCAATTACCTATTAACCTGGTAAAGGGAATTTATATGTTGCGCTTAGTAGTTGATGGATGCGCAACAACTGTAAAGTTGATTAACCAGTAACACGGTTAACCTGAAAAAAACTCCGGGGCTCTCCAGAATGTCTACAGGATTGACATTAATTATTGACATGTTTAATGTTAAGAAACTGTTATCATTATTATGTAATTATTATATCTAATTAGTAGCTACCTATTTACAATCATATAAAAATACTTTTGTGCGCAATTATAAAAACCTATTATGAAAAGCAGAAAATACAGTGCTGGTATTTTACTCAGTTCACTATTTTTAATACTATCCTTTACTGCAACAGCAGGTACTATTAAAGGACATGTGAGAGATTCACTAAGCAAAGAAAATTTAACCGGGGCAACTGTTTACCTGAAAGAAAATAACCAATTAAATGATGGCGTAGGCCTTGAAGGTTCTTATGCCATTAAAAATGTTCCGGCAGGAACATATACTGTTGTGGTGCAGTTTTTCGGCTATACTCAGCTTGAAAAAACAGTAACGCTTACAGATGCACAGCAAACTGTAACAATTGACTTTGCAATGTCATCACAGGCTCAAACCCTTGGTCAGATAAATGTAGTAGGTAATTATGACCAGGGTTCGGATAACTATGCCCGCAGCGCGGAAAAAACCTCAGATTATCTTTTAAACATAGTATCAGCCAAGACTATGTTGTTACTTCCCGATATAACTGTAGGCGATGTACTTCAACGTGTATCGGGTATTGTAACCCAAAAATCGGTGACAGGTGGCGGAAAATATGTGGTTATACGTGGTATGGATAAAAGATACAGCTATGTAACCGTTAATGGTGTAAAAGTTGCCAGCCCCGATTATGAAAATAAATACGTTCCCTTAGATTTATTCCCTTCCGGAATGCTTGACAGACTTGAGGTTATTAAAACCCTGCGCCCTGACATGGAAGGCGATGCTGTAGGCGGCGTTATGAACCTTGTATTAAAGAACCCTCCTTTAGACTATAAAATTATTGATGCCGAGCTTTCAGGAGGTTATGCGCAGAACCTTTTCAGCAATAATTTCAATGGTATTAACGCCAGTGCAATTAATGCTAAATCACCGGAAGCTATAAATGGCACCTCATACGTTGCTACACCTAATGATTTTCCTACACAGCCATTTATCTATAACATAGGAAAGGCCGCTCCGAGTTTTACTACCGGCGCAACATTTGGTGAAAGATTTCTTAACAATAAACTTGGGCTTATTGTTTCAGCCTTTTACCAAAATACATACACGCAAACGAATGCATTTTTCACAACCCCTGACCCACAGCCCGGAACAAATAATGGACCCAATACCCCTGTATTTGATGATGTGCAGAACAGGGTATATTCAACACAGCAAACACGCGAAGCAGGGCACCTTAAACTCGATTACGATTTCAACAAAAAGAATAAAATCAGTTTCTATGCCATGTATGTTGGCATGAATCAATTAAGGTCCGACTTCAAATCGACACAAACATTAGGAACAGGTTCGGGCGCCAGTGATCTAGCACAGGATTATGAAACCAAAGTGACCGATCAAAGCATATTCAATGCCAGCCTGAACGGACAGGATTCACTCCTTCACAATCTTTATCTTGATTGGACCGCTAACTATTCCAGGGGCTTTTCTAATACACCTGACTGGGGCGATCTTACCACAGAAGACCAGAATGGCGGCGCTACATATTATTATAAAGGCTGGGGTGGAAAATGGTGGCAGAACACAGACGATAACTATACAGGATATATAAATCTTACCTATAAAGTAAAGCTATTTGGTCAGGATGTTAAGTTTAAGGTTGGTGCAATGAATCGCGATAAAACAAGGAACGATTTGTATGAAGATTATTCATTGAGCGTAATAACCCCTTATACATATGTTTATTCTCCGACAAGCCTTAATCAGAATATATGGAGTATAGCAGGCTCAGAATATGGTTCACCTGGCGACGCTAATAACTATAATGTGCAGGAAGATGTTACTGCGGTTTATGGAATGGTGAATTTTAATGTTGGGGATAAATGGGAAGTTATGGGCGGTTTAAGAGGTGAAAACACTTCACTTGCATTTCACGACCCTCTCCCTATTGATGTAGCAGCAGATTCCGGCACGATACAATATTTTGATTGGCTGCCAAGTGTTGAGGTTAAATATAACATTACTCCAAAACAGTCAATCAGGGCAAGTTTCTTCCAGTCTATTACACGCCCGAGTTTTGAAGAGCTTATGCCTTACTCTATTGCAGGTGATTACTATACTGAAGAGGGCAACCCGTATTTATTGCACAGCCAGGCTTATAATTACGATTTACGCTACGAGTTTTTCCCTACAGCATCTGAAGAAATACTTGCAGGCGTATTCTATAAAAATATTATTGACCCTATTGAATATTCATTGCAGAGGTTTAAAACCTCTTCTCAGTATCTTCAGCCTGTAAATGATACGAATTCGGCTTTTGCGTACGGGTTTGAATTTGTAGTGGCAAAGTATATTAAGGATTTTGGTGTATCGGCCAACTACAGTTATACAAAATCACAAACAACGGTTCCTACAGTATATTACTATACTACTCCATCGGGCAGCCAGACCAACGAAATAATGAATGAGACCCGTCCGTTGCAAGGGCAGGCAAGTAACATTGCCAACCTTTCTTTACTTTATAAAAACTCTAAGATAGGCCTTGACCTTAACCTGTCTGGTGTTTATACAGGTAAATTAATTTATGCTACTTCGCTTAACTATGATATGGATTTGTGGCAGATGCCCCAGTTCAGGTTAGATTTCTCTTTCCAGAAAAAAATAAGTAAAAAATACAAATTGAGTGTATTTGGTAAGATAAATAACATACTTAATACTCCGTTGGTTATTATGCAATATCCACCAAGCCCTTACAGCAATAGCGGTTCAGCTGGCTATATACCTAATCAGTCGGGCACCGGTTTAATAAGCAGCATATTACAAGAGAAAGAAACGTATGGACAATTCTACACATTGGGAGTACGGTATAAATTTTAACACAACCAGAACACTAAACAAGAAAATATAATTCCATGAAAAAACTCATATTAATTACAGGTTCATTAGTTATAGCAGTAAGCATTATGCTGTCTTCCTGT
>Ga0206836_10003_pt2 | contig 71835 bp, 64 predicted proteins | sample Alteio_BWOrgCont_28_FD_152871 | JGI IMG/M metagenome (GOLD analysis project Ga0206836, IMG submission 152871) | Enriched cells from forest soil in Barre Woods Harvard Forest LTER site, Petersham, Massachusetts, United States -... | ecosystem: Environmental > Terrestrial > Soil > Temperate forest >...
AGGAACCGCACGAAGTACTGGCGTGGGCGATCGAGAAATTCGGACGCCGGCTGGGCATTTGTTCGAGCTTCCAGGCCGAGGGCTGTGTGCTGATCGACATGGCGTGGCGGATCGATCCGGGCATCCGCGTGTTTACCATCGACACTGGCCGCCAACCCGAAGAGACCTACCAGCTAATCGACAAGATTCGCGACAAGTACGGCATCCGCACCGAGATCTTCCTGCCGGACACCAAGATCGTCGAGCAGATGGTGACGAAGCACGGCAACAATCTGTTCTATCGCGACGTCAACCTTCGCCTGCTGTGCTGCCAGGTGCGCAAGGTGCTGCCGTTGCGGCGGGCGCTGATGCATTTCGACGGCTGGGTGGCGGGACTGCGGCGCGACCAGTGGGCGACACGATCGAATATCCGCAAAATCGAAATCGATCACGACCACGGCGGCGTGGTGAAGATCGCGCCGCTCGCGGATTGGACCGAGGACGAGGTCTGGGATTACATCCGGACCAACGACGTGCCTTACAACGAGCTTTACGACAAGGGCTATCCCTCGATCGGGTGCGGCCCGTGCACGCGTCCGGTGAAGGAAGGCGCCGACCCGCGATCGGGTCGTTGGTGGTGGGAGACCGGAGCGCCCAAGGAATGCGGCATGCATTGCTCGATCGAGACGGGCGGCTTCGAGCATGAACTCGCAGCATTGTTGGGCAAGAATGGCGCTAACGGCACCAATCACGGCGGCAACGGCTGAGCCGGCGCCGCGGTTGCGGGCAATGGCGCACGGCGACGCATCCGGGAAGGACGATCCGCTAATGCTTGATCGGTTGCATCGCGATATCCTGGCGCCGCAACTCGACGCGTTTATCTCAGCAGCGCCTGATGCCGCGGCTCGTGCCCCTTATGAGGCGCTGCGCGCGGCGCTCGATACGCTCGAAGTTCCACCGGCATTGGCCGCGCGGCTCGGCGCGATCGCAGAACTTGCGATAACCAGCGGACGCGTGCGCGACGCTTACGGCCCCGGCGCGGAACTAGCTCTGTGGGCGCTATTTCAGAAGACTCCGCGTGGCCGCGAGATTGCGGCATCGGTGGCGGCGCTGAACACGGCGCTGAGACCGCTCGCAGGGCAATCGATCGAAAGTTTGAGCGCGATCGCGCGCGCTCCTGGGGCCTACGCCCTGACGATCAAGACCGATCAATGCCAACTGGTAATTCGCTTCGAGGCGGCCGGCGTGCGGATCGAAAGTCTCGAAGTCGGATAAGGCCGGTGGACTAAAAGCCCATGCTGTCGGCCCAGTCGGCCAATTCCGGAATCCGATATTTCTCGCCCTTGTAAGCCTTGAACATCAGTAATACCCAGAAGACTGCGAACGCAATGTTCAGCAATCCCTGCAGGAACCTGATGATCCCGCCGAGGGGTCCCGGCAGGACCGCGATAAACACGCTCAGGACGATGTTAACGACGAAGCACGCAATCGAGTAAACGATCGATTGGCGGGCGTGGAAGCGCACGAATTCGTCTTTGTCGTAGGGTTCGAGGTACAGGAAAATCACCCCTGTAACGAAGCCCAGCAAGTAGGTCAGAGCTGCGATCGGCCTGCTCTGCGGCCCAGCGGCCTCTCCGTTCATCTGCAATCCTCCTTCCGGCACTCGCAAAATCTCGGGTGCGTTCCTCTCTATCCAATGAAGCAGAAGGCGCGCGCGACGGCAACGACATGGCGCAGCGGGCGCCTCGAATTGGAGGAAGCGCGCGTGCGAAGCTTGCAATCGGCCAGGCGCGGTGGTTCCAAAGATCGGTCCGCGAGTGCTAAGAGGCAATCAGCAGGAGGGGACACCGATGGCGCTGCAAGTGACATGGGACAAGGACGTTTGTATCCATTCGGGGAACTGCGTGAAGACGCTACCCGAAGTGTTCAGAGTCGAACAGGGCAAGTTCGTGATCGATCCGGCGGCTGCCGACGACGCACGGGTGCGCGCCGCGGTGGCGGGGTGTCCGTCGAAGGCGCTGAAGATCGAAGAGTAGCCCGCACCGTCGCGCGGGGTGACAGACGGTCTGGTGGTGGTTCCGGTAAACCGGGACGCCTGGATGCCGGCCCGCGCGGCTATTTCTTGTCGGCGTGATGCGCGTGTTCGAGGTTGCTGAGGGCAGCTTCGGTAGCGCGGCCGGTTGCCAGCATATCGAGCTGCGCCCGAATACGGTTCGCGAGTTGCCGGCGGAACACTGGCTTGGCCAGAAAATCGCTGACGCCGAGGCGCATCCCCTCAGCGCGCGCGTCTAGATCGTCGCGCGCGGTAATCATGATCACCGGAATCTCCGCGGTGGCGGGATCCTGTTTGAGCGATCGGCAAACCTGAAAGCCGTCCATATCAGGCATCATCAGGTCGAGCAGGATGACATCGATGCGATGCTCATGGACCAGGCGCAAGCACTCCGCGCCCGAAATCGCCTCGATCGCGACGAAGCCCTCGCGCTGCAGGTGGCGCGCGAGAATCGAGACCGTGTCGGGATCGTCGTCAACTACCATGATCTGCGGAATCCGATTGGCCACTTCCATAGTTTTCCTAAGCCTCGTCCGCGTCGTCCGGGCTCGATGGCGCAATCACCCCACAGCGCCGCAACTTCGCGGCAAAGGTGGTGCGCTTGAGCCCCAGCAGCTTGGCGGCCGCCTGCTTGTTGCCGCTGGTCTGCTTGAGCGCCTCGTTGATCATGCGTCCTTCCAGTTCGCGCACTAGTGAGTTGAGATTGATGCCGTTCGCGCCAATCGTGGTCGGTATCCGCGTTTCGGCGAGCCGGCTGCCGCTGATCAGATTCGATGGCAATAGCGGCATATCGATGATCGAGTCCTCGCACATGATAACGAGGCGCTCGACCATGTTCACCAGCTCGCGCACGTTGCCGGGCCAATCGTAGGACCACAGGTTGACCATCACTTCGCGCGTGACGCTCCAGTCGCGGCCCGGCATCCGCTGCCGCATGCGGTCCAGGAAGTACTCGATCAGGATCGGAATGTCCGAGCGGCGTTCGCGCAACGGCGGAATTGCGATCGGGACTACCTGCAAGCGGTAGAAAAGGTCTTCGCGAAATGCGTTGCGCTTGACCGCGGCAACCAGGTCGTTATTGCTGGCGGCTATCACTCGCGCATCGACCTTGATGGAACGGTCGGCGCCGACTGCGCGCACGATACCGTCTTCCAGCACGCGCAGGAGCTTGGCCTGGAGCTGTAGCGGCATTTCGCCGATTTCATCGAGAAAAATGGTCCCGCCATCGGCGCTCGCAAAGAGCCCCTGGCGCGGTGCTGCGGCCCCGGTAAAAGCGCCACGCTCATGCCCAAACATCTCGGATTCGAGTAATTCGTGCGGGATGGCGGCGCAATTGACCGGCACAAAGTTGCGGCGAGCGCGCACCGATTGGGCATGAATCGCGTGAGCCACGATCTCTTTACCACTGCCACTTTCACCTGTGATGAGTACAGTTGCGTCAGTGGCAGCAACTCGCTCGACCAGCGCACGCAATTTGACGATGGTCGGATGATCGCCTATCAGGCCATGAAGCCCAGGCGGTCGAAAAGCCGCGTCCACGAGATGAGGTTCGGATGCTACCCTCAAAATCTGCCCCCGCTGAGATCAGTCCAATGTGTACGGGTTGAGACAGAATATTGTCACGTTCCTACAGTAGGAAACAACTAAAATCTTCGTGTTTGGTGGAGACTAAGATTAAAATGCGAGAATAAGACTGTACTACAATTCTATAAAGTAGTCATGTCAACAGAAAAGATTCTATAGACGAGATTAAAATTTCGTGATTTCTTCGCGATACGAAGCCGCCTGGCTCGGCGCCTCGGCAACCTCTATCTCAATGGCGGTGATCCCGGTCAAAACATGGCGAGATGCAAGAGCATCGCGTAGTTCGCCCCAAAGGTAGCGTGCAAGCTCCTCCGCGGAGCTGTGCGTGATTGGCAAAAGTACAACGTCGCTGAGCGGAAAAGCGAAGCGGTCGTTGCCGTAGACGACCGAAACCTCGTCGCCAGCGGATTTGATCGTGAGGCAATCGCTGTTGGCGGGGATTATGGTGCGTTCGTCGAGACGATCGACAATTTCTTTGGTGACCTGCTTAATCAGGCCGAAATCGAGAACGTAACCGGTGGCCCCAAGCCGCCCTTCGACGCACACTCCGACCTGGTAATTATGGCCATGCAATGCTTCGCGAAAGCCCGGGTAGGCCATGAAATGGGCGGCGGAGAATTTGAGGTTTTCCTTGGCGACCTGAATCGAGAATCCGGATTTCATTGCCGGCTTCTCACGCTTTCGAGGCGCCCTCGAGGAAAGGATGAAGTGCCGCATGCGGCGTATCGCCGAAAGCGCCGCGATAGCGCGGCTCGTCGAGCGAGGTCGCAATCAGGAAGCGTTCGCGCTCGCCGTCCACCACACGATGAAAGCGCGGTATCAGCTTCTGGTGCAGTTCCGGATCGAGATCGCGAGTAAGGTCGGCCACTTCGAGTCCGTGGAAGCCGCCGAGCAGGCATTCGACGAAGTAACCGATCTGGCCGTCACGATCGAGATCGAAGCTCTCGACGCGCAAGGCCTCGCTCAGCGTAAGCAGACGATCCATGCCGTATTCGTGGCGTTTTGAGCGCACGGCGGAATCACCGCTGCCCTCAAAACCGGAGCCGATCGCGGCCACGGCAGCGCGCCCATCGCTAAGCGGAATCGGATGAAAGATGTAACCCTCCGACGTGTATCCGAGCAGATCGAAGAGTGCCCGCCGATAGTCGAGGAGATTCCACGCGGTGCGGCGCGCGATTTCGTGGAGAAATTCTCCGAGCGGCTGGCCGGCGCGATCCGCCAGTCCAAGCAATTCGACAAACTTGTGCTCGTCGTATTCTTCGCGGCGCGAAATCAGCGGCGCCCATTCACGATCGAAAACCAGGCCAAGGGCGCCGATGCCGAGACTTGAACCCGCGGCGGCATGTGCCGAAATCGGCGCGGTCGGTTCGATCGGCTCAAGATCCATCGCGAGGTAATGCCCGTGGCTCGACGGCTTGGCCAGTCCGCGGCGCGCGTTGAGCAGGCGGACCGGGAACGCATCGCGCGCGACCAAGCGGCTCTTGCCGCCGCGCCTCTCAGCCAGCATGCCGTAGCCGCTCAGCAGCGAACCGTAACCGATGACGAGGAGCGTATCGTTCACAGCCATCGAAAATCCTGCACCTTCCTTGTGCTTCAGATAGTAACGGGTGAGGCGCGGTGGGTCACGTCCGAATCAGAGTTTCAATCGGTCAGATCAAGAGGAGATAGCCTGCCGCGGGTATAGTCGTTGCCTGGGCGATAGCACGCAGATAGAGCGCGAGTTGATTGCGGTACTCGCCGACGCGGCGTTCGAGGTCGAAATCGGTCTTGAAGTCCACGACGATCCATCGCGCGGCGCCGTTGTGATGCTCGACAAAGGCCAGGTCGGCAACGCCTTCGACCATCGTTGGCGCGGACACGTCATTGGAGTCGCCGGCATCTGCGCGCAGCCTAAGCAGCAATGGCGCTTCACGCCGGATGATGGTGGCGGCCGCCGCCCGTCGCATCAGGGGCGATTGGAGCGCCGCGCCAACGGCCACCGTTGCGGCCGCTATTTCCATCGGCGGGGCGTCCAGCGTGCGGCCAAAGAACTCGGCTTTGGTGGCGATGACATCAAGTGCGGCGTCCAGCGGGATGAACGCGAGAATCGAATGGACGAGGGTGCCGAAACGCTTGCCGTGAGGGCGATCGCTAGTGCGCGGCACCCGCTCGATTTCGATTAGCGCCGCCTCCGGCGACGAGGACTCCGCAGCCTTGAGCGCCAGTTCGGTGGCGGTTGCGATTTGGAACGCCGGAACCGAGCCGCGCGCAATCGTTTCCTCGCGCTGTGCTCGCCACGTTTCGTACGCGCGGATTCCGCGTTCGGATCGCTCGCCAAGCTTATCGGCCTCCAGCAGCTTCGATTGTCGCAGGCCCATGGTCTCGCGCGCGTCGAGCTGCAAGATGGACGGGTCCCACCACACCACCTGATGCGATCCAACCTCCGGACGATGAAGGCCCGGGGTGATGCCGGGCGAACGCGTGTAGGTTTTTTCGGGTCGCGTGCCCGCCAACTCGCCTTGAAACTCGGGACAGCCCGCAGGATGCCGATCGAGCGGCGCACGGGCGTTGCGCGTCGAGGGATAGAGCGCGGGGTTCAGCCGCCCGATCCACCCCTCGTGAGGTTCATCGCCGACCACCGGGGCGACAATCAAATCGCGTGCGCGAGTGGCGGCGACATAGAGCAATCGGACGGCCTCCTCGGCATCGCGGCTCAGTTCGTTATCAGCGTGATCGAGCAATTCGCGCGGGGCCTGCCCGGCGAGCCGCTGGGCGCATAGCCGGCGCTCCGGATCGACGAAGCGGCGCGCTTCCGCCGCAGTCTCGTGGCAAGTGATATCGGCAAGAATTACGACTGGGAATTCGAGGCCCTTAGCGCGATGAACGGTCATGATGCGGACGCCTTCGGTGCCCTCTTCGACCACCGGCACCTCGCCCGCCTCTTCACGTTCGGCGCGTTCCTCAAGGTCCTCCACGAAGCCGCGCATCGAAGTTGCGCCGCTGACAGATTCGTAGCGCCGCGCGAGATCCATCAGGCGCATCACGTTGGCCAGCGCCTGATCGCCGGTGGGCCAGATCGCAAATCCGGCGTAGGCGCGAGTGGCGGCAAGCAAGCGCGAGATGGTCTCGGCGATAGGGCGGCGGTTGCGGCCTCGATGCAGACTGCGAATTACCTCGAGCGCGTCGGCGATTTCCTGCAGTGGCGGCGGCAGATCGGTGGGTAGCCGACGGAAAGGGTTGAAGCTGCGATAGTCTTCGCGAAAGCGCAATAGAGCGCCGTCGGTAATCGCGAAAAGCGGCCCGTGCAGCGTCGCAAAGACCGCCAACTCGTCGTCGGGCCGTTCGATCGCGGCCAGCGCATTGCGGATGGTCTCGACTTCCTCACGAAGATGAAATGAGCCGCCGCGCACCAGCACGTGCGGCACGTGGCGCGCTTCGAGCGCGCGAACGTAAGGGCGGGTGACGTCGCGTCCGTAAGCACTGAGGCGCCGAAACAGAATGCAGATATGGCGCGGACGAATCGGGACGCGGCGGTCCGGCGTCTCGCGCTCGGTCACGGTCCATCCGCTCTCATGCACCAGCCATTTGACGAATGCGGCGATCGCATCGGGCAGCGAATCCTCGATGCTCCAATTCGTAATTCGTCCGTACTGACTGTAGGGCTTGGGTACCGGCAACGCGACAATGGCCGGCTGACCTTCGTAAGCTTCGCGATATGGCTCCAGTGCGGCGTAGGCCGGTTGCGTGGGCGATTCGGCCGCCATCGCGGGCGCGAACGCCGCATTGACCATTGATTGAATATCCGGCGTCGCGCGAAAGCTGACGGTGAGATATTCGAGCGCGGCGCCGCGCTCCAGCAAGCGTCGTTTAATCGCCTGGTAGAGCGCGACGTCGGCGCGCCGGAAGCGATAAATCGACTGCTTGGGATCGCCCACGATGAACAGTTTGCCCTCGCGCGGGCGGACTTCGAGCCAGTTCGCCGCCGCGGGATCGTCGGCTGCCAGCAGCAGCAGGATTTCGGCCTGGAGCGGGTCCGTATCCTGGAACTCGTCAACGAAGATGTGCGTGAAGCGCGCTTGCAGTTCGGCGCGGACGGCGGCGTTGTCGCGAACGAGGTTGCGCGCGGTCAGCAGCAGGTCAAGAAAATCGACGCGGCCGCTGCGCTCTTTTAATTCACGGTAGATGCCGACTACGGGCCAGAGTTCGTCGCGCAGCAACGGCGCGAGGCTGGCGCCGGCGCGATCGCGAAATTCGTTAAGCCGGACGCGCAACGCGTCACGCCGCGCGAGGATTTCGGCGCGCGCGAATTCACCGAAGCGATCGCCCGCGCCGCGCCATCGCCAATGACGATCGTTGCCGCGAACGAGTCGCAGCAACGCCGCTTCGAGTGCGTCGTAATCGCGATCGCGCACGGCTTCGAGCCTGGTCGCTTCGGCAATAGGACGGCGGAGTTCTTCCAGCGCGCGGCGCAGCCAATCCTCGGGATCGCCCACGGTAGCCATAGCGCTGAGTGCTTCGATCCCATCCACCAGGGCGTCGATTTCACGGTCGCGTTCGAACGGTTCGTGATGCCACGGCGTATCGAAGTCACGCCAGTCGAGCAGTTCCTGGGCGGCGGCTCGCAGCAGCGGCCGTGGCCCGGCGCGGTCGGTCACGTCCGGGCGGCGCAGGATGCGTCGCAAGCCTTCGCCGGGGTTCGCCAGCGCCTTTTCGAACCAGCGGTCGAAAGCGGCATTGAAGATCGCCCCGGTGGCGTCTTCGGCGGCGACCTCGAACATCGGATCGACGGCAGCCTCGACTGGACGCTCGCGGAGCAGGTCGGCGCAGAACGAATGAATCGTGCCGATACGCGCCTCTTCGAGCTTGCGCAAAGAGTTGTCCAAACGCTCGCGTGCAGCGGGATCGGGATCGTCATGGCGCGCGCGTTCGATTTCAGCGCGCAGACGCAACTTCAGTTCGCCGGCCGCCTTCTCGGTGAAGGTCACGGCCACGATGCGATCGAGCTCGCTGCGGCCGCTCGCGACCACGGCGACGATGCGACTGACCAGTGCGGTGGTTTTGCCCGTACCTGCGGCGGCCTCGATAATCAGCGTGGTATCGAGGTCGTTGCGAATCCGTTCGCGCACGCGTTGATCGGCGGGCGGCGATGAAACAGTCCGCACGGGTTCCGCGTTGGTGGCGATCGCCGCGGCCGCTGGCATGCCCTCGTTCATCGCAGCTCGCGCAAGCGCTGCAATTCCGCGAGGCGGTCGGCCACGGATTTGGCGGCGGTCTTGTGTTCCACCCGGGTATATTCGTACGGGCCGCACACGCGGCGATAGTCGCAATAATCGCATTCGCGAGCGCCTGGCGCGGCGGGCAAAAAGCCTTCAGCCAGTGCCTTGCCGATGATCGAGCTCATATCGGCGGCGGCGGCGCGCGCCTCCGCATCGATCGTTACGACGCGTTCCTCGTAGCCTCCCGCGGCGGTGCAATAGTACAGGCGTCCGGCTGTCACCGGCTCGCCCAGGACACGTTCGGCCGCGAGTGCGTACAGCACCGGTTGCAGCGTTTTTCCGCCCCCGATGATCACGTCGCGATTAGCGCGCACGCGGCCGGTCTTGTGGTCGGTGACGCGCACCGAGTTATCCGCGCCGCGTTCGACCAGGTCGATCGAGCCGCGCAGGTCGATGCCGATTTCGAGATTGATCGGATCGGGAACGCTGGCCGGGTCCGCGTGCGAACGGTCGCTCAACCCGAAACCGAGCTCAAACCGCTCGGGAAGCCAACGCGTCGAATCCTCCGCCGTGCGTCGCAGCCATTCGCGCAAATCCGCGCGAATCGAATCGATGCCGTCGATCCATACGCGCTCGATCGCGGGTGCCAGCTTGTCGTGATAGTGCACGGCGACTGCGTTCAGCGTGGTCTCGAGCATCTCATGCGCGTCAATCAGCGTTTCGCGCGTGACCGGCAAACGTCCCGAGTCGCGCAGCGCAGTGAGCAATTCGAATTGCACTTCGTGAAACAGCGCGCCGCGGGTTAGAGGATCGATCACTTCGATCCCATCGATTTCCTCGCGCGGCGCCAGCCGATGAATCGCCTGCAGGAAGAACCGATACGGGCACGCCGCATAATTCTGCAAAGCGGTGGGCGAATAGGATCGCGCGGATAATTGATGACGTGCGAGTGCGGCGCGCTCGGCCTCATCGGGATCGACCAGCCCGTCATTGGGCGTCCATCGGCGCAGCCAGCGGCGGGCCCGCGCGCGCAGCGCTCGGCCCAGATGAGAATTAGCGGCGAGCAGATAATGCGCCGCACCGACGGTCTCGGCCGGGTCCGCATCGACCAGTTTGTCGAGTACTGCAAGGTCGAACTCGGCGTCGTCGATCGCGTCCGCCGGCCGATCGGGCGCTGGCCATCCGAGCCGCGTGGGACGGTCGCCCGCCGCGCGCCGCGCGAGCTCGTCGAAGCCCGGCAAACGGCCCTCGGCGGCGCGAAAAATCTCGAGCGCATAGAAAGACGGCACGCGCGGGCGGCCCAAATCGAGATCGACGCGGGGATAAGAAAGGATCGTTCGGCGGCTCGCCGCGCCCACCGCCAGCCGCAACGCCAGGCGTTCTCGCGCGACGCGATCGGCCTGCAACGGTAGTGCGGGTGATAAACGGCGGCGGGCAGCATCGGGCAGAATCGGATCTTCGACCAGCTTTTTGGGGAACACCCGCTCGACCAGGCCGGGCACGATCGTGATGTCGAAGTCCATCGCGCGAATATGCTCGGCCGGCGCAACGTAAACCGCGCCGTAGCGCCGCCGCGACGGCCGCGGTTCGCGCCGTCCCAGCCGCTCGCCCAGGACCATGCGGATCTCGTCAAGTGTGACCGGACCGATCGGACCCAGCAGATCGAGCTCCGCAAGCTGGCGCATCACGTCGTCGCGATCGCTGATTCCCAGCGCGGCCAGCGCGCGCAGATGTGTGAGCCATTGTGACCATGTCGCGCTCGCCGGCAATGCGGCCAACGCGTCGATCAACGGTATCGCGATCTCGCGCAAGTGAGCGAGGTCGGCGAGCTGGCGATCGAGGGAACCCGCCAGTGCGCCGTCGTCGTCCTCCAGCCCGGAGCGTTGCAGACGGATTTCCGCCTCGAGGCCGGCGAGGCGTCGATCCCAACGCTCGCGGCTGCCGATGACGGCGGCATCGATCAAGAGCCGTTCCCAGCGCCACGGCGCGCGGGCGCCGCGTTCGACGCCCGGGTCGGGATTCTCGTCGCGAACCGGCGCGGTATCGTCGCGCTCGAAATCTTCGCGCCCGAGGTCGAATTCATGCGCTGGCGCGACAAAATCGGAATCGTCCGAAGGGCTCGCAGTCGTAGCTTCGGGCACCTGCGCGAGCGAAAGGTATTGGGCGAAGCGTCGCGCCGAGAGGTTTTCGGCGGCGCAAGTGAGCAGCGCGAGCAACGCCCGGCCGCCCGGTTCGGGCCGCGAGGCACCGCGTGCGAAGTAGGCCCGCACGCCGGCGCGATCGAGCGCCTCTTCCAGATATGGCGCGTACCGCGACGGTCCATGCAGGACGATCGCGATACGGTCGAATGCAACACCGGCCGCCGCTTCGGCCTGGATGCGCCGCGCGATTTCGACGCACTCCTGCATCTCGCCTGCCGCCGAAAAGACCATCACGCTATCGTCGAGCGCGCGCTCCGGCGGCGCCGTCTCGGCGAACAGAAATTCCTGCAGGCGTGCGAGCGAAGTCGCGTCGGGAGTGACAGCCGGCGTCATGTCCATAGTCGCGGGTGGGATGCCCAACGCGCTCGCAGTCAACTCCAACGAGCGCTCGTCGCCCGCCGCGACCGTGGCCAGCAAACGCGGCGCGCGTGCGGCGAGTGCGGCAATGAAATCGCGCTCGCACAGGTTTTCGATCGGCACGTCGAGCAACAGCGTCGGGATTTCCGCAAACGGTGGCGCCGTATCCTCGGCCAGAGCGGCAATCGCTTGATCGATCATGTCCGCGCGATCCAGCAGATTCGCCGCTGCCGCCTCGTGATCGAATTGACGCAGGATCGCGGCGAGTGAAGTGCCGGCCGCGTCGAGACCGTCGAGTTCGCGCGTGCCGAGCCGGTTGAGGCTCAAATCTTCGCGCGTTGCCGCGATCGCCTCGGCAAAGCCGGGATGATTCATCACGCTGTCGAAGTACGAGGCCTCACCGCGCAACCTCAGGCTGAACGTCGCCCGCGCGGCGATCCCAATCGCCCCAAAGTTGGTCAGCGGCGAGACTCCAGCGGCCGCCATCCGCTCGCTCGCGAGCATGAAGATCAATCGATTTAGCGTAATGCGATGGATGCCGAAGACGGCGCCACGCTGGTTTGCGATCGCCCGAACGAGGTCATCCGCTGCGGCCGGATTGTCGGCGACCACCAGCGCCTCGGATTCCGGGCCGATCGCCTCCAGAAATTCGCGCGCAGCTCGAATCCGATCGGCCGATCGCGCGGCGCATATGATCGTTTTGGTTTGACTGAATGGCATCGAATGACAGCGCCGCTTCAGCCCTATCGTCTGTCGCGCAACGTTCTCCTGCAAGTGGGTTCGTTGCCCTGCGTCCACAACCATAGATGGCGCGCGCCCGATGCGCGTGCGCGACGTCTCGCTACGCCACCGGCCAACGTCACGTCGCCAGGAACACGGGATCGCCCACGCGCACTATTCCCCCCGCGCCAATCGCCGCAAACACTCCTACCTTCGCCTTATGAAACTGCGCGGCGGCCCGGATGATGCACAAGTCGCGCGCGAGGTCTTCCTGCCGATGCGTGGTCATGACGCAGCGCAGCGCCGGCTCCATCGCGATAATCTTTACGCCGCCGGCCTCGTTGCCGACTTCGAGCGTCTTCCCGATCCACTCGTCCTCGACAAAGCCGTTCGCCTCGATTCCCGTATCCACCACGATATTCGGGCGAAAGCGCCGCGCGTCGAGCTGTGCGCCGTCTCCCACCAGCGCGCGCATGTGCGCGAGCGTGCCGGTCGCCAATACGTGCATCGTCGCCGAGTCGAAGAAGGTACCGCGCATCAGCGAAAAGCTGTCGGGCATGGTCGCCGCATTGAGTTGCGGCATCACATTCTCAATCGGCACGTCGCCGAAGATCGTGCCGGGATCGATCCCCGCACGCGAGTGCTGCCCGGCTTCCATCCGTTCGATCGCCACCTCCCGGCCGAGTTCTGCCGAGAGTAGCTCGGAGGCGTTCGAATCGGCAGCGTGCAACGTGCGCCCGTCGGGCAGGCTGATCCTGATCGGCGCTGGCTCATTTTCACGCGGCGGCGCTTCGTAGGCCGCCCGCAGATCGAGCATGTGCGCGAATTTCTTGGCGCTGACGATCTTGCCGTTCGCGCTTTCGCGCAGCGCCCACGCGCGATCGCCGATCACCCCGCGTTCCCCGATTTCGAGCCGCTCCAGCCGTTCGCCCAGCATCGATTTGACCGGATATCGAAACAGCTCCTTGACCGTGCCGATCTGTCGCCTTTCCATTCACTCAGCTCCTGTGTCTTCGTTCAGAAAAACCGGGTCGCCTACCCCAATCGTCCCCTCTGCCTCCACCGCCGCGAAAATCCCCGCGTATGCCTGATGAAACTGCCACGCAGTGCGCAGGATTGCGGCGTCATGCGGAAGTTCGTCCTGCGGATGCGTGGTTATCGCACACCGCAGCGCCGGCCGCATACCGTTGATGCGTACAGCGCCGATCTCGATTACTCCATTGAGCCACGCGTCCTCGACGAAGCCGCTCGCATCCGCGCCCGTCTCCACCACTATGTTCGCGCGAAAGCGGCGCGCGTCAAAGTCGGAATCGCCTCCGCTCAGCCTCCGCAGATGCGCCAGCGTGCCCGTCGCGATCAGATGTATGACGTCTTCGTCGAAGTAATCGCGCGCCGGCGGCATCGCCTCCCCGCGCATGATCGCTTCGCGCTCCTCCGGCGTGATCGGCGCCGTCCGTACTTTTTCGAGGCGGACTTCGCGCTGCAGGAAGGCCGACAGGACCTTCTCCGCTTGAGGCTGGTCGGCATGAATCGATTCGCCGTCCGGCAGTTCGATCCGCACCCGCGCCGCAGCATCGGTCGTCGGGTCGCCGGTCCACGCGGCGCGCAGTTGCAGCATCGCCGGCCACGTCCGCGCACTCACGAGGCCGCCGTAGGCGCATTCGCGCAGCGCCCACGCGCGATCGCCCTCGACGCCGCGATGGGTGATTGTAGCGACCGCTAGCGGCTCGCCGCGCATCGATTTGACCGGATAGCGCCACAGCGCCCCGACCACGCCGATTTGCCGCCTCACGCCTTTTACCGATTCCATCGTCTTGCTAGCGGCCTCACGCCGCATCCGTTGCTAACGCGAATTCATGCAAACTAGCCCTTTATGCACACTTAACGAGCTCAATGTGCCCTCGCCGCTACCGCTGACCACCTTGCCGCGTGCCGCCGCCTGCGGACATAATGGACTGTTCGGAATGCTCTGGTCCGGGGACATTTTCTGATGGCCGAGCGAACCTGTGCGATGGTGGTTGTGGGCAACGAAATCCTGTCCGGTAAGGTGCAGGATAGCAATTCCTATTTTGCCGCGCGCGAGTTGCGCAAACTCGGCGTCGCCCTCAATCGGATCGCCGTCGTCCCCGACGAAATCCCGACCATCGCCGCAGAGGTCGCACACTGCGCCAAGACCTTCGAGTTCGTCGTGACCTCGGGCGGCGTCGGTCCCACCCACGATGACATCACGATCGAGGCGGTAGCCACTGCCTTCGGCCGCAAAATCGTCATCGACCCTGAACTCAAACGCATCGTCGAGCAACACTTTCCTGGCGGACTCAACGCGGCCGGCCTCAAAATGGCCGAAGTTCCCGAGGGCGCCGTCCTCAACTCGGCCGGTGACGCCCGCTTCCCGACTGTGCAGCTCGAAAATGTCTATGTCTTGCCGGGGATTCCCCAAATCTTCGAGCGCAAGCTGATGGCGTTGGCGGGCCGTTTTGCCACCGACCCCTACTTCGTCAACGCGATCTATACCAACGCCGGTGAAGGTCTGATCGCGCATCATCTTAACGATTGTCTCAAGCTCTATCCGGATCTACTGCTGGGATCATACCCGCGAATCGGCGACGCCGAGTATCGCGTAAAATTGACGCTCGAATCGAAGGATCGCGACTACCTCAAACGCGCCTTCGATCATTTGATAGGATTGCTGCCCAAGGATGTGGTGGTGAAAGTCGAGTAGTTATCGCGAATCGGCCAAACGTTTTTTGGTGGGGAGGAGAGGGAAGGAAAATGAGGAAGAAAAACGCATCAATGATCGCGACTGCGATCGCATTCGCACTGGCGCTGCCTGCCGGTGCTCTCGCTCAAGACAATAGCGGCAACGGTCCTGCTGTAGTGTCGCCGTTGCAGTTGCCCGGCACCGCCGGCGCGCCGCAGGCACAGGTGCCTCAGCCGCAGAGCGACTCTGGCGTCAACTGGAAGGGCGTTGGCGTCGGCGCTGGCACCGCAGTCGGCAACGTTTTGTACGTTCCCGCCAAATTGGCCTACGGCATTCTCGGCAGTGTCGCCGGCGGCGTGGGATGGGCGGTGACCGGCGGCAACACCCAGGTCGCCAATACCATCTGGCGCAGTTCTCTCGGCGGAGACTACGTTCTGACGCCCAATATGGTGGCCGGTCAGGAACCCATTCATTTCACCGGCCCTACTACTACCGCACCAAGCACCACTCCGCTCGCCCCGGTGTCCTCGTCGTCAAACGGCAATACTGCGATGGCGACGAATTCGAGTACGATGGCGCCTGCGACGCAGCCCTTGCCCAGCTCGATCGGCGGCGTGCCGTCATCGAACTATAGCGGCGCGCATCACATCGACAGTGGCGCCGGTCCGGTCGGAGGCTCGTCCCCCGCGGCGGGCGGGTCGTCCGGTCCGCTGCCCAGCACCAGTATCGAGTGATTGAGCAAAGCGGGAGCGATCCCACGCCGGCGAGCGAATCATTTGAGCGCGGGCTTAACCCGCGGGACTGGGGCGTTTTTGATAGCGGCGCAAGCGCGGTAGGAGAATCATTGCGCTCGCCGGGTGCCTCGGCGCAGCGGCACTACCCGCGTGGCACAGGCAGTATTGATTGATCGGCGAATCGGGAGGAGCGTCCTCGAGGATCCTCCCGATCGCGGTATCCTCGCATGAAAACGCCACGCTTCATCTGGAAATCGACTTGCAGCACGTGCCGAGACGCCAGGCGTTTCCTGCGCGACGATCTCGGTCTCGAGCTGGACGAACGCGATTACGCTCGCCAACCGTTTTCGCTCGACGAATTGAACGATCTTTTTAAGGACGCCGATCCGCGGGACTACCTCAATCCCAGGAGCCCCGCGTACAAGTCGATGGGCCTCGGCGGCAGGACCCTCACCCCCGCCGACGCTCTGTCCCTGATGGTCGAGGAATCGAACCTGATCAAGCGTCCGCTGCTGATTTCAGGACGTACGATTATCGCCGGCTTCGATCGCGACCGCTATCGCGAGGCGCTGAAGTAGACCTGCCGCGCCTACAGCGCCATTGCTTACATGCGGGGACTGCGAAAAATCCTTGGGTAGCCGGGCACTTGAAGCGCCACTCATAGGGAGCTTTCCCCAGAGCGCAGCCGGAATCTTACAGATGGGAAGTCTGAAACCTTGCCACTAGGCGAGCTTGCGAGCCGAGCTAACGAGTCTGCGAGGTGCGCAAAAACTATGGATCTGAAACCGAGCTTCCGAGCTGATCTAGTCGGCGGGATGTGCGTAGGCAAGCAATCGTACCCCGAGACTTTCGTCTCGTGAGTCTTGGTGTATTAGCCCAATGGGAAGTCTGAAACCTTGTAAGGTTTCAGTCTCCGAAGGAAGCTTAAAGTTTTGGACTCTTCAACCGCTGGTCCTTGATGTCTTACCTATCAAGGCGAGCCCGCTCAGGCGGATTTTTCGGTAGCTTCCGCGCGGTCGCCCTTTTCGGCTTTCTCGCCCTTATCGTGATTGCGCGCCGGATGGCCGCCCGGAACCTTTACCTTGCTGGTCGTCAGCACGTCGATAAACTTGCGCACTGCCGGCGATAGCTCTCGCCCGCGCTTGTAGATGATTGCGAGCGGCCGCGTAAAGGGTCCTTCGTTAAACTCCAGCACTTTCAGCGAATTGCGCGCGGTTTCGAGCTCGACCGTCGATCGCGGCACGATTGCGATTCCCTGCCCGATTTCGACCGCGCGCTTGATCGTCTCGATATTGTCGAACTCCATCGTGTAGTTCGCCTTGACCCCGTGCTCGCGCAGGATCCGATCGGACGCTTTGCGCGTCGCGATATCGCGTTCGTAACCGACAAAGCGCTGTCCGGCGAGCTGTGCCACTCCGACCCGATTCAACTTCGCCAGCGCGTCATCCGGCGGCACTACCAGCACCAGTTCGTCGTGGCGAAACGCGATCGTCACGATCTGGCTGCGCTTGGCCGGATAGGCCACTACGCCAAGGTCGATCTTGCCCTCGACCAGGTCGTCGTAAATTTTGTTCGAGCGCAGGTATTCGAGATGGACATTGACCTGTGGAAAAGTCCGCAGGTACTCGCTCAGGTACGGAGGCAGCTCATGCAGTCCGACGCTATAGACCGTGCCGACCCGGATCGATCCGGCAATCACCGAGCCGATTTCGCGCAGACGGTTCTCCAGTTCGATAAACCGCCGCACGATTTCCTTGCTCGAATTGTACAGAATCTGCCCAGCCGGCGTGGGTTTGACACCGGCGCGCGCCCGCTCTAACAATCGGCATTCGTATTTGTCTTCGAGGCTTCGGACCTGCTGGCTGACCGCCGATTGAGTCACGAAGTTTTGCGAGGCAGCATAAGAAACACTGCCGCTTTCAATAATGTCGCAGAAGACCTTTAGCGTTTCGATGTGCATATAACTACGTTGTTGTATAAGGATAATTGATGGTCGCTGATGACGCAACTAGGGTCTTTGACTGTCGCAACGGGAGACTGTGAGACCTCAGAGTCAGGATTTTTGCCCTGTTCGAGAGCGGGAAACCGCTTATCTCTGCGCGCGAACTCCGGGACTAATGGAAAAGGGAATACTCCCGTGTTTATTTCGTTTTTGTGCGAATTCAGCCGGATTTTCGCGCCCGAACAGTCAGGTAGAAGGACTAAACTCGGTTGGCGACAACTGGATTAGGCAACATGAACGCAAATAGAGCCTTCAGAACCCCAAACAAGGGCAGCAAAAAGAATCAAATAAGGTTTGATTACCTGAGGAATCGCGAAAATGGCCGATACACTAACTGATCTCGACTTCTACAACCTCGACGAACTGCTCAGTTCCGAGGACAAAATGACTCGCCAGTCGGTGCGCCAGTTCGTCCAGCGCGAGGTCATGCCGAATGTCGAACGCCATTTCGCCGGCGAAACCTTTCCTCTCGAATTGGTTCCGAAGCTCGCCGAACTGGGAATCTTTGGCGCCAATCTGCACGGTTACGGCTGCGCCGGAATGAACAACGTCGCTTATGGCTTGATCATGCAGGAGCTTGAGGCCGCCGATTCGGGCCTGCGCTCATTCGCCTCCGTTCAGAGCGCGCTCTCGATGTACGCCATTTACGCCTGGGGTTCGGAGGAACAGAAGCAGCGCTACTTGCCCGGCATGGCCCAGGGCAAGCTAATCGGATGCTTCGGCCTCACCGAACCCGACCATGGCTCCGACCCGGGTGGGATGGAGACGCGGGCGAAGAAAGACGGCGGCGGCTGGATTCTCAACGGGACCAAGCGCTGGATCACCAATGGCTCGATCGCCGACGTCGCCGTGGTCTGGGCGAAAATCGACCAGGGCATCACCGGCTTTATAGTGGATAAGGGCACCCCCGGCTTTACTACTCGCGATATCCACGGCAAGTTCTCGATGCGCGCGTCGATTACCTCCGAGCTCCATTTCGACGACGTCAAACTCGACGCCAGCGCGCAACTGCCAACCGCGCGCGGACTGAAGGCGCCACTGGCCTGTCTCACCCAGGCCCGCTACGGCATCGCGTGGGGCGCGCTCGGCGCCGCCCGCAGTTGCTACCATTGCGCGCTCGATTACACCAAGTCGCGCAAACAGTTTTCGCGCCCGCTGGCCGGCTATCAATTGGTCCAGAACAAGCTCGTCAATATGCTGACCGAAATCACCAAGGGTCAGTTGGTTTGCCTGCGCCTCGGCCAGATGAAGGACGCCGGTACGATGCGCCCCGAACACGTTTCCTTCGCCAAGCGCAACAACGTGCAGGCCGCGCTCGATATCGCCCGCTCGGCGCGCGACATGCTCGGCGCCAACGGCATCGTTAACGAGTATCCCGTCATCCGCCACATGCTGAACCTCGAAACCGTCAACACCTACGAGGGCACCTACGACGTCCATACGCTGATCCTCGGGCGCGACATCACCGGCGCGAGCGCCTTCGACTAGGATGAGAGATAAGGGAGAGTTGTCGAGGAACAGAGAATTTATAGCCTTTCAGGCAGACTGAAACCTCACGAGGTTTCAGACTTCCCATTGGGCAAGACGCGAGCGATATCCTCGCGCCAGATGGCTCGGATGTTGCGGAAGGCGCTATTATTGCGTCGTAGAAACGGGCTGGTTCGAGATGAAGCAAATCCGCAATCGCCGCATGGCGAATGAGAAGCGCAGTCACTCAGGTTGCTCGAAAAATATTTGGTGGGGCGAAGCCCGCACCTTACAAATGGGAAGTCTGAAACCCGATACTTGGCGAGCTTGCGAGCCGAGCTGACGAGTCCGCGAGGTGCGTAAAAATACGATTCGGTGAGGTTTCAGAAAAAGCTATAGTTCTGAGTTCCTCTACAACTATCTCTCAACTCTTTACCGGTTGGGCGAGTGATTCCCTAGACGGGGGCAAGCTGCAATGGATCTGAAAGGCAAAAACGCGATCGTTACGGGGGCCGCTCGCGGCATCGGACGCGGGATCGCGCTCAAACTCGCGGAGGCCGGCGCGAATATCGCCCTGGTCGATATGGGTAATCCTGCCGACCCCACATTGACCTACAATCTCGCCGCACAATCTGAACTGCTCAAGACCGTCGAAGAGGTGAAATCGCGCGGCGTCAAGGCGGTGCCGATCCTCGCCGACGTGACTATCTTCGCCGACTGCCAGCGGATGGCCGCGGATACCGCCGCTGCGCTCGGCGGTGTCGATATCCTCGTCAACAATGCCGGAATTATCGCGATCGGACCGGTCGAGGAATTTGGTGAAGAGCAATGGGATCGCGTGATGGCGGTGAATGCCAAGGGCCCGTTCCTCTGCGCCAAAGCCTGCATCCCGCACCTCAAGCGCAATCGCGAAGGCGCCATCATCAACACCGCGTCGATCGCCGGCAAGACCGGATTCGGCGGAGTCTCGGCCTACTGCGCGAGCAAGTTCGCGGTCGTCGCGTTCACCCAGGCGCTCGCCGAGGAACTGGGACCGGCAAATATACGCGTCAACGCGGTCTGTCCGGGAATTCTGCGCACTGCTATGTGGACCGACGTGCTCAACAAGATCCCGGGTTTCCTCGGTGCAGGTGAGGGCGACAATCTGTCGATTTTCGCAGCGACCCGAACCCATCTGCATCGCGAGCAGACGCCCGACGATATCGGTGAGGCCGTCGTCTTCCTGGCCAAGGCCGACAATATTACCGGCGTCGCGCTCAACGTCGCCGGCGGCGCCGAGGTGCACTAGCGTCACGATGGGTCGGATTCTGCTTAGCGGATCGGACGAGGTGTTTACGGTCGTAGCGGACAGTTTGCCGACCGGGCGCCCGATGCACTAGAGAAGGTGTAAAGCATAGGCTGCTCCAGCTAATCGGCCGCAACGCCCAACCCACTCGTGGAGAATTTCAGATGATTAAGACCACCACGCTAAATCACATTGCGATCAAAGTCACCGATGTCGACAAGTCGAAAGAGTTTTATGAGAACGTGATTGGGCTGCGCAAGATTCCGCGCCCGAAGATCGATATTCCGGGCGAATGGTACGGCATCGGCGAGAACGCCTTGCATCTCATCGGGGGCAAAGCGCGCAAGGGCATCGATCCGACCGGCCCGCACATGGCGATCGAGGTCGAGGATTTCGATGCGACCAAGGCCCGCGTCGAGGAATTGGGGCTGGAGTACCTGGACGGCGCTGCGATGGTCGCCAAGATGACGCCGGAGGCCCAGAAGATGGTCGGCCGCCAGCTCTGGATCCGCGATCCCGACGGCAACGTGATCGAGCTGCGCCAGAGCTCGAAGCCATAAGCGGTCGCGATCCACGCTGACTCGCTCGCGCAGGTCCGAGCCCGCGATTCGACGGAAGCGCGATCGAGCCGCGCCGGACCTCGGAGTTCCGATTGTCACGGTTGGCGCGAACCCGGGCACGCCGCGTCAATGTATTTCGCACTGGCGTCCACGCGCCGCGTCGACGAGGTTATATGCTGGCGTTACGCGTTGCCGCGTCGATGCAACACCGCGCTGGAGGACGCGGGCAGTGCGCGGCAATTCGGAATCGCGTGTCGCCCGTAAGCAACACAAGCAGCGGTCCTCGGATACTGTCCTACGTCGCTTGCGAGAGTACCGGTACTCGAGCCGTGGTTGACTCTATCTGACAGTTCCGGTTAGCTCTTATTCTCGCCAACGGGTGGGGCTGTAGCTCAGTTGGGAGAGCGCCTGAATGGCATTCAGGAGGTCGACGGTTCGACCCCGTTCAGCTCCACCAATAAAATCAGGCTTTTTCGGCGTTTTCAGTCATCGGCGAATGTCCGGTTGTCCACCTGCCGTATGCCTTTGTCAAGAAATGTGCGATTGACGCTCGCTTCCTCCCACTGCCAGAGATGAGACCCGGAATACCGCGCAGGCGACGCGACTCACGGCGGAGTAGCGGAGGGCGATGCTTCTGGCGCCGTCATTCCTTGCGATCATGAAAGAACGAAGACTCAACGAGAGAGTCTATTTTCGCAAAAATCCAGAACTGAGTTGAGGTTTGTCGCGACTTGGGCAAGTGAATTCGAGCCTCATGTGCTCTTCGGGTCTTCCAGATTATGCTTGTGTAGGATAGCCCCCTATCCTATAATAATGCTGTGTCACACACAGTCCGTGAAAAACAGAAACTCCTGGCTCGTGTACGCCGTCTCCGGGGACAGGTCGAGGCCATCGAACGGGCTTTGGAGAATGAGGCGGGCTGCGAGCCAGTGATGCATCTGATTGCAGGGGCTCGCGGCGCAATGGCCGGGCTAATGGCCGAGGTCGTTGAGGACCACATTCGTACTCACCTCGTAGATGATCAAAAGCATCCGGGTGCGCTGAATGGTGACGCTGCCGGGCAATTGCTCGATGTCATTCGAACCTACCTGAAATGAGGACCCCGATGACCGAAACGGCAGTTCTCTCTTCCAAAGCCATACATAGTCACGTCTTTCTCGGCGAAGGCCATGAAAGCAACGAACGTAAGACCTGGGGCGTCATCGTGCTCTGCGCTTGCATGATGCTGATCGAAGTTGTCGGGGGCATCATGTTCGGCTCCATCGCCTTGGTGGCTGATGGCATGCATATGAGTACACACGCTGCCGCTTTGCTGCTGGCCGCTATGGCGTATAGCTATTCCCGCAAGCATGTAAGCGATAGCCGATTCACGTTCGGGACCGGCAAACTCGGGGATCTCGCCGGTTTCAGCAGCGCCATTGTACTGGCAATGATCGCCTTACTGATCGGATACGAGGCCGTCAGCCGCTTCTATTCTCCGGTGCCGATCCACTTTGCAGAGGCTATCCCGATCGCGTGCCTGGGCTTGGCGGTGAACGTCGCAAGCATTTGGCTATTGAGCGGTAGTTCTCATTCCTCAGGGCAGGATCATGGACACTCGCATCTGCACGGGGAGAGGGAGGAGGGCGCCCATGCTCACGACCACGGCGCGGCAGACCGGGACAACAATATGCGTGCGGCAATCATCCATGTCGTTGCGGATGCTGCAGTATCTTTCCTCGTCATTGTGGGCCTGACATTTGCCCGCCTGTTCGGCTGGCTCTGGATGGATCCATTGGCAGGTATCGTCGGTGCCTGCGTGATTGCCAGCTGGTCGTACGGGCTGATTCGCGATACTGGCGCTATTTTGCTCGACATGACTCCGGACCCGGATATCATGCAGGGCATTCGGCAATCTATCGAAGTGGACGGCGATCGGTTGGCGGACCTCCACCTGTGGCGGCTCGGACCTGGCCATTTGGGCGCCATTGTTTCCGTCACGACCGCCCATGCTCGCGCCCCGCGTTTCTATCGAAACCTGCTCGCCCGCTTCGCGTCGCTGTCTCATGTGACAGTCGAAGTTGAGCGGATTTGATCCGTTCTCAAAAGACTCGGCAACAAGTTCTGTCAGTACCGGCCATTGATCGCAGACTCACCCTTCAGCTTATTGAAACCCCTAGAATCCGCCCGATCACTGCTGTGACTGCCATCGCCAGACCGCCGCCGATGGTCACGCGCAGTGCCGCACGGCCAACCGGTGCGCCACCAAGATAGCCGCCGAATGCACCGAGCATAGCGAGACTGAAGAGTGACACCCCGGAGATGGCCGGAACGCGCAGACGCGGTGGTGCGACTAGAAGAGCCGCGATCGGAATCGTTGCAAAGAACGCAAAACTGGCGGCGGAGATCCATGCCGCCTGTAGCGGGCGTGCGAGAGATCCCGGCTCGATCCGCAGCTCGTCCCAGAGATGCGAACCCAAACGATCGTGAGCACTTAGCTGCTCCGCGACTTTCATAGCCAGGTCCTGGTCTAAGCCTCGCTTCCTATAGATCAGGGCGAGTTCGTTCAATTCAGCGTGTGGTTGGCCCGCGAGCTCACTTTTTTCGAGTTCGATGTCCGCTCGCTCTGAATCGCGTTGCGCGCTGACGGAAACATACTCGCCGACGGCCATCGACGTCGAACCGGCTACAAGTCCTGCGATACCAGCAATCAAGATGGCCGGTTTCGATGCGGCAGCCGCCGCGACGCCGATCATAAGGCTCGCAGTAGATACTATCGCATCGTCCGAACCGAGTACGGCTGCGCGTAGCCATCCCGCCCGTCCGCTACGGTGCACCTCTCGAAGTTGTCCACCAGCGCGCCTGGTCTCGAATCTTGATATACGCATCTCGACAGTCAGAAACCTCAGGCCAAATCGTACGCGGACCTATAGTAAACCGACGTTCGAATGCTGGCGAAATTTACGATCTCAATAAGTCCGTCTCCCCAAATTGGAGGGCGTTCCAACGTAACATGAACGTTTCAGAGGGGCCTTTTCATCATGATTATGAATTGCGACTTTGGAGCTCGGCTCGACTGGTGCCCAACATCTTCAACAACGGAAACAACGCATGCTGAACAAATTGGCGCGCGCTGATGCCAGCACCAGATTCACGGAGTCGCTCCTGGTAATGCGGAATCAAACCCTCGCCGGGCATCTTGAACTGCGCCACGACCAAAGCAAGATCGGAAATAGTGCCGGCGCGATCTTCCTCGAGTTCGATTCGAGCCATAGCGCGGTAAAAGCCTGCATGCGCAGCTTCATCGCGGCTCACGAAGGTGAATATCGCTTCGAGAACTTTGTCGCCTTCGCGGACAGCCAACTGTTTTTGGGCCTTGTATGCGAGAAAGGTTGCGGTTTCCTGCAGGGCGCCATAGCAAGCCATCTGTCTGCGGGTAGCGAAGGGCAGCTTCCACCTGGTCGCGAGAATAGAAGCTTCAAGCTGGTCGAACTGTTGTTGCGAACGCATGCCCGATCGCGTCAGATATTCACGAAACACCAACCCGTGCTTTGACTCTTCATAACTCCAGCAGGCCTGAAACCACGCCGCTCCAAATATCGATCTCAACAACTCGATGCCACCCGTGGAATAATCCGGAAGGTAGCATTCCTCTGCACAGTAAGTTTCAATCCGGATGGCTTTGCGTTCGGTGTTGAGCGACGAGTCAAGTTGCTCCCAAGGCACGTCATCAAATATGTTCCAACGTCGTTTGCGCTCCGCAACCTCGAAGAATTCAACATACGCTTTATACATTTTCTCGCGTATCGCAGAGGAGTCGTTCATATAAAATACGCCTCGATCATCACTGATGGTTGCGAAAGGAACTAGGAGCGAATACGCCGCTTGCCGATTTCCTTCTGTATCGATTGCAACCTGGTAGCATGATTCTCAATTCCGGCCGCATCACCGATGCCGTCGCGAGGTCTCGAGCCGAATTTCACCACTTTAAACACAGTCATCTCCATACATCTGTAATTGGTGTAGCGGATGCTGATTTGCCCAAATACGGCAATGAATACATGTCTTCAATAGTCCGCAAAATATTGTAATGGCTAATATCCTCGCTGTATTTACCCGGTTTAACCATCGGCCCAACAAAGATGGTTGGTACCCGATTTGTCACAGTACCCTGGTCTTCGTCCCACGTAACAATTAGAAGACTGTTGTTCGCGTCCGACCAGGCCACGTATTCGCTCAGGTTATCTTTCAACCAGGTATCGGCTTGCCGAACACTGCCATTGTGCATGTCATCGACCAGATTGGGTATGACCCAGGTGACGGTGGGAAGGAAAGCAAAGCTCGTTGGAAAGTCCCTGAAGGGTTGGTTGAAGCTTGATATATCATCCGGGAAGTTTGTCCATGGAGCGTGGCGGCGCGTGTAGCTACCGAACGCGCACACTTCCGATCCAACGGACGGTAACCCCTCCGAATAGCCCGCGAAGGTTTCGCTCGCGGCTATCAGTTCAGTTTCGAGATTGGTAACTGGAAAGCTGTGTGGGCAGCGATCGCTGGTGACTCCTTGAGTTGAACCTGAAAACAGCGCGAGGTAGTTGGGCTGACTAGGATGTGAGATCGCGTGTGAGTTAGTAAACAATGCACCCTGGTTCGCGAGGCTATTTATGTAAGGTGCCTGGGGCGAGCCAATGATTTCAGGGTAGCCGTGATTTTCTTCAATCAGAACCACGACACTTCGGGGTGTCGGAACAGCTTGCGCGAAGGCAGTGTATCCTTCTGCTACCCATCCTGCGGCGAAGAAAATGAGGAGTGGTATTACTCTACAGCGGGCTGTCGTGAGGTTGAGAAAATGCTTATTCGTCTTCATTACACCCAGGCTCAAATTATTTTCGATTTTATAGATTGAGTGCCGGAACAATTTGACTTAACGGTCGATCAATACCACCAGTCTATCTTCCAGCGCTGGTGCGCGAGGAGACCATTTCACCCGACCGAAGTCTGTATTCTTCTTGGCGTTTCTTCCGGTGCTTTAAATGGTCCGCGGAATGCGCTTCAGAATGCTGACCGTGCGCTCTTTCGCGCGATCGGGCCTCGAGAGATCAAGAGCGAACTGGCACTGGTGCGATAAGGAGTGTCCCCTTCGCAGCATCATGAACAAGAACTTTTGGCTGGACCCGTTATTATGTCCCTCGGTTTGCCCATCCGAACTCTTCAATCAGATCGGAGAGCTTATGGATCTGAATCGAGTTCATACGGGTGCCGGAACGCGGATAGATGGCTGCAGTCACTAACACGAGGTCGGAAGCCTCCAATTTACCGAGGGCGTACAGATGTCGAATACACGCCTTGATGTGATCGGCGCTTCCTCGCTCAAATTGCCCTTAAAATGAATTCCTTCGACGCCGGAACAGATGTTGAGAGCACGCGCGAGCGCCGCATCGGAACTGATCGCGAAAATCGGCTGAGGAACCATCCGCGCTGATATCATTCGCGCGGCGTAGCCACTAAACGTAACTACCACGACCTTGGTAATCGGCAATGAGAGCAGGAGCATCGCGATGGCGTCTTCGATTGCCTGCGACGCCGTCGTGCCACGTATACCGTTTGTCAGCTGCACCCGGCTCTGAACATGCTCGAAGGCTGCATCAGCTATGCGGCGCATCGTCCGCACCGCCTCGAGCGGGAAATGCCCAATCGCTGTTTCTCCAGAAAGCATTAGTGCGGAACAGCCGTCAATCACCGCGTTAGTGATATCGGCGATCTCGGCCTTGGTTGGAAAATCGTTATGGATCATCGAATGGAGCAGTTGAGTCGCAATGGCGACCGGTTTTCCCTTAGCTCGTGAGCGTTCGATGATCCGCTTCTGATCGATGATGACAGATTCTATGCTGGTCTCAACGGAAAGATCTCCGCGATCGATCATGATCGCGTCCGCGGCGTCGATGATCTCTTCGAGATTGTCGAGCCCTTTACTAGTCTCGATCTTGGCCAGGATCCGCGGACTTTTGTCTCGAATCAGTTCTCTTATAGAAGAGACCTGCGCGGCGGACTCGACGAAGCTGATTCCCACAAAATCTACGGCAAGTTGTTTCGCTAAAGCGATCAGTTTTTGATCAGTATCACTGATTAAATAATTGCCCGTCGTTACAAATGGAACATTGATGCCCTTGCGAGAGCCGAGTTGGCCCCGCGTGGCCGCTCGACAGATGATGTCCGAGACCGTCAGCTCCTCCACTTCAAAGCGAAGCGTTCCGTCATCGGCCAGAATTACGTCGCCGGGTTTCAACTCGGCGTAAAGTTGCGGGTCGTTGATGGGTACTTTTGTTGTACCATCAAATGAATTGTCAGCAGTGAACACGATTCGATCCCCGACCTCGAACTTGGGTTCATGTGCTAGCCATGCAGTACGAATCTTTCGGCCCGGAATATCAAGCAGAATTGGAACCCCGGGCAACACCGTTTGAATGAGCGAGATCGCGCTCCGATGCCATTCGATGTCGGCATGCGCGCCATTAAGGCGAGCGACCGAAATTCCGGCGTCCACAAGAGCAAGCAGACTATCCGGATTCAGTGTGACGGGACCGACGGTAGCGACGATTTTGGTTCGAATCATCGGGTAGCCAAACCTTCGAGGCTTTGCGAACACAGGCTGTTGAAGGCTGGAAATGGTGCATTCATTTTGCGGTGACCCTCCATTGGGATATTTCACGCCCCAAGAGGTTCTCAAGGGCGTCGACTTCAGGCCGAAAGCGCTCGCGCAATACTTGCTCGGTCTCAGGGTCGAGGGGCGAGAAAAGCGTACCGCGGCCATAACAATATCGAAAAAAGGGCTGTAGAAATTCGAGAGTTCGATAGAATCGCTTTCGTTCCAAGGAATCTCTGAGACGCCGCGCTCTGCTCGCTAAGTGGGGGTGAAGGGGAGCACGCTGACTGGGATTTAGATTTAGCTGTTTATTGGCGATGCCCGTTGTCTGCAGGTCCACACGTGGAGCACGAATGAAATCCGCAATATCGTTCAAATATTGTTGTGGGTTTGTTTTGAGATCTTCAACAAAGGCAACCAGAACGTTTTCTCGGCCAAATTCACTAAACCAGCGACTGAGGTGAAATGCATAGCGATTAGTGCCGAGCATATTCCCGGCTCCGTCTCTCCATCTACTATGATGCTCTAAGGCCTCAAATAGCGTTTGCCGGCCGATCCAACCCTCCGATCTCAGAAGGCGGTAGTGGGAATAAATTCGGTCCACAGGATCCCGGAGCGTACAGACGATTTTGCAGTCAGGGAGGTCTTGAGCAATCCGAGCCGGAGAATCTTGATAGTCGAAATAAGTAGGTGTGAACTCCCCTAGAACCATCGCAGATGGGTAGCTACGAAAATGGGACAAATACCAACTGAATCCAAGCGAATAGTTATTCGAAAAATAGTCCGTTTCTTTCGTTCGGCGCGGCAACCCGACGCATCCCTGAAAGGCTGCGTGAAGCCATGTCGTTCCGGTCCGCGTGGGCCCGATTCCGACAAAGGTTGGAAGCCTTCTAACCTTCGCTTCTTTCACGTTACAGTGGCCTTTATCCTTATTCTGATTCCTCAGGAAGCTCCTCGAATGAAGAGAACCATAATTTGCGAGCACAATAAAGCTCGCGATTCCAACCCCCAGATTTATCGCGTCGTTGAGTGGTTGTGATAGGAATTTTGCGCCGACTCCGTTCGATTCGTATAGTTCCACGATGTCGCTGCTATCGTTCCGATCTGGGCTTAGCGCCGCGTCTATAAAGGGCGGGCATCAGGGTTTTTTGGCGACCCTTCGCCTAATTCGCGATCGTCGCGCATCACTACTCCCGCAAACCGAACTCGATTTACTGCACCTTCGAGTCAAGAGACGCCGATTCCCTAGTGGCCATCGGACGCGCCGCGCCAGGAGTGGTGGTTGATGTTGCTGCTGTTGATGCGATCCAGCTCAAACGTGCATTTGCCGTCACATCGACAAGGACCTGTTTGGAGACCTTGAACATCAGTATGCTCGGATCCCGGAGACCCCACTCCACGAATGGTACCGCGAAATTGCAATGAATCGTCACATTATTTTCTTCACGCTCAACCGTGGCGTCGATCGTAAGTGCGTGTTGGGTACCGTGCAGTGACATAAGGCCGACAACCGTCACCGGAAATGGTTTCTTCGGATCGCCGTGCTCGAGGACCTGGCTTGGTGCGAAGCTGATTTCTGGAAAGCGATCTACTTCAAGTACGCTGGACTTCATTTCATCATCGCGAATCGAATGACCACTATCGCCGCTAGTCGCGTCGACGGTAATGGTTCCGGTCATTCTTTGCGTTGAAGGATCGATCTCGATCACACCATGCTTTAGTTTGAACGTCCCCTGAGTGTGATGCGGCCATCCGTCGAGTGAGTAGGTAATCGTGGTCTTTGCAGCGTCTAAATCGAGTACGGCCAGCTTTCCAGGTGGCACCGTGTCCTCAGCCGCCACGAGCCCTATCGCCGGCACAAAAACGGCCAAGGCCAGTGACAGGACGTAGACGCCTGAGGATCGAAAGCGCTTAGTCATCTATGCGATCTGCCTATGTTTGAGTTGCTCCCACGCCAACAAATGAAGAACAAAGCTCGCAGCGCGGGCTGAAACTGTGAAGACTTTCGTGCATCTCGTACGGAGAGATTTGACCACGAGATTTGTTTTGGCATCGCTCGAATTCAGTTGGCGAACGCCGGTGGAGCAACAGCGGCGGGTTGTGCGACACGAGTGAGCCTGGCCGTTAGGCGCATCGCGCCGGGCCAGACCCTTAAGCAGAACGGCAGCACAGCGCGCGCGAATGCGTTGTTCAAGCCGTGGTCGGCGGCCCCGGCAAGGCGCATCTGGAGCAGCATTGCGGATCGCAGTTTTGGCTGAAAGACTTGCGCGGGCTCCGCCGCAAGATACGCAGTGGCGGCACTTCGGGCAGTATGCAGAGCGACGGATATGCCATCACCGGTGAACGAAGGGATAACGGCTGCCTGATCGCCAATGCAGTAGAGGCCATCCTCGGTGGTGCGACGGATGTAACCGTAAGGGATATGGGTGACAACGATCGGTTTGTCGAGCAGCGGCTCCGCACCGTCAAGCCGGATTGCAAGGTGGGGACAATCCTGCTGCATCTTCGCAAGGAGGCCCTCCCAGCGAAGACCCGCACGCGCAAAATAGCGCCGTTTCACCACACAGCAGAAATTCGTAATGCCGCCTTCCACTGGTTGGATACCACCGTAGCCCCCGGAATATAGCGTCAACTCGGAGGCGTCCCCGAGCGCCGCGGTCTGCGCGCCAGACAACCGATAATACATTTTCAAAGCGACCCATTGGTGGGGGTCCTTCGGACGACCGTGGCCGCGCAGATCGTGTTTGCCCGTCGCGAGCAAGGCGGTTGGAGCTTCATATGTGGTTCCGTCGTCGAGGGTAGCTTGCCAGAGGTTAGTGGTCGTGCGGCTGAGCGATTGCACGCTGCGACCGCGCTCGACGCGGATACCGGCGGTGGCAGCCTCGGCAATGAGCGCAGTGTCGAGCGCTTTGCGCGTGAGCGAGGCTGCGGGAAAAGGTAGCGGAGCCTCCGCGGCGCGTCTGGCTGCGGCCAGGCGAACGTAATCGATGGGCACTGCGCCAAGAGAGGCCACGTCGATGCCAAGAGCATGCAGGTCTTCAAGGGCCTCACCGCTTAGGAATTCTCCGCAGACCTTATGGCGTGGCGTGGGCTCGCGTTCGATCAAAGTGACGCTTCGTCCCTTTCGGGCGAGCGCGATGGCAGCCGCACAGCCGGCCACGCCACCACCTAGGACGAGAACTTCATCTTGCAAGGCATTGCTCCTGAATCACGGATGTTGCACCGATGTGTAGCTGGGTTCCCTAGAGAGAAGACCGCGATTGCCTACGTGATTGTGAGCTGCGTTTGGCGGCGAGCGCATGAATCGCCCATTGGCCTTGGCTCAGCCGAAGTGTGTTCAATTCGTTATCTCGTTCTTGAAACAGAAAAAGTCTCTAGGGGAACGTCGGTAATCATCTTTCCGCGAACCAGCGACCGCGATTCGAAAAGCTGAATTATGATGAAGGAAGTCGGCGTCACTTCTGAACGAGACAACCTATCTTTGGATTCGCCTATAGCCCTTACCATCCAACACCAGGACTTCAGTGCGATAACTCGTTATTCTTTGTCTGTTCCATCTGGTAGCCCAGCCTCCGCAACGCAAAAGCATTGCCACCGATCGATGATACGCTAAATGGAGCTGCAACCACCTTTTTCGCGATTTAGATTCTTTGCAATCTTAAGCCCGTTCGAAAAGTCGAACGAACGTCCAGAAATTTGGACACTGTTTGTTCAAACTCTCATACGGCCATTGCCAGTTGAGCAACACGCTTCAGTCAGATGCGGCGCGTGGTGAGTTCGTTCCAGTTGAGCCCGAGGTCGACCACAACGATAGAAGCCAGGGTAAAAGCGATGACGCCAACCGCCGACAGTACGTCACCAAGATGGCTCCAGTAGGCGGGCACAAGGTTGAGTATACGGCTGGAAACAAAGGTAAACGTGACCGCATAGGAGCGTGCCATCCACTGGCGGTGCACGGCAACCTGTCTGTTACGTGCGGCGATCACGGCTGCAGCAGTACAGACGATCCATGCGGCGCCTTGCATGGCGGTCCCAGGCAGTCCGGGACGTCCGGTGGCAAGGACAATTCCGGTAAAGGCGCCGATAATGACCGCGATGAAGTACATGCGGCCCGCGACGCGATGGAGCGTCAGGTGACGCTGCCGAATGCGCGAAGAGAACTGCAGAGGCCCAGTCAGCAGAGCGAAGGTGCCGCAGAGCGTGTGCGGGATGAGGAGACCTCGGTCGGCTATGACCTGCAGGCGATAGGCATGGTACATGGGGTAATCGGTGACAAGAAGGACCTCCGACGTGATGAAGACAAAGAGCGTCGTGACACCAAGAAAGATCCAGAGAAGCATTTTGAATCTGGAACGGTCGGCAGTGGGTATTGGCAGGATGGAAGACGCCATTATTCGTCTCTTAGATGGCTCGACGTGATGAAGTGCGCCATCGGCGCGGCTGCGGCGATATGCTTCACATCTCTTGGTCTAACGAGACGCTTCAGAATCACCGACCTCACTTCCACCGTCCCACGCACAACCGTCCGGGCCGCCAATGTTCTATCGTCACCGCTTCCCGCGGAACATCCGCCCCAGCCAACAGGTGTGCCCAATCCTCCTTCCGGAAGGCTCGCCGGAACGACACCGGACCATCATGCCGCACAATCGGGTGCCACGGCACCAACCCAAACATCCGACAACTCCACTCCGCCCGTTCCAAATCGTTGATAAACCAACCCAGCTGCACGGTCGCTTCCATCCAGCGCAGCAGCGCGACGATCTCTTCGTCCTCCAGATGATGTGCCAGCAGGGAACTGACGACGACATCGATCGTCTTATTCGGCCGATACGCCACGGCATCGTCGGTCACCCATGTAATTCCAAGCCCCTTCGGGGTGGACTCCGCTGCTGCGCGCGCGGCATAAGGATTCAAGTCGATTCCCGTTAACCGCACAGCTATACCGCGTCTCCGTGCCCAGCCTGCAATCTGCCGCAGTAGATCTCCACCGCCACTGCCCACGTCGACGATGTGCATCGGCTCACGCAGGCCGCGCGGTAGCCGCTCTAGCCACCTCAGTGTCGGGCGATAGCCTAGAAGCCAGCGATTGACCTTTTCCAAACTCCGCAGGCAGTCGCGGAAGTCCTCGTAGCTACACCCACCATCCATAAGCTCCGGCAACTCACGCGGAGAAACCCGCCGACTGAGATCGATCTGTGCACTAGACCACATGGAAGCGCATCGTCTCCGCTGTCAGTCCCGGTCCAAACGCCATCGCACACCCGTGTTGCCCGGGTCGCGCCTCCTGCATCATCTGCTGTAGCACGAACATCACCGTCGCCGAGGACATGTTGCCGAAGGAGGACAGCACTTTACGTGACACTGACAGCGCATCGACCGGCAGCTCCAATCCCTTCTCCACGGCATCCAAAATCGACCGCCCGCCGGGATGCACGGCCCACAGATCTATGCTGTCACGTTCGGCCAGCAGCTCGCCCTCATGCAGCGCGCGGCCCAGCTCTGCCGGCACCTGCCCAGAAAGCAGCATGTCGAAACCAAGCCCGCGAACCTTCCAGGTCATCAGCTCACCTGTCTGCGGCACCATCACCGCCTTGAAACTGTCCAGCGCGAAACCCAGCCCCCGAGCGGTAATCAGACTCGCCGCCGCACCGTCGGCAAACATCAGAAATGAGAGTATCCGCTCCAAATCCTGCGTCTCCTGAAAGTGCAGTGTGCACAGCTCCAGGTTCACCATGAGCACGCCTGCCTGCGGGTCTGAGCGCACAATGTGCCGCGCCAGTTTCAGCGCATTGATCGCCGCGTAGCAGCCCATGAAGCCAACCATCGTCCGCTCCACGGATGTCGGAAGCCCGAGGTGGGCGACGATTTCAAAATCCAGCCCAGGAGCGTAGAGTCCCGTGCACGAGGTCACCACGACGTGCGTGATACCAGCGCGTTCTTTCTCGCTCAAGGCGAGCCGGTCAACGGCCTTCCGCATCAGTAGCGGCGCACTCTGCTCAAACAACTCCATACGCCGCGTGGTGTTGGCAAAGTTGCCTCGCCGATAAAACTCGCTCGCGTCATATAATGAGAATTGGCCCGAATCATTTTGTGGATCGAGGAACGAATAGCGATGCGCGATATCGGCTCGGCTCACCATGCGGCGGAAGACCGTGCGTAGCCGCGGGTCGTCGAGCATCTGCTCGGCGAAAATGACGAAAGATTGATGTACATCGTGCTCCGGTACGGCAGTGGCGACGCGGTTGAGGTAAGCCGTAGTCATGCACAAAGGCCCTCAGCAGCAGTGGATTGAATACTGCACCTATATGTCGCGAGGAAGGCGCCCACGGCCCGACGACGATCCGGCCAGTTGACGGCTTGAGAGAACAGACTCCGTATTCTCAATACAACACTCAGTCTTGGAGAGCGCAAAGCCTTGGTGAGAAGGATGTTCGCGGTGGCATCTTTGGTCCTCTACTTTTGCTCCTTCTATGAGGCAGAGTGATTGGGCCGAACAATCTCCGAAACGCAAAAGCGTTGCCACCCCTCGACGAGGCGCTAAATGGAACTGCATTTACCTTTTTCTGCTATTTCGATTCTTTGGAATCTGAGGCTCCGTTCGAAGATTCGAACGGCTGTCCGAAAATTCGAACGCAGTCTGTTCAAACTCTCGTATAGTCAATGAGATTGGATGAACTTCATTGTCACGCAGGCCTATAGTTAATTGGAATAAAGAGGCTCGGGCTACGCTCGCAATGGCGGCATGCTAACTGCTTCTGCCGAAAGAGCGAATCGATACGCGGAGTTCGTGGTCTCGTTAATGAAAAACGGCAGTAAAAGAGGAAACCGCTAATCTACACCTTTGCCGTAACCGCTCGCGAAAAACGTACGTCGGGTCACTGGCCACTGAGTGCCCTTGCGCTGACAGTTGGCGGGGGAGATTCCGATCTTGCAACGAGCGACATTGAGTCGTTCCGCCGTCAAGAGCTCTTCTTCGCACTGCTGGATCTCGTCCTAATCGGGGCGCTGTTGGCGTTACAGGCGATATCCAAATTCGTCCGCGGCAGACCCTCAGCCTCAGTTATCTGGGTTCTCGCTATTGGCTTCCTGCTGCAATCCGCTCACCTCGCGTGGTTCTATCAAAGGAGGGCATCACTATCGCTTCGGGAGCAGAGAATCTCCACATTCTGGTCGCTCGGGATCAACACTGCGCTCGCCCTCGTCCTCACCTTTATGACTATAAGAGGCGACAGCGCCTACTACGCCCTGATGCTGCTACCGGTCCTAGAAGCCGCCTTCAGACTCGGTCTCGGCGCCACAATCGGTGTAGCAATTCTGGCCGACTTTATATGTTTCTTCGGTGCGTACGGGTTGAAATTCGGGGAGTACATCGAATCCGGCGCGATGTCCGTGATCTACACGGTGATGGCAATTTTAGTGTGGCTTCTGGTCAACAATCTCCGTGAGCGGGAAGCGCGATTTGTGGGCAACCTCCAGGAGCTGGAGAGGACTCGCCAGCGGTTGCTCGGCGAAGAAAAGCTCGCAGCGGTTGGTAGGTTGTCGAGAGCTATTGCTCATGAGATTCGGAACCCTGTCGCGATGATAGCTAGCTCACTTGCTACCGCCACGCGCGAAGACCTCGACGAAACGGAGCGCAAGGAGATGTTCGCCATCGCCGAAAAAGAGGCGGCGCGCCTCGAGCGGCTGACCACGGATTTTTTGGTTTACGCTCGTCCACGTGCAGCCCAAATCAGTCGCGCAAACATCCGCGAAATGCTCGACTACATCGCTACCGTGGCCCGCGCGCACGCGGCCAGTAGAGGCGCAATCATTGAGGTTCTAGCTGATCCGGACCTGGAAGGGGAATTCGACGCAACACAGATTCAGCAAGCGCTTTTGAATCTGGTGCTGAACGCGATCGATGCGTGCGGTAACGAGGGCTCGGTGAACCTCATCGCCGAAATGAATGGACGCGAGTCCATTCGTATCGATGTGATCGACCGGGCGGGTCCAATTCCAAGTGAGACAGTTGCTCGCATTTTCGAGCCTTTATTTACCACCAAGCAAACTGGGAACGGGCTTGGGCTCGCCATAGCCCGCAATATCGTGCGTGCGCACGGTGGCGACCTTGTGCTCAGAATCAACGAAGCGGAACTGGTATGCTTTTCGATCGAAATTCCGGCGCATCACTTAAAATAGATAGCGCGGATAGGACCAGTCGATGGGCAAGATATTGATCGTAGATGACGAACCGCACATGCGGCGCATATTGGCTTCGAATCTGGGACACGAGGGTCTTGAGGTGGTGCAGGCGGCGGGCGTCAACGAAGCGCAGCGCGCGTTGAGCGAAATTCGTTTCGATGCGGTGATCACGGACCAGAAAATGGCCGACGGCGAAGGGCTGGATGTTCTGATCGCCGCCCACGAGATTGATGCTGCTCTATCAGTCGTCCTACTGACAGCGTTTGCATCCATCGAGCTCGCGGTCGAGAGCATGCGCCGGGGGGCTTTTGACTTCATTACCAAGCCGTTCGTTCCAGAAGCTTTAGTGGCGGCGGCACACCGCGCTGAGGAGCACACATGGCTGCTGCGTGAGAATGATAGGCTCCGCGATGCGGTTTCACGCCTGGAAGGGAGCTCTGAAATTCGAGGCGGCAGCGCTGCGATTCGGAAGGTTCGCGAGAAGATCGCTCGCGTCGCGCCGACCAATGTCACCGTTCTCATCACCGGAGAAACGGGGACTGGCAAGGAACTCGTGGCACGGGCCGTTCATCACAGCAGCGCCCGCGCCGCAAAGCCACTGGTCGCGGTCAATTGCGCTGCCTTCACCGAGACCCTTCTGCAAAGCGAATTGTTCGGCCACGAGCGCGGAGCCTTCACCGGCGCCGATCGCGCCCGAGAGGGCTTATTTGAGGCCGCTCACGAGGGCACACTGTTCTTAGACGAGGCTGGAGAACTGTCCCTGCCTGCGCAAGCCAAACTGTTGCGCGTGCTGACCGACGGGCTGGTGACGCGAATCGGTTCTACCAAGCCACGTCAGGTCGATGTGCGTCTAATGGTCGCAACGCATCGGGATCTGAAGCAACGGGTACAGGCTGGTCTGTTTCGGGAGGATCTCTACTACCGGCTTGCAGTCGTACCACTGGAAGTTCCTCCTTTGCGTGAACGTCCAGAAGATATACCTGTGTTATGCGAGTTATTTTTAGCGCAGGCGGCTCGCGATCTCAAAGTGCCACTGCGGAGCGTAAGTACCGAAGCAATGCAGACGCTGATGAAGTACGATTTCCCCGGCAATATCCGCGAACTCAGAAATCTGGTTGAACGCGCCTGTATCCTCTCGACCGCGGATGAAATCACATCGGAACACTTTCCCGTGGCGGTCAAAGCCCGCGAAGGCCGTAATCCGATCGACACTGCGAAAAGGATCACTCCGAGCGAAGTGGTCCAAATGCTGCCCGAGACCCTTGATCTGCGCGAATTCCTGACTTCACTCGAAAAAGCACTTATCCAACGAGCGCTTGATGCGACTAACGGGGCGCAAGCTGAGGCTGCGCGGAGACTTGGCCTGTCCCGAAGCGATGTTTCTTACAAGTTGGGAAAGCATAACATCGAACGGCATTGACTTGACTTCGAACATACGAAACCAAAGGGATCAGACTTCTACCAACTCGATTTGACTGGCGCAGCGGATAGATTGCGCTCGAAGATGGGTGAAATATTTCACGACATTAGCTGCGCTGTATTAATTCCACCCGTAATACGTCTGCAAGTTGTCGCATTGGCCTTGGAGTCGCCAGATGTCCATTGAAGAGCCGCAGCGGTTGGGATTTCCTAAAACCGGTCACAACGTGATCGTCTCAAGGACGAAATTTCCATCTGATTTGGGAGAGTACTTTTGTTGTCATCGGTCCCAGCGAACACTATTGCTAAATCGCCTCAATCCGCTATTGAGGCTAGCCACCTTCTGAAAAGGCTACGTTCAACGTGTAGCCGTCGATGACGTTTCATTCGCGGTGAATGCAGGTGTAGCCCACGGCATGGACAATGGCCAGCAGTGGGTACCTCAGCAAATTAGTGTTAAGGTGGCATACCTTAGAAGCTAGAGACTAGGAACCTCCGATCTATCAGAAGGGAATTCGAGCCGAGAGGACCACGTTATGATTGTAGGCTGGTGCGTCGGTAACCGCGACCTGGTAGCCAGCCCCTATGGTCAGCCCGACACGATCGTGAATCGGGATCCTTCCGATTAATAGGCCGGGGGTAAGATACACCTGAGTCTCGCCTTCGCGCTCCCCGTTGGGCCACCAGGTATAGTTTACTTCGAACTCGGGCCAGAAATATTTGAAAATCCGATATTGGAACGCAGTGTTCCATGCAACCGGCATACCCAAGCGCTGCAGGCCGCCGTCCGGTAATGAGATACCTGCGGTGGTTTGAATATCGAATGCGCCGAAGCCCTTGCCACCCGCAATGGTTGGTGTGAAGACTCCGTGGCGATTGCTGTTACCATCATCTCCCGTCGGCGCGCTAAAACCCATGAAGGCGGTTAAGATATAGTTGCCGTTTTCCTCATTCGCGGACAATATGCGGTACTTGACCAAGAAGGTTTCATCGGCCCAACCGTCAGTTTTTACATTTTTGCCGTGCTTGATTGCGCCGTTGTATGCGTTCCAGGCGGGTACACCTAGAATCACTTCGGTATTCTGAAAGGGTATCAGTTCCAGACCCTTGCCAGCGCCAAAAACGTCCGTGGCCACACCCTTCTGATTTCCCTCCCAAAACTGATCGTAGCGAAACTCCTCCTCCAAGCGCGGAGTGACTGTGACGAGCGGGGTCACCCAGTGCGGCTGTTCACTTTGAATTCGCGTAACTCGGGGGAACCAGTCCGCAAAATACTCCTCAATCGCTGAAAACACAGATGCATTAGCCGAAGTGGAGGAATTGCTGCTCTGGGCGTGACTAGACGTTGCAAAGCACAGAGTCGTCGTAACGAGCGCCGTAAGCAAAGCAACTATCTGCATCCTGAAAATGGGCATCGTCGAGAATTTCATAATCCGTCTTATGCCATTTTAAGCCCTATCAGACAAGTATTATGGCATTTATGCAGCGTCTAAAATCGCGAGTACGCCTCCCCGCCTTGAGCTTCTCGCGCCAGGTTTCAGATCGAGGTCTCAGGCGGCATGACAAACTCTCCTTCGTCACCGCAGTCAGATATCCGGAGGAATCGACGTCGATCGGAACTACCTAGCGACGATGCGCTTCAACTGGCCAAACGCGCTGCTGTTTAGCATTTCCAGTTAATCTAACAATTACTCGGACGTAATCATGCGTTAATTTTTACGTGCGTATTCTCTCCCCGCGATTTGCCGAAAAACACATGGAGTTCGAACCTGTAATTGTGCGGCCAAGGTCGAGCCGCAATGACAGCTTATGTTCCGCATTCTTTCCTCTATTGCCGTCAACGGAATTGATGAGCAAGGACTCGATCGGCGATTCGCTCAGTTACGATGCCCCGTTGTTCTCGGAAGCTGCGAACGAGAAGTCCACAAACTATACACACGCCCCACGTGACCTCGACGACGTCATCAACGATGAGGGTCACCGGCAGCGATCAATTACTGAACCCAGCGGAACGGATATTTCGCGCAGGGAACTGTGGCGAGTTGAAGACCATGACTCGGCAAGCGCAGTACACATCAGCACTTGGCTCATCGGGTTCGCGTTACCTTTCGAATTCAGAACCGGTAACCGGATCCAGTCAGCCCTACGATCATTGCCCGCAGATTGCATCCTCTGTTCCTACGCAGCCCCTGGATACAGAAAAGAATGCATTGGATTTCCGGACAGATAACTGGTCGCAGCTTGTTCTGTGCCGCTGTGATCGCATCATGCCGAAAGAATTGCTCCGGCAAGAATTCAACAGTTCCGTTCCCGATAACTGCGCCGCGCATCCTGATCGGTCTGTCGCGATGGAGGTTGGACAATCTGTTGATTCGTAGCCGGGCGAGAGTTGTGAGTGGCGCAAAACCTAATGGCCTTATCGAACCACGACTAAGAAAGGAGTCAATCAGTCATGACCGAAAGAAGTAGAAGGCTTTTGCGGCTCAGCATAGTCACCGTGATGATCGCGGTGTCGGGCTGCGCCTGGATGCAGCCGGGTGGCGGGCACCCGCAACAAGTGGCCTCCGCCGACGTTCCCCCGCCAATGGTTCAGAACTGCGGGATCGTAAGTATCGGCTCACCTACTAAATATGCGTGCGATGGAAAGGTTTATACGAGCTTTGACCTCCTGAAGCTACGGCTTGCCTGGGAGAAGGAGCACGGCGCTTGAGCGCTCGCAAATCAACCCTGGTGACGCACACCCGGAGACAAAAATGAGAAACAGAAAAATCAGATTCAGCATCGCGATGGTAGTTGTATCTTTGTTGGCATCTTTTGGATTGGCGGGACGACTACTCGCTCAGAGCGCTGATGATTCGGATCCTACAATCCGGCTTTACGTCGATCCGGCGACTCACATCGTGTACACCGTCCCGGGCCGCGGCCGCAGATTGCTGACGGAGGTTCCAGCGTCCGCGCTATCGACTCGCAATCTGGAGGAGCGCCAGGACCAGACCGAGCGAAAGCTTGATCAGGAGCGGGCGCGGATCGCGGAGTTAGCAGCACAAAATGCACAACTCGAGAACAACAACGACGTTTTGGCCAAGCAGGTTACTGATATCAAGCCTGCATGGAAGGACTACACAGATAATTTCCAGGACAAATTTCGCGTCGGAACTCTAGTGTTCGGCGACTATCGCTTCTACACGCATACCGGATTCCAGCCGCAGGAACTAACGCAACTAACGAATCCTGGCCCATATAACGATAATTGGAATTCGTTCGATATAACCAGAACCTATCTGAATTTCTATTTCTTCCCCACCAAGGATTGGACGGTACGGTTGACCCCGAATATGTATAAGACCATCGGATCCGCGAATGACAAGGTCGGTCAAAATACTGGATTCGGCAGCAATCTCGACGGCAATCTGGGCGTGCGTATGAAATACGCGAACCTCCAATATAGCGGCCTGTGGCAGAAGCTGAATGTACCGGCATTAGCTGATGGGAAGGTGACAATCGGTGAAACTTCGAACCCGCTCGTTGCCTGGGAAGAGGACCTTTACGGATTTCGATATGTCAATCTGGTCCCGTGGAATTATCTCAGCCTTTCGTCCACTCAAGTCGGCATTAATATGGAGGGGTCGATTAAGCCCTTCAGCGACGGATTAACCTATGCCGATTATGGTCTAGGCGTATTCGACAACTCGAGCTTCCACGCATTTGAGCAAACTGACGAAAAGCAGGTCATGGGCCGCTTCTCGGTATATCCGTTCGGCAATAGCTGGCGGTTTCAGGGGCTGGGGCTAACCGGCTTCTATAACTACGGCTACGGTAATACCACGCCGGATACGGCAAGCATTCCAACCGTCCTCAAAGGTCCCAATGCGAAAATCAGCAGGATAGCGGCCTTGATGCATTACACAGCCGATCAATGGGGACTAGCCGGCGAGTTCGACTACGGCAATAATGCTTTCAGCGCTGGAAATTTGTTTTCAGGCAGCGGGCCTGGGGACGAGTTCGGCTTTCCCACGGGTAAGGCTGTGACGAGTGGTACCATCTCCGGTAACTCCTGCTCCGTCGGTACACCTTGCTACAACTCGAACAGCGGATTCGGTGCGCAGACCGGCGCATGGAATGCATTACTCAATAATGGTCAAGCGCGGGAGATCGGCTACGACATGTTTGGCCACTACCACATCCCGGGCACCAGGTTGACGCCATTCGGAATGTTCCAGTGGTTCTTGCCGAACGACAAGGTAACACCCGTCGATCCGTTGGACTTCATGCGCTTCGTCGTCGGTGTGAGTTACCAGTATAATGAGTTTCTGCGCTTCGCGTTGGACAGCCAGAATATGCTCTTCTATCACAACCAGATGTCGATGCCGGTGTCGCAGTTGACGAGGTACAATTATGTGCCGGGTGGCAAACTGAACGGTCAATTGTTGCCAAAGACGGGATCGATCCCGAACTTGGTGCCCACTGATACGCACTCGATCTTCCTGAACGTCGAGTTCAGCTACTGATCTGATAAACACCCTGAGACCACGGGCGGGCCATCAAGCTCGGCCCGTGGTCTCACGATAAATCGACATGATAGCTTCCCATATCGTCGCCGCGGCGCCGCCATTTGAAAAACCTGCGACACAGAGCTCGACAAACATCGAAACAAATTCCAGAAAACGTCAGCAAGATCAGTCATCAGTTTGCCTAATCTGAATTCTGGTCCAGGTTCTATGTAGCAGCGGCTGGAGAGGCGCTCTGCGTTGCGACCGATGATCCCCGTCTCGAAGTGAATTCGGTCAGCAAAACTGCAGACAAAAGCAACTCGCGGGAAAATTGAAGCTTCCTATCAATAGTCCCGCTCCTTGTGCTCCCCTTGAGCTTCGGTGAAAAGCGCGCTAGTTTTTTAACAGACGATGCGTATCGGTATCAATTCAAGGGCTTTCAAGCACGCGGATCTGCTTAGATTCGTGGCCTGTGCGTTTAGCGTGCTGATGCTGCTGACATTGCCGATCCGATCGGGCCATCAATACACGAATCATTTCCGGACTCCCGAAGTACGCAGAACAGTTGAACGCCACACCTACGTAGCCCATACGAACGCTGGGCCGGCCGAGTCCGTTCCTCATCAAAATGTGCTGGCGCCTCTTCTTGCGACGTTTGATGATGGGGACGCCATCAAACCTGTCGTCGACTCAGAAATATCGACTCAGATCCCAATCTCACGTCTACTCTTGCGCCTGAAACTTGGCTGGTCCCGTTCGGGCAACCAAGACCCACTTCTGTAGAACTCCAAAATAGCGGCTGGTTTCGCGCCGGCGGCGGACGAATTTGTCCAGGCGCTGAGAAGTACCGAGGGCACGCAGGCCCACGAAGATGCTTCAGCGAGTCCTCACAGCTGGAGCGCTAAGCGCGGGATCATTTTCTCCGGTAAGTGGGAGCTTTGCGACGCCTCTCAGGGCGGCCAAGCTCCAGCTAAAGCGAGTACTGCGCTTTACCCATAAATCGACCGCTGCCGACATCAACTAGTTCGCCTGTCCTGATTTTGGTCGTGTTGAAGGACCCAACAGGACCGACGATTCGCAGGTTGCGCACGAGAGTCCTTTGTCTTGTCGCTAACCGGCATTTGGAGATCGGTGAAAATGCTAACAAGCAGCAGCAAATCAATTTTCAGGAACCTGTGGGCCGTCCCGGAGTTAGCCCTTCTAATTCTATTGTTCGTTTGCGCGCAATCGGCGGCAACGGTCACTCCGTATTCCCGTCAAAAAAATAACGATCAACTAATACAGGAGTTGAAAACCGCGAAAAGTGCGGACTGGGAGAACGCTCTCGACCCCAACGTCGCACCAGTCACGCAGGAAGATTTCCTGGACCAGATGAACAAAGCTGACAGAGCGATCAAAGAACTCACTCACGGTTTTGAAGTTCCACAATCCGAGATCGAAGACGCCTTGTGGAGCCCGCCCAAATCGATTTCACCTGGGCTAAGAATTACACTTATTCATCAGCTTGAAGATGCCGTCCGAAGTGACGACCGAAATGAGCAAGCAATGTTGAATGATCTGGCTTGGTCTGACTCCGCCGCACCTGCCGATACGGTCACTTTCGATCAGCAAAGAGCACTTGCACAGAGTGTGATCAAAGATCTTGAGATCGGTGAAGGTGTTCATTGGTCGACGATAAAAGAAGCGCTCGAGGTGCCTCAGAGTCCGTATTGACGACTAATTACGCGCATCCGCGGGCTGAATTAGCGGCGGCAGACCATGGGTATGGGACGCATTGGAATGACTTTTGTTTTTCTCATCCTGAGCATTTCCGCGTGTACATCGGTTCAACAATCATCCGAAGAACGTGTACTTCTGATGAGAAAACTCGAGGCAGCTAAACAAATGGATGAGGAAAACGCGAGGGGTGATAAAAGCGACAATGTCCAAGCTGACGATTCTATTTACCAAGCAAGTCAAGCCCAAAGGGTCATCATAAGACTGCAACAAGGTCAGACGGTAACACAATCGGAGATCGAGGACGCTCTCGACGTACCGCCAGAATCGGTCACACCGGAGGCAAGAACCGAACTAATCAAAGAACTAAGTATTGCGGAAAATCGGGACGAGCTAGGCGAGCAAAATCACGATCCGGGAAATGATTGGCTCACATGGAATTCGTTTAGAGAACAACGGGAGCGCGCAGATTCAGTCTCAAAAGCATTGCAGGCTGGAGTGAACGTGCCTTGGTCAGAGATTCAACAAGCATTGAGAGTGCCCGAGATGCAGTAGAGACAAAATCATGAGACAGCGTCATTTTGGGGATATACACTTTCGAACATCTTTCTCTAGCATCAGCCTCAGAGTGTGATGCAGCATCTTTGACGAGGCGGTTGGTCAGTCGGGTGTCGTCCCGACGCGGCGGTGGTGAAAGCCAAAACATGACTGTTCGACTTTAACGACTCCGGAGACATTTTGTGCCTAGTTTTTCACTGCGCAACCCATACACGATTATAGTCGCGGCCCTTATTATTGCGATTATGGGTGTGACTGCCTTCACCCGGATGCCGGTTGACGTCTTCCCGAACATCAAGATACCCGCAGTGGTGGTCGCGACCTTTTACCAGGGCATGCCGCCGCTGGACATGGAAGACAACATTACCTTTCGGTACGAGCGCTTTTTCACACTTGGCAGCAATATAGAGCATGTGGAATCGCGCTCGCTATCCGGTGTAAGTATCATCAAGGTCTTCTTTCAGCCTGGAACCAACATTGAGGCGGCAGCGGCGCAAATGGGTACGCTGGCCATGGCCGATCTCGGGATCATGCCACCGGGCACATTGCCGCCGCTGGTTCTCCAGTACGACGCGTCATCGCTCCCCGTAGTTCTTGTAACCCTGGAGGGTAAAGGTTACGACGAAACGCAGCTCGAGGACCAAGCTCGCTACAACATCAGGAACCAGCTCGCTACCGTGCCGGGTGCCTCCGTTCCGATACCGTTCGGGGGCAAATTTCGTCAAGTGATGGTATATCCGAATGCTCAGGCGTTACAGGTTCGTGGCTTGACGCTGATGGATCTGGTTGGGGCCATTGACAGTTCGAACCTGATTCTTCCAGCGGGAGACGTCAAACTTGGCGATAAGGACTATTACATCTACTCGAATAGCATGATTCCCGACATTAGCGGCATTGGAAAGGTGCCGGTCAAAGTTGGTGAAGGTCAAGAGCCAGTCCTGGTCGACGATGTAGCGAAGGTCAAGGATTCTTCGCAGACGCAATACAATAAGGTGCTGATCAATGGTCAGCCATCGGTATATGTTCCAGTGCTGCGGCAGGTTGGGGCAAATACGATTGCTGTTGTGGACGGCATCAAAAACTTAATCCCGACAGTTTTCGGGCTCCCGCCCGGGATGAAAATTAAGACTCTTTTCGACCAATCAACTTACGTCAGGCAGGCAGTCACAAGCCTTGAGCATGAAGCTGTGTCCGGTTCAGTCCTGGCTTCGCTGATGATCCTTGTATTTCTGGGAAGTTTCAGGTCAACGCTAGCGATTTTTTTGTCAATCCCGCTCTCAATTCTGGCCGGAGCGTTCGGCTTATACATGAACGGATCGACCATCAACATCATGACTCTCGGCGGCTTCGCGCTCGCCATAGGCCGATTGGTTGACGACTCGGTGGTCGTGCTCGAAAACATCAATCGTCATCTGGCTGAAGGTAAGTCGCCATTGGAAGCGGCGCGCGACGGCGCTGAGCAAGTTGCCCTGCCCGTGCTTGCCTCCACCGTGACCACCTGTATCGTGTTTTTTCCAGTCATGTTCTTGTTCGGTGTTGCTAAGTATTTATTCGGAGCGCTGGCGCTGGCGGTGGTCCTTTCGATGGGCGCCTCGTATCTCGTAGCTATGACCGTAATTCCAATTTTCTGTGCGCGGTTCCTGACCACCGCTGATGCTACTGCATCAGAAGATACCGAGGGTCGCGGTCTGCGCGCAGGCTTCAATCGTTCCTATGAACGCTTCGCTGGCTGGTTCGAGCGGAATCTCGAATGGGCCTTGAACCATAAGCTCATTGTCGTTGGCGGAGTGACTATCCTATTTGTTGCAAGCATGGCGTTGTATCCGCTGCTCGGTACCGAACTGTTTCCTGAGACCGATGCGGGCACATTTACACTCAACTTTCGCGCCCCCGCGGGAACCCGCATCGAGCGCACTACCGAGATGGCGCGTGAGATCGAGAAAATCATTCGGCAAGTCATTCCGCCCATCGACATGGACACGGTGGTGTCAAATATCGGGCTTGCTCCAAGCATCTCGGCGATCTATTCACCGAACGCATCAGAGGATTCAGGATTTATTCAAGTTGAGCTCAGGAGCGGACATCGTCGGCCAACGGCCTACTATGTACAACGCCTGATGAGGGAGTTGCCGCAGAGGATACCGGAAGCTCGCACGTTATTTTCGTCAGGGAGCATCATCGACGCCGTCTTGAATTTTGGCGCGATGGCACCGATTGATGTGCAATTCGCAGGTCATGAGTTCGACAGTCTTTACCACGCGGCCAAGCAAGGCCAAGAACTCATTCGCGGGCTGCCGCAGGTCGCTCAGACTTTTGTGCTTCAAGAACCCGATTACCCGACCTTCAATATAAATGTCGATCGGGTGAAGGCTGCGAGGCTTGGACTGAGCCAAAAGGATGTGATTTCCGATGTCATCACGGCGCTCAATTCGAATCTCTACATAGCGCCATCGATATGGATCGACCGCGCCAATAGCGACGACTATTTTTTGACCGTTCAGTATGAGCAAGCGAGCACAGGATTCACCTCGATGGAAACGCTCCGCGACATCCCCGTGCATAGTTTCGCCGGTGAGAGCGGGCATGCTCAAAGCCTATTGTTGCGCGACGTCGCATCGATCGCGCCTGAATATCACCCGTCAGAAGCGGACCACTTCAATATTCAGCGCGTGGTGGACCTACTGGTATCTCCAAGCACTCAGAATCTCGGTGGCACGCAGGACGCAATCCAGAAAGTCCTGAGCCGTGTGGCACTGCCACCGGGGGTTTCGGTTCGTTATCGCGGTTCGGTGGCTGCGATGCAGTCGTCCTTTGCAAGTTTCGGGTTTGGACTCTCGCTCGCAGTGGTTCTGCTCTATCTAGTAATGGTTGCCCAATTCCGCTCCTTTCTGGATCCATTCATCATAATGTTTGCTGTTCCTATGGGACTCATCGGCGTGATGTGGACGCTTTGGGCAACGAACACCACGCTCAACATCGAATCCTTCATGGGAATCATTGTTATGGTGGGAATTGTGGTCTCGAATTCGATTCTCTTGGTGGATTTTGCCAACGAAAGGCGCAGGGACGGCCAACCTCTGAGAAGGGCGGTAATTGATTCCGCGCGAATTCGAATGCGCCCAATCCTGATGACGGCCCTCGCCACTGTCGCTGGACTTATGCCGATTGCCTTGAAACTTGGCGAGGGTGCCGAGGCATCGGCACCACTAGCACGGGCAGCTGTCGGCGGCCTGGTGGTATCAACGATCCTGACACTCGTGCTGGTTCCCTGTATCTACGAGTTCTTTTACGCGCGAATAGGCAAGTGATAATGAAAAATCTTTGGGTGAGTGCGGCCAGATCGATTTGTGCGGTCTTGTCGCTGGGCTCTCTTCTCGCGCTATATAGCTGCGCCAAACCGGCCGAACCGATGACGACGTCGGCGGAGCCGACAGTAATCGTTAGTCACCCTGAGCGAGCGGATATGGTGGAGACGATAGAGTTACCGGGCGATCTGGTCGGATTCTATGAAGCCTCACTGCACGCGAAGGTGACTGGCTATCTGAAGACTATCAGTGTCGATAAAGGCGACACGGTGAAAGCTGGGCAAGTATTGGCGGAAATAGAGGTTCCGGAACTTCGCTCAAATCTGAACCAAGCCGAGGCTTCTTTAACGATTGCGCGCGTTACATACGAACGCCTAAAACGTGTTCAGCAAAGTGATGCACGCCTGGTTTCCCAAGAAGACGTGGATATTGCCAGCGCCAAATACCAAGAGGCTAAAGCCGCTGCTGAAGCACTGACTACGATGGTTGGATATACGAAGGTCATCGCACCTTTCGACGGAGTAATCACCGGGCGCTTTGCAGATCCTGGAGCGCTGATTCGCGCAGGCGGGGGCGATATTGGTGTCGGTGAGTCCTCTGCTCTTATTGCTCCTTCCGCAACCGAAGGAGCCGGTGGTCATCGGAGTGGCGGTGGCCCGATCTTGACGCTCGCCGATATCGACTATTTGAGAGTCTACGTTTATGTGCCAGAGGGGTCATATCCTTTTATCAAGCGCGGCACTCCAGCAAAGTTGCGCTTCGATGAATTTCCGGGACGGATATTTACAGGATCTGTGGCGCGATACGCGACGGCGTTGGATCTGGCCACCCGTACCATGCTTACCGAAGTGGATATCCGTAATCCCAACCACATCCTCTACCCAAGGAGTTATGCGCACGTGACACTCGATCTGGTAAGTCATCCCGGTGTGTTGAGACTGCCGGTCGCGGCCGTCAACGGGATTGGCAAAGCCGCACACGTCCTTGTAGTCGAGCGGGGACGTCTGCTTGATGCCCCGGTATCAACCGGAATCAACAACGGAAATTACGTCGAAATCGTTTCCGGATTAAGCGACAACGATCTAGTCGTGACTACTTACAGCGGTGCTCTCAACAGTGGCGAGAAAGTTAATTTCGCTTTCGCGAAGACCAATCAGCCAAATGAGGCGGCAGCTACTGGCCTGGACTGAGAAGTGAATCAATTGTCACAAATGGAACTCTGCTGAAATCGAAAAACTGATGAGATTAACTAAAAGAAACATCTGTCTTTATGGACTTATGGAGATCATCTGGCTTTTTTCCTGTGCCCCGAATGCTGCGTCCGATTCGGCTCCAATATCTCTCAAACCTGTGAAAGCTCAAAGTTCGTCGCCTGATTCACTTTCAGTAACGAGCCAATCAGGCGCGCACGACGCCGGCAGTACCGAAACAGTCAGCGCAGGGCCTTCCTTAGACGCGAGCATCGGTCCGATCGTGCCCGGGGAGGAATTAACGCTGGACGAAGCAATCAGAATTGCACTGAAGTACCATCCGCGCGAAAAAGAAGCTGCAGCTGATACCGGTGCCGCGCGCGACCGCATCGGCGAAGCTCGATCATATTTGGGGCCGCAAGCATTCGGTGTGGGTGAGTACCTGCGAAGCACCGATAACGGAATCGGCAATACCAGCTACTACGATACGAATGAAGCTTTCCCTCGAATGACGGGCATAAATCATGACCTTTCGCCCAACGATTTCTCACAAAGCTGGAACACTTCTAACAACTACGCAGGAGGTCTCGCACTCTCGCAGTTTCTGTTTGATTTTGGTCGGCGACACGGGTTCGTTAGACAGCGCGAGTTTGAAGCGGCGTCGGCGGAGGCGAACCAACGTCTCGTCGAGCTTGACCTGATATTCGGAGTTTCACGTCGCTATTACGATGTCTTACAAGGACAACAGCTGATTCGAGTGTACGAGAAAGCGGTCGAGCAGCGGCGCTACCACCTCCATGAAGCTGAAGTCAAAGCAAATGCGGGTCTGCGACCACAAATTGATACTTATGTGATGCAGGCTGAGCTCGAACGGGCGCAACTGGACCTGACGGATGCGCGCAACGCTTATGCCGACGCAAAGGTTGCGCTGGACAACGCGCTTGGCCTAAGTAACCGGGCCCCGAACTATCACCTTGCGGAGGTAACAACCTATTCGTCACTCAACGACAGCCTTGGTATCCTAATTCAAACAGCAATGCAACGACGACCGGATTTGAAGGCGATTCAAAACCAGGCGAACGCAATGGGAGCCACGATCGACGAATTCAAAAGCGATTATTATCCGACGGTGAACGCGGTGGCGGGATACGCCGCAATGGGTACAGGAACGCCGGCCGTCAACAACTTTAATGCCGGAATTGTGATAAGCTGGCCTCTCTTCAACAGCTTCTTGACGACCGATCAGATTGCAGAGACGAAGCTTCGCCGGCGGTCACTTGAAGAGGCATTTGCGGACTTGCGCCAGCGGATTATCCTTCAAGTACAGACCGCATTTCTCAATTGGCAGGCTTCCGTGCAGCGAATAGAATTTGCACGAAAGGCATTGGCGGCATCGAGCGTTGAGCTGCAGCTTGCCGAGAAGCGTTACCAAGCTGGGTTGTCAGATATCGTCGAGTTGGAAGATGCGCAGCGTCACTACACCAACGACGATTCGGCATACGCGAACGCTATATATAATCTTTCCCTTGCCAAAGCGGTAGTCGATCAAGCTGTGGCTCGCTCGCTGCCTAATTCCTGAGCGCAAGAAGGGAGGATCGCCACTTAAGCGTTAAGCTCATTGAAAGGAGTATTCGAGTAAGATTGAAAGAGTGGCTTCTCTTGCCGCGAGACAATCAATAAGGGCGGAGGGGACTGACTGTTGGTTCCTGAGGAGGACCTTATGCTTGGTTATAGTAAAATTCTCTGCGCCTTGGATTTGGACAAGGCCGCATCGCAACTTTTGACCGTAGCTGCTGCTCTTGCAAAAGAGAGCGATGCGACTCTCTACGTGTTGCACGTGGCGCGCATACCCCCTCGAGATATGGATGTCCCTTTGCCATTTAAAGCGGAACCACTTTGGGAAAAGGAGGCGCGCCTTTTCTTAGAGGACTTAATCAGCGGAAATACGGCGCGCCAGGGTCGCTATGAAATCTGCGTCGTTAGCGGTCTGGCAGACCTGGACATCGTTAGAACAGCGACCCGCTTGGCGATCGACTTGATCGTGATGGGCACGCATGGTCGCGGCGGGCTCAGGCATCTCATACTTGGCAGTGTCGCCGAACACGTGATTCGCGAAGCTCCATGCCCGGTACTCATTTTGAGGCCAGAAACGGATTCGCTGACGCGGCAATGAGTTTGCTATGCCCTCGCCGACGATCGACTAACCTTAAAACGTACTACTCCTTAGTTATCGATCGATAGCCGCGGCTGGTTGCTTCAAGCCAGTCGCGAAATCACCGTTCGTGGAATATGTCCCTCTCGGCCAGCTCTTCGCCGGTCTAGCCGTCTTCCGTGTCTTCTCCACGCTAATCTTCGATGCTACTGAATAGGTCTCGCCTACAAATGCAAGCCTGATTCCGTCAACCTGGTACGGTCTTTACGCGATTACCGCGTCTCGGCGCCGACTCGCTTGCTCGCGAGGGTGATAGTCCTCTGAATGGAGTCATTTGGAGGGAGTTGTCTCGTTCAACGTTGACAGATACGGTCTAAATCCGCTTGTCGCGGTAATAGCCATGTCCGTGGTGGAACACCTGAATAAAAAGTTCTTTCGAACCGCTAAAGCACTCCTGTTGTCGTCTGCTATTGTATTGATCGTTACTGGAACATATTCAGCACAAGCCTCGACGACGTCAGCAAGCGACGCCTCAATCTCTTCTGCAATATTTGACTACTTGGCAGATTGGTCGCAACGTGTGGCGCGAATACAAAGTGAACAGCCCCATTGGCTAACACCGATAGTCACGGTTACGCCATGCCTAGAAGAAAAGTTTCGTTACGATCAACTTTGGCTCGCGAATCCACATGGCTCGGCTACGGACAATTTCGACGGTGGTAAGGGTCTTGAACTGATCCCATTCGAGAACATCGGGATTATTCTGGGAGTACCTGCCTGGCAGGCACACAACGGCCACATTCGGCCGGCGACAAAAGGAAAGAGCTCGACGACTGATGGCTGGGCCGACCAAACCTTTTTGTTCAAGTATCGACTCTTCTCGAGAAATGAGAAGAACGGAGATTATATAGTCACAGCTTTCATGGGTTTCAGCGCGCCGACGGGGGATGACGGTAACAGCAATCATCACGGCGTCTTCACGCCGACAATCGCAATTGGTAAAGGTTTTGGCTACTTTGACTTTCAAAGTACTGGCGGAATAGCCCTACCCGACGGTGGGTTGCAGCGCCTAGGCATGCCAGTGGCTTGGAATACTGCGTTCCAGTATCAGATTTTCAGATTTTTCTGGCCGGAGTTCGAAATAAACTATACCTGGTGGCCCAACGGACAGCGAGAAGGCCAAAATCAGGTGTTTCTGACGCCTGGTCTTGTAGTCGGGAGGATACCTCTTTATGAACGTATTCGGCTCACAGTGGGATTCGGCTATCAAGTGGCTGTCACCGATCATGCCGCGTATCATCATTCGGCCATCCTAACGGAGCGCATCTCGTTTTAACCATGATTGAAGGATAGCGAAACGCGAGGCCGACAAGGGCACAGCCTTCGCCCGCCGTTCAGCTTCATCAATAAAACCAGCCCTTTTCGCGCGTCAGTCATCACTCACGAAGTTGCGAAACGCACGAGGTTGCGAACCCGGATTTGCGTCGAAGTTCTTAGCTGATCGGGAATCGCATAAAGGGCTTGAGGCCGGGCCCTTGGGGCCAACATGGCGAGCATAGGTCGCGCTTCTCAGGTACCCTGAATCCGGATTGGGACCAGTTGCGGCAAAGCGTCGTGTGGCGCAGAGCCTGCGACGCGCTCTGTGCGGACGAGTGGACAACCTGGCAGATCGTCTCGAACTTCTGCGTCAGCATCGCGGCGATTACGCATGCTCGACGACGTAGGCGGAGGGTGCGACGCGTCTAAAATAGAGGCGTCCTCGGAGGCAGACCAAAGGCCACGCGGCCGGCTTCCTCCATCATCACTCGGCGGACCGCCATATGCGTCGCGGCGGTGTTGACATCGCGCAGCGCTCGTTCAAACGGCGCCGACTCGTAGACCGCCGACCCTCCGGCGGCGCGGTAGCAAAGCTGTACCGCCTCAACAGCGTTCTCGGCTGCATGCGCGATCGCGCGGCGAAATCGTGCCCGCGCCTCCATCGATACGGACTCGTTCGCGACCACAGGGTCCCAGAACAACCGAAAGGCATCTTTGACGGTAAGGCGGTTAGCGTCGATCATCGCCTCGGCCTTGGCGACGGCGTATTGAGCTTGAGGATCATCGCGCAAACCACCAGGTGGCATCGCTGATGTTTTGGTCGCCGCCAGCGCCTTAAGCGCCGCCAGTGCAGAGCGGGCGATCCCATTCATTACGCCCACGTGATTGTAACCGAAATAGGTCGGGGGCATACGGAAGATCGGATACGGATAACGAGACTCCGGGCGGAAAAATCGAATTGCCAAATCCTTAGGGACGAAGACATTGTCGGCTTCGAATTCAGTGCTGCCAGTGCCGCGCAGGCCGAGCACATGCCACGTGTCGAGGACGGTGCAGTCCTCCTTAGGCATAACGAAGCCGAGGATGGTCGGAGTCCCGATCGGCGATTTCCGCATCGTGGCACCGTCAAAGACCGCGCCCATGGCAACGACCCATCGCGCGTGATGAACCCCGCTTGCCCAGGCGAAGCGGCCTGCTAAGCGATAACCGCCTTCGACTTCGATTGCATGGCCTAATGGCGTCGTAGAAGCTGCGACACATGCATCGGGAGAGTCAAAAATTGTGCGCAGCCTTGACGGGGAAAGATCACCGAAAACCAGGGGCGTGCTCGATCCGATAGAAAAGTTCCAGCCAGCCGAGCCGTCATAGGAGGCGACCTCTTCGATCAAATCATAGTAGTCCAGAGGATCGATGTTCTCACCGCCATACTCGACCGGCAGTAACAGTCGGTACACATTGGCTTCGACGAAAGCGCGCGCCACCGGATCTGGCAGATGATGCAATGTTTGCGCTTCGTCGCGATGAGCTTCGATCACGGAGCGCAGCGCTCGAATGCGTGCCCAAATCTGCGTACTGTGCGTATCCATAAATCAGTCCTGATCTTGAATCCGGCTTCTCAGCGATCGGCTATCCAGGAAAAAGAAAGTTGAACGGCAACACCTTCTTTGGTCTGTGTCTAGGTTCGCAGCTTTGCAGCCTGCTGCTCGACCAAGCGAGCGAGCTTCTGGTTCCAGCTCGATAGCGCTGGCCAGAGTTCTCCGTATATCTCGCCCAGTTCCGCGTACGCCGCGTTCTCTTGCGGCCTCGGTTCGAAGGTCCGAACGATATGGCCGGCCATGGCGGCCGATGCCTCGGCAAAGCTCCGGAACCAGCCGCATCCCGTGGCGGCCGCCATTGCCGCACCAAGAGAGGATGCCTCCTTGCTCGTCGAGCGATGGACGGAAACGCCCGTGGCATCGGCCAGAATCTGCATCCACAGATCCGACGCCGTGCCGCCACCGACCGCTACGTAGTGGTCGATCGTCTGTCCGCAGCCGCCTTGCAGGCGTCTCGACGCGAGCGCTTGCTCGAGCACCACGCCCTCCAGCAGCGCGCGATAAAGATCGCCGCGCCGCGTCGATCCCGAGAGCCCGACCATCACGCCGCGGGCCGCCGCATCCCAGTAGGGAGTCATGCACCCCTCCCAGTAGGGGACAAGCATGACGCCGTTGGCGCCGACCGGCGAGGCGGCGGCTTCGGCCTCGAGAGCGGTCAGCGCCGCGAGCTCTCGCTGAGGGTCCATGCCCAGGATTTCGCGCGTCAGCCAGTCGAGCAGGAAGGTGCCGGAGCGCAGGCACGTCTCAAGGATATAGCCTTGATCGGCGACTGCCGTCTCGGTTCGGAACGCCGGGTCGAAGACATAGCGTTCGGAATAGCTTCCGGAGACCACGGCGGTGCCGAGGTTAATATAGGCGCGGCCGGATCGCACGACATCGACGCCGGTACCCGCACACTGTCCGTCGCCGCCCGCTGCGAACACCGGCGTATCGGCCGGAAGACCGGTCGCCTGCGCGGCGGCCTCGGTAATGGTTCCGATGAATGCGCCAGGTCGCGCCAGCGCCAGCATCTTGTCGATTGAGACTCCCGCCGCCTCGAGAATATCCTCCGACCAGACCAGGCTTTCCATGTCGAGGACGCCCAGCGGGTCGGCCGAGGCGGTTGAAGTTGTCCAGTGGCCGGTGAGCCGGAAGCACAGATAGCCATGGACCTCCGCGATATAAGCGGCACGATCCAGAAGATGCGGCTCATTCTCACGCAGCCACACCATCCGGTAGAGGCAGGGGGTGATGTCAACCGGCTTGCCCGAGATCGCATGGATCTTCTCGGCGCCGAAGCTCGCGCCGAACCCGCGCATCTGGTCCATCGCTCGCTCGTCGAGCCAGACGATGGCCGGACGAATCGCCCCACCGTGCTCGTCGAAGAGGCCGAAGGTCTCGCGCTGGTTCGAGATGGCCACGCCCGCGATGCGCGCCGGCTCGACCTTTGTGGTGATCTCGCGCAGCGCTTGGGATGTCGAGCGCCACCAGTCTTCGGGGTCCTGTTCGAAATAGCGCGGACGAGGCTGGGCGAGCGGAATTGCGGCACGCCCTTCAGCCAGCGGCGCGCCGGTCCGATCCCAGGCAATCGCCTTGGTGGCAGTGGTCGAGGAATCGATTCCGATGACAAGGTCGCGCGGCATGCAATAACTCAGCAAGAGTCTAAACTTGAATCAATTGAAAAGCGCAAGATCAGTACTCGTCAAACGCGCTTAGGAGCTGAACTACGGGGGTTGGGATGGGATTGACCGACACGACTTAGCCGACTACGGTATGCCGACGTAAAAAAGCCGGCCAGGTCCGGTCAAGTGATGCGGGGTGCCAAGCCGATCAAGGCGGCATTGCCTCCCGCCAGGAACCCCTTGGAACAGGATTTAGCGCGCTCAGATGGCGGTTGATGCACGAAAAGGTCCCGTGTCTTGGTGCAATCCGGGCGTCGGGGAATGCCATGACAAGTGCATCAAAGGCTCTCAGACCTCCTCGAGGAGCCGCCATCGCCGGGGTGATTTTCGCTGTCCTGATGATCGTCGGTTTAGGACTGGTTCGGTATGCCGTCCCAGCCGATCCGAGATTGCCGGGCGCCTGGATCACTGAGCCCGACCGCCGAAACGCAGTGCGATTTGCCCTGGACGTGGTTCCGTTTGCCGGGATCGCGTTTCTTTGGTTCATCGGTGTGCTTCGCACTCGCCTCGGCGAACTCGAAGATCAATTCTTCGCGACCGTGTTTATCGCAAGTGGATTAGTGTTCGTGGCGACTATGTTCGTTTCAGCGGCCGTGACAGGTGCGCTAATCGAGTCGTTGGCTGCCCGAAATATCGACGGCGAAACTTATTACTTCGGCCGCCACATAACCGATGCGCTACTGAACACCTTTGCCATGAAAATGGCGGGCGTTTTCATGATCTCAACCTGTACTATCGGGTTACGCACCCTTATCTTCCCGCGCTGGCTTGCGTACTTGGGTTACGCGTGTGCCCTGGTGCTTTTGGTGGTGATCGGCAATTGGAGGTGGATCACGCTGGTCTTTCCGATCTGGATGCTGCTGGTAAGTGGACAAATCTTGGGGGCCGAGTTTCGCTCCCGTCATCCTGGATCAGTCGATGCGGAAAACTAATAGCTTTGGAGAACCTGGCCCCAGGCTCAGGGAGTGATGCAAATGGCCTTGGAGACTTCGGGAAGCGAACCGCGGCTCGACACTGCGACCAGACTCGCCTTCGATCGGACTCGCGCCGCATTCGAACGGACGATGATGTCGTGGACCAGGACCGCGACCTCCCTGATTACTTTCGGCTTCAGCATATATAAATTCTTTCAACTCGAATTGCCGAATGCCAGGCAGCAGAATCGCTTTATTGGACCTCGCGGATTTTCGCTCATTTTGGTGAGTATAGGACTTGGCTCATTGGTATTGGCGACCCTCGAATACCGCCAGAATATCCGGGCGCTTGGGATGCAATACACAGGTCAGACGAGATCTCTGGCTGTGATTGTCGCCGCGCTGATCTCGATTCTCGGTATTCTCGCGTTGGTCTCGATGATTTATCGTCAATAGGACTGCCCGAAGATGACGCTTGGGTGACGTGCAAGCGGTACTGATGGGATTCTGGGCGATGAACCCTGTTGGTTTAATGGGGTTTATGCGGCCTTCTTCCGATCGGAGAAAGGCTGCTGCCTCTTCCAGAGCGACAATCCGGCCCTCATAGTGCGAGCGGTCGATATGGCGGCGGATCGCATTCAGGAGGTCAATGGTTGGACCCCGTTCAGATCCTCCACTAAAATCACGGGTATCTGGGTTCGCGCACATTCGCGATTCATCTAATTGCCACCGCACGATTCAGCCGCGGTAACAGCACTTCCACATGATCATTCTCGAGTGGGTATCGGCTCTCCTGCTAGGTGCGGTCTTGTTGGCGGCGCTTGCGCGGAGGCTCGGGGCGCCATCGCCAGCGCTGCTCGCTTTGGGCGGGGTCGCACTCGCGTTCCTGCCGCACGGGCCGCGATTGTCGCTCGACCCCAGCCTCGCACTCGCGTTGTTCGTCGCGCCGGTGCTATTGGACGCCGCTTTCGACAGTCCAATACGGGATCTCAGACGGAACTGGGTTCCCGTCACCTGTCTGATTTTGATTGCGGTGAGCGTAACAACGGCGGCGGTCGCCTTGGTGGCGCGCTGGCTCGTGCCCACGATGCCCTGGGCGGTCGCGGTAACCTTGGGAGCGTTGGTTGCGCCGCCGGACGCGGCGGCGGCGACGGCGATTCTGAAGGAAGTAAACCTGCCGCATCGGCTGATGGCGATTCTCGAGGGCGAGAGTCTGCTCAACGATGCAAGTGCGTTGCTGATCTACCGGCTAGCGGTGGGCGCTGCGATGGCGCACGGCGCTCCGATCGGAATCGCGTCAACGCTCGCGCTGGTCGTGGGCGGGAGCGTCGTGGTCGGCGTCTGCCTTGCTTACGTCTATGGCGACATAGTGGGACGGTTTTCCGATGTGCCCAGTTCGATCGTCATGCAATTCATTGGCGCCTTCGGCGCGTGGATCCTGGCGGATCGCTTGCAGCTGTCGGGCGTGCTCGTAATCGTGTCGTTCGCGATCACGCTGTCGTATTTCGCGCGGCTCCGAATGCCGGCTTCGATAAGAGTACCGTCCTATGCAGTGTGGGAAACGGTGGTGTTTCTGCTGAACGCGCTGGCGTTCGTTACGGTCGGTCTGCAAATCGGGCCAATTCTGGAACGAATCGGCATAGCGCAACGGACGCAAAGCCTTAATTTCGCCGTCGCGATACTGCTCACGGTGATGTTCGCGCGAGTCGCGTGGGTGATGACTTACAATCGGTCGCTCCGGCTGATCGATCTGGTCCTGGGAGATCGCACGCCGAAATCATTGGTTGCACCACAACTGAGGCGCAGTGCCGTCGTCGCATGGTGTGGCATGCGGGGTATCGTGACGCTCGCGGCAGCACTCGCTTTGCCCGACGGGTCGGGCCAGATGGCAGCCTTTCCTTATCGCGATTTGATCGTACTGACGGCTTTTGCCGTCGTTTTGGGTACGCTGGTGATCCAGGGTCTAACGCTCCGCCCCCTCGTGCTGATGCTACGGCTGGATGATGATGAAGCGACTGAAGACGAAGCCTCCGCCGGCCGCCAAGAGATGCTCAAGTCGGCGCTCGAGAGCTTGAGTGAATCGGATAGCGCAGTGGCATCCGCACTTCGTCGCGAATTTTCCGACCTGCTGGCGCGAGTTGACGGCAGCAGCGGACTGTCTCAGGAGGCGCGTGAGGTGGAAGCGGAGTTGCGGGCGGACGCCCGTGCCGCAGCGCGCGAAACGCTCGTCCAATTGCGGATGACGGGTGCAATCGGTGACGCCACTTTTCAACAGTTGGAAGCCGAACTGGACATGATCGAACTCGACACCGAGGTGCGCAGCCGTTGGTGAGAGTCCAATTCTCGTCGAGTTCAGCGCGCAGGTGCAATTCGGATCAAAATGCGGGTACTTTTGAGCGTGACGTGAGTCAGCCTTGGATCACGCGTGAAGAATTTCGCTCCATGTGCCGATAAATAGACCTTGGTGGAGAGACCGAATGATTCCTTTTGCCGGCAATCCCCTCAATCGGGCAAGTGAGAAACGAACTGATATCGATTGGATCGCATCGAAACGAAGGGATCCGTCTTCGCTGGTGCTGCCGATGTGGCGGCTGGAGCCGTTTCTGCTCGAGCCGGATAAGTCGGGTGTCCCACTTGAACTCGGGCTGTTGCGGCCCGACCTTGTAGATTCGTTCGCCAGTGCCGAAGCGCCCTGTATTTTCCTGGGCCTCGACGGTGAACGGGCGGTATTTGCACTAGACGTGTCCGCCGCGAAAGATCCGGCAAACGCCGGACCGCTCGCAGGACTAGGCTACTTTCGCGAGGCGCGGACCGCCGCACAGATGGTCTCGATGGAGCATGCCGCAATCATCGCGCAGGCGAAGGCGATGATCGATTGGCATCAAAGACACGGCTTCTGCCCACGCTGCGGCGCACCGACCAAAATGGTTGACGCGGGCTATCGGCGGCTCTGCGGCCAATGCAATAGCGAGCACTTTCCGCGTACCGATCCAGTGGTCATCATGCTCGCGATTCACGGCGAGGCGTGCCTCGTGGGACGTGGCAAGCAATTCCCCCGCGGAATGTTCTCCGCGCTGGCGGGCTTCGTCGAGCCGGGTGAAACGATTGAGGAAGCGGTGCGGCGCGAACTGTTGGAGGAGGCTTCGGTGAAGGTCGCCGCGGTGACTTATTATGCGACGCAACCGTGGCCGTTCCCGTCTTCGCTGATGATCGGATGCTTTGCCAAGGCCGAGACCCGCGAGGCGAAAGCGGACGAAATCGAGATCGCCGAAGTACGCTGGATAGAACGCAGCGCGGCGCGCGAGTTGATTGAAGGAAAGCAGGTCGATGGAGTGCGCGTGCCGCCACCTATTGCGATCGCGCATCATCTGATCAGGACCTGGGCTCTCGGCCAGGCATGACGCTTACTATTTGATCCCGGCTACCACGGAGGACGGTCCCAAGTGTCACGCACGATCAACTGATGCCGTAGTACCGGCGCTTGCGCCACAGAGTTGTAACATTGATACCGAGCGTTGCTGCCGCTTGCTCGAGATTGACCTGAAGTACGTTGACCATTTTCTCGCCTACGAGTCCGTCCTGCGGTGCGAAAGAATAGGTTTGCAGTATCTGATCGATTTCCGCGCGCACCTCCGCAGGGTTTCGCTTTGTATCGGTCGCCCACTTCGTAGCGACGCGATCAAGCTGGTACTCCGCATTGTCGAGTGTAATGTGCGGATCGAGACCGGATCCCGAGGTAGTAACCATGTCGCCGGGAACATTAGCAAGGTCGGCATCCGCATGGTCCTGTCGCCACATGCGAAGAGAATCGACTGCACGTCTGAACCGCTCGCGACTGGCTCGATTGCGGTCGCGCTCTTTCCGCCGGGTAGTTGCGTGGTGACTGCCGACGGGAACTTGCCTGGATATTCCTTGGAGAAATTCTCGAAGAACATGTCAGGTCCGTTGACTATACTTCCATTGGCCGTAAACGGAAAAAAGGTCTGTCCAATTGCCCACACGGCGAGCGGGTAGATCAAGCAGCAGATAACCACGGTCGAGCCGAGCAGCCAGAGGCTTTTAGTAACATGGTTCATAGTCGTGTTTCCTTACGCCTGGTTCTGAAGTCAGGCAACCATATGCATCGCAGAAAAGTGCCCGCGAAAAGCGCCGGGACAATCGCAAAGTATTTGGCGACGTCGTTCGCAACGGAGAAGGTGGTTAGCGCTCCTCGAGTCATGAGAAGCTGCTTTCCGACCCCGACGACTTCGATCACCGCGCCGCAGGATTATTCTCTGCTTTCGTGCCCCAACTGGTCGCAGCAAATAGTTCCGAAGGTTCAAGAATGAGGATCGGATGCACTAGCAGCGCTATCATCGCGAGCTTCATCTCATGCGCGCCGACCTTTTTACGCAAGTACTCAGGTGTGCGACCTACCATCTGGCCTGCGAGAAAGCGGACGTGGGCGCCGGCGTCGCTGCCGCCGAGGGCGGTCAACGGATGCTTAATCCGGACTGCTCGAACTTCCGGTGGAGGTAGATTTCAGTAGCTATGCGGCGGTGAATTGAGTACATCTGCTACGCAATCGCCGCGGGTATAGAGGAGCACAGTGTATGGAACCGAAGATAGCCAACCCAATTAACGTTGCGATGCGGTAGATGGAGTCAAAGGCAATGCTGTCTTCTCGACGATTGTTCGCGTGCGCCCTGCGGACTTCCAGGATTCTGGTCGTCCTGCTACTCGGCACTGCTTACGCGGCGTTGACCTCCGATGCGGCGGAGGTTGTGAATCAGGACTCTAATATCAAGCCCGGTTATCTCATCGATTTCTCCAGTTACACCGGAGGTTCGGTTGACGCCTGGCTCAACGACCACGGCTACAAACTGGAAAGAGATGCCAAAAATTCCAAGCTGCTAGGGCTCTCCATCATTGATCGGGTGTTCAATATTGAGGCCAAGGCACGCATGAGTGGTTTCATCTTGAACGACAACGTCAATCTCGAAAATGTAAAGTCGATCAAGCTCACTTGGGGAGTGAAGAAATATCCCAAGGACGTCTCTTACGATCGTCACATCAACAATGAAGCGCTGATGCTTTACATATTCTTTGGCAAGGAAAAGGTTTCTAGTGGTCACGTTCTGATACCCAATAGCCCGTACTTTATCGGGCTCTTTCTCTGCCAGGACGATCAGGTCAATTACCCGTACGTAGGCCGCTATTTTCATACCGGTGGCCGTTTTGTCTGCCTGGCCAAGCCCCAACCCGGCGAGACGGTCTCCACGGAATTCAATCTCGACGAAGCCTTCAAAAGCTATTTCAGTAAGAAAGAGACGCCGGGGATTACCGGGATCGGCTTCGGTATCGACACTTCCAAGGCTGGGGATGGCGGACGGGGGGCGGCCTTTATCAAGTCTATATGGTTTACCGAGCGGGATAAGAGCGCAGCCCGCTGACGGCTGCTTGCGACGAATAAGTCAGTCGCTTGAATTCGATTGAGACTTATCGGCCTGGGCGCGGATGGCGGCGGCGATATCGGCGCTGAGGCGCTGGAGGGCGCGGCTATGCGCCGCGGCGAGGGCGTCGAAGCCGTCGCCCGACACCGGTTCCTGCGCGACGGTGCGGCCGGAGCGGGTGTGGCCATTGGTAATCTGGCGCACCACCCATACCGCGTCGATTTCGGCGGCCTGGCCGCGATAGGACTCGAAGCGCTGGACGTCGATCGTCACCGCGTAGTCCGGAGCGAAGTTCGCCATCGGCGCCGTTGCCACGTCCGGCGTGCCGAGCTGGGCCGCGAGGTCGCCCGCTACCGCCCGCGCGATACTGTCGTTGAGCGGCGCTGCCCAGCGGTTGAACTCATCGACGTCGACCCGGTTCGCCGCCACCTGCACCACGAACTGCGGCTGATCGACCGCCGCCGGGATAGTCACCGGACCGACGATCACGGCGGTATGCGCCAGCGGCTGCAGATTGCTCGCGGTCGCGGTCGCGTCGAGCGTATAGAAACGCGAGGGCGCCGTCGTCCCGCAGCCGGCCGCGGCCAGCGCGATCATCGCGACTCCGAGCAGGCGCGCATGCTGTACCGCCGTCACTTCGGCTCTCCCTTCTTGCCCCGCAGCAGCGCCTCGGGATGGCGTTCGAGGTAGTCGCTCAGCACCCGCACCGAGCGCGCCGCGCGACTCACCTCCTGCATGGTGCTGTCGAGCTGCTGCACCTGGGCCGAGTTCGGCGCGGTCAGATTGCTGGTATTGCCCAGCGTCCCCTGCGCGCTCACCAGCGTGCCGCGCGCGCTGACCAGCGTCAGGTCGAGTTCGGCCAGCGCCTTCTGCAGGTTGTCGCCGATCTGCACCAACGGCATCTGGTCGAGCTTCTTGACGATGTTCTCGACCTTCGCCTCGGTCTCCTCCAGTTCCCCCGAGACCGTCGGCAGCCGTGGCGGCGTCTGCGTCCAGTCCACCGTCGCCGGCGCCGCCCCCGGGTAAAAGTCCAGCGCGACGTACACCGCCCCGGTCAGCAGGTTCCCCGTCTGCAACTGTGCCCGCACTCCGTGCGCCACCATCGAGTCGATCAATCGCCGCCGCACCATGCCGAGATCCATCCCCGGCATCGCGTCGAGCACGTTCACCCCGAGCCGCCGCGGATCCATCTGGATCGTCACCGGCACCGAAAACTGAAAGGTCCGCAAGTCGATCTGCGCCCGTATATCAGAGACCTCGCCCACCGGGATGCCGCGGAATTCGACCGGCGCCCCCACCGTCAGCCCCCGCACCGACTGGTTGAAGACGAGCTGATAGGTCTGCGGATTCTGCGGCGCCGGCTCGAACGCCGCCGCCCGATTGTCGAACAGCGTGAATACCGCGTTAGTCTCCGCCGGCGGTACCACCGGCAGCGTCGGGTCGGTCTCGAATGCGATACCGCCGATCAGGATCGACAGCACCGATTGCGTCTGCACCTTCAGCCCGCTCGCCGACAGCGACACGTCCACTCCGCTCGCATTCCAGAAGCGCGTGTTCGGATTGACGTACTGGTCGTACGGCGCGCGCACGAAGATCTGCACCGTCAGCGCCTTGCCGTCCGCGTCCAGCGCGTACGACGCCACCTGCCCCACCTGCAGCCGCCGGAAAAATATCGGCGTGCCGGTATCCAGCGAGCCCAGGTCCGGCGTCTTCAGCACGAAGATCCGCCCCGGCACCTCGCCGGTTATCACCGGCGGCGTTTCGAGCCCGACGAAGTCGCGCTTCTGCTCCTTCGACGCTCCGATCTCAAGCCCGATGTACGCCCCCGAAATCAGCGTCCCCAGCCCGGTCACGTTCGCTCCCGAAATCCGCGGCCGCACCACCCAGAACTGCGTGTCCTTGACCAGGAAGTCCTCCGTCTTCGGCGTCATCTGCGCCGTGATGATCACCCGCTGATGGTCCTCCGAGAGCCGGATCGCCGACACCGTCCCGATATCGACCCCGTTGAAATGCACCTTGGTCTTGCCCGCCTCCAACCCCTCGGCGGACTGGAATACGATCGTGATCTTCGGCCCCTCGCTCAGCACCCGCGTCACTGCTACCCACACGCCGACCAGTGCCGCCACGATCGGGATCACCCACACCAGCGAAATCGGCGTGCGCTTCTTCGGCACCGCTCGCGACTCCGGCACCGCGCCCAAAGGCGGCCCTCCTCCCTCAGCCATCGCCCACCTCGCCCGCTATCGCCCCGTCCCAGATCAACCGCGCATCAAACGACTCTACCGCCAACATCGTCAACACCACCACCGCGGCGAAGAAAATCAGACCGGGCGCGGGTTCCACCGACATCAAAGGTTGCAACTGGATCAGCGCCGCAGTGAAAGTATCGACGAAGACGTCCACCATCGACCATCGCCCAATGAATCTGACGATGCGGTACATGCGGATGCGCTGGCCGTTGAAGTAGTTCGATCGTCGCTGCGAGGTAATCAACAGATAACCCAGCGCCAGGATCTTTGCGCTTGGGATCATGATGCTGGCGAAGAGCACGATCAGCGACAACGGCCATCCCGTGGGCGACCAGAGCAGCACCACCCCTTCCAGGATCGTGTCAGATGAGGTTCCGGTCGCCGTCGTCGTCGTCAGGACCGGCAGCACGTTGGCCGGGATGTAGCAGATGGCTGCCGCGATCAAATAGGCCCAGGTCCGCTCGAGGCTCGCGCGTTTGCGAAATACCAGGTTTTCGTCGCAGCGCGGGCAACGACCCTCCTCCGATCCGAGCGCCGGACGCGAGATCAGGCCGCAAGCCTCGCAGTGTTGCAGGCCATGTTGCATCGCAGTCAGAGACGGAGCGCTCACGATGCACCCTTATGCGGATTTTCATCAACTCTATCAACGTCGGGCCGGGCGCCCGCTTCCGCCCACTCGATTCGTTCCCAGATTTGGCGCGGGTCGAAGTTTGCCTGCATCCCCGCGAGCACGAATACCAACACCCCGAGCGCGAATAACGCCTGCCCCGGGATCACCGTCGCGTAGTCCGCAATTTTCGTGATCGACACGAGCACTCCGAGCATCATCACTTCGATCATGCTCCAGATGCGCGTGGTCGGCTGATGCCGAAGCAGCGTTCCCACCCATCGCGGCGGTCGTTTGCGCTGCGCTCCCAAAACGATCGCGAGCGTAAATCCGATTTGCAGCGCTGGCGCGATCACGGCTGTGATTAGCACCAGTATGCCAACCACCGCCGGCCCGTTATCCCACAAATGCTCCGCGCCGCCGAAGACAGTGGTGAAGGCATCGCGGCCTACCACTGTCAGCCCAATCATCGGCACCGAGTTCGCAACCGCATAGAGCACCAGCGCCGCCAATGCCAACGCCAGCGTGCGATTGAGCGAGTCCTCGCGATGCCGCCATAACTCGTTGTCGCAGCGCGGACAGCGCGCCGACGCACCCGGCGGCAGCTCGGGCATCCGCTGTAACAGGTCGCACTCCGCGCAGCAGGTTAAAGATGCGTCCTCTGCCGGTTGATTGTAGATCTCGCTCAAGCCGTTCCCGTCGATTAAAAAATTGTTGCGGTCACAAATTGTTCGGGAATCATGCCACAATCACGGAAGCCAATGCAGTGCGGGTCTGCTGTCACGACGTCTGGCTACTTGCTCTCGTTCCGAGGATCGTCGGCCGGCTTCAAATAGGCTACCGTCCACGGACCGATGCTCGTCAATTGGAGGATGGTTTCGCCCTTCATCCAGCCGTAATGCAGCGTATCCGGCGGCATCAAACTATAACTCCCCGGACCCAATGCGATCGCAGTCGCCTTATCCGACCCGTCGCCCTCGCCCAGGTATAATGTCCCCTCGATCACGGTGACGCGTTCGGCCTGCGAATGCCGATGTGCCGGGATGAGATAGCCGTCCGGCATTTTCAGCCGCATCGTGAAGAACCCGGGCTTCGACGGATCGCCCTCGAGTATCGCCATCTGAGCGCCGCGAGGCAGCGACTTGGCTGGCATCCACACGATCTGATCCGGCGTGATCGCCAACCGCTCGCCGCTGGTTGGAACCGTGCCGGTAGCTGCATTCCCTTGCGCCGCGGCTATCGGCGCGATTAGCGAGTTGCCCGCCAACAGGAGTACGAACAGTAGCGCAGCATACGATGTGGTCGAGTCTTGTCTTGCCGCCATCTCCCGATTCACACCTCGCCGGCCACCGTAGTCGCATCTATGGGCCAGGGATTTCGTAGCTGGCAACCAACTTCTGATGGCGGACGAAGATAGCGTTCGGTGTACGCCCTTTGGGCCTTCAATTCTGCATGCCGCCCTCGGAACGCTGCCGCGATGCGATCATAACGGGTCTGATCCGCAACTCCTCAAAGATCTTTCTTACCGCTCTGCGGCGCAGCCGCCTCCGCTACTTCGAGCCCCGCTGTGGTGAACGAGCGCTTCTTGATAACCGCCTGCCGTTCGCCTTCGAACACCGTCTCGCCGCGCTGGTTGACGCCCCAATGCCGAAAATGCACCAGCCCGGCGTCCTTATGCCCGCGGCAGACACCCGCGCTGTCGTCCTTCGCGACGACCTCGGTAAAGGCGTACAGCGTATCGCCGTGAATCACCGAGACCCGAAACCGCACCTTGTCCAGCCCCACTTCTTCCAGCGCCTGTTCGCCCGTATCCTGCATCGCGAGCCCGATCACGAGCGACGCGGTCACCCCGCCGAACACAATCCGATGCTTCTGCACGGCGACCTTCTCGGCCAGGTCCTCGTTGAAATGCAACTGCGCGGTGTTCAGCACAAGGTTCGTCAGAAGAACGTTCTCGAGCGCCTCCATGGTCTTGCCACGCGCATGCTCATAGACGTCGCCGACCACGAAGTCCTCGTAGTAATTGCCGCGCCCGGTCAGCGCCGCCGCGTCGATACTCATTCTTTGCCTCCGAGCAGCCGGTCCGAAATGATGCGCAACTGGATTTGCGAGGTCCCTTCGAAGATCTTGGTCAGGCGCGCGTCGCGCCAGTACCGCTCGATCGGAAAATCCTTGGTGTAGCCATAGCCGCCATGAATCTGCAGCGCCTCGCTGGTAACGCGCTCGGCCATCTCGGAGGCGAAGTACTTGGCCATCGAGGCTTCCTTGTCGCAGCGCCGCTTGCTATCGACTTCGGTCGCGACGAAGTACGTCAGTTGCCGCGCCGCCTCGATACTCGCCGCCATGTCGGCCAGCTTGAAGCGAATCGCCTGGAAATCCGAAATCGGCTGCTTGAATTGCACGCGGCGCTGCGAATAGACGATCGAATCCTCCAGCGCTCCCCGCGCCAGGCCGATCGCCCGCGCCGCCGTATGCACGCGCGCGACTTCCAGAAACGCCATCATCGTGTAGAAGCCGCGCCCTTCTTTGCCGATCACAGTCGAGGCCGGAATGTGGAAGTTGTCGAAGTGGAGTTCCCACGTTTTCCAGCCGAAATAGCCAATCTTGCGCAGCGGCGAACCAGTCACACCTTCGGGAAACTTGCCGCGCTCCTTCTCGATCAGGAACTGCGTGATGCCAACGTGGCGCCGCTTCTCCTCCGGCGGCGAGGTCCGCGCGAACAGATGGATAAAGTCGGCGCCGTCGGCAAAGGTGCACCAGGTCTTGGTGCCGTTGACCACGAACTGATCGCCCTCGCGCGTCGCCCGGCAGGCTACGTTCGCCAAGTCGGACCCGGCATCGGGCTCCGAGAGTGAGAACGCGCCGAGGAATTCGCCACGCGCCATCGCCGGATAATACTTGCGCTTTTGCTCCTCGCTCGCGTCGCCGTAGATGCCGTTGCCGCGCGCGATGATACTGCCGACGCTCATCCACGCCCGCGCCAGTTCTTCTGCTACCAGCGCATACTCGAAGGAGCCGAGGCCCAGCCCGCCGTACTCTTCCGGAATCATGATTCCGAAGTAGCCGAGCTCGCCCATCTTGTTGCGCAGCTCCATCGGAATCTCGCCTTCGACCGGGTCCAGCTTGTTGGCGACGGGCAGCACCTCGTTCATCGCGAAGTCGCGCGCGGTCTGCTGGATCATCTTGCGTTCTTCCGTCAGGTAACTCATTTGGCGGTGCCTCGTTTGGGAATCAGATTGGATCGGCGGAAATCAACCACCAGGCCATGGTCGCCGTCGGCCATATGGCCCTCGGTATGCCACGTCACGATCCCGGCGTCGGGGCGGCTTTGCGACTCGCGCTTATCGACTACCGTGCTGCGCGCGAGGAGCGTGGCGCCGGGGTAAATGCGACGATGGAAGGTGAGATTATCGACGCCCAGGAACAATCCGCCCGCTTCGCTTAAATCCTCGACCGACAGGCCGAAAACGGTCAGGAACACCAGCATCGGATTGATTACGATCTGCCGATGGCCGTGGGCGTGCGCATACGGCGCGTTGAAGTAGAGCGGGTTGTAGCTCAGCGTCAGGGTGGAGAAGAGCGTATTGTCGCCTTCGTTGAGGGTGCGGCCCCAATGATGCTCGAACACCCGTCCCAACTGGAAATCCTCGAACAGATTTCCCTTCGGCAGCTTTCTGGCCTTCGCGCGCCAGTCGTCACTCATAGCGATACTCCAGGTTCTTCATGGCGGATTCGGCACTCCTCGTTTTCATGCGATTGCAACCGGCGCCTCTCAAAAGCGCGGCCGCCGTGCGGCAACATTGGAGCCCGAATTTCCATCCGGCCCGCGCGTGGTAATCTGCCATCGGCGAGCCATCGCTGCAAACTATGGCGCGCCGCCAGCCGACGCGCCAGCTATCGATACGGCGTTTTGCCGCAGGGTCCATCAATGGTAAAGTGGCGTCAACTCATCTGATGTGTGAGGATCGCGATGCGTACTCGATTCTATTCGACAATTCTCCCGCTGACGATTCTAGCGGTTGTCGCGATGCTGGCGGCCACCAGCCCGGCCCGCGCCCTCGACATCTCTAAGATGCTGGGTAATCCGGATCAGGACGAATCGCTCAATACCTTCAAGCTGATCCACGTCAACGACCTTGCGGCGGAAATCGCCGATCCCAAGAGCGGCGTGATGATTTTCGACGCCAACCATCCCGATACTCGCGCGGCATACGGCGTCATCCCGGGTGCGCATCTGCTCCCCTCCGCCGACGGTTACAGTGTCGCCCAAACCCTTCCGGCCAACAGAAGCACGCCGCTGGTGTTCTACTGCGCTAATACGCAATGCATGGCCTCCCACGAAGCCGCACGCCGTGCCGTTAACGCAGGATACAAGGATGTGAGCGTGATGGGCGATGGCATCATGGGCTGGAAAAAAGCGGGTCAACCCACCGCGACTGCGAGCAATCCAAACGTATCGCACTCCTGAGTTCTCGGGCGAACGACGATGGCCAATCCATAATGCGCGGGCTGGCGGGCGCATCCTGCGCTTCGCCGCCAACCCTTCAAACCTGCCTCGGTGCAGGCGGGCCCCGCGTACTTGCCGCGTCGCTCAAGGGCGGGGACTGAGGGATTCTCTGAGTTCCCCATCGACCGGAACGAATCGTTCTTAATCAGACGGACCCCTTGCCGACGCCCTCAGCCGAATCTTCCGCGCCGACTAGCCGTAGTATCGTCCGCGAACTCACCCCGCGCGCATTCGTCCTCGGCGCGTTCCTCGCGATAATTCTCGGCGCCGCGAACGCCTACCTGGGGCTCTATGCCGGAATGACCGTGTCCGCGAGCATCCCGGCAGCCGTCATCTCGATGGCGGCGCTGCGCCTTCTGGGCGGCTCGACAATCCTCGAAAACAATGTCGTTCAGACCATCGCTTCCGCGGGCGAAGCCGTCGCCGCCGGCGCCATTTTCACCTTCCCCGCGCTGGTCATACTCGGCCAAACCGGTCCTTTGCCTTATTGGGACGTGACGATGCTGTGCCTGGCGGGCGGCACGATGGGCAGCTTGCTGGTGGTCTTTCTCCGCCGCGCGTACATCGTCGATGAGCGTCTGCCGTATCCTGAGGGAATCGCATGCGCGGAAGTCCTGCGCAGTGGCGTCAGCGGCTCCGCGAGTGCCGCGCCATTGGCGTGGGGTGGAATAATCTCGGCCGGACTCAAGGCCTCGCAGGATATCCTCGGCTTCGTCCCAGGCACGCTCACCGGAGCGCGCTGGATTGGGCGATCGGCCGTCGCCGGATCGGTCAACCTCTCGGCCGCATTGATCGGCGTTGGCTACATAGTCGGCCTCGGCATCGCGAGCCTGGTTTTTTTGGGCGGCGCGATCGGATGGCTGATAGCGATTCCGCTCGCAAGTACCACTCATCCGGAACTGCGCGCGCTGGCAGCAGCCGATGCCGCGCATCAAATCTGGAGCACGCAAACACGTTATCTCGGCGTCGGTGGGATGCTGGTCGGCGGTGTCGTAACACTCTGGCGCCTGCGCGGCCCGATCAGCCGTGGACTTGCCGAAAGCGCGCGGATGCTCCGCGATCGCGGCGAGACCGCCGACGCTCGCGATGAGGAACGCCGCGTCTCCCCCAGTACTACTCGAGGGGACGGCGGCGTCACCGGAGCGGATAGCGACATCGCGCGAGCTGGCGGCACATCTATAGGAACAGATGGCGATATCGCTCGCGCCGCACAGCCTGATGATCACGGCGGCAGGACGCCGCGGCGCGAGGATCGGGACCTCTCCGGCGGTGCCGTGATCGGTGCGGTTGCACTCTGCGTTCCTGCGGTCTTCCTGATTTGCTACCACCTGAGCCACAACCTCTGGCTCAGCGCAGCGCTGGCGATCGCGCTGGTCGTCATCGGCTTCTTCGCCACCGCCATCGCCGGCTATCTGACGGGTATCGTGGGTGCTTCCAACAACCCGGTTTCTGGCGTCACCATTATCGTACTGCTGGCCATTGCTTTGATCTTGAGGACACTCGGCGTCTCGCTCGCCATCGGGCCGCGACTGGCGATCCTGGCAGGCGCCGTCGTCTGTACCGCGGCCGCGATGGCGGGGGATTCACTCCACGACCTCGCCACAGGCTACTACGTCGGCGCTACCCCGCGATCGCTGGAAATTGCAGTGCTGTTCGGCGCGGTCTTGTCGTCATTTGTGATGGCGCCGGTGCTCAACCTGCTGATTCGCGCCTACGGCATCGCGGGCACGCCCTCGGCTCAAGCGCAGGCGCTCGCCGCACCCCAAGCGTTCCTCATGGCGAAAGTGGCGCAGGGGGTTTTCCACGGTGGACTACCCCTCGGAACGATTGTGGGGGGCGCCGTCATCGCGGCCTTGCTGGCGGCATTCGACCGGATCCTGGAACGCCGGAACGCGGGCTGGCGCACGCCGGTAATGCCGGTCGCGATTGGACTCTACCTTCCGTTCGGCCTCAGCGTGGCGATCTTTATCGGCGCAATTCTCCGCCACCTGACCGATGCCGGGCGCACGAATTCCGATAGCGGACCCGGCGTACTGTTCGCCGCCGGCCTGGTTGCCGGGGAGGCCTTGATGGGTGTCGCAGGGGGCGCACTGGTCACTCTCGGCGTCAAATTGCCGCTCTTCTGATTGTCTGTTGAGCGGCGAGAAAGGATCGCCGTTTCACGAATTCATAACTCAAGCGGAACGCACCGGCTCCTGAACGTTCGACTGAGGCGGTAGCCCTGATTTCACTACGCGGCCGCCCGCAGCGCCCGCTTCACCCGCGCGACGAGTTCCATCGGGCTGAACGGCTTGGTCACGTAATCGTCAGCCCCAAGGGCAAATCCGCGGACCACGTCGGTCTCGCGCTGGCGCGCAGACAACATCACCACGCGGACGTCCCGGGTGAAGGCATCGCCCTTGATCGCGGAGAGGACTTCAAACCCATCCATCCGCGGCATGTTGATATCCAGAATCGCCACGTGCGGCGAGAAGGTGCGCGCCAATTCGAGCGCCTCGTAACCGTCGCAGGCTACTTCGCAATGGATTTCGGAACCGCGCAGGATGCCCGTGACCATCATGCGGATAGTCGCGTCATCGTCGGCGACGAGCACGCGGATACTCTCTTTCGCCGCTTCGGCGACTTTCGCACTCGCGGCGATTCGGACGATTTGCCGAAACGATCGCAGCAGCAGATCGTTTGCATTCCACGGATCGATCAAAAAGTCGTGAGCCATCGCCGCCGAACCCGCGACTAGTCCGGCCAATTCGTCGCGCGAGCCAATCACCAGGGTGGGCTTGCCGCATTGCGCCGCCAGTTCGGCGGCCGAGACATAGCCCCATCCAGGCGAAGGAATAGCGCGCAAGACACAGCCATCGTAGGACGCGAAGAAGTTCGGCGACGGTCCCTCCGGAGGAACCGTCACGACCCAGGCGGAAGCGTTGGCGGCGGTGAATGCCGCGACGACGCGGACCGCCTCGGCGGTCTCGCAGCCGATCACGGCGAAGCGTTTTCCGCCCAGGTTCGCACTCACCAACTCCGGCACAATCAGCGTCGCCACCGATGGTTCCCCAGGCGGGCTCGCAGCGAGAGAGTCAGGAGTCGG
>Ga0206836_10008_pt1 | contig 68638 bp, 55 predicted proteins | sample Alteio_BWOrgCont_28_FD_152871 | JGI IMG/M metagenome (GOLD analysis project Ga0206836, IMG submission 152871) | Enriched cells from forest soil in Barre Woods Harvard Forest LTER site, Petersham, Massachusetts, United States -... | ecosystem: Environmental > Terrestrial > Soil > Temperate forest >...
TCAGTGTAGGTATGCCGGCCACTTTGCCTTTTTCAGCGCCTGAGTGGCAATAGATACACGCTATACCGTTATCGCCCGCATGCACCTTGTGCATAAAGTTAATGGGTTGTGAAGGATGGTAACCGGGGGTTACATCAATGTCCCACAAATACTCCCAGCCTTTCACGGTTGATATGGATACAATTACAATGCATATTACCGCGAACTTGGTTTTGTTATGGTATATCCACCTCTTGGTGTCTTGCCATACCGTACCTTCAGCAGGAGCAGGTTCGCCTTTCTTTTCATTCACTACTGTCAGCAATGATTTGCGAACGGTGCGCAATACCACCACAATAATAAAGAGGGCTGCAATTATAATAAGAATAATAGGTAAATGGCTTTCGTGTGTTTCGGTTGTGCCTGTAGTTGTTGTGCCTCCACCTCCACCACCGGTTGAAACTTCTTCTTTAGGAGGATTGGAAATATAAGCAACTATGTCATCTATCTGGGCATCGGTTAACTGGCCATCAAAAACCTGCATGTCCTGGTTCTGGTTGTCGGCATACAGTTTTGTAGCATAGGGTTCACCGCTTTTTAAAACTTCCTTGTTGTTTTTAATCCACTTGTGAAGCCAGTCTGCTCCCGGTACACGTTTGGTAACGTCCTGCAATCCGGGCCCAAGTACCTTGTTTGTGCCAATGCTATGACAACGTGTACAATTTGCCTTAAATAACGCTTTACCGTTATCAACACTGGCTGCATGTACTATTTGTGGAGACGCTAGCGTAAGAGCGAACGCAAGGAAAGCTACGAGCGAATTTTGCAGCTTTTTACAAAGCATATTCATATAGGAAGTAATTTTTCTTAATCGCGCCAAAGGTAAAAGAAAATTACAATTCCATGACAATTTTTTTACACACTTTTTTGTCTCTTTTTTTATACCTTTCGTCGCCCCGCTATGTCGTTGCAGAAATAGCCTTCAGGCTGTACCCCTCAGTAGTAAGAAATTCAAGTGTTTTGGGCAATAAACGGGGTGTTTTTTCTTTGGCTTTTATACTATCATGAAACACGATAATTGACCCATTTCTGGTGTTTTTTTTCAACAATCTTAAAACAGTCCTCCGCGCCCAAAACAGGGTCATAATCCATAGACAGCAAATCCCATAGCACTATTTTATACTTTTTCTTCAGGTTATTGAACTGTTTCAGCCCTATTCTTCCATAGGGTGGCCTGAATAATTTTGAGTCAACTAAAGTGGCGCACTTTTCCACGTTCTCTATATATTCATTTATGGGCGTTTTCCATCCGTCAACATGGTTATAGGTATGGTTGCCTACGCTGTGCCCCTCATTCATAATTCGTTGGTATATAGCAGGGTGCTTTCGAACATTATCGCCCACGCAAAAAAAGGTGGCTTTGGCATTATATTGTTTCAGAATATCAAGCACTAAGGGAGTAGCCTCAGGTATGGGTCCATCATCGAAAGTAAGGTAAACGGCTTTTTCTTTCCCTTCAATTCTGCATAAAGCGCCTTTGTATAGTAACTGTGCAATTGAGGGTATGCGGGCCTTAGTCATTGGGCATTAAATCCACTGAAGGATCACATCGGGGAAGATACCCAGCAGGAGGGTAAGTAAGGTAGTAATGAAGAGAACGGTCTGGTGAAGGCCACCAACGGTAACCGGTATGTGCGACTGCTCTGGTTTAAAGTACACCGCAATTATTACTTTGAAGTAATAATAAACACCTATAAGCGCTGCCAGAACGGCAATAATTACGAGGCCGGTATTATGGGTTTGCAGCGCATTGAAGAATACATAATACTTACCAAAGAAGCCTGCTGTAGGAGGAATACCTGCCAGCGACAACATGGCAACTACCAATACAAAACTTAAAAAAGGATTTGTTTTCCCAAGCCCCTCAAATGCACCAAAATCTTCGCGGCCTTTGCTGCGGGAAACAATATAAAGCACAGTGAACGCGCTGATGGTAGAAACTGAATAGGTAAGCGTATAGTAGAGTATAGCCCTTGCTGATGCATCTCCGTTCATAGATACTATTGCCATAGCAAGATAACCTGCATGGGCAATGCTTGAGTATGCAAGCATACGCTTAACACTCGTTTGGCGAACAGCCGTAATGTTTGAAATGAATAGCGTGAGCACCACCAGCCACCACAATACACCCGACCATTGTGCAACCATATCGGGGAAGCAGATATAGAACAGCCTGAAGAAAGCAGCAAAGGCAGCAGTCTTTACCACTGTAGCCATATAAGCTGTAACAGGTGTAGGCGCTCCGTCATATACATCGGGTGCCCAAAAATGGAAAGGCGCTAAAGATGCTTTAAATGCTAAGCCCACCATAAGTAACAGTACACCGGTAAGTGCCATAACCGGCTCATGGTGTGCACCCATGCTATTATGAATAACAGTTAAGTCGAATGAACCCGATACACCGTAAATGAGTGTGATACCGAAAAGTAAAAAACCTGTCGCAAATGAACCCATTAAGAAATATTTGAAGCCCGCTTCGCTTGAAAATGCATTGGCTTTATCGCTGGCTGCAAGAACATATACCGATATGGAAAGTATTTCAATACCGAGGAAAAGCATGGTAAGGTTGTTGTATGAAACCATGGAAACGGCTCCCACCATAGAAAAAAGCACTAATGCAAAATGATCGGTGGCGCTGGTTTCCTGAAGGAAGTAATTGCGCGCCATCATAAACCAGAGGAAAGCAATAACGATAAGTGAACGGGAAAAAGCAATAGCAAAATTGTCGAAGTGAAGCATACTACTGAACCATACCTGCGGGTTCGTATTGTAATTAGCTGAAGTAAAAAAGAATGCTGCCGCCAGTCCCACCAGTATAACAGGGAACAACCCTCTCCTGAAACGCAACACCTGCGCGAAGAGTGTTAGTATACCAAGTGCAGAAAGTATTATCAGCGTTATCATAGTCTCAGTTCATTCTTTAAAATCCGCTTAACAATTTTGCTACCGCGGGTTCGCTCACCTTCAAAAATATGTTGGGGCAAACACCAATCAGTATCACCATTATCAGCAACGGAATAAGTACAGCTTTTTCATTCGGTGTCAAATCCAGAAAGTTTTCCGTCTCTCTTGATGTCTCACCCAATGCTACACGTTGATACATGCGCAGCATATATACAGCGCCTAATATTATAGTAAGTCCACCCAACACTGCCAATGCGGGTTTGTAAATGTAAATACCGTTAATGAGTAAAAACTCTCCGACAAAGCCATCGGTAAGCGGAAGGGCAACTGCACCAAGGGTAAGGATTAAAAAAGCTGTAGCAAAGAATGGAGCTTTTAATCGTAAGCCGCCCAGTGAACCAATTTTGCGGGTGTTGGTTCTTCTTTGAATAATATCAACTACAAAGAAAAGGCCAACCACATTTACACCGTGGCTCAGCATTTGAATAATAGCACCTTGTATGCCCTGCGAGTTCATTGAACCGGAACGATAAGCAAAAATACCGGCAGCTATAAGACCCACGTGTGCGATAGACGAATACGCAATCAGTCGTTTAATATCGCTGCGGGTAATGGCAATGATAGATGCATATACTACACCAATGATAGATAACCATAATACTAAGTCGCCATATTGTTGTATGCCTTGAGGAACAGCAGGCAGCATCCAGCGGATAACACCATAAATACCCATTTTAAGCATGATACCTGCAAGAAGCATAGTGCCTTGTGTAGGCGCTTCTGTATAAGTGTCGGGCTGCCAGGTATGTAAAGGGAACACCGGCATTTTAATGCCAAACGCCAGGAAGAAAAATAAGAAGAGGAAACCTTGCAGGCGTGGGTCGAGCATGCGGCCTGCCTGGTAAAGTGCCTGTATATCGAATGTATGTGAGCCGGGAGTATGCAGGTAAAGTATTACCAATGCAACCAGCATAAACAAGCTACCTGCCAATGTATAAATGAAAAACTTAAGCGTAACTTTTGCCCTGTGTTCACCGCCCCATAATAAACAGATGAAGTAAATTGGTATGAGGGCAAGCTCCCAGAAAATATAGAAGAGAAATCCATCAAGTGAAACGAATACACCTATAAGTGCAGCCTCCATAAAGAGGATGAGCGCATAGAAAACGGGTGTGCGTGTTTCGCTTACAACTACTGAAAGAATAATTAACGGGGTTAAAAATGTTGTGAGCAGCACCATCAGCATAGATATTCCATCAATACCAATGTGGAAGTTTATGCCTAACGATTGTATCCAGGGTTCATTAATAACATATTGGTAGTCGCCATTATTAACAGGGAAGTTGATGAAGGTAATTACAGCTGCCACCAGTGCGAGCAATGAAGTTGCCACAGCAAACTTCTTACCATGCTTGCGCGGAATAAAGAGCGCCGCAAGAGCCGATATAAAAGGTATTAGAAGTATTACCGCAGTCTGCATAAATTACATCATCTTAAAAAATAACATAAGCACTATACCCACCACCATTGCAAAAAGATAAAAGTCGACATTGCCGGTTTGCAACTGGCGTAGCCACCCACCTATCCATTCTACTAAGGCGCCAATCTTGTTCACTATGTTATCAATAAACTTGCTTTCAACAATAGATTCAAGGAAGCCAGAAATTTTGTCAAGCGGCTTGGTTATAATAGCGCTGTAAATTTCATCGACATAATATTTGTGATACAACGTATTTTGCAACGCAGGAAGTTTGGTGCCTTCAGCAGCGGGAACTTCTTTATTCTGAATGTATTTCTTGTACGCATACCAAATAGACACAGCAGCAAGCGCCACAGTAATTACCATAAGCACAATTTCAGGAGCCTCGGAACCACCTGCCAATGAAGGCTGGCTTTCTGCATTCTTGAAAACAGGTTCAAGGAATTTCTCAATAGCATTTCCTCCGCCCAGTGATTTAGGAATTCCGATAAACCCGCCAATGGTTGACAGTACTGCCAATATCATTAACGGTATAGTCATCACCTTGGGAGATTCGTGAGCGTGTATGCTATGGTCGCCCCTGAATTCGCCAAAGAAAACAAGGAACAGGAGGCGGAACATGTAGAAGGCCGTCATCATGGCTGTAACTACACCGATTACCCAATAGACAGGGCTGGCAGAATAAGCTGCGCCGAGAATTTCGTCTTTAGAGAAGAAGCCCGAGAAAGGCGGAACACCTGCAATGGCTAATGTCGCAAGTAGGAAGGTCATATAGGTAACCGGCATTGATTTTTTCAGGCCACCCATTTTACGGATGTCCTGTTCGCCGCTAAGGCCGTGTATTACACTACCTGCAGCTAAGAATAAAAGAGCTTTGAAGAAAGCGTGTGTCATTACGTGGAACACTGAAGCAGAGAATGCCCCAACTCCCAATCCCAAGAACATATAACCCAACTGGCTAACGGTAGAATAGGCCAATACTTTTTTAATATCGTTTTGTGTAAGCGCTATGGTTGCGGCAAATAGTGCAGTTATTAAACCCGTAATAGCAACAACGGTCATAGAAACAGGAGACAATGCATACAGCACACCCGAACGGGCCACCATATAAATACCGGCGGTAACCATAGTTGCAGCGTGAATGAGTGCTGATACAGGAGTCGGGCCGGCCATGGCATCGGGCAGCCAGGTATAAAGAGGTATCTGTGCGCTTTTACCCATTGCACCAACAAATAGTAACAATGTAATTGCAGTCAGCACACCGCTGGTTGAATCAAATCCGTTTACGCCTGCAAACACTTTTAAATAATCAGTTGTGCCAAAAGTTTTAAAAATTAAAATCATACCAATAAGGAAACCAAGGTCGCCGATACGGTTCATGATAAACGCTTTTTTAGCAGCGTCGTTGTAGGCTTTGTTTTTGAACCAGAAACCGATGAGGAGATAGGAACAAAGTCCTACACCTTCCCAACCTACAAACATGAGTATGTAGCTCGAGCCCATAACGAGCATAAGCATGAAGAATACAAAGAGATTTAAGTATGAGAAGTATATATTGTGATTCTCGTCGTCGTGCATATAGCCAACAGAATACACATGTATAAGAAAACCTACACCGGTAATGATTAACAGGAAAATTGATGAAAGCGGGTCGAGTAAGAATGCGAAATTAGCAGAGAAACTGCCTGCGCTTATCCATGGCGCAACCATTATTTCAACCGGCTGGCCATTCATATTCATGAATATACCCAGCGCTATGCAGAACGATGCCAGCAATGCACCGCAACCAATAATACCTGCCACACTTTTCGACAGCCTTTTATTAAGCAGGCCGAGGATTAAAAAGCCAACAAGCGGAAATAAGGGTATTAGGTATGCTATCTGAGTCATTATCCTTTAAGCTTGTTTAACACATCAATATCTGTCGACTTGCTGTTGCGGTACATAACTACCAATATGGCAAGGCCAACAGCTACTTCAGCCGCGGCAACCGCCATAGTAAAAAATACAAACACCTGTCCTGACGCGTCACCCCATTTTGCAGCAAAAGCCACCAGTAAAAGGTTTACGGCATTAAGCATAAGTTCAACCGACATGAATATGATGATGGCATTGCGGCGGAAAAGCACACCCATAACGCCAATAGAGAACAAAATACTGCTGAGTATTATGAACCAGTTTAACGGAATTCCTCTTACTACCTCGCTCACTTTTTAATTATTTAGACCGCAGATGACGCAGATTGTTTATGATTAAATATGATTTTTTCATTTGCAAATACCTTTCTTTTTAATTCAGGTTCTTTACCGAAATTTAAAAGCAATCCCACTTCAATATCTGTAGCTTTTAAATAGTTTATCAACTGATATTCGTGTTCTTCACATAACGATTCGGCAGCTTTAAGTTCAATAATAACACAATTATTTACTACTAAGTCAGCATAATATTCCCCCACCTCTTTATCCATGTATTTTACCCGAATCGGTTTTTGCTTTTCCACTATCAAACCCATTGAACTTAATTCAGTATACATCGCATTTTCATAAACCTTCTCCAGGAATCCAAAACCAAGCGTATTATAAACCCTATAATAAGCTTTTATGATTTTTTCTGTTAAATCACTATGTTTATAATTATCTGTGGACATCCTATTGAATCTGCGTTATCAGCGTTCCATTATTATTTAATATCCTTTTTACCAAGCATTACCGCACCAACCATTGCTGCCAAAAACAATATCGATGATATTTCAAAGGGCAGCAGGAAGTCGTGAAATAATACAAAACCCAAGTTGCTTATAAGGCCTTTTTGGCCCTGGTAAGGTGTCGCTATGGCAGTGGTATCGGCCATTTTAAGCGAGCCCACCAACACTATAAGCATAAGGCCGCCCGTAACTACAGCGGCAAATTTCAGGTAAGGATTTTTGTGTGGTTCAGTTTCTTTATTCAGGTTAAGCAACATAATTACAAACAGGAAAAGCACCATAATGGCGCCTGCGTAAACAATTACATTTACAATAGCGATGAACTGGGCATTAAGCAGAATGTATTCGCCGGCTATAGAGAAAAACGTGAGGACAAGATAAAGTACGCTGTGAATAGGATTTTTAGTAAACACCACCATTAAAGCCGACAGCACACCGAAGAAACCAAGAATAAGGAACAAATATCTCTGTAAATAATCCTGGGTCATTACTTCAATTGTTTGTTATAAACCTGGTTGTGGGCATACTCCCCATGTTTCTTAAATTCAAGCACGGCGGCGGTCTGGCGATTGCTTACATCAATGCGTTTATCTTTATCCATAGGCTCAACCAGCTTGTCTTTGCCATATATAAAACCATCGCGCACATAATCGGTAGATACCAGCCTGTCGGTAAGAAAAATTGCTTCTTTAGGGCAGGCTTCTTCGCACAGGCCGCAGAAAATGCAGCGCAACATATTTATTTCGTAAACCGTAGCATATTTCTCTTCCCTGTAAAGCCCTTCTTCACCTTTTTTGCGTTCACCCGATGTCATGGTAATGGCTTCAGCCGGGCAGGCTACAGCACAAAGGCCGCAGGCGGTACAGCGTTCAGCGCCGTTTTCATCGCGCTTTAAAACGTGGTGTCCACGGTACACAGGCGCAAATTCACGGGTTTGTTCAGGATATTGTATGGTAACTTTCTTTTTGAAGAAGTGCTTTAAAGTAATGCGAAGGCCACCGAGTATGGCAGGCAAATAGATGCGCTCTTTGAACGTCATCTTTTTATTTACCGCTACTTTACTCCTTGTTGTTAACGCTTGCATTTTACTTCTACTATTTGGCTTAATGTATCCTTCCGAAAATCCACATTAAAGCCCCTGTTAAACCTACATTAAGTATGGACAAAGGTATTAAAACTTTCCAGCCTAAATTCATCAGTTGGTCGTAGCGGAAACGAGGCAGTGTCCAGCGTACCCACATAAAGAAAAATATGAAGAAAGATATTTTGGCAAATAGGAAAACAACACCCAGAATGGCAACCAGGTTAGGCGATAACCCTAAGTGCCCTATACCCGGAATATTGTACCCGCCAAAGTAAAGGGTAGATATTACAGCCGATGAAATGAACATGTTAATGTATTCGGCAAAGAGGTAGAAACCCAGCTTCATACTGCTATATTCAGTATGGTAACCGCCAATAAGTTCCGAATCGCTTTCAGGCAAATCGAAGGGGGTGCGGTTGGTTTCGGCAAAGGCGCAGATTAAAAAGATAAGGAAGCCCAATGGCTGGTAAATAATGTTCCAGTGCCAGCCGCTTTGCATGGCCGATATATCCCTGAGGCTCAGTGTGCCGGTATGCATTACCAGGGCTATAATGGCAAGGCCCATGGCAATTTCGTAGCTGATCATTTGCGATGAAGCGCGCAATGCGCCCATCAGCGAGTATTTGTTGTTCGATGCCCAGCCGCCTATCATTATACCATATACACCTATTGATGTAACAGCCATAATATAGAGTATGCCAATGTTAATGTCGGTTACCTGTAAGGGGTAAGCAGTGCCGCCAATCATCAGCGATTTACCCCAGGGAATTACCGCGCCCGTAATGCAGGCAGTGAACATAGCCACGCTGGGGCCGAGTATGAATAAGAACTTGTTCGATAAGTTAGGAATAATTTCTTCCTTCATGAACATTTTTAAGCCGTCGGCTAAAGGTTGTAATAAACCAAAAGGTCCTGCACGGTTGGGGCCAATCCTGTCCTGCATAAAGGCTGCTACCTTACGCTCTGCATAAGTGCTGTACATAGCTATTACCAACGAAATAAGAAACACTATTACTACCAGTATTACCTTATATAATATGAAGCCGCCGGTAATCATCGCACAATATTGAATATTGAATACCGAATACTGAATGTCGAAATAAACAGCCGTTTATTCCCGCAAACTTCATTATTCATCATTCCTTGTTCGTTATTCATTATTTCGTCTTTGGTGGAGGTAACATGTTTTTATCCTTAGCGGGCGGGGTTACCGCGTTTAACTGTTCCAGGTGGTGGTGGCCCATCTTCAGTTCTTTTCCGTTTTCGTAATGGTTGGCCGATATTACCGAATGATGCGCAATATGGGTTGGTTTTTCAATTACCCAGTCTTCTTTTTTCTTTTTATCGAAGCGGCACTCATTACATATAAAGTTCTCTACCTCATTATTCTTGTCGAAACGGGCCGATACCTTAATTATTTCTTCGCCTTTCATCCACAGGGTTACCTTGCCGCAGCATTTTTTGCAGTCGCGGTGGGCATCCATAGGCTTGGTGTACCATATACGGCTGCGGAAACGGGCCGTGCGGTCAGTCAGGGCACCAACGGGACATACATCTATAACGTTACCCGAGAAATCCTTATCCATTACATTTGAAATGTAGGTGCTTATTTCAGCCACATCGCCACGGTTCATAACGCCATGCACACGCTGGTCGGTCAGCTGTTCGGCCACACGCACACAACGGTAGCAGAGTATGCAGCGGGTCATGTGCAGCTTTATCTTATCGCCAATATCAATCATTTCGAAAGTACGGCGCTTAAACTCGTAACGTGTTTTTTCAAGGCCATGCTCATAGCCCAGGTCCTGTAACTTACATTCCCCAGCCTGGTCACATATCGGGCAATCAAGCGGGTGGTTAATAAGCAGGAACTCAACCACTCCCTTGCGTGCTTCAAGCACATCGGGCGAGGTTATGTTTTGCACCACCATGCCGTCTTGCACTGTGGTTGAGCAACTTACCATTAGCTTGGGCATAGGGCGGGGATCCTTGGCAGAGCCCTGCACCACCTTTACCAGGCATGTGCGGCAATAGCCGCCTGTATGTTTTAGCTTGCTGTAGTAACACATGGCAGGGGGAACTATTTTCCCGCCTATCATACGCGCGGCATTCAGTATAGTAGTGCCGTCCGGTACTTCTATCTCTATGCCGTCGATGGTTACTTTTGCCATATACTTGGGTTAACGGCGCAAATATAAATAAATATAGAATTGAGATATGGGTATTAGGAATTAAGTGGAAAAACTTATGAAATCGGAAATCGTTAATCCTTGTTCGTTATTCTTTTTTGCCCCTCTATCCCGATGGCTATCGGGACTCTCCTTAAAGGGCGACTTGAATATTTTTGAAATGGGAGAACGTTTTTTTTGTTAGGTTTGCAAATGAAGGAAGGAGCTGTATGAAGCCCCTTCCCACTAATACAAACTCTAATGTGATTTGTACTAGTTATCCGCCGCGAACGGAGTATTTTAAAGCCTTGCCAAAGCAAGGCTTTCTTATTTTCACGAAACCTCAACAAAAGTAGAATAGGAGTTAGAAATAAAAAAATTATTATGCTCTTGTTTTTCTAGAAAAAAACTATATATATAACGCCTGAATCTACGAATCCCTTGCCAGGATAGTATTGTAAAGTAAAGCAATATTTAACACAATACTAATAACGTAACAAGTACAGAGGGAAAAAACTTCTTTCTTCGGTTAGTTTTTATTAACTGAAGTATGGTATCTAAATAAAGACTTACCTACCCGAAAGGCAACCTTTCTGTAGAATCGTGCTTTATGTTTTAAGTAATCGTTTATGATATTATTTATACTGGCTTAAAATAGTATTGTATTGGTTGATATCGATATAGTTTTTGTTCAGCTCCTTATTTGGTGTATATGTGTTCTTAGCCACTAAATCAAAACCCGCATCTTTATCTTTATCAATCCTGTTATATATGAATATTACTACTCCTGCACCAGCAATAAAGGTTGATATGGCTATAGTTATAAGATAAAAAAAAGGGTTTGCTTCGATTTTCTGTTTTATACCCATTTCGTGGTATTTATGATATTAACTACTAGTGAGCCTTTGACATTGTTAGTGTATCGACGAATTTGTTTGGCATAAAATAGAAACAATTTTTACTCGCCCGACAAATCACGTCCTGAGATGCAGTTTTTTCGTACTCAAATGCAATTTTTCTTTAAAACGACGAAAAAAGATGAAAATGTATTCACGAACTCTCCTAAAAATTGTGATTGTGAGTAAATGCAATTTTGCCTGAAAATACTTACTTAATTGCACTCAAAATATTGCTAAAAAAAGTTGGAATATCAATTTCTTTCGTGGCATAAACTCCCCATAATGGAGTATAACCGGCCGTAAAGCCTCTTACATTTACCTGGAAAGACGCCTTAATTTTCTCGAAGATAACCGAAGCATCCAGAAGATAAAATCCATTCCATTTCAGGGTTTGTTGCGGAAATGAAGACGTTTCACCAAAAAAAGGATTAGTGCTATTATCTTCAAGAACACGGCCGAGTACATACCTGACTCTAAATGTTACATCATCATTATGTATGATACAGGAAAAAGAGACACCTTCAAATTCAAAATTACTTGATATACCGGTGCTATCGGCAAAATTTGACGGCTTGAAAGAATTTTTGGTTGAAAGACGTGACGTATCTTGTTCAAGTACTGATTGGTTTGAGTATGTAGTATACATAGTTGTCTTGTAATATTCATAATAAGCACCTACGCCAAGCTTTAATGTTGGGCTGATAACGAAAATGTTCTGTATATCAAGAGACAAACTTAGCTGTCCATAGTTTTGCGTTTGTTGCGCCTTAATATACTGATGTACTATATTAAAGGAATCCTTTTTTAACGGCACTGCGGGTTCAAGGAAAAATGTATTTCCGTAATAGCTATTGTTATTTATAACCTGTGTTTGCCCGCTATATCCTCCCGCAGTAACTCCCAAATATGCCGTTACCTTTTTAACCGGGAACAAATGAAAAAGCGATTTAAATGAATACATTCTCATAATAGTATCGTCAACGTATTTCATTTCGCCATACAAATCTTTGGAGCTAAATGGAATAGAGTTAAGAAAATTGAAGTTTGTTCCTATCCCAAAGTGAAAAGAATGAATAATTATAGAGTCTTTTTTAGGGGTTTTGACAGCAACCTTTTTTCCAGTATCAGAAGGATTGACTTTATTTGAACCCGTGTCAGCTTTCTTCTTAGTTGTATCTTTATTAGAGGTAGTGGCTTTCGCAACTTCATTGCCTGCTTTTTGCTTGTTATCACTTTCAGTTTTACCATTGGTTTCTTTAGGAACATCTTTAACTTTAGATTTAGTTGTATCAATAACTGTTTTCGCCTGGTCTTTGGGTTGGCCCTGAGAAAAGGAATAATTGCTCAGAAGAGTTAAGAAACATGAAACTAGAATCGTCTTTACAAGTAATTGTGTTTTCATTTTGTTTTGATTTAGATGTTATAATTTTCGTCCGCTCGACAAATTTTAATCCCAAAACCTAACAAGGAAAATAATACCCCCGACAAAACACGTACTAACATGCATAAAATGCGTACTGAAATGCAAAACTTAGGAGTAAGGGGTAAGGAATAAGGAGTAAGTGGCTGAAAATCAATTAATTACATAATATGTTGAAAACCAACTACTTACACCGTTCATTGTAAATTGTTGTATTTAACAATAGATACCCTATCAATAAAGGCTTTCGTGAAGGCCTTATTGTATTTATTTATTGTTAATTTGCGAGTAAGGGTAAGTAAACTTTGTTTCGCAACTTATTCCTTATCCCTTGTTCCTATATTAGGGGGGGGTGTTGAAAACAAAATACGATTTCACTTTTAAAACTAATAAAGGCTGCTGAACTTTGTGGTAAGACCTTACCCCTCTCCTTGTTCAAGTAGAGGGGAAGGAAAATGTTCTTTGAAATATGAAAATAGGTTGAGGGTAAGATTTAGGTTAATATCTTTGCGCCCTTTGCGCATTGCCTGCCATAGCTTTAGCGAAGGCATGCGGCTGTTTTACTCTGCGTTCTTTGCGTGAAGCCTTTTTATTTATACCACTCTTTCAGAGTTACATTCTTCAGGGCTTTAATCTTTCTATAATACTATCACCCCTTCGGGGTTTACAAAAAGTATATAATTTCAAAACCTACGTAAACTGATTTTCGCTGGTTTAATCTTAATTAATCATAACCATCTGCGTAATCTGCGTTCCATTAAAGCTATGCCCTTTGCAAGAGGCCTTCGACCCGTGAAGCAAGTTCAGGGCAGGCATGTTCAGGCTAACACTTAGTGGGATTTAGTGCTCTCCGTGTCTTAGTGGTAAGAATATAAAATGATTTTTATTGATATTATCAATGCCTCACTACTGATTTTCAGCTACTTGCAAATTCAATATCAATGGCATTTTATTGATAATTCCATTGTTTTCGCGCTGTTATTTCATTGATATGTTATTGTTTTTATTCCATTTGAAAAGGGAAAAAGTGGCTGTTTGCGTTAGGGATAGAAGCGAATAGCCCGTAATGAAATGAGGACTTGCAGCGGATAGCCCGACCCGAGTGGAGCGAGGGTAACGCCCAAATAACAAGTTAACCCGGCAGTTCCTTCGTTACACTCAGGATGACAAAAACCTAAAGAGGGGGAAAAAACTTATTCCTTAACCAGCACGTGGGTAATGGTAGTAGAAGCAGTACCGCCAATGCTTTGCACCAGGCCTACTTTAGCATCTTTCTTCACCTGGTTGTTGGCGGCCCTGTCTGTAAGTTGCAGGTAAGCCTCAACGGTTTGGTAAACACCCGAAGCGCCTATAGCATGTCCGCGGGCTTTTAAGCCACCGAAAGTAGAGATAGGTATTTTGCCACCAAGGGTAATTTCGCCATCTGCAGCCAGTTTCCAGCCTTCGCCGGGTTCAGCAAAGCCCATAGCCTCGAGTGAAAGTGTGGATATAATAGAATAAGCATCGTGAAGTTCAAAGAAGTCTACATCCTTAGCTGTAATGCCAGCCATCTGGTAAGCCTTTTGTCCCGAGCGTTTCAAGCCTTCAGCAGCCAGGGGGGCGCTTCGGTCGCCTATGCCTACAAAATCTGTAGAGACGGCCGAAGCTGTGATCTTAATCTCGGGGCTGCTAGCCCTTTTGAAATGGGTGGAAGGATATTTTGAAAGTACTACTGCAGCAGCGCCGTCGCATACGGGAGAGGCATCGAAAATGCGAACGGGAGGAGCAATAAATTTTGATTCTAAGTATTGGTCAATGGTAATTTCTTTATGGAACAGGGCATTAGGGTTCATGTTGGCATTCTTGTGGGCGTTAACACCAAACATGGCGAATGAATCGCCCGATATGCCGTATTTGTCAATGTACATTTGCATAAGCTTGGCATTCAGGGTAACAAAGGTTTCCCCTTTTCCGCCTTCCTTTTCCCAGTCAGAAGCAGTGGCTATGGCACGAGTAATAAAGTCCTTATCGGTATGCGACATCTTCTCAAGTCCGCAAACAATTACGGTTTCGCAAAAGCCGCTCATAATAGCCATAATACCGGCCCTTACAGCAGCACCACCTGAACCGCAGGCAGCCTCGAGGGTAACCGATTCGGTTCCGAACAGCCCGGCAGCATTGGTAACCAACGGGCCCAGTTGTTGCTGGTTCGACATAATACCCGAAAGCATATTGCCCAGGTAAATAGCGTCGGCACGTTCAATGCCTGCATCCTGCATAGCTAACTTAATAGCTTTGGCGCCCATTTCGCGTATGCTGAGGGGCGATTCTTTCTCAACTTTCAGTTGTCCGATGCCTGTGATATAAATACCGGGACTATTGTGGGCTTTCATTGCTTATTGGGGGTAAAAGGTTCAATTACGCTGCAAAGGTCTACCTTTCATTGCCGCCCATTGTTATAGCAGTCTTAATCAATTACACGTTTCATATTAACATTGTGTAGCCTGATTGTTGCGTAAAATAAAGGCTTTCGCGCTTAGTTCCGGTCTTAACCCTGCTTATCAGGAAGATACCTGTTTAAGAATTAAGAGTGGGGAATTAAGAATGAGAAATAGAGATGTGAGCCTATAGGAAAGTACCGAACCTGCTTTTTGAATATTACAAAAGGCATATGCAGGGGCGTAAAATATATTGGAATCCGGCTGAAAATCACTATCTAAAATAAGCCCGATTTTACTTGGATTTGGGTTTCTCATTTCATACATTTGTTTAGTTATCAATCTCCCTGGTTATTAAAAAACTGTAACTCAAAAAAATATTTATGATAAATTTTACCCGTTTCTTTAAGATGTTACTGCTGGCTTCTGCAGCGCTATGTATGGAAAGCACTTCAGTTGCCCAGGGTACATGGAAAACATTAAAGAATGCTGCACCTGACCCGAACGGAGGCGCAGCCATTTTATTAACCGATGGAACTGTAATGGTGCTTACATCAACCGGTCCGGGGGGCATTGGAGATGTGTGGGATTTATTAACTCCTGTCAACGGCAGCTACCTTAATGGTACCTGGACCCAGTTGCCCAAGATGCACGACACCCGCCTTTATTGTGCCACACAAGTACTGCCTGACGGAAACGTTTATGTGGCCGGGGGCGAATACGGAACAAATGCGCCAGACGGTTACCCGGGTGCTACAGGTGAGTTGTATAACACTACAGCAAAAACATGGACCCTGATATCGGGCGTACCCAATAACTGGAATATGTACGATGGTAACTCAGAACTTTTGTACGACGGTACTGTTTTGCAGGGTTGCCAGATATCAAACGATTTCTTCACAACAGGGCTAAGCGCCGATAATTTAATTTGGACCGAGTCAACCAATTCATACGATTCAGCAGCGCCCTGCTTTGGTAGCCACGACGAGGCAGCATGGGTAAAGCTACCCGACAGCAGCGTAATAAATGTTGATATGGGAACCGAGAATTCAGAAAGGTATATTCCCCAACAGAAAAAATGGGTTACAGATGCTACCCTGCCTACCTACCTTTATGACTTGCAGCTTTATGAAGCGGGTGCCGGTTTAATGCTGCCCAATGGCAAACTTTTTTTCCTCAGCGACTCTGTTAACACCGCATTTTATACTCCATCGGGTAATGCAACCCCCGGAAGCTGGAGCCTTGGGCCGGCTATGCCAAGTGTAAGCGGAACCCAGCTTGGCTGCCCCGATGCGCCAGCCGCTATAATGCCTAACGGAATTATTTTATGCGACTTTTCACCCGCGGGCACATATAATAATCCTACCTACTTCTATGAATATAACTACCTGACTAATACTTTTACCCAGGTATCGTCGCCTACAGGAGGCAACACATTAAATAATAACAGCTGTTACACCAATATGCTTGTATTGCCCGATGGTACAATTCTTTTTTCGCAGCAGGGAGATAATAATTATTATCAGTATACTCCGAAGGGTTCGCCAATAGCCTCAGGAAAACCAGTAATTAATAGCGTAGTTGATATTTGTCCTAATTTCATGATTACCGGTAAGTTATTCAACGGCATATCAGAAGGGGCAGGCTTTGGCGATGACTGGCAGGTTGCGACGAATTACCCTATAGTACGCCTTACAAAAGGTACTAATGTGTATTATGCCCGCACAACTAACTGGAACAGGATAGGGGCCATTATGACAGATAGTTTGGAAGATACTGCTTACTTTACCATACCTTCCGTACCGGCAGGAACATATTCGGTAGAGGTAATTGCCAATGGCATTCCGTCAAGCCCTTTTTCAGTCACGTTACCTTGCACTCCTTTAGGTTTGCAAACCATAGTTGAAAACAATCACATGATTGTTTACCCTAACCCAAGCACCGGCCTGTTCACTTTTGAATCGTCGCAACCCATTGATAGGGCCATACTTTCTGTTTATAATATGATGGGAGAAGAAGTTGTGAATAAAGAAATAAGTGGGCCTGTAAACCAGGTAGATTTAACCGGTAGAGCTTCAGGCGTTTATTTCTACCGCGTACTATCTGTGGAAGGCGCTATGCTTTCAACCGGAAAGTTGACAGTAAAGTAATCTTTCAAGTGATAGAAAAATACCGGAAGGAGTTGTTGAAAAAGCGATAAAATTCCATTCTTAATTTTTAATTCTCCATTCGAATATATCTATCTTCGCACCCCGTGAATAAGATAAGTCAGCTTTTCCAGATAAAGTACCCTATAGTGCAGGCCGGCATGCTGTGGACCAGCGGCTGGAGGTTGGCTTCGGCAGCGGCAAACAGCGGTTGCCTGGGGCTAATAGGCGCTGCATCAATGTATCCCGATGTACTGCGCGAACATATACAAAAGTGCAAGCAGGCCACCAATAAACCCTTCGGCGTTAATGTACCACTCCTATACCCTGATCTGGAAGAGGTGATGAAGATAATTGTTGACGAGGGAGTGAAGATTGTATTTGTTTCTGCAGGCAATCCTAAAACATGGACGCCCTTTTTCAAAGAGAAAAGTATTACCGTTGTGCATGTGGTGGGTAGTGTAAAGTTTGCCATCAAGGCACAAGATGCTGGTGTAGATGCTGTTGTAGCTGAGGGCTTTGAAGCAGGCGGGCATAACGGGCGCGAGGAAACAACTACCATGTGCCTTATACCCATGGTGCGAAAAGAATTGAAGATACCGCTTATCGCGGCAGGTGGCATTGCCAGTGGCAGGGCCATGTTAGCCGCCATGGCATTGGGTGCCGATGGTGTGCAGATTGGTACACGATTTGTAGCTTCGGAAGAAGCTTCGGTGCATGAGAATTTCAAAAAGAAGATTATAACATCGCAGGAAGGCGATACAGTGCTGACCTTGAAAAAGCTTGTGCCAGTGCGCGTTTTGAAAAACGAATTTTATAAAAAAGTGCAGGATGCGGAGGATCGTGGCGCCAGCCTTGAAGAGTTGCAAAACATCTTGGGCAGGGCACGGGCAAAAAAGGGTATGTTTGAAGGCGATATGGATGAAGGAGAACTTGAGATAGGACAAATTGCCGCGGCAGTAAGAGAAATAAAGCCCGTAAAAGATATAGTGAATGAAATAATTGCAGAATTTCACGCTGCGAAAAAAGAAGTTGGTACCTATGAGGTGCCTGAATAATTAACGACCGCTATGATTCAATTTGAAAGATTTACGTTAGAGAATGGTCTGAAGGTGATAGTACACCGCGACACATCGACCCCTATGGCCTGTGTTAACATACTTTATAATGTGGGCGCCCGCGACGAGGATCCCGAAAAAACAGGTTTCGCGCACTTGTTCGAGCACCTTATGTTTGGTGGCTCAATCAATATAGCCGACTATGACAACGCCTTGCAACAAGCAGGTGGCGAGAACAACGCTTTTACGAATAACGATATTACGAATTACTACTTAACGCTTCCTGCCACTAACCTTGAAGTGGCTTTCTGGCTTGAATCGGATCGTATGCTGAGCCTTGCATTTTCTGATAAAAGCCTTGAAGTGCAGCGCAGCGTGGTGATAGAAGAATACAAACAGAGCTATCTTAACCAACCCTATGGCGATGTGTGGATTGAGTTGCCTAAGCTGGCATACAAGGTTCATCCTTACCAGTGGCCTACAATAGGCAAAGAAATTGACCACATTAAGCATGCTGTTATGGCCGATGTAAAGGCTTTCTTTCATAAATTTTATTGCCCGAATAACGCCATACTGGTAGTAAGCGGCAACGTTACGGTCGACCAGGTTAAGGCGCTAAGCGAAAAGTGGTTTGGCCCTATACCTCCCGGCAACCCGCCTATGCGCAAACTGCCTGCCGAGCCTAAACAAACACAATCGCGCAGGCTTGAACTTGAGCGTGATGTTCCGGTTGACGCTATTTACAAGGCCTACCACATGGGGGGCCGCATGGAGCAAAGTTTTTATGCCATGGAACTGCTGGCCGATGTACTTACCGATGGCAATGCATCTCGCATGTATGTTGAACTGGTGAAAAACAAAAAACTGTTCAGCGAAATAAATGCCTTCACGTTGGAATCGTTCGACCCCGGGCTGTTTATCATATCAGGTAAACTTTCGGAAGGCGTTACCCTGGAAGCCGCAGATGAGGCTATACAGGAGGAGTTGAAGAAAGTATCGCTGGCGCAAGTAAGCAAAGAAGAAATTGAAAAGGCAAGAAATAAAACGGAATCATCGCTGATATTTGCAGAAATGAGCATATTGAATAAAGCCATGAACCTGGCTATGTTTGAACTACTTGGCGGTGCCGAAGAAAACAATAAAGAAACGGAGAAGTTTATGAAAGTGAGCGAGGTAGACCTTTTGGTTGAAGCATCGCGTGTTATCAATGAAAACAACTGCTCTACATTATACTATCGTTCAAAAAGTAAAGTGAATGGAAACGGAAATTAACCTCGACAGGAGAACAATGCCTGCCTTCGGCAAGCAAACTAAAATAGATATACAGCACGCCCAGGAAAGCAAATTAGCCAACGGAATACCTGTTTATTCGGTTAATGCCGGCACACAGGACGTAGTTAAAATTGAGCTCATATTCCCTGCCGGTGCACGCCAGCAAGGGCTGCCGCTTATAGCCGACACTACCAATGCCATGCTGGAAGAAGGAACAACCAAGCATAACTCTGAAGAGATTGCTTCGCTGCTTGATTATTACGGTTCTTTCCTTGAGACATCGGCGCACCACGATTATGCTTCAGTGGCATTATATACCTTGGGCAAGCATGTTAGCAAGGTATTGCCTGTATTGGAAGAAATTGTGAAAGAGCCGTCTTTCTCTCAATCGGAACTTGATATTTACCTGACCAATAAAAAGCAGCGTTTCCTGGTGGAAGATAAAAAAGTGCGTGTGGTTGCTGCCCGTAATTTCCCCGCTTTGCTATTCGGTGATAACCACCCTTACGGCCATGCTACTAAGATTGAAGAATATGATACAGTAAAAAGAGATACACTACAGTCATTTCATAAAACGAATTATTCTGCAAATGGCTGCGCTATTGTAGTAGCTGGAAAAGTAAAGGATTCTGTTCTCAATTCGTTGGGCGATTCTTTTGGTGGCAGCAATTGGAAATCAGCCGATGCGCAGTTAAATGGCAAGACATTTGAGGTACAACCCAGCGCAGAGAAGAAGCATTTGATTGTGAAGGAAAAAGCCATGCAATCTGCTATACGCATGGGCAGAATGCTGTTTGTGAAAAGCCATGCCGATGCCATTCCTTTCCAGATATTAAACGTTATACTGGGCGGCTATTTCGGCTCGCGCCTTATGAGCAACATTCGCGAAGACAAAGGATATACCTATGGTATTTCTTCAGGTATAGTTTACCTGAAAGAAGCAGGGTATTTCCAGGTTGCGAGTGAAGTAGGCACCGATGTATGCGACAAAGCCCTTGTAGAAATATATAAGGAAATGGACAAACTGTGCACAGAACCCGTTCCTGATGCCGAACTGCAACTGGTTAAAAATTATTTACGCGGTAATTTCCTCCGCAGCATGGACGGGCCTTTCGCATTGGCGGAACGCTTCAAGCAGGTATGGCTGCACGGGTTAGATTATTCGTATTACGAAAAATATGTTGCAACATTGGCCGATATTACTTCTGCACAATTGAAAGACCTTGCCGGCAAGTACTTCCAGAAAGATAGTATTTATGAATTGGTTGTAGGGAATAAGAAAGCTTAAGCTCCGACATCCTTACCTATATCACGCCTGTAGTATTTTTTCTCGTAATTAATTTTGGCTATGCTCTCGTAAGACGCTACTATAGCCTCTTTCAGGGTAGGTTTTATAGATGTAACCGCTAAAACCCTTCCACCATTGGTAACCACTTTATCACCATTCATCTTCGTCCCAGCATGAAATACCATACTATCCTTTACTTTATCCAGGCCGGTTATCTCCTTACCTTTTTCATATTCCTCTGGGTAACCACCCGATACCATCATAACAGTAGCAGCCGGATTCTTGTCTATCTCAATATGCGTTTTATGCAGGCTCTTGGTCGCTACAGCATGCAGTAGCAAAAGCAAGTCAGACTTAATGCGTGGTATAACTACTTCCGTTTCCGGGTCGCCCATACGGGCATTGTATTCAATAACATAAGGGTTGCCCTGGCAGTTAATAAGCCCAAAGAAGATGAATCCCTTATATTCCAGTTTCTCCTTTTTAAGTCCTTCAACGGTTGGTACAATAATGCGTTCCTTCACCTTATCCATAAACTTAGCATCGGCAAATGGTACAGGCGAAATTGCTCCCATACCGCCCGTATTAAGGCCGGTGTCGTTCTCTCCTATCCTTTTGTAATCCTTAGCTTCCGGCAGAATATGAAAAGTGTTACCATCGGTCAGCACAAATACCGACAATTCCGTACCTATCAAAAACTCTTCTACAAGCACCTTGCTGCTTGCCGCTCCGAATTTCTCTTCAAGGAGCATTTCTTTAAGCTCGTTCTCTGCACCTGTTGTGGTAAGTGGTATAATAACCCCTTTACCGGCAGCAAGCCCATCGGCTTTAAGCACATGTGGGGGGCGAAGAGTGCGCAAAAAGGCAACCCCTTCGTTAATGGTCTCTTTGGTGAATGTATTGTAACGGGCGGTAGGTATATTGTACTTCGCCATGAATTTCTTAGCAAAATCTTTGCTGCCTTCAAGCGCTGCAGCCTTTGCCGATGGCCCTATTACAGGTATATGCGAAAGCTCTTTATCGGCCAGAAAGTAGTCATATATGCCTTTTACCAGGGGTTCCTCAGGGCCCACTATCACAAAATTTATTTTCTTCTCTAATACATGCTTTTTCAGCAGTGCAAAATTCAGAATATCTATGTCGAGATTAGTGCCGCAATCCTTTGTCCCAGCGTTTCCCGGGGCTATGTATAATTTTGTCAGCAGGGGGCTCTGGGCTATTTTCCATGCTATCGCATTCTCCCTTCCACCCGAGCCAAGTAATAATACGTTCATACTATCGTTTATTTTTGTGCAAAGCAAAGTAAAACTTTTTATCTGTTTGAACACTATTAATTATTTTTAAGCATTGTTAAATTCCGACTCAAATAGTACTATAACAAGGCAGCAGGTACACCGCTGGCTATTTATCACAGCGCTTTCCTTTCTTTGCATAGGCCTGCCCAACTCTACTGTATTTATGAGCATAGGGCAGCTTGTCCTCGGGCTTAACTGGATAGCTGAAGGCAATTTTTCCATTAAATGGAAGCGGTTCATCACTAACAGGGCCGCACTGGTGCTTTGTTCCTTCTATATAATGCATTTAATTGGGCTTGCCTATACTCAAGACTTTGACTATGGTATGGAGGATATCAGAAAGAAAGTGCCCCTGCTTATCCTGCCATTTCTCTTTTCTACCGTCGAGCCTTTTACAACTAAAGAAAGAAACATAGTACTTGGCTTATTTATCGGAGGTGTTACTTTCACTACCTTTCATGGCACCATTCGCCTGTTAAGACATGCATTTGCAGATATACACGACATAGCGCCTCATGTGTCTTCTATCAGACTCTCATTAATGATTGTATTGTCCATTTTCTTACTAATCGGCTATGTGTTTTCTCAAAAGTGGTCTCCTTTATCTGTTCTATTCGTAGTGTGGGCCGTGTGGCTATTCTGCTTCCTCATTATTATGGAATCACTTACAGGCGTACTCTTAACTATATTCTTATTTGCAGGCCTTCTTGTGTATTATTCTGTTATGAGAATACGAAAAGGCAAATGGGTGCAAGGTGCAGGAATACTGTTAGTTATTGTGGCCCTGTTTGCCACTCCTACTCTATACGTGTTACACTTCAAGGCTAAGTATTTTCCTAAGCCCGATGAAATAAACTTTGCCAGGACGGATCGGTTCTCTAAGCTCGGAGATATATACATAACCGACACGACCAGCAGGCTTACGGAGAATGGCCACTTTGTATATGCTTATGTAGCATGGAATGAATTGAAAAGGAACTGGAATAAGAGGAGCAAAATACCATACGACAGCCTTGACAGGAAGGGCAACAGGATATGTTATACTATTATGCGCTATATGTCGTCTATGGACCTGAGAAAGGATTCTACGGGACTTAGCAAGCTTTCAGCGGGTGACATTTCAGCCATAGAAAACGGTGTTCCTAATTACAAGTTTATGGCGCTGAGCAGTATGCAAATGAGGCTTTACCAGGCTTTGTGGGAGATACAGGATTTTGGAAGGGGTGGCAATGTAAGCGGGCATTCTATTATGCAGAGGCTTGAATTCTGGAGGGCTGCGGAAGGAATTATAAAACAACATTGGTTAATTGGCGTTGGTACAGGGGATGTAAAGAATGCTTTTGCGCAACAGTACGATGCCATGCATACAAACCTGGAAAAGCCTTTCAGGTTGCGTTCGCATAACCAGTATCTTGAAATTGCGGTGGGTTTCGGAATTACAGGACTGCTATGGTTCTTATTCTCACTTTTCTATCCTGCCATAAAAATGCACAAGCTGAAAAGCTATACCTATATTATTTTCTTTCTTATTATTTTCTTTTCTATGTTCAGTGAAGATACACTTGAAACACAGGCAGGAGCTACTTTTTATGCCTTATTTAACTCCTTATTTCTTTTCCTCGCCTGATTCTTCACCATCGTCGAAATTCTCCTCGTCCAGTTCTATCAATGGTTCTTTGCCAAGTTCTTTTCTCAGCATACGTTGTTCCATTGACAGCATAAACGAAGGCAGCAAAACAAGATTTGAGCAATACGCCATAAGCAAGGTTACCGATACCAATATGCCCAGCGCCCTTGTACCGCCAAAATCTGAAAAGACAAATACCAGGAAGCCGCAGGAAAGTATAAGTGCTGTATAAATCATGCTTACACCTGTTTCACGAATTACTATTGATACCACTTGGGATATACTCAGTTTTATATTCTTTATCTCCTGCCTGTACTTGGTAAGGAAGTACATGGTTCCGTCGGATGATATGCCAAAGGCAATACTGAATATAAGTATGGTGCTTGGTTTCAGGTGAATATCGAAAAAGCCCATCAGGCCGAGGGTTATAAGCAAGGGAATAAAACTAGGCAGGGTAGCAATTATTACCATACGTGCCGAAAGGAAAAGTATGTACATGATAATAGAGATAAGCACTATTGCCAGTACTACACTCTCTATAAGGTTGGTTACTAAAAAGTCGTTGCTGCGCAGGTAATTCAGGCAGGTACCGGTATATGTTACTTTATACCTGTTGCTGTCGGGCAGCCATGCTTTATCGGCAGCGGAGTAGTTGAAAATACTATCGGCACGGGGAATTATTTCGCCCAGTTCCTGCTTCATTTTCACTGAACCTATATCGGCCATAAGAATATCCATGCGGGTATATTGCTTGGTACTGTCGATAAAGGCTTTGGTAAGGCTCTGCTTTTGTTTCGCCGCATTAAAGTATTGAGCTATGCTTTGGAAATCGCTTAGGGTTGGCAGAATATAATATTTGGGTTCACCATCGTGATAAACCTGGTTAGCATATTTAATACCTTCAATAACCGATTGGGGGCGTGAAAAAATAGGGTATTGCCTGAGTAACTTTTCAAAGCGGTCCATTTTATATAACGTACGCCCTGAGTTGGCAAATATGCCGTTGGGTTTGCGTGCATCAATCTTAACCTCGAATGACAATATGCCGCCAATGTTTTTTTCAAAGTAGCGCATATCGGTATAAACAGGATCATTCTTGGGTAAATCGTCAATTATGTATCCCACAGCTTTTATCTGACTAATACCATAAACTGACACAACTATAACAATTGCTGTTATTAGGTAAATCATTTTGCGATGGCCCTGTGTGCGTTTATCAACCCAACTAAGGGCGTTTACAAGTTGCTTACGTTCAAGATGCCTAAGGTGGTGCACTTTGGGTGGAGGCAAAAAACTGAAGATTGCGGGAATAAGCAATAACGAAATAACATAGGTAGCCATTACACTTATAGAAGAAACTATTCCGAACTCAACCAGTGGCTGGCTGCGTGTAGAACAGAACACAGCAAAGCCAATAGCAGTTGTTACATTGGCAAGAAAAAGAGAGATACCAATTTTTTCAACCATGGTTGAAAGCGCCTGCATTTTGTTGCCGTGCTTGTTGAATTCTGTATGGTATTTGTTCAATAGAAGTATACAGTTGGGTACCCCGATCACCGTTATCAGAGGTGGAATAATTCCTGTCAGCACAGTTATTTCGAACCCGAAGAGATGAATAAATGCCACCGACCATGCTACCCCCACGCAGACTACCAACAACGGAAATATTACCGGGAAGGGCGACCTGAAAAACAGAAGGAGAAGGATAGCCATGGTAACTATGGCAATTATAACCGACTTCACCATTTCGTTCATTACCTTACGCGATATAACTGTGCGTATAAAGGGCAGCCCTGAATAATGCACTGTGGTATGGTACTTACTTCCAAAGGCATCAAGTTTATATTTAAGGGAATCGACAATTGCAATACGGCCGGATGTATTAATATCACTGTCTTTAAAGGTTACCGCTATAAGTGTTGTTCCCTTTTTCCTGTCGTACACACCATCGTAAAAAGGCAGACTGTTAATGACTTTCCTGACACTATCGAGTTCCTGCTTTGTTTGTGGCTTGCGCTCAAGCAAAGGCCTTAATTCAAATTTTGTAAGGCTGTCGTTTTTAATCAGTTTATAGAGGGATGTAGCCGAAAGCACATCCTTTATACCGTTTGATTTTTTTATTGCCCTATCCAGGTCATACAGGTCATTGAACTCCTGTACATTGGTAAACAAGCTGTCGGCCTGCATGCCGGCTATCATTACCGTGCCATCCTGCCCAAACTGCGCCCTGAACTTTTCATACTCTATACTGGCACTATCACTGGCTGGTAAAAACTGGGTAAACTGGTAGGCTATGCGCACCTGCCGGGCGTGGTAAACCATAAAACAGGTCAGCAGGCCGATACCCACCAATACTATAATCCTGTTTTTTAATATGAATTTTGCTAAAGCCGACCACATACTAAATACATGCGTTACATATTTAACAAAAGTAATCATTACCCCATAATCAGTTCCATCCCACTCTTACTTCTTAATTTTTACCTTACCTTTGGCAGACTTTTAAGGCTACCCCTATGAAAAACATATTTAATGAGGCTGATAAAAACGAGCTTCTGCAACGCATAGAAAAGCTTACCCCGGAAACAAAACCGCTATGGGGAACCATGAATGTATCGCAGATGATGGCCCATTGCGCCAATGCTGCGAAGATGCCTACAGGCGATGTAATGACAAAGAGAGTAGGATTCCCACTAAGCCTATTGGGCAAGATGTTCAAAGGCACCATTTTGGGTGAGGGGCCTTTCAGGAAAAATTCTCCTACAGCGCCTGAATTGAAGATTACCGACGCCCGTGAATTCGCACAGGAAAAGGCGAATATGATTGCGGCTATAAAGAAACTGGCCGAAGGCGGAGAGAATGCGGTAAAGAATGATGTTCATCCTTTTTTTGGCAAAATGACGGCTAAGGAGTGGGGCCGTATTAACTACAAACACCCCGACCACCACTTAAAACAATTTGGTGTATAATATATTGACTAATTAAGCGTTAAGGATAAAGATTTTGAAAACAATGCGTAAACTAATACTTCTGCCCCTCCTCCTCCTAATTTATTCAACCGGGTTCTCCCAAATACAATATACGGTGTCAACTATTGCCGGCGATTCAGCAGGTAAGGGAGATACTGCTGGCTTTGTAAATGGGTACGGTTCAGCAGTGCGCTTTAATGTGCCGGCCGGGGTAGCTGTAGATACAATGGGGAATATATATGTGGCTGATGCGCAGAATAATGCAATACGGAAAATAGCTCAATCGGGAATAGTAAGTACACTTGCTGGTGATACCGTAGCAGGGTTCCTTGACGGAGCTGCTTCTGTTGCTCTTTTTAACATGCCTTATGGTGTGTGTGCCGATGATTCAGGTAATGTGTATGTGGCAGATACCTATAACAACCGCATTCGTAAAATATCGGCCAAAACAGGCATGGTAACTACAGTTGCCGGAAATGATTCAGCTGGCTACAGGAACGGAGCCGGAAGTACCGCATTATTTAACCTACCCCTTGGAGTGGCAATTGATTCTGCCTACAACCTGTATGTTACCGATTATGGTAATAATGTAATACGGAAAATATCTGCGGCAGGTATAGTAACTACATTGGCCGGTAACGATACAATTGGCTACCGCAATGGCCTCGACAGCACAGCGGAGTTTTATGGTGTAGCAGGTATTGCCTTGGATAAAAAAGCCAACGTATATGTGACCGAGTACAAAAACAATTCAGTAAGAGAAATAAGCGGAGGAATTGTAACCACTATTGCAGGTTACGACACCCTTGGGGCCGATACGTTTAATGCATCTACTGCGCCGGGCTACGTTAACGGATACCATGATACGACACGTTTTGACAGCCCTATAGGCATTGCTGTTGACGACACGGGTAATGTATTTATAAGCGATGAGTATAACAATGTAATACGTGAAGTAAGGGCTGCAACCCAAATGGTTTCAACTATAGCCGGATCCAGTGCACTTGGTTATAAAAATGGCCTTTACGACACTGCTGAGTTTTACGCTCCTATAGGCCTTGCGCTTTATAAGCAGAAGGGTATTTTTTATGTGGGCGATAATGGCAATAATGTTATCCGTGGCATATACCCACCGGGTGTTACAGGAATAAAACCAATAGTTAAGCCTATAAAGGGCATTACTGTTTATCCTACCCCCTGTAACGATAATTTAATGATTGCATCGGCCCCTGATGGGCCTGCAACCTTGTTTGATATTACAGGAAGGGTAGTTTGGAGTACCGAACATCTTAAGGCTCCCTATACTTTATCTACCGCCGGAATTTCCCCTGGCATGTATTTCCTTCGTGCCGGTGAAGCCGCCCAGGTTTCGGTTGTGAAGGTTGTGGTTGAGAGGTAATTTCCATTGTTTAATTATTACTTGGGCGTTCCCCAATAGCAGAGCTTCGCACACTATTAGCTCTGGCTTTACGCTTCAAGTCCTCGTCCCGAGTACTCAGGACTATAGGCTTTCCGCAACAATAGCGAAGCTCTAATGATCTCAATAATAAATAGACGATCTGCGAGTAATCCCTAACGCAAACAGACCATTTCCTAGTTTTCCATTACTTTTGAAGCGTATTTCGTGATAAATGAATAATGACCTTACTACAATAAAAGACTGGCTAGCGCCTATGATTATAACCGGCAGCATAATTGTTGCAGGAATAATTATTCAACGGCTGATAATACTTTACCTGCGCAAACAGGCTAAAAAAGAGAACTGGCAGGGCGCAGGAGTGATTATAACCTCGCTGCGCGGAATGGTTGTCCTTATTTCTATTTTAATGGGTGTTTACTTTGGCCTGGCGGATTCACCCTTACCACCATCGACTATTAATATTGCCCAAAAACTACACAGGGCACTTGTAATATTAATACTTACTATTATAACGGCACGTGTGCTTACAGGTTTGCTGAAAGCATATACCAGCCGCGAGGCGCATGCCCAGAAGTCTCTGTCACTGTTTAATTCCATTATAAATATTGTGGTGTATGTCATCGGCATGCTTATAATTTTAGGTGCAGTTGGCATATCTATTACACCTATTCTTACTGCATTGGGTGTTGGTGGTTTGGCAGTAGCCCTAGCTCTGCAGGACACTCTTACAAATCTTTTTGCAGGTGTGCATATTACAGTTGCCCGCATAATTAAAGCTGGCGACTATGTTATGTTAAGCTCGGGCGAAGAAGGAACGGTAAGCGATATAACCTGGAGGGTTACCACACTGCTGACTACATCGAACAATATTGTAATTATACCCAATTCAAAACTGGCAAGCAGCATTGTTACAAATTATTCACTGCCGGCAAAAAATATGGATATGGCGCTGCCTATTCATGTTGGATATAATGCTGACTTAGAAAAGGTGGAAAAAATCACTCTTGAAGTCGCCATTGAAGTAATGAAGGAATTAGGAATAGAAAATGCCGCACCGGTTGTTCGTTACAGGGAGTTCGCCCCTTCGGTTATTAATTTAAACCTTTGGATAACCATACACACTTTTACGGACCAACCCAGCATACGCCATGCGCTTATGAAACGTATTTATAGGCGTTATAAGCAGGAAGGAATTGAAATATCATTGCCTGAAAGTACCGTGCATATAGCCCCACCCAAGCCCTCCCCAATGGGAAGGGAGAAATAAAATTATTAAGTCTCCCCTATTGGGGGAGATTTAGAGGGGGCTTCTTTTTATCTTGAGCCCAGCATAAACACTGCCGCCTGACTGGCCATACCAACAATATAGCCTATATAAATGTCGGCCGGTTCGTGAGCTTTTAGTTTGTAACGTGCCACACCAATTACAACTGCAAGGCCCATTACTGAGCCCAGCAATGGATACATTACCATGTGGTTGAGATACATTAACCCTATTACAGTACCTACAATTCCGCCAATACCGACGGTGTGCAGGCTTATTTTGGTAAACAGGCTCGCAATAAGTGTAGCCATCATAGCCACATTTATACCGAGAATGAAATAATATAAAGATACACCTGCGGGAGGGAGCCTGTGAAAAACATAGAATGCAAGCAGGAACCCTAATTCTGAAAATGCAATGAGCCACCTTCTATCCTGTTCTGTAGGCTCCATTATGCTGCTTACACGTTTGGCTGCAACTAAAACGCCACTAAATAATAATGGCAGTATACCTGTGCAGACAAACAGAATTGGGATATCAGTAAATAGAATTTTCTTTAGCTGGTACATATCCAGCGAGAGGTATATATATGGGTCGCTGGTAAGCACAATTAAAAAGCCCAGCGTAGGCATAATTATGGGGTGAAAAAAATAAGATATAGCTTTCCAGATGCTGTTATTCATAATTTATACTTCTCGTCTCATTCTTGCTACAGGCAGTTCTAATTGTTCACGGTATTTCGCCACTGTGCGGCGAGCTAGATGATATCCTTTTTCTTCCAGCAGTTTCACTAACGCTTCATCGGTCAGCGGATTTTTTTTATCCTCACTCTCAATTAACTCTTTCAAAATATTTTTCACTTCCTTAACAGATACTTCTTCCCCACCCTCTTTCTGAAACGCTTCAGAAAACAGGGTTTTCAGTAATATAGTACCAAAACCTGTCTGCACATATTTACTGTTAACGACACGCGAAATAGTTGAAATATCCAAATCCGTCTTCTTGGCAATATCCTTTAATAACATAGGTTTCAGCAGGCCTTCATCTCCCATCAGGAAATAATCTTTCTGGTATTCGAGTATGGTGTACATAACCTTCAGCAATGTCTCTTCGCGCTGTTTAAGTGCATCTAAAAAATCGCGGGCAGCATCAATACGCTGGCGGGCAAACGAAGCCGCCTCACGCTGCTGTTTATCATTGCCTGGTTTCTTGGTACCCATTTCTTCATATAGCGGGCTAAGCCTTAACTTTGATGAGTTCCTGCTACTAAGCAATAACTCTAACTTTCCGCTCCAGTTATTTAAAATGAAATCGGGTGTAACCTGGTTTATGCCTTCATTACCGTCTGAATAGGTTTGCCCGGGTTTCGGATTAAGCTTTACTATTTCGGCAATAGCATCTTTCAACTGTTTATCATCAATATGCAAAAGCTCCTTTAGCTTGTCGTAATTCTTTTTCGAAAATTCATCAAATCCTTTTTCTACAATTAAGGTTGCCGTGTCTACCCCAGCATTTTTGTGCGCTTTTCTTTTTAACTGTATCAGCAAACATTCTCTCAAATCACGCGCTCCCACTCCAATAGGGTCAAGTTCCTGTATGGCTTCAAGAATAGGAATCAACTCATTCTCATCGGTCAGTATGTTTTGCAGAAAAGTAATATCGTTGGCAATGGAATATAAATCGCGGCGCAGGTAACCATCGTCGTCAATGTTACCAATAATATAATCAGCCAGCATCAATTGACGTTCATTCATATTACGTAACCCAAGCTGCATGGAAAGTGAATCCTGGAATGAGTTTGTAGCTGCAATAGGCATCTCGCGTTGTTCCTCATCAGGCGACTGGTTATTTACACTAAGTTTATAGGCAGGCACATATTCATCGCTCTCCTCCATAAACTCGCTGGCATCATCATACTCATCTCCCGAATCATTATCTGTATCAATATCATCTCCGTTTATCTCTTTCTCTTCCTGTGCTTCCCATTCCGCTTCAGCAGCTTCTTCCAGTGCAGGATTGCTTTCAATCTCTTCTTTAATACGTTGTTCCATTAATGGCACTGGCAACTGCAACAGCTTCTGCACCATCATTTGCTGTGGTGTAAGCTTTAATTGCTGCTTTTGTTGTAAAGACTGCCTGAGCATAGTAACTTGTTATAGGAACAAACGTTCCTGCTCCAAAATTACTTAAAACTCCGCATTCTTGGGTGTGCGAGGGAAAGGTATCACATCGCGTATGTTGGTCATGCCTGTCATGAACAGGATAAGACGCTCAAATCCAAGCCCGAAGCCTGCATGGGGCGCAGTACCAAACCTGCGTGTATCTAAATACCATTGCATATCATGCTCAGGTATATGCATTTCCTTCATACGGGCAACAAGCGTTTCGTAGTTTTCTTCACGCTGCGAGCCCCCAATCATTTCACCTACATAGGGAAATAATACGTCCATACCTCTTACCGTTTTGCCATCTTCATTAAGCTTCATGTAAAAAGCCTTTATCTCTTTTGGATAGCCTGTCACCATCACAGGCACACCAAATTTCTCCACCAAAAAGTTTTCATGCTCTTTTTGCAAGTCAGATCCCCATTCAGGCAAAAACTCAAATTTCTTTCCCGATGTTTTCAATACCTCAATTGCATCCGTGTATGTAATACGTTTAAAACTGCCGCTGATAACCATATTTAGCTTTTTCAGCAGTTCCTTGTCGTACATATTATTAAGGAAATCCAAATCATCCTTGCAATTGTCAAGTGCATACTGCACAAGGTATTTAAGAAAATCCTCGGCCAGATCCATGTTATCATTCACGTCATAGAAAGCCATTTCAGGCTCTATCATCCAGAACTCTGCCAGGTGGCGGGGAGTGTTTGAGTTTTCGGCACGGAAAGTCGGCCCGAATGTATATATTTTAGATAATGCCAATGCCGCCAGCTCACCCTCTAACTGACCCGATACAGTAAGGTTAGTTTCTTTACCGAAAAAGTCCTCTTTATAGTTAATAGTGCCATCCTCATTTTTAGGCGGGTTCAACATATCTAAGGTAGTTACCCTGAACATCTGCCCTGCACCCTCGGCGTCAGAGCCTGTAATAATAGGTGTATGTAAATAGTAGAAACCGTTGTCGTTAAAATATTTGTGAATAGCATAGGCCATAGCATGGCGCACACGGAACACTGCCCCGAAAGTATTGGTTCGCGGCCTAAGGTGAGCTATTGTACGTAAGTATTCCAATGTCTGTCCTTGTTTTTGCAAAGGGTATTCTTCGTTAAATGCTCCGTATATCTCAATATCTTCAGCTATAACCTCAACCGTCTGTCCTTTGCCCTGCGATTGCATGAGCTTACCCTTAATACAAACACAGGCGCCAATGTTTATTTTCTTCATTAACTCCTCAGGGAATGAATTTAAATTCACCACCACCTGTATATTATGAATAGTTGAACCATCGTTTATGGGCAAAAAAGCCACTTCTTTACTTCCACGCTTGCTGCGCACCCAGCCTTTAACTTCCACCTGTTTATCATATTCGGTAGAGCTTAAAAGGCTTTTTACTGTGAACTTTATCATAATTCTTAATTTAAAGTATTCAGGGTTTAATTCCGTCTTTAACAAAATCAGGTTGGTAAAATTAATCGGTTTTTGCCCACTATAACGTTCTGAAAATCTAAATGACTTGAAAATTTTGTAAGAAAACTTTGGAAACAAAAAAAGTTTTCATAGTTTTGCGCCCTCGTTTAAAAGAAATGAAAGTACAGGAACAAATATTAAAAGGCACTGAAGAACTATTCTTCCGTTACGGAATTAAGGGAATAACCATGGATGACATTGCCAAACACATGGGCATGTCGAAGCGTACGTTGTATGAAAACTATCCCACTAAAGACGACCTGGTAAGCGCTATTCTCAAAGTACACATTGAGAAAAATGCAGAGAATTGCGAGGAGTACCGTGATAAGGCTAAAAACGCCATTGAAGAAATAATAATGATGATGATGCAGCTAAGGAATATGTTTAACGCTATGAATCCACGCTTGTTGTATGACCTGAAAAAATTCCACCCCAAAGCATGGCAGGAATTCCAGGATTTTAAGCATAACCTGATTATGAAAACTATTATGGACAATATACGCCTGGGCATAAAACAGGGTATTTACCGGGAAGATATTGATGTGAACATACTTTCGCGCCTGCGCATTGAGGAAATTGAACTGGCATGGAACCCTGAAATATTCCCCACTGCCAGCTACGACCTTACTAAAGTGCAAGTAAGCCTTCTCGACCACTTTCTATATGGCATTGCCAACGTAAAAGGCCACCGGATGATAGAACGTTATAAAAAGCAACAAAATATAACCGTTACTCTATGATATATAAAAAGACCCGTTTATTAATTGCATTGCTGCTGCCCGCCGCCCTTGGTGTTGCGCAGCAAAAACAGCAAGACAGCACTCACCGGCTTTCGGTAAAACAAAGTATTGATTATGCGCTAAGCCACCAGACTAACGTTGTAAATGCTCAATACGAGGTAGAAAAAGCTGGTGATAAAGTGAGGGAGATTGTGGGTATTGGCTTGCCCCAGGTTAGTGCTTCAGGCACTATAGAGGATTTTCTAAATATCCCCACAACGCTAATACCTGCACAGTTCTTCGGAGGGCCTGCAGGCGAATTCGAGCCGGTAAAATTCGGTACTCAGTATAATACTTCGGGCGAAATAGATGCCTCTCAACTATTATTCGATGGTACATATATAGTGGGTTTGGAAGCTTCAAGAACATATAAGGAACTTTCGCAAAAGAGCCTTACCCAAACCAAAATACAAACGGTATCGGCTGTTACTAAAGCTTATTACACAGTGCTGGTTAATTACTGGAAACTTCAAATGGTACATGCCGACGTTAACCGTTTGAAAGAACTGATGGACCAGACCGAAGCCATGTATAAAAGCGGTTTCACTGAAAAAATTGACTGGGAAAGGATTAAAGTAAATTATAACAACCTGAAGACACAGGAAACCACTATCGGCAAATTGGTGGGCCTCAGCTACCAGTTGTTAAAATTCCAGATGGGCATGCCGCAGCATGACAGCCTTTCATTATCCGATAGTCTTAAAACACTCTCACTTAATCCATCTGCAGAAAAGGATAGTTCCTTCAGGCCTGAAAACCGTATTGAATATTCGCTTGCACAAACTAACATGAGAGCGAATGAGTTGCAACTGCAGAAAGACCGTTTTTCATACTTGCCTAACCTTGCTTTGTTCGGCACATGGAGCTATGCAGCTTATGGCAATACTTTCTCGGTTTTCGACCGTAGCCAGGACTGGTTCCCTACGTCGATTGTAGGCCTTAAAATGAATGTACCGGTTTTCTCGGGCTTTCAAAGAATGTACCGCGTAAAAGAAGATAAGATAGGAGTACTGGAAAGCGAGGCTACCCTTAACAATATAAAAGAAGGTATTTATCTTGAGGTTTCAAACAGCCTTACCAGCCTTGAGAATGCGTTGGCCGATTTGAAAAACCAACAGGAGAATATGGACCTTGCCCAGAACGTGGAACATGATTCTAAAATAAAATATGAAGCGGGCACCGGTTCTAATATAGAAGTGGTGGATGCTGAAACCTCGCTCACCGAAGCTGAAACAAATTATTATAACGCCCTGTTCAATGCCCTTGTCGCCAAGGTTGATTATGAGCAGGCTAAAGGAACTTTATACAACAAATAACACACCTCTATTTTATGAAAAAGTACGTAACACTTTTTATTGCTGCATCTCTCCTGGCTGCATGTGCTAATAAGGATGGCAAAAACAAACTTGATAAAGACAAGGATAAACTGGCGAGCCTGAAGAAGCGTGATGCTGACCTGAGAGACTCCATACAGTTATTACAGGATACCATTAATAATGAAGGTGGTAAAGAAGTGAAAACCATAAAAGTGGGAGCAATGGATGTTGCCCCTCAGGTTTTCCGTCACTACGTGCAGGTACAAGCAAGTGTTTACGGACAGGATAACATTAACGTGAATGCTGAAATGCCCGGTGTAGTGAAAAGCATTATGGTAACTGAAGGCGATAAAGTAACCAAAGGACAAGTACTTGCCCTGCTTGATGATGCTGTGTTGCAGGAAAACATACAGGAAGTGCAAACCTCATTGGATTTGGCCAAAACACTGTATGAAAAACAAAAAGGTTTGTGGGACCAGAAGATAGGAACAGAAGTTCAGTACCTGAGCGCAAAAAGCAATTATGAATCATTACAGAAAAGATTTGCCGGCTTACAGCAACAGGATGATATGACGAAAATAAAATCGCCAATTGACGGTACTGTTGATGCGGTTAAATTGAAAGTAGGAGAATCGGTTGCTCCTGGCTTACCTACTATACAGGTTGTAAATGATGAAGAGTTAAAAGTAAAAGGGAATGTGGCTGAAGCTTACATTTCAGACATACACCCGGGCGATTCGTTAAGCCTTATTTTCCCTGACCTTCACGATACGGTAATATCAACTGCCACCTATGTATCAAGGGCTATTGACCCTGTTAACCGTACATTTAATGTTGAGGTAAAATTACCGCAAAATGCAAACTACCACCCTAACATGATAGCTATGATGAACATTGTGGATTATGCAAACCGTTCTGCTATAACTGTTCCGGTGAATGTGGTACAGAGCGACCCTACAGGTTCATTTATTTTCGTGGCTGTAAAAGATGATAAGAATAACTGGAAAGCTACAAAACGAGTTGTGACAACAGGCAAAGTATCTAACGGCAACCAGGAAATATTGAAAGGCCTTAACGTTGGCGACAAAGTTATAACTGTGGGGTACGAAGATTTAAACAACGGAGATATTGTCAGTTTATAAAGCAACAAGATGAAAGTTTATAAAGTAATGGAACCCCCTTTTTTCCTTTACAAACTTTAAAAACTAATTGAATATGAAAGATATTTTCAAAGAATTTAAACCGAGCAGTTGGGCCATTGACAACCGCACCAGTATTTATGTAATTACCATAATGATAATACTGGCGGGTATTATAGCCTATAACAATATTCCCAAGGAAAAATTTCCCGATATACAAATACCCACTGTATTTGTGCAAACCATTTATCCGGGCACTTCTCCCTCTGATATGGAAAACCTGGTGACAAGACATATTGAAAAACAGGTAAAAGCAATTTCAGGTGTAAAGAAAATCACCAGCCATTCCGTTCAGGATTATTCAGCTATTGTAGTTGAATTCAATGCCGACGTTACGGTTGACGATGCAAGGCAAAAGGTAAAAGATGCAGTAGATAAAGCAAAGCCTGATTTACCAAGCGACCTTCCTAACCCGCCCGGCGTTATGGATATAAATTTTGCCGATTTCCCTATTCTTTTCGTGAACCTTTCCGGTGACTTTGACCTGGCAAAGCTGAAAAAATATGCCGATGACCTGAAGGATAAAATTGAGGCCATGCCTGAAATTACCCGTGTAGATGAAGTGGGTGCTATGGACAGGGAAATACAGGTGAATGTAGATATGTATAAGATGCAGGCCGCGCAGGTAACTATGGGCGATATTGAAAGAGCCGTGGCATCTGAAAACCTTGTAATATCGGGCGGTACGGTTACTATGGGGAATAAAGAACGTTCACTTACAGTTTCCGGTCAGTTTACCAATATGAGCCAGGTGAATAACCTCATTATTCGCTCAATGGGTGGCGCTACTGTTTACCTGAAAGACATTGCTGCTGTTAAAGACACTGCTGCCGATGCAAAGAGTTATGCCCGGTTAGATAATAACAAAGTTATTTCATTGAATATTATTAAACGCAGCGGTGCCAACCTTATTGACGCATCAGATAAAGTACAAACAGCCGTAAAGGATATGCAGACAAACATTTTCCCTCCAAACCTGCATATAACTATTACCGGTGACCAGAGTGACCAGACACGCCAGACTTTGCACGATTTGATAAACACTATTATTATTGGGTTTTTACTGGTTACTATTATTTTAATGTTCTTCATGGGTGCAACCAACGCCATATTTGTCGCCATGTCTGTGCCTTTATCCATGTGCCTTGCTTTCTTTGTTCTTCCGGGTATCGGGTTCAGCATGAATATGATTGTGCTCTTTGCTTTCCTTCTCGGGTTGGGTATTGTGGTTGATGATGCTATTGTGGTTATTGAAAACACACACCGTATATTCGATCATGGTAAGGTAAGTATTGTTACAGCCGCGAAAAGCGCCGCAGGTGAAGTATTTTTGCCTGTGCTTGCCGGTACAGCCACTACACTATCTCCGTTTATTCCATTGGCATTCTGGCCGGGCATTATCGGTAAGTTCATGCACTTTATGCCCGTAACACTTATTATTACACTTACTGCTTCCTTGTTTGTGGCATACATAATTAATCCTGTGTTTGCCGTAACCTTTATGAAAGCAGGTGACGATGACAGAGGTAGCAAAAAGAATAAATGGACAAAAGGAACAACTATCACATCAATAAGTTTTATTGCCGTAACCTTAATTTTTTATTCTGCCGGAGTACCCGGAATGGGCAATTTTGCTTTGACATTATTAGCGTTTTACCTGCTCTATCGCTTTGTACTTATACAATGGGTCTATAAATTCCAACATAAAACATGGCCTGCCTTCCAGGAACGTTATACACGTCTTTTGAAACGTTCATTGCGGCATCCTGCTTTTATGTTATTGCTTACTGTAATATTATTCTTTGGCTCTATTCAGCTTATTAAATACAGAACGCCCAATGTGGTATTCTTCCCTAAGGGCGAGCCAAATATGATTGATGTATATGTAAGCCTGCCTATTGGTACCGATATACATTATACCGATTCTATTACACATATACTGGAAGACAGGGTGTACAAGGTAATCGGACAAAACAATCCTATAGTGAAATCGGTAATTACAAACGTGGCTATAGGTGCCACAGATCCTAACGATAATGATAATGGCACTTATTCAAACAAAAGTAAAATCGACGTTGCTTTTGTAGATTTCTCAAAACGTAATGGCGTTTCTACAGCAAAGTACCTAGATTCTATACAGAAGGCAGTGCAGGGGTTGCCGGGTGTTGAACTATCTGTAGACCAGGAAAAAAATGGCCCCCCAACCGGTAAGCCTATAAATATAGAAATACGTGGCGATAATTATCCGCAACTTGTAAATACCTCTCAGGATCTGCTTCACTACCTCGATTCTATGAATATACCGGGTGTGGAAGAACTGAAATCGGATTTACAGAAAAATAAACCCGAAATTGTATTCGACATTGACCGCGAACGTGCCAATTATGAGGGAGTAAGTACGGGCCAGATTGGTTCGGAAATACGTACTGCTGTATATGGCAACGAGGCATCGAAATACCGCGACCAGAATGACGAATACCCTATAATGATAAGGTACCAGAGGAACCAGCGTGAAGATGTAAACGCGCTTAAGAACCTTGATATTACTTTCCGCGATATGAATATGCATGGAGATATAAGGCAGATACCTATTTCTACTTTTGCCAATATTCATTATGGAAGAACATACGGAGCTATTACCCGCTTGAATGAAAAGCCCATAATTACACTTTCATCAAACGTGTTAGGCGGCTTTAACGCTAACCAGGTAGTGTCGCAAATTACAGCGGCAATTAAGAACTTCCATACACCAAATGGCGTAGCTATTGAACTTACAGGCGAGCAGCAGGACCAGAAGGAGACACAGGATTTTCTTTCACTTGCGCTTGGAATTGCCGTGGCCCTGATATTTGTTATTCTCATTTCTCAGTTTAATTCGGTAGCTAAACCATTAATTATATTGTCTGAAGTTATTTTCTGTGTTATTGGTATTATTCTTGGCTTCTCTATTACCAAAATGGACATATCAATAGTTATGTGTGGACTCGGATTCGTGGCACTGGCAGGTTTGGTTGTGCGCAATGGTATATTGCTGGTAGAGTTTGCCGATATGCTTATGAAGCAGGGCTCAAACGCACTTGATGCAGCCATAGAAGCAGGTAAGATTCGTATGACACCTGTACTTCTTACGGCTATTGCAGCCATACTCGGGCTTATACCGCTGGCAGTAGGTTTCAATATCGACTTTGTAACACTGTTCACCAATTTCAACCCGCATATTTTCTTCGGTGGCGATAGCGTTGCTTTCTGGGGCCCATTATCTTGGACAATGATATTTGGTTTGGGGTTTGCTACCTTCCTAACGCTTTTACTGGTACCCGTTATGTATTACGGATTAGATAAAGTACGCACATACAAATGGAGCAATGTTATGAAAGGAAGGATATTAAAAAATCCGTTCTCCTTCAAGGGTAGGATACGAAGAACTGAATACGTATTGTCTCTTATAATTATAATGGTAGCCAATGCCATTATAACGAAAGCGACTCAAGGTCAGTCTGTAATGGTTACTATGATATTAAAAAACATACTGGAAGGCCCCGTAGTGTGGTTTTTCCTGGCACAGGCAGCTAAAAGGTGTCATGATATTGGCAAGAATGGTTGGTGGCAATTAATTCCGATTTGGAGCTTGCTTTTAATTGACCAGGCAGGGGATGAAGGAACTAATGAGTATGGAGAAAGCCCCAAAGGCAAAAAAGCTATAGAAGAAGAGTCGCTCCAACTGGTATAAGGGCTAATTTTCTAACTTTGTAGAAAATACCTTCATGTCAACTGAAACGGGCTTACAGGTGCTGAATTATTGTGAAAGCCTGACCTCATATATACGCCGTAAAAGCCGCGTGGTAAACATTGGTGATGTGCCGTTAGGTGGAGATTATCCCATCCGTGTGCAATCGATGACCACTACTGATACACTTGATACAATTGGTACGGTTGAACAAGCTATACGCATGATTGATGCCGGTTGCGAATATGTGCGTATTACGGCGCCCAGCCTGAAAGAAGCTGAGAACCTTCTGAACATTAAAAACGAGTTACGCAAAAGAGGATATAAAACTCCTTTGGTAGCCGATATACATTTTACGCCCAATGCTGCTGAGGTGGCTGCACGTATTGTAGAAAAAGTGCGTGTAAACCCCGGTAACTATGCCGACAAGAAAAAATTCGAGCATATTGAGTATACTGACGAAACCTACAATACTGAATTAGAAAGAATAAAGCAGCGTTTTGTTCCACTGATAAAAATATGTAAAGAGCACGGCACTGCTATGCGTATTGGTGCTAACCATGGCTCGCTGAGCGACCGCATTATGAGCCGTTATGGCGATACCCCCTTGGGTATGGTTGAATCGGCATTGGAGTTTTTACGCATTTGTGAAGAACACGATTATAAAGAGATAGTGCTTTCTATGAAGTCAAGCAACCCATTGGTAATGGTGCAGGCGTATAGGTTGCTCATAGAGAAGATGAATGCTGAGGGTATGAATTATCCCCTGCACCTTGGTGTAACCGAAGCCGGAGAAGGAGAAGACGGAAGAATAAAATCTGCTGCAGGTATTGGTACATTATTAGAAGATGGTATTGGAGATACAATTCGTGTATCGCTTACCGAAGACCCTGAATTTGAAATACCGGTGGCAAAAATGCTGGTGGGCCGATATAACGGCAGAGCCAAGCATGCACCTATTCCTCCTGTTAAAGAACTGCCTTATTCTCCAACCCAATATACAAGAAGGGAGACAAGAGAAACCGATAACATTGGTGGTAAAAATCACCCAAGGGTTATTGCCGACCTAAGTGGTAGAGAAGCTATTACACAAGCATCGTTATTTGGCATAGGGCATAACTATAATGCCAATTCAGGTGTTTGGAAAAGAACTGACCAGGGAGCAGATTATATTTACACGGGCAGTCAGCCTATTTCCTTCGCTCTGCCTGATACGTTGAAAGCAATTTATGATGCGGAGGTGTGGAAGAAGGCAAAACAAGCTCATTCTTATCCTTTCTTCAGTAGTGTGGATGAATATGCTGCATCGAATGAAAAATCGGGTGAGTTGAATTTTGTAAGCCTTAAAATAGGTGACATTGCAAACAGTGCTTTTGATAAACTGAACAATGACAAAACATTGATTTGGGTTGCGGAGACAAACAACCTGCATGCCATGGCAGAAGAAAGAAGAATTTTCATTGAACTTCTTTCAAAAAAATATGATACCCCGGTTATTATTAAAAGAGAGTATTCTACTTCGTCAGAAGATGAGGTGAGGCTTTATTCTGCTACCGATGCTGGCGCTTTGCTGATTGACGGAGTTGGAGAAGGTATATGGCTGAAAGCTACTATACCGGCCAAAAGCCTGAACAGTATTGCATTTGGCATATTACAAGCGACACGCACACGTATATCAAAAACAGAATATATTTCATGCCCATCGTGCGGCAGAACGTTATTTAATTTACAACAGGTAACGGCACAAATACACCAGCGCACATCGCATTTAGTGGGAGTCAAGATTGGCATTATGGGTTGCGTAGTAAATGGTCCCGGTGAAATGGCTGATGCGGATTATGGTTATGTAGGAACGGGAGTAGGTAAAATAACATTATATAAAGGCAAGGAAGTTGTGCAGCGTAATATTGCCTCGGAACAGGCGGTTGACGCGCTTATTGCTCTTATTAAAGAAAACGGCGACTGGGTAGAGAAACCATCGGAAAGCTAACTTTTTACGGGTGAATAGTTATTCAAAAAAGTATTTCAGCAACCTTGATGCAACACGGTTTCTGTCGTGCCTAACCGTATTCCTTCACCATACTATACTTAAAAGTAACGACGGTTCATCGGGCAGTCTTTACAAGTATTATGACACCAACCTTAGCCGCGAGTTTGTAATAGGGCTCGATTATTATGTTGTGCTCTCAGGCTTTCTCATTAGCTGGGTAATACTGGAGGAATATAAGTTCACATCAAAATTCAATTTAGGCAATTACTATGTAAGGCGCATACTACGCACATGGCCGCTTTACTTTTTACTTATAGGATTAGGCTACGGATTAATATGGTTTGCAAGGCAAAAAGGGTTTACGGTTCATGATATGCCTCCGCCTCAATACTTATTCACCTTCACCCTTAATTTCTACATTTTAAAATATGGCATGGCATTTTTGTTCTTCATTGCCTTTTTGTGGAGCATTTGTGTGGAGGAGCAGTTTTATGCCCTCTGGGGTATATTGCTGAAATGGGGAAGAAAATATTTTTCATTGTTGTGCGTCTTGCTTATTGCAGTTTCGCTCGTCTTCCGTATGATGAACAGGGATGTGCCGGGTGGGTTATTTTTCAATTCACTTAATTGGGCATCGAACTTTGCCATTGGCGGGCTTATGGCCGAATTCTGTATGAAGGGAGGCAAGTGGTTTGAGAAACTGAAACAAACTCCGAAAGTGGCAATAGCATGTGTATATGCGCTCTTTATTCTTAATGTTATTTTTTACCCGGAAATATATTCAACTCCTCTTATGGAAGTTTTCGAAAGACTAATGATAACATTGTTTTTTGCATTTATGATATTCGAACAGAGTTTTTGCAATAAGCATCTATTTGAGCTGGGTAAGTCGAAAACAATGAGTTATATGGGCAAAATAGCTTACGGCCTTTTCTGTTTCCATGGCCCTGTAACACTGCTGTTTGAGAAGGTTACAGAACGAACAGGGTGGATGAATAATAATATAACTGTGTTTATCATCAATCCCCTTATTATTTTTGCAGTCACCTTAGGTATATCGGCTATCAGTTATAAATATCTTGAAAAGCCAATTATGGCACTCAGGTATAAATTAAAAGCGGCATGAATGCTATAAAAAGAAATATTCCCAATGCAATAACGGCCCTGAACCTGCTTTTTGGTTGCATTGCTATAGTGTTCATATTCCAGAACAGGTTGGCAGAGGCATCGTGGATGGTAATATTTGCCGCTGTGGCCGATTTCTTCGACGGGCTTGTGGCAAGGCTACTTAACGTGAGCTCGCCTATAGGTAAAGAATTAGATTCATTGTGTGATGTGGTATCATTTGGTGTAGCGCCGGGAATGATGATATATCAGTTAATTAATGATGCACCCTATAGCTGGATTGGTTTGCTCGTACCCATATTCGGTGCTATACGCCTCGCCCGTTTTAATATAGATACCCGTCAGACTACCTATTTCATTGGCTTACCTATTCCCGCAAATGCATTACTGATTGCCTCTTTCCCGCTCATTATAGAAAACAATAATGCTTTCGGCAGCCTCTACTATTCTAACATACATTTTGTGTGTTGGTTCTTTTCCATACTGGCAATAGTTTGCTCAGTGCTTATGGTCTCTACCATTAAATTGTTCTCCATGAAGGTGAAGAATATGTCGTGGACTGCAAATAAGGTACGCTACATGCTTCTTATACTTTCCCTGGCCTCTATTATTGGTTTAGGTTATGCAGGCGTGCCTATTATAATTGCTCTCTACATTCTTCTTTCACTTTTTGCCAAACCTGATAAAGAAGCGCATGAGTAAAAAAGTGTGTTTTATAATTAATCCTGTTTCAGGAACGGGAAGCTGGAAGGGAATAGAGGAAAACATTGAAAAATACCTTGACCCCTCTTTCAGCAGGGTTGTGTTCTTCACAGAATATGCGGGCCATGCTATTGAACTTGCCAACGATGCTTCTAAAACCTGCGATGTGGTTGTTGCTGTTGGTGGCGATGGTATGATGAACGAAGTGGCGCGTGGGATAATAGGTACTAAAGCAGCACTGGCTATTGTACCAGCCGGTTCAGGTAATGCACTGGCAAGGCACCTGGAAATTCCTTTAACACACAAGGGAGCGATAGAATGCATTAACAAAATGAACACCCGTGTTATAGATACCGCAACTATGAACGATGAGGATTTCTTTGCGGTATGCGGTACGGGTTATGATGCAGAAGTAGCTAACAAATTTGCAGAAAGCTCCAAACGTGGCTTTCTCACTTACGTAACCCTTGCCATGAAAAATTACTTTTCTTACAAGCCTGCTACATATGATATTATAATAGATGGCAATGCTATGCAGAAAAAAGCATTTCTTATAAGCATTGCAAACGGCAGCCAATATGGCAACAATGCCCATATAGCGCCTAAGGCATCAACCCGCGATGGTATGCTCGATGTTTGCATATTAAAACCATTTCCGCTTATAGTTGCGCCTATACTTGCCTTAAGGCTATTTGGCTGGTCGCTCGATAATTCACCTTATATGGATGTAGTGCGTGGGCGAAGCATACATATACGTAATGCTGACAGGCACACTCCTTTGTGTGTACACTATGATGGTGAGCCCGCAGGAACTACAGATGAGATTAGGGTTGAGGTTGCACCAAGGACTTTAACCGTTGTTGCGCCGGAGAAGAAACAGAAAACTCATTTGTAGTTTATCTTCATTACTTCTTCTAACGTTCGCCCCTTCTTATCAAACAATAAAGTCAGGTTAGTTTTAAACGGAGGTTGGGCAATTTCCATCTCCCAACCCCTTTTAATTTGAGGAAAAGCCTCCGACATTTTTACGAGAAATTGATACCATCCCTTTGTACCTTCGTTAATGCCAAAACTGAAAGTATTCAGATAAAACACGTCAAGGCAAATACAATCTGTGGTCATTCTGTCTCTCTTATACGCAATTATGGTTTCAATATCCAACCATTTCACTATACATGCACCATCCTTAAAGTTTGCAGTAACCCCATCTTCTTGATATGTAAAAATTCCGGTATCATTGAATCTTACATCAAAAGGCAAATTCTCATATTCTTCTATTTCCTTTAACTTAATATATCGTGAAGAGCTTAGCAGGGAAATAAGAACTCCTATTGCAAGGAGGCCAATCGACCAGGCAAAAAACCATATTTGTAGCTTGAAAAAACAAATTGCAAGTAAGAAAAAAAGAATAGCCACAGCGATACTCTTGACTCTACGTTTACGTATCAGTACTTTTTTCTTGCCTTCCTCCATGCAAGGGCGTTATTTACAAAATCAAAAATAACTCAGGTTAGGCCTCATCCATCTTTCTATATCCTCAACACTCATGCCCTTACGTTTGGCATAGTCTTCTATCTGTTCTTTGTTAATCTTGCCCAATGCAAAGTAATGTGATTGCGGATGTGCAAAATATAAACCACTTACGGCCGCTGTAGGATACATAGCCATGCTGTCGGTTAGTTGTATTCCGGTGTTCTTCTCTACTTCCAATAAATTAAAGTGGAGAATCTTTTCAGTATGATCGGGCGATGCAGGATAGCCCGGTGCCGGGCGAATGCCTACATATTCTTCTTTTATCAATTGTTCGTTGCTCAGCTTTTCATCTGCCATATAACCCCAAATCTCCTTACGTACTTTTTCATGCAACAGTTCTGCAAAAGCTTCAGCGAGCCTGTCGGCGATAGCCTTTATCATTATGCTGCTATAATCGTCGTGCTCGCCTTCAAATTTCTTAATCCACTTTTCAATACCTATACCAGCGGTAACTGCAAAGCCTCCTATATAATCTTCCCTACCGGAATCTTTAGGTGCAATAAAATCTGCTAAGGCAACATTATTCTGTCCTTCAGCTTTTTTAGTTTGCTGGCGCAGTGAATGCAATACTGTTTTTACCTGTTTGCGGGTATCATCAGTATAAACTTCAATATCATCCTCATTAACTGTGTTTGCAGGATAAAAACCAATTACCCCTTTTGCAGTGAGCCATCTTTCAGCAATAATCTTCGAGAGCATCTTCTGTGCATCATCAAACAGCTTTTTTGCTTCAACGCCACGTTCTGGGTCGCTGAATATTTTCGGGTAGCTTCCCTTCATCTCCCATGCATGGAAGAATGGGGTCCAGTCAACGTATGTTGCTATTTCAGCTAACGGATAATCTGAAAACACTTTGTTGCCAATAGTAGTTGGTTTCTTTATGGGAACAGTTTTCCAATCGCTTTTAAATTTATTGGCACGGGCTTCAGCCAATCTTATAAACTTATCCTGCGCTTGTTTATTAAAATGCTGTTTGCGCAGTCCCTCATATTCCAGGTTAATCTTATCCACATATACCTGCTTGGCTTCTGACAAAAGGCTGCTGGCCACATTCACTGCTCGCGATGCGTCGTTTACATATACAACAGGTTCGTTGTATTCAGGCGATATTTTCACAGCCGTGTGTATCTTGGATGTAGTTGCGCCGCCAATCAGCAAAGGAATGTTAAGGTTTTGCCTTTTCATTTCTTTAGCAATATGCACCATTTCATCCAGCGATGGAGTAATAAGACCACTTATACCTATGATGTCAACATTTTCCTTTATTGCAGCCTCCAGTATCTTCTCACAAGGCACCATCACACCAAGATCAATGACTTTATAATTGTTGCAACCCAGCACAACGCCCACAATATTTTTTCCAATATCGTGTACATCGCCTTTAACAGTTGCCATTAATATTTTACCAACCGCCTTTGCCCTTTCCGATTTCTCAGCCTCCATGAACGGAGTTAAATATGCCACCGATTTTTTCATTACACGGGCGCTCTTCACCACCTGCGGCAGAAACATTTTACCTGAGCCGAATAAATCACCTACTATGCTCATGCCCGCCATCAACGGGCCTTCAATCACTTCCAGTGCACGTTTATATTTCTTACGTACCTCTTCCGTGTCTTCATCAATATAATCGGTAATACCTTTTACGAGTGCATGTGATAAACGCTCTTCCACCGGCAACTTTCTCCATTCCTCATCTTTTTCTACTTTCTTTCCGGCACTTTTTACAGTCTCCGCATAGGTCAATAGTTTCTCGGTTGCATCATCCTTACGGTTGAGCAATACATCTTCTACCAGTACAAGCAAATCTTTCGGTATCTCGTCATAAATCTGCAACATACCTGGGTTTACAATACCCATATCCATGCCGGCTTTCACAGCATGATAAAGAAAAGCAGAGTGTATAGCTTCCCTAACGGTATCGTTACCACGGAAAGAGAATGACACATTACTTACTCCACCGCTTACTTTTGCATAGGGTAGATTTTTCTTTATCCATGCTGTAGCTTCAAAAAAGTCGAGTGCATTACGTTTATGCTCGTCCATACCTGTAGCCACAGGGAATATGTTCGGGTCGAAAATAATATCCTGCGGAGCGAAGCCAACTTCTTTGGTAAGTATATCGTAACCCCTTTTGCATATTTCAATTCTGCGTGCCAGTGTATCTGCCTGTCCTTTTTCATCGAACGCCATCACCACTGTTGCAGCACCATATTTCTTAATCAGTCTTGCATGTTTCTTAAATACCTCTTCACCTTCTTTAAGGCTTATGGAGTTCACAATACCTTTCCCCTGCAGGCATTTTAATCCCGCCTCAATTACTTCCCATTTCGATGAATCGACCATTATGGGCAACCGTGCAATATCGGGTTCCGCGGCAACAAGGTTTAAATACTTAACCATGGCAGCTTTAGAATCTATCATGGCCTCGTCCATGTTAATATCAATCACCTGCGCACCACCTTCCACCTGGTCGCGGGCAATGGCAAGGGCGCCTTCATAATCACCCGAAGTAATGTGGCGCGAGAATTTTTTTGAACCTGTAATATTGGTACGCTCACCGATGTTCATGAAGTTACTGCCCGGAAATAACGTAACAGCTTCCAGTCCACTTAAATGGAAAAGCGTGTCAGCTTCCAGTTTTTTGTGCGGCGTGGCTTTAGCAGCAGCGTTGGCAATTGCCTTAATGTGGTCTGGCGTAGTTCCGCAACAACCACCAATAATATTCACGAAACCGTTTTTCAGAAAATCGGTAACAAGAGTACACATGGTTTCCGGTGTCTCATCGTATTCACCGAACTGGTTAGGCAAACCTGCATTGGGATAGCAGCTTATGTAATATGGCGCTTTGGTAGCCATTTCTTCCAGGTATGGCCTCATTTCTTTTGCGCCCAGTGCACAGTTCAATCCAATACTCAACAGGTTTTCATGTCGCACCGAAGTTAAAAACGCCTCTACAGTTTGGCCCGATAATGTTCTGCCGCTGGCATCGGTAATTGTAACCGAAACCATTATAGGCAAACGCTTGCCCGATTTCTCGAAATAGGTTTCAATAGCAAATAATGCAGCTTTAGCATTTAAGCTATCGAATATAGTTTCAACTAAAAGTAAATCTGCCCCGCCGTCAACTAAGCCTTTAATTTGTTCAGTATATGCGTTGGCCACATCATCGAATGTAACCGCCCTGTATCCCGGGTCATTCACATCGGGCGATAATGATGCAGTTTTGTTCGTCGGGCCCAATGCCCCTGCAACAAATCGTGGTTTAGCGGGATTCTTTTTAGAATATTCCGTTGCAATCTTCTTCGCAATCTTAGCCGATTCTAAATTCAACTCGTAGGTTAAACTCTCCATGTGGTAATCGGCCAGCGAAAGCGGGTTAGCATTGAACGTATTAGTTTCAATAATATCGGCTCCTGCTTCTAAATATGCAGCATGAATCTCTTCTATCATCTTTGGCTTGGTGATAGAAAATAAATCATTATTCCCTTTAACGGAGTATTTATAATCTTTAAAACGCTCCCCGCGATAATCTTCTTCAGTCGGCTTATACCGCTGAATCATGGTGCCCATGGCACCATCTATCACAAGTATGCGTTTTTCCAGTTCCTTTTCTATATTAAAGTCGTTAGTCATAAGTCGTTAGTTTTTTAAATAACCAAGTTTTTCTCTTACCCTACTTAAAGTAGCTTTTGCAACTATTCTCGCCTTATCCTCGCCTATTTTCAATTGCTTATCTAATTCAGCTTTGTTGTTCATGTAATGGGTATACAACTCGCGTTCTTTTTTATATTTCTCAAGTATCAGAACATACAACGCTTCTTTAGCCGTGCCATAGCCCATTCCACCTTTCAAATAATTCTGGCGCATCTCCTCAATCTTATCTTTATCAGCTAACAAGCTATATAGCTTAAACACATTACAGGTATTCGGGTCTTTTGGCTCTTCCACTGTTTTGGCGTCAGTAACAATCCTCATCACATTTTTACGCAGTTCTTTATCAGGCAAAAATATGTTGATGGTATTATTATACGACTTACTCATCTTCTGCCCATCGGTGCCGGGAATTATCATAACACCTTCATTAATCAAGGCTTCGGGAACAACAAAAGTCTCTCCGCAAATACGGTTAAATGCGCTTGCAATATCGCGCGTAATTTCAAGATGTTGTTGCTGGTCCTTACCTACCGGAACATAATGGGCATCGTACATAATAATATCGGCCGCCATAAGCACCGGGTAAATAAACACTCCTGCATTCACTTCTGCTAACCGGTCCAATTTATCCTTGAATGAATGAGCATTAGCCAGCATAGGGTAAGGCGTAAAGCAATTTAAATACCATGTAAGCTCAGCCACTTCTGGTACATCGCTCTGGCGGTAAAAAGCAGTTTTGTTAGGGTCAAGGCCACAGGCAAGCCATGCTGCAGCAACAGCATAGGTATTCTCTTTCATAACATTCGCGTCTTTAATAGCGGTAAGCGAATGCATGTCGGCTATAAAAAGGAATGAATCATTCTTAGGGTCGTTCGACATCTCTATTGCCGGTTTAATGGCGCCCAATATATTACCAAGGTGAGGTATACCTGTGCTTTGTATGCCTGTCAGTACTCTTGCCATAATGTTGTTATGCTATATAATAAAGATTGCAAAAATAGTTAATTCCTAGGGTATTAGCCCTTTGTGCTTACTATAGCTTCTGTAAATAAAAGAAGTTGATTATTGCCTCTCTCTGCGCAAGCTTCAGCGAGAAGCTATGAACATTCGCCACCTTTGGGCTGCAACACGCATATAATACTTAATATGGTCGCGAAGGAAATAAACGGCAACGGCTGTAAAAACAAGGTATGTAATAGTAAGGAGATATAGTATGCCCGAATTAATAACACTTCCTATTCCACCACCTGCATTGGCATTTGATTGAACACCCGCAGAGCAGACAGAGCACTGGGCCACTGTAAACAGCGGAAGTACAAAAACACTCAGCAAAGCAATTATCCTTTTCAGGTTTTTCATGCTGCAAATATAGTAAAAGGGCAATAATTACAGCTATTTTATGTATTACTTGGGCGTTCCTCTTCGGGTCGGGCTTTACGCTTCAAGTCCTCGCTTCACTGTGGGCTTTCCGCTACAACCCCGAAGGACTCATGATTTCGATAATAAATAGACGCGCCACGAATAATCCCTAACGCAATACCCAAAATGCCAATTATTGTTGATAAATTGCAATTAACTATTGAATGGTAATCGGTAGTTTTGCATCCCATGAAACGCTACCTGTTACTGCTTCTGCCTATTATGTTAATATTGGGATGCAACCACCCTGTTCCATCAAAATATAAGGGTTATTCAACCAAAAACGGGGTTGACTATTTTAAGTACAGCGATATGGGTACAAACCATAAGCAAGCCCAGCGAGGTGATGTGGTGGAAACAGTTATCAGCTATACTAAAATGAACGACTCCCTTTTCTGGGATTCGCATGATATCGGTTTCCCATTCTCCATAAACCTGCCATACGATACCATGTACGCCCAGGGTAGTTATCAGTCACTTATTTTACAGGCTAATGAGGGCGACAGTATTAACTTTATAGTCCCCGCTGAAGATGTATTTAAAAGGATTCTTCACCTATCAACCTTACCTTTTTTCCTTCATAAAGGTGATATGATGAAGGTTAACACCCGTATTGTAGCTATAATGGACCCCATACAATTTGAAGCCAGGCAGAAAGTAATAAATTCATACAGGAAGGATATGGATATGCAGGAGCAAATTACTCTGCTTCAATATGTTACAACTAACCATGTACCCGATAGCTCCAAAAGAGATAATATTTACTTTGTACCCGAAAACCCGGGAACGGGTGCTAAAGTGGAGATGGGCAGCAGGGTAAATGTAGCTTATAATGGTTATTTTCTCAATGGCCGTTTATTCGATTCAGTTTCAGTAAGTAACCCACTACAATTCAGGTTTGGCGATACCGCGCAGGTAATAAAAGGCCTTGAAATTGGCATTAAAAAAATGCGTGAGGGCGAGAAAGCAAAAATAATTATACCTTCGCAACTCGCCTTTGGAGATAACGGGTCCTCCACAGGAGTGGTTCCTCCCTATACTTCGGTAATTTACGAGGTAACCATGCTGAAAGTAAGCGATCCGGGAAAATAAAATTAAATATGAAATATAACATTTTGAAATCAGGCTTCTGCATAATGGCAGCAGCAGCATTATTGTCAGGTTGTAAAGGCGGGTCCGGAAGTTTTGATACTGACAAGGATTCGGGGATACAATACCGCTTTGTTAAACAAACAAACGGTGCCAACAAACCTGCAATGGGCGATATTGTGAACGTTGCTATGGTTTGTAAAACCGATAAAGACTCTGTTTTATTTAACTCGGCTAAAAAAGGCGGTGATTCATTGGGAACGTTTAAAATTCCTATGCGTAAAAATTTCAACGGTTGCGTTGAACAGGGTTTTGCCATGATGAGCGTTGGCGATAGCGCTGAATTTAAAGTTAGCGCCGATTCACTTTATTTAAAAGAGTTCCATGCACCAAAACTGCCCCCGTTCATACGCCCCGGAAGCATGGTTACTTTTCAGATAAGGCTTGTAAAATTCGAAACACAAAAACAAGCGCAGGATGACCAGCAACAGGCCATGATGAAACGTATGCAGGAAGCCCAGCAACGTAAAATGCAGGAACCTGAAATGATTGCAAAATACCTTAGTGATAATAAAATAACTGCCAAGCCAACCGAAGACAGCCTCTTCTTTATTGCGCGCGAGGGTAAAGGCGGAGTAATGATAAAAGAAGGTGATTCGGTATATGCAACATACAAAGGCATGCTGCTTGATAATACCGTATTCGACCAATCTGATCATGGCCCGGGCCATAACACATTTGGCTTTGTATATAGCAAGAACATGCAGCTGATAAAAGGATGGATTGAAGCCCTAGGCACTATGCACCAGGGAGAAAAAGCAAGGATATTATTGCCTTCTGCATTGGCTTACGGCCCACGCGGACAAGGACAAATGATTCCTCCGTATACACCTTTAGTGTTCGACCTTGAAATAATTAAAGTAAAATCTAACAAGTAATTTCCAGGGAGCCCCGGTTATAATAGCCGGGGTTCTTTATTTTCATTAATCCCCTTTTATAATGATACGCAAACTCAGCCTCATTTTTATTTTGCTGGCATTTATTACCTTGGGCAATACATTGGTTGCACAAACAAAAACCACCGCAAAAGTACCCGCCAAAGTTTCTTTCACAACGGACCCTGCAACCGGTGTTCAGTACCATTTTTATAAGCACGATAAAAAAGGTGTACACCCTGCCATGGATGATTTTGTCAATATAATTATGGTGTTTGAAACCGAGGGCGATTCTGTAATATTCAATTCGAAGAAAAAAGGCGGCGATTCACTTGGAAGCATACAGCTTAATTTGAAAAAAACCTTTTCTGGTTGCCTGGAGCAAGGCATTTCTATGATGGCAAAAGGTGATAGCGCTGAATTCAGGATAAGCACTGATTCAATATTCTTAAAGGGATTTCACTACAAGACAGTACCTCCTTCATTGGCGTCATATAAATTTTTAGTATTTCATATAAAACTTTTAAAAAGCATGACCCGACCGGAGATGATGGCGCAAGTAAGTAAAGCTGTACAGGAAAAAAAGGATAAAGAACGCGGGTTAATTGCAAAATACTTTAAGGACAGCAATATAACCGTAACACCTACTGCCGATAGCATGTTTGTAATTAAGCACACTGTCACTACCGGTACTCCGGTACAGGAAGGCGATTCAGTATATGTATCTTATAGCGGCAGGTTACTCAATGGCACTGTATTTGATGCTTCAGCTAAACATGGTCCGCGCGAAGGAATGCCTATTGTAAATGGACAACCGGCTTTACCTGCAGTATACAATAAAAACATGCCTTTAATTAAAGGATGGGTTATAATGCTTGGCACTATGCGTGAGGGAGAATCAGCCACTATACTTCTGCCTTCAGCGCTGGCTTATGGTGAAAGAGGGGCAAGTGCACAAATAGGGCCATTTACCCCGCTGCTTTTTGACCTGCAAGTACTGAAGGTAGTAAAGCCTACTAAATAATTTGAACATGGACAGGACAAAAGAACTGGCTGTAATAGCTAAATACGTAGCCGATAATAAAGTAACTGCAAAACCCAACGCAGACAGTTTATATATATTGAGCGGTACTGCCGGTAATGGTAAGGCCATTGCCAACGGCAATGATGTAGAGGTAAAATATAAGGGTATGTTCCTCGATGGGAAGGTATTCGATGCTTCTGCCAACCATGGGGGCAAAGGTACATTCAGTTTTGTTTACAGCCCCGATGTTCCGCTTATTCAGGGATGGATAGATGTGATTGGCAAAATGCAGGAAGGTGAAAAAGTAAGCGTTCTTATACCATCTTGGCTGGCTTATGGCAGCCACGGAGCCGGAGGGTTAATTCCGCCGCATACGCCTTTGCTGTTCGATATTGAAGTGGTGAAGGTATCGTAAAAAAAGGGTAAGCTACTTACATCGCGCCGCTCAACCGCAGTGCCCTTGCTTCCTTCCGAACCTGGGGGAGTTGTGCAGGAGCTGGCCGTATAAGGCTTACCCGCCGCAAATGTATTATTATTTCTTCTTTACAACTACTTCAGCAAGCATTGATTGCTGAAATTCTTTGGCATAACGCAGAATTACGGATGGAGAAAAGGCCTTTTCTTCGCTAACTCTGCCTACTACCGGGCAATGAGAAAATGATTCTATTGCCTTTTCTGACTGCTCATTAGGGTTTCCGCTATACACTATACCTATTACTTTTATTCCCTTTTGCTTTAATGCCTGCAGCGACAATAGTGTATGATTAATACTACCTAAGTAATGGCGCACTACTAATACAACAACTGCATTAAAATGTTGTACAAGGTCAATCATAAGTTCTTTATCATTCAATGGAACCATCAGTCCGCCAGCGCCCTCAATTACAAGCATATTTTTTGTAGAAGGCGCCTTTAAATTTCTCATTTGTATAATGATGCCTTCTTCCGCGGCTGCGGCATGGGGTGAAGCAGGTAATTTCAAAGAATATGCTTCCGGATGTATTACCGAATCTTTATTTGTCAGCAGGCTCCTTACTGTTTCAGAATCCGTGCCTTCACCTGAGCCAGTTTGCACAGGTTTCCAGTAATCGGCATGCAAAGCCTCGGTTATAATAGCTGAAACTATTGTTTTGCCAACTCCGGTGCCAATACCTGTAACAAACATCCTTTGCATAACTACTCGCTTATTATATTGAACAACTGGTCTATTTCCTCAGTTGTATTATATGCATGCAAGCAAATCCGAATCCTTTCTTTTCCCTTAGGTACAGTAGGGCTCATAATTGGGCGCACATCCATATCATTCTCCTGAATTTTTTTACACAATTCCCTTACTTCATCATTGCCGGGAACTATCATACTTTGAATTGCAGATGGGCTATCGAGCCATTTTTTATTACCCTTTATCTCTCTTCGGAAATACGAAATATTATCTGATAGTTTGTTTTGAAGGGGTACGCTTTTTTCCAGCAGCTTGTGGGCACATTCTATACTGATAAGGCTGTGCAAAGGAAGGGCCGTGGTGTAGATAAATGAGCGTGCATAATTAACCAGGTATTCTTTTAGGGTGACTGAGCCGAGTACTACTGCCCCGTGACTACCTAACGCTTTACCAAAGGTGTGTACTCTTGCAAATACATCACTTTCCAGTTTTTGCTGTTGTACAAGGCCCTTTCCAAATACCCCGGTGGCATGGGCCTCATCAACAATCAAATTTGCATGGTGTTTCTTACACAAGCCGGAAATTTCCTTTAGTGGTGCCCAATCGCCATCCATAGAATAGACAGATTCTACCGCCACAAAAATATTTCCCTTCGAATGATTCAGCCTTTCTTCCAGGTGAATCATGTCATTATGCCTGAAGGGAAAGCTGTCAGCACGTGATAGCCTTATGCCGTCATGAATAGATGCATGAACCAATTCATCATACACTATTATATCGCCTTGTTTTGCAATACTTGAAAACAATCCCACATTGGCATCGTACCCCGAATTAAAAAGCAATGCAGCAGGCGCATTATAAAACCCCGAAAGAAATAATTCCAGCTCTTCTGCTTCTGCTGAGTTACCCGATAATAGCCTTGAACCTCCGGACCCAATACGCTTTGCACTCGCGGCTATTTTTTCCTCAATCATCGCATACAACTCAGCAGACCTTGCAAAGCCAAGGTAGTCGTTGGAAGTAAAATCGATTCGCTTATTCCACAGAGATAGTTTCCGCAAAGCGCCCTGGCTCTCTCTTTTCAGTAATATATTGGAAATGGTTTTGTCAGCAGGGAACATAAATGCGTTTGCCGCAAATTTCATCAGAATTTCGATACGTCGGCACGTATGCCGAATTGAAGCACAAAAGCAAAGATATTATGCACTATTGTGGCAGGGCTTTCATTAAGGTTATTGTGAAAGTATTTATATTCAATTTCAGGGTAAATAAATATACGTGTATAGTCTACAACTTCATAATCGAACAGAAATCCTGCATTAATCAGGTATGTTTTTGCAACCTGGTCATCGCCAAAGAAATTAAGGTGCTTTACACCGTCATATCCATAAAACCCCATATTACCCATAAAATCGAGTTCGTAGGGTTTGCCCTTGCAAAAGTTAAATGGTACCTGGATCATACCATAAATTTCATTGAACCAGAAATTTTCAGTAAACAGTACATAACTGTTCGGAATATTTGAACCAACACTATCCACTGAAAGTATAGATAGCTTATCCATTGAAAATTTCTCGAAACAAATACCCATCCCGAGCCTTACATTTCCAACCGGGGCGCATACAGAGAAATTATAGCTAAACAAAGGGTTGCTAGCCTGTATTTTCAAATCGCCGGACCTAAGTACACTACCATCAATGTTATATAGAGCGGCATCGTTAAAGTGAGAAAACCACCTTGCGGAACCTACACCATAACTAAGGGAAACATAGTATTTTTTATCCTTTTTCTGGTTGGTATAATACCCCTGCGCAAATACACTACCGGCGTATGTTACAAGCAAAGTAAATAAAACTAAACGCAGTAGGCTTCTTTTCATCAGTTACGCTAAAAATCAATATGAAGGTGCAATTTAAGAAAAAAACGATAGCTTTTTCCTGTCAGAAACTAATCTTAACATTGGCAGCATTAATAACTGCTTTAATAGTATAGAAATCAAGGGGAAAGCCCAGCACTGAGAGCGTGAACTCTTTAAAATTGGCTGATTAAAAATAGCTATAGCAGTGCTCGTGGGTTGAATGTATCCTGAACGACAGGATTATTCCAGCGAAAGAGTACCAGTCCTTTTTGCCATCACCACGTTCTTCGCCAACATCCGAAGCTTTATCGGGGTTGGTACTTTTATCTGCCATTACAACAGCCAGTGGCCCGCTTACGCCGTCAGCAGCGGCAAGTACAGTCGGGCTGACATAAGTTTTACTTACATCGTCTATATAGCCCGTAAATGTCTTACGCATACCCCATTCAATGGTAATGCATATTGTTTTGGAGAAATTAGTCTTTATACCTGCTCCGAAAGGAATGCAGGGTTGTAATAGGTGATAAGGGTGTGCTGAATTTGCGGAAGTACCCTGACCTTCAGTTCTTAACGGTTGTAATTCAACCCATTGATTACCATCAAGACCTTGTGGGTCCATTTTAAAAATACCGAAGCCTGCAAAAATAAATGGAGTAAACGGGTGTTTGGGGTTACCTAATTCGTACTCAAGAAAATTGAATTCAGCCTGAACTGAGAATTCATCTATAGGTGATTTAAAATCAAGGTTTCTTTCGCGTTGTGAAGCAGAAGGCGATTGGGAATCGTCGGCAGTTACTGTCCCAAAAAAAGCGTTACCTCTTACTGCAAGGCGGTTATTTATATTATATCTTAAAGCAAGGCCGCCTGCAACCCTGGTAAACTGGTTAAAGAACCCATTGGGGTTTAATTCACCAAGGTAAAATGAACAACCAAGAAAAGCACCTAACTCCAGGTTTTTCTGGGCACGAATTTCCGAAGTGAATAATAGAGTACCTAATAAAAATGCCAATACCTTCTTCATGCGTTCTTTACACCGTATAAATAAATATTCTGTCTAATAATATTACAAACATATACATATTACATTAATTTTCAAATTATCTGACTGTTAAATATGGCAGATATTTATTAACACTCATTCTGTTAATATATGTTAACCAATTCATCTATCGCAACTTTCCGCATTACATTTGATTTTCGGCACTCAACTATTAACTCTTTCCAAAATGAAAGCAAAGAAATTACTGCAGGTCTTTACCTTACTACTATTCGTTTTTTTTCTCAGCAGTTTTATAGCTTATAAAACGGGGAAACTCAACGGTTATTTTACCGGTAACGATAATATTTCCAGCCAGATAATCAGGGCGGAACTGCAAAGTGCGGCAAATCCCTCTGTTGTGGATTCCCCTATACATAATTCGAGTAAGGCTCCTAAAGCTGACACTGTTAAAATAAGCCCTGCTATGTTGTCCACTTCCAAATCAATGGTGCTGATAGACCAAAAGGTTCCGGTAACCCAAGATGTGAAATTTACTGTAAAAGATACCCCAAAATATCTTAAAGACACTATTGTGCATCTTCCCAAACACTAACCAAACAGGGCATGGATTACTATAAAATACTAGAAGGTACAGGATTAAGCTTGCTTTTCCTGGCTCTGGTATTTATACCCATGGAGAAGGTGTTTCCGGCCAAAGCAAAACAGAAGACTTTCCGCCCTCATTGGTTCACCGACTTGTGTTATATGCTTGGCCAGTACTTCCTCTGGGGGTTCCTTGTTATATGGGCATTAAGCTACTTCAGTTTCTGGTTAGATGATATTGTTCCCCAGGCTTTCAGGCACAAAATACAGTCGCAGGCAATTTGGCTTCAGGCCATTGAAGTACTTGTATTGAGCGATTTCATTATATACTGGGGCCACAGGTTGCAGCATAATGTTGGTTTCTTATGGCGCTTTCATAAGGTGCACCATAGCGCCGAACACCTCGACTGGTTGGCCGCATACCGTGAACATCCTCTCGATTCAATATACACCATAGGGCTGATTAACCTACCTGCCTTTATTTTAGGCTTCCCGCTTGAAACTATAGCAGGCATAATTGCTTTCAGGGGGATATGGGCCATTTACATACATTCTAACGTAAGGCTACCACTTAAGCCTATACGCTGGCTCATTGGTTCGCCCGAGCTGCACCACTGGCACCACGATGTGCAGCGCGACAGGGGCAACTATGCCAATATTTCTCCGCTAATGGATATTATTTTCGGTACCTATGTTTGCCCCGACCATGAGCCTGAAGCTTTTGGCATAAAGGAGGTATTTCCTAAAAGCTATGTTAAGCAATTGCTGCACCCTATTTTACCCAAAAAATTGGGGGAAAAACTTATAAAACCCACTCCTCCCGCACAGTAGGAAAACATGTAAATGATGGGTAGCAATGGGTAGCAGTTCTGGCTTGTTATTTTTAATTAACGTATTGATATTCAGCAATATTTATGGGTATCACCCCTCAAAAAGTGCTACCCATGATTTGCTAAGAGTTTTAGCAAGGAGTGATACTACTAATCCAAATATTCAAAAGCATATATCACAGAAATACGTTCCCCTTTTAATAAATTTACAGTTTTTATCAAAATAGAAATAATCTACTTCATCTAGCACATAATGGGTCGCGTATCCTAATACAATATAAAAAGTATTTCCTGCAGAATCAGCACCCATCAATCCTTGTCTGGTAAATATAGAATAGGAAATCTTGGAAAAATATGATTTAATCTTTCGAGGTATTGCTTTTTTATCTATCGTATCTACACTTTTAAATTTGTAACAACATGAATCAAGCATTTGCTTGATCATTGGATCTTCCGCTATGGAAGTACTCTGCTTCTGTGCTGATGCTAAACAAGGGAAAAGAAATAATATGTATAGAATTTTTCTTATCATGTGGTAAATAACGATATGCAATATAGGAAAGAAACGGTGAAAGAGCAAAAGGCATAGGCTAAAGTTTAGGCCACTATGGTGGTTCCTTAGGTAATTTAAAGGTATTAATCTTAATTCTTAATACCTAATACTTGATACTAATTAAGAAATTTGTATATATTTGCATCCGAAATAGATAAAAGAACTGGTAGGAGGGGCTAAAAACGACCTCCTTTTTTGTTGTATAAAATGGACATTTTTGAACGTATAGAAGCGTTTTTCAGGGAACAGGAAAGTATGGGTTACTTCCTGGTTGAAATAAAGTCGTTGCCGGGCCAGCGTATACTTATTTATACCGATAGTATCAAAGGTATATCAATAGATGAATGCAGCGCCCTGCACCGCAAGCTTATTGAAAGCCTTGGCGAAGCGGCTGACGCTTATGAGATTACCGTTTCATCGCCCGGGCTTGATGAACCCTTTAAAGTAGCCGACCAGTATGTAAAGAGCATTGGCAAAACAGTTGACGTGCTTACTTACGGAGGGCAGAAATTTAACGGAACACTTACATCGTTCAGCCCTGAAAATATAAGTATTGAAGAACATAAAAAAGCAGAAACACTGGTACACACATTTGAATTGCAGGACATAAAATCGACCCGGTTATCCATATCTTTTAAAAATCATAAACAATGACAAAGACCCTTAAAAACGAGGTAGCGCAAAAAGAAGCTACGCACCTTAACATTATCGAGTCATTTTCTGAATTTAAGGAAATGAAAAACATTGATAAGGCCACCCTTATGAATGTGATAGAGGATGTATTTAAATCTATGCTCCGTAAACGTTACGAGACAGATGAAAACTTCGATATAATTGTTAACCCCGATAAGGGCGACGTGGAAATATACCGCAACCGTACTATAGTAGAAGACGGGCAGGTAGAAAACCCGAATACGCAGATTGCTTATTCTGATGCCATTAAAATTGAGCCTGACTTTGAAGTAGGCGAAGATGTATCGGAGCCGGTAAAATTCCTCGATTTCAGCCGCAGGGCCATTTTGGCCGTAAGGCAGAACCTCAGCTCGCGCATTTCTCAATTAGAGAAAGAATCGTTGTTCAAAAAATATAAAGAAAAAGAAGGCGATATAGTAAGCGGCGAAGTTTACCAGATTTGGAAAAAAGAAATCCTTATTATGGATGATGAAGGCAACGAACTTATCATGCCTCGCACAGAGCAGATTCCTTCTGACTTTTTCAAGAAGGGCGACACTATTCGTGCCGTTGTTTCTAAAGTTGATATGAACGGAACTACTCCGGTAATTACATTATCACGCACATCACCTCTTTTCCTTGAGCGTTTATTCGAAATGGAAGTTCCTGAAATTTTCGATGGGCTTATTACCATTAAGAAAATTGTTCGCGAACCCGGAGAAAGGGCAAAAGTCGCGGTTGAATCGTACGACGACCGTATTGACCCTGTTGGAGCCTGCGTAGGTGTGAAAGGTTCACGTATCCACGGCATTGTTCGTGAGTTGAAGAACGAAAACATCGACGTTATTAACTATACCACCAACCCTACCCTTCTTATCACCAGGGCGCTTAACCCGGCTAAGATTACAACTATTAAGATAGAAGAAGAGAAGAAACACGCCGATGTGTTCCTTAAGCCCGACCAGGTATCTTTGGCTATCGGTAAAGGCGGCCACAATATTCGTTTGGCTGCAAGGCTTACCGGTTATGAAATAGATGTGTACAGGGATGCAGAAAATTATACCGAAGACGTTCCGCTGGAAGAATTTGCAGATGAAATTGAAAGCTGGATACTCGACGAGCTTAAATCTATCGGTTGCGATACAGCTAAGAGCGTACTTGAATTAAGCGCGGAAGAATTAGTGAAGAGAACAGATTTAGAAGAAGAGACTATTAAGGAAGTGCGCAGCATATTGCAGAAAGAATTTGAAGGCTAAACGGTAAAACCCCACAAAATAAGTATGGCAGAAGGTAAACATAGATTAAGTAAAGTAGCAAAGGAGCTCAACGTTAGCGTAAGCACGCTTGCCGATTTCCTTAACGCCAATGGCGCTAAGGTGGAAAGCAACCCGAACGCAAAAATTACAGACGAGCAATACGATGCTGCGCTTAAAGAATATGAAGGCGAAAAGAAAGTAAAAGCTGAAGCGAAACAGCTTCAGAGCGAGAAAGCCATATTTGCACCGGTTGAAGAAGTAGTAGTAGCGCCCCCTGTTAAGAAGAAAGCACAGGAAGAGGTGGTTGTAAAGGATGTGCATGCTGTTGAACCAAGAGAAAAGGTTAAGATTGAAGAGCCAAAGATTATCAGCAAAATAGATATTGACGCTATTACACCGCCTAAGAAAGGAAAGGGCAAAAAGAAAGAAGAAGAAAAAGAAAAGCCGAAAGAAGTTGAGCCTGAGAAACCAAAGGCAAAAGAAGAGCCACCTGTAAAAGAAAAAGAAGCTCCTCCGCTGCCTGAAAGACCGAAAGAAGATTTTGTACCGACACAGTTTAGCAAGCTTGAAGGGCCTACCATTATTGGTAAAATAGACCTGCCGCAAAAACCGGTGGCATCTTCAAATGTTGCCCCCGCACATAAGGACCAGGGAGCAGGTAAAAAGAGGAAACGAATATTCAAAAAGGAATACAGCCGTGAAAACCTTCAGGAAGGCGGAGCACCGGGAACAACCCCTAAGAAAGATCAGAAAGGGCCACCAAGGCGCGATGTACCCCGTGCTGAACTAACCGATGAAGAAATTCAGGCACAGATAAAAGAAACCCTCGCCCGCCTTAGCGGACAAGGTGGTAAATCGAAAGCTGCAAAATATCGCCGTGCAAAACGCGAGCTGATAAATGAAAAAATGCAGCAGGAAGCTGAAAAGCTGGAACAGGATAAGAAGACTATCCAGGTTACCGAGTTCGTTTCGGCCAATGAATTGGCCAAAATGATGAATACTCCTATACAGGATATTATTTCTACCTGTATGAGTTTGGGCCTTTTCGTTTCCATTAACCAGAGGCTCGATGCAGAAACAATAAGTATTGTGGCGCAGGAATTTGGTTTCGATGTTGAATTTGTGAGTGTTGATGTGCAGGAAGCTATTAAAGTAGAAGAAGATAAACCGGAAGACCTCTTGCCCCGTTCGCCTATTGTTACGGTAATGGGACACGTTGACCATGGTAAAACTTCATTGCTTGACCATATTCGTAAAACAAATGTTATTGCCGGTGAAGCCGGTGGTATTACCCAGCACATTGGCGCGTATAACGTTACATTGGAGAATGGTAAAAAGATAACTTTCCTTGATACTCCAGGTCACGAAGCGTTTACCGCTATGCGTGCACGTGGCGCACAGGTAACTGACATTGCCATTATTATGGTTGCTGCAGACGATGGTGTGATGCCCCAGACAACTGAGGCTATTAACCACGCACAGGCTGCAGGCGTACCTATGGTATTTGCCATTAATAAGATTGATAAGCCCGGAGCCAACCCCAATAAGATAAAAGAAACGCTTGCCGGTATGAATATACTAGTGGAAGACTGGGGTGGAAAATTCCAGTGCCAGGAAATATCGGCCAAGAAAGGAACAGGCATAAATGAGCTGCTTGAAAAAGTATTGCTTGAAGCTGAACTACTGGATTTAAAAGCTAACCCGAATAAAAAAGCTAACGGAGTAGTTATAGAATCGGCCTTAGATAAAGGTAAAGGATATGTAACAACAGTACTGGTTGAAGGCGGTACATTAAGAGTAGGCGATGTAATAGTGGCAGGTTGCTTTAATGGCAAGGTAAAAGCTATGCACAATGAGCGTAGTTTGCCAATTGCTGAAGCAACTCCTGCAATGCCGGCCCTTATATTAGGTTTAGATGGTGCTCCTCAGGCGGGTGACCAGTTCCATATTGTAGGTTCGGAGTCGGAAGCACGTGAAATTGCTAACAAGCGTTTGCAATTACAGCGTGAACAAGGCCTCAAGACCAGGAAACATATTACGCTTGATGAAATAGGGCGCCGTTTGGCAATAGGCGACTTTAAAGAATTGAACGTTATTGTAAAAGGTGACTTCGACGGTTCTATTGAAGCGTTGTCTGATTCATTATTGAAATTATCGAACCAAAAGATACAGGTAAACATTGTACACAAGGGTGTGGGTGCGATTACAGAATCTGATGTATTGCTTGCATCGGCATCAAATGCCATTATACTTGGTTTCCAGGTAAGGCCTTCGGTAAGTGCACGTAAGCTGGCTGAACAGGAACAGATTGATATTCGCCTCTACTCTATCATATACAACGCTATTGAAGAAGTGCGCACCGCTATGGAGGGTATGTTAAGCCCTGAAGTACAGGAAAAAATTACCTGCAACATAGAAGTACGTGAAGTATTCAATGTATCGAAAGTTGGTACTGTAGCAGGTTGTATGGTATTGAATGGCAAGGTAACCCGTAACACAAAAGTTCGTGTAATCCGCGATGGTATAGTGCTGCACAGTGGTGAGCTTGGCTCATTGAAACGCTTTAAGGACGATGTGAAAGAAGTTGTTTCAGGATATGAGTGCGGTCTTAACATCAATAAGTTCGACGATATTAAAATCGGCGATATTATTGAAGGATACGAACAGGTTGAGGTTAAAGCCAAGCTGTAAAATCTTCCGGACCATTTATGGATTCTCTCTCCCTCACTGAACGTTATTTATCGGTAAGGAAAAGTATTCCTTCCCATGTAACATTGGTGGCGGTATCGAAGTTTCACCCGGTTGAAGCTATTAAAACTGTTTATGATGCAGGCCAACGAGTATTCGGTGAAAACCGTGTACAGGAATTAGTAGAGAAACAACCCCGTCTACCCTCTGATATTCAATGGCACCTGATTGGCACATTACAGACTAACAAAGTAAAATATATTGCCGGTTTTGTTTCACTTATTCATTCTATCGATAGTCTGAAACTACTTACCGAAATTGACAAGCAGGCAATGAAATATAACCGTATTATAGATTGCTTGCTTGAAATGTATATTGCAGAGGAAGAAAGTAAACATGGGCTTTCATTCACTGAGGCGGAAGAAATTCTGGGTATGCAAAACGCATTACCCAATATCCGCATAACTGGTGTAATGGGCATGGCAACCAATACCGGTAATGTGGAACAGGTAAGGGAAGAATTCAAAAGCCTGGCAACATTCTATAATAAGCATAAGGAAAAATATAATCTTCAGCACCTTTCAATGGGCATGAGCGGAGATTACCAAATAGCCATTGAAGAAGGCAGCAATATGGTGCGCATTGGCAGCAGTATTTTCGGGGAAAGAAAGCCCGCCTGAGCTTATTTATACTGTTAATAAATTAAGCCTTCCAATAACGTAAGTTTATGAGTATTTTTGCGTTATTGTAAGAGGAAATGATTCCACGTGAGACGATAGACCGCATTTTTACCACTGCCCGAATAGAGGAAGTGGTTGGCGATTTTGTTAACCTGAAAAAACGCGGAGTTAACTACTTAGGATTATGTCCGTTTCATAACGAAAAGACGCCTTCATTTACAGTTTCTCCGGCAAAGGGAATTTACAAATGCTTTGGCTGTGCCCGTGGCGGCAATGTAGTGAATTTTGTAATGGAACATGAGCAGCTTGACTATGTGAATGCCTTGAAATATCTCGCAAAAAAATACAAAATTGAAATTGTAGAGGAGGAGCGCACGCCTGAGCAACAGGAGCAGGATAATGAGAGAGAGAGCTTAATGGTAGTCTGTTCATTCGCGCAGAAATTTTTTACTGAGCAGTTACAGACAGATACAGGCAAAGCAATAGGATTAAGCTATTTAGAAGAACGCGGATTTAGTCAGAAAACAATAGAAGATTTTCAACTGGGATATTCACCGGAAAGCTCGAAAGCACTTATGACTGCTGCATCACAGGCGGGATATAAACTAAAATACCTTGTTAATGCCGGGTTGGTAAGAAATAGCGATGAAAATGCCCCGCCAGGTAGCGAGCCCAACCCTGAGAAATGCTTCGATCGTTTTATAGGGCGCGTAATATTCCCCGTACATAATGTAAGCGGACGTGTTATTGCTTTTGGAGGACGTACATTACGCAAAGACAAGAACGTAGCCAAGTATGTAAACTCCCCTGAGACATTACTCTACCATAAGAGTAACGTATTGTACGGATTGAACCTGGCACGCAAAGCCATTACCGCTGAAGATATTTGCTACTTAGTAGAAGGTTATGCCGATGTAATTTCACTGCACCAATCAGGTATTGAGAATGTAGTAGCTTCCTCGGGAACATCATTGACTATTGAACAGATAAGACTTATACGCAGGTATACGCCTAACCTGACTATTTTATACGATGGTGATGCCGCCGGTGTAAAAGCAAGCGAACGCGGATTTAATCTTGCGTTGAAGGAAGGAATGAACGTAAAGATTCTTACCCTGCCTGCCGAAGATGACCCTGATACATTTGCCCGGAAACATTCGCCTGAAGAGCTAAAAAACTACCTGCAAACCAAAGCGGTCGACTTCATTGTTTTCAAAACACGTCTTTTGAAAGAAGATGCAATGAATGACCCTATTAAAAAAGCAGGGCTCATTAAAGAGATTGTGTCAACGATAGCTGTAATACCTGAACGAATTACCCGTTCGGTTTATGTAAAGGAATGCAGCCGCCTGATGGATTTGGAAGAAGATGTACTGTGGAGCGAATTGCGAACCATACGCCAGAAAACGCTAAACGATTTCAGCGACGAAGGCATAAGGGCTAAAGCTGCTAAGCCTGCTATGGCCCAGCCTGTAGCGTATGATGTTTTTTCAGCAGAGCCGCAGGAAAAAGAAGTGATACGCGTTTTACTGAAATTTGGTAATGAGGAAACAACGTTTGTAGGTGAAGCCGAAGGTGATGAACCGCCACCTAAATTCACCATGAAAATAGCTGACTTCATTATAGAAAGTTTGAGGGAAGACAACTTTACATTGGAGAACAGCGTATGCAGAAAAATATTTGAAGAGTACTGCATAGTATACGATAAGGGTGAACCAATTACAGAAGAGTATTTTTTACGCCATGAGGACCCTGAGATAAGTGGCATGATAACAACACTATCCGCAGAGCCTTACCACATGAGCGACTGGAGCCGCAGAAGCATTGGTATAAAAACCGAACGCGACCACCTGACAGAGACTGTTGAAAAAGCAGTTTACCAGTTAAAGAGTCGCAAGATTGAGAAAATGATACACGATTTGCAGGAAAACCTGAAACATCCCAGCACTGATGAAGAACTAGGCCTGATGATTGAGCACAAACGCAAATTAGACACTGCCAAACGGATGTTTAAAATTAAACTGGGGAGGGTAATTTAAAACTATGCTAAAGGCCTCTTCCCCTGCCGTTAAGTGGATAATCTACACTGTTCTTTGCCTTATATGGGGCAGTTCATTTATTTTAATGAAACATGGGCTGGTTGTGTATACGCCAGGACAAGTGGCGGCCATTCGCATGTCGGTAGCTTTTTTGTGCCTGCTGCCATTCGTAATAAGGCATTTGAAAGAAATCCCTAAAGAGAAGTGGAAATATGTTATAGCTGCAGGGGTGCTGGGCAATGGTATTCCATCCATATTATTTACTACCGCTGAAACCAAGTTATCAAGCTCGGTTGCGGGTGTATTAAATGCCCTTACCCCAGTTTTCACACTGATTGTCGGCCTTATGTTCTTTAAATTCAAAACTACAGCTACCCGTTCTTTTGGTGTCATACTTGGCTTTTCCGGTGCGGTACTTATGACTATCTATAACGCAGAAGGAAAATATGAAGGCAACTATTTATATGGCTTTCTTATTATTCTTGCCTGCATTGCATACGCATTCGATACGTTTATTCTGAACAATTACCTTATGACATTGAACCCGGTATATGTTGCCGGTTGCGCATTATTCCTGGTCGGACCCTTTGCCATAACCTACCTTTTCACAACCGATTTTACAACAAGGCTGGCACATGATAATGGTGCGGTATTCAGCTTTTTTTGTGCCGCAGCTTTAGGGGCATTTGGTACGGCCATGGCACAGGCATTATTTAACCACATGCTAAAAATATCGTCACTGTTATTCTCGGCTTCGGTAACCTACGTAATACCTGTAGTAGCCATAGTATGGGGTATATTCGATAACGAAAAACTGGGATGGATACAGGTAATCGGCTTTGTGGCCGTTATAACAAGTGTATTCCTGATAAATACCCGAAAAACTTAAACCGTCAGTATTTCTTCTTCTTTTTTCTCGCCATGCTTATCAGCCTGAACAATGAAAGTATCGGTAAGCGTCTGGGCCTTGGTTTCGCCTTCCTTTACTTCATCTTCAGGAACACCGTCTTTCAGCAAAGCTTTAATAGCCTCGTTGGTATCTCTGCGTAAGTTACGTATAGCCACTTTGCAGTTTTCTGCTTCAGCCTTAACTTTCTTCACCATCTCTTTCCTTCTTTCCTCGGTAAGGGCAGGTATTGATATACGGATAATTTTCCCATCGTTTTGAGGGGTGAGCCCGAGGTTTGCCGCCTGTATAGCTCGTTCAATAGGCTCAAGCATGGTTGGTTCCCAAGGCTGTATTACAAGTGTACGGGCATCTTGCGAGTTAATATTGGCAGTATGGCGCAAAGGTGTACGGTTGCCATAATAGTCTACCATTATATTTTCAAGCATCATAGGGTTTGCCCTGCCTGCACGTATCTTGGCAAGTTCATTTTCCAGATGCTCAATGGCTTTTTCCATTTTTTCTTTGGCATCTTCCAGTATAAGCTGAAGTTCTTCGTTCATGTTGAAAAGACTTGATTATAGTTGCAAAAGTAAAAAAATACACCTTATATTTGCGCCCTCACAAAAAAACATGACACTATGAACTTTCCTGACGACCTGAAATATACTAAAGACCATGAATGGATTCGCGTAAGCGGTAACGAGGCTTATGTAGGTGTTACCGACTTTGCACAAGGCGAGTTAGGCGACATAGTGTTTATTGACATTACCACTGTTGGACAGGAAATAAAACATGGTGAAATATTCGGCACCGTGGAAGCTGTTAAAACAGTATCAGATTTATTTATGCC
>Ga0206836_10007_pt2 | contig 68546 bp, 56 predicted proteins | sample Alteio_BWOrgCont_28_FD_152871 | JGI IMG/M metagenome (GOLD analysis project Ga0206836, IMG submission 152871) | Enriched cells from forest soil in Barre Woods Harvard Forest LTER site, Petersham, Massachusetts, United States -... | ecosystem: Environmental > Terrestrial > Soil > Temperate forest >...
GTCAATGAGCTGCAACAATCTTGTAATCCGCTCGTGACAAGCTCGTAACTATACCTGTGCCGGGTGAGTATTCACGTTTAGATCCGTGTCATCTAAAAATGCTCACGCATCCGGTTGTGGCCAGCGACAGAAAATTGCGTGTTCCGGGACCTATCCGGCTCACCGAGAGTGGAGGATCGTTTCCGAGTAGGCTAAAGGCGCTGTTATAGCGAGTCGTGTCGTAGAGCGACTCAAAACAAAACGGTAAGGCTATAAATCAGGCTTGGATCAAATGGTGAGGAGAAAGCCAGGCTGGGTTTTCGGCAAACGAGCTTTGCCGAGGACCAGGATCTCCGAGATGCCGCTTCAGATTTCTTCAGGAAAACGCTTGATTTCACTTCGCTCGACCTGGCCGCTTATAGGCACGGGCTCCACCACGGGGGTACTCCCCGCACGTCGAAACGATGAATACAGAGCCGCACCGGCCACGATGGCGTTGGCGACGATCACCGGCAAGGCGCCAATGGTTATGCCGTACACGATCCAGAGACACGCCGCGAACGCCTGAATTTTCCTAAGCGTCGCGGGCCGTCGAAATCTATGGGCGGATGTGGCAGCACGGCAGGCGCAATCATTGCTTTGGTTGGCCGAGAATTATTTTGGGAGACGCCAAAACCCGAGCAGCCAACGTCGACGGCGGTGCACTGAAATGAATAATAAAGACAGAGTTCACGAGAATTGCGCGTACGCCAAACGAGAAGTGGCAGACCTTCGAGCCGAAGCACAGCGTCTTATCGAGACAGGTCGGAGGAAATACGCCGACAAAATCATCGCCGCAAGAAAGGAGAGCAGTAGCGAAGACCTGCACTGTAAAAGCAGTAGCGGCTACGGCAAGCGCGACTGACACCTGCCGCAGCCTAAATCCCCATTGAGCGAGCCTAAATGGATTTTTAACAAGGTTTACCAATATGGCTCGGCCTTGTAGTAGCTGTAGATGGTTGTCCTCAGCGTTGTATCTTAATAGCCGAACTGTAGAACGCTGCTAAATAACTGGGGCGTGGGAAACGGAGGCGGCTACGGCGCTGCTGGCCAGCGCGAACGATTCCATCGCGCTGAGCCCGGAAGAACTGCAACTGCTCGAGGCCTTTCTCGAGCGCCGGGCGAATCTCGAGCCGCACGTGCGCCGGTCGATGGCGAGGCAGGTGGCCGACCGGCGGTCGATTCCGCTGGAGGCGCGGCCGGATTCGGAGAAATTCCTCGGGGAACTGGCTGCGCAGGGCCGCAGCCGGGCGCGCTTCCGCTGAGCGACAGGCATTTGCGGCGAAATTACGTGACGATTGGATCCCGATCGAGGCTGTCGTTCCCGGCGGCTTCTCACGTAATTACCCCCTGCGTGTAACTTCTTTCGGCTTTCTCCGTAATAAAGGAACACGAGTGTACGTCGCGGCGGTATCGGCGTGGAAACAAGGTAAGCGAATCGAGGCGGCAACGGATCAAAGAGTTTGGTGGGGAGTTTACTCTGAAAAATGCGAATCCTGGCACAAATCTAATGGCTATTATTCCGATAGCAACAGCAAGCCATCGTTAACAGATCTTCACGTAACTTAACGAAGCCGATGATATCGTCGGCGCATCTCACCCAACTTGTATTAAACATTTAAATGCTCCTCCTAGCTCGGGGGCCAATCTGGTAAATCTTTGATTTTCATTCTGCGCCTCACAACAAGATCACATGGCGCGAATACTAACACCAAAGGAAACGCCGGAACCTTTCGGCCGCCATGACACACGAGGACTCCAACCGGAGGAAGTTCCATTCGATTTGGTCGGCTGGAGGAACGCTCCAATTCAGGGTACAGGCGTCCTTCATGGGATTAGCACGATGGGAGCTTGCCAGAACGATGCCTTCTGCCCAGTGGGATCCAACACGGTGACTTGGCAATCATATCGGCCGGGCGGAAGCTCTTGTAGTGAAAGGCTGAATCTGAGCGGGAGAGCCTTCGATTTGGGGTCCAATCCTTCGGTTACGGCGAGCGGTGAACTCTCGAAGACCTTCATCTGTCCCTGGTAGATGCTCACGAAAGCAACCAGCGGTTGGGTAGTGGAAGCACCACGCTCATACGCCTGAAGAAACACGTACAAATCCCGACTCTTGCTGAACACACGCGTGACGCTAGGAATCAGCTTCTGTCCGTTGAGAACAAGCGGATTAGAAGCGTCGGCATCGAGCTTCTGCTTAACGTTGTAAATGGAGTCGCTGAGCTCCACACTTTGGCTGCTCAACACGACGGAACTGACAGGGACTCTCTTTTCTTCTTTGGCCAAGTTCGGAATCGTAAACGGCATTTGGTAGGTGCCAATTCGACCAGTCTCGGCGTCACGCGCCAAATATTTGATTACATATTTGCCGGGCAACAATGTGAAGCCCGTCTCGTACTGAATTGGATGGGTCGCCAGTTGGCTTGCGGTCGCGTCAGTTAGTTTTATGTCGAGTTTATCGCGCAGGTTCTGGATGGTATTGCCGAAATCGTCTTTTACCTCGCCGATAAAATCGATCCGCGTTTCGCCGGCGCCACCGCGCCGGGCCAAGGCCAGTTCGCGACCGGGAATTTTCACCGCGACGGGAACGAAGTATTCGGCGCTGTTCAGTTGGAAGTAGTTCACCTCCATTGCGATGTTGATGTCGGTGATGGGATTGCCGAGCATCAGGGCGTCTTCGAGCTGGCGCTCCTTGTCCGTGGCCGTGAATTTGGAGAAAGCCTTATCTGCGAAATATCCCTGGCGATAGGACAGATCGGCGGACAAGTTCTCCTTCAGCAAAATCTTGATACGGCGGAAACGGCCGTCGGGACTGGTATTTGTCGGGTAGTAGCCGATTTCGTAGTAGCTACTGAAGGCGTCGGCGGCCTCCCGGATGCCCAGGGTGAGATCGTTGGAGTCGAGCACGGCATTGCCGCCAGTGTCCTTGGCGAGGGCGTAGAGCGTATCCTGCGAGCGCTGGAGATTGTTCAGCACGGATTGAGCCGACGTACCCGCGAACATGCCGATGCCGCCGTTCGACCCCGTGGTGGCGTCGCCGAGTGGCGCTTGGGCCACCAGGCCGCGAGCGTCGATGGGGTAAAGCAAAACGTTGGCGCGAATGGCGGCGTTGGTGGTGGCGACGAGTTGGGCCTGATTATTGACGCCATTGAGCCGCAAACCGCTGGCGAAGTAGATGAGCGCTTTCTTTTCGTTGAGCACTCCGAGGATCTTCACGGCGGTTTCCAGGGCGGCCAACTGGCGATCGGTATTGAAGATGTTGAATTCGGCGTCGTCCTGGCCGAAGGCGGCGCCCGTGTCGGCGGCACTGTCGTCGCTGGTGGTCTCGTCGAAGCCCTCGCTGAGTCCCAAGATGAGCTTGTTCATGGCAGTTTGGACGAGACCGCGGTCGGAGGTGAAATCCTGCCGCACGCGCACGCCGCCGCCTTCGAAGGTCATCATGGCCATAAGATCGCTCGGATCCATTTGTGTATCGATGAACTTCACTGCGGCATCGAAGGCGCGCACCTGATCGGCGGGCGGCATGGTGGACATATCGAAATAGAGAACCAGCAGGCGATGATTGGCGTAACGCGAGTCGCCAGGGGCTTCCGGCGTAATCTGCATCGCGGTGGGAGATGAAGCCACGGCGACCGGCGCGTTCGTCGCCACGGCTGTTTCCACGGGGTTGGAGGGCACCGGGGCGCTCTGGAGGCGCTGGAATTCGGCAAAGCTGATGGTCTGCGGCACGCCGTCTTCGGTGAGCACGAAGTCGCTGGGTTTCAGTCCCTCGATGGGCTTGCCGCTCTTGTCCTTGACCGTGACTTCTTCCACGACGAGCTGTGTGCCGACTCGAATGACGCCCTGCCCTTGAGCGGGCGGCGAATTCGTCGGCGCCTGCTGGGCCGCGGCGAATTGAGCGGCAAGCAGCAGGGAACACAGTGTGCGAACGATCCGTAGCATGCCTAAAACCTCACCCGAAGGGTTGTCTGCAGCTTGCGCATGGCATTGGCCTGTGTGGGCAGGCCGAAGAGAGGGCTGTTCACGGTCGTACTCCAAGCCGTGTAGGTGACGACATTGAGCGCATTGGTTGCGTCCATGCGCCAGTCGGCATTGAGCCGGCTGCCGATTCGGAAGGTACGACCGATGGAGCCGTTCAAGCCGAACTGCGACGGGCCGGTGATGGAATCCCGGCCGGCGTTGCCCCACTGGCCCGGCGCGGGCGCCGTGTAAGCCGAAGGATTCAGAAAAAGGCCGGCGGGCGCCGCGTCGATGGACGCCCCTGTGTAATTGGGGCGGATCGTTCCGACGAAGCCGGTGCCCGTGACGTTGGTTAAGTAGACCGGCGTAAGCGGCAGGCCGCTGCCCGCCGTGAGTTGCGCCGTGAAGGTCCACTCCCTCAAAAGGGATCCTGCCCATCCGCGCAAAAGGGCGCCGGCGCGCAGGCCTTCGCCGGAGGTGTATTGCAACTGGAAATTCACAAGGTGGTGCTGATCGAAAGTGGATGGGGCGCGCTCGGCGTCGAGATTGAGCCAGTTCTGGGCGATGGAAGCGCTGGCGGGACTCACGGCGTTCGCGACCGTGCCGATGGCGCTTCCGGGACTCGCGGGCGCGCCGGACGAGGCAGCGGATGTGCTGGCGGTGGTCAGTCCCGCGCCGCTGAAGGTGCTAGCGTCGTCGAGCGATTTCGCATAGGAGTATTGGAGGGTTGCGGTGAGGCCATCGCGCAGGCGGCGGCGCAACTGAATCTGACCGGAATGGCGAATGGAATTTGCGTTCGAGTCGAAATAGACGAAACCCGAGGGGCAAGACGGGCAGGGATTGACGGCGCCGAGCGGAAATGTATTGGGCAAGAATTCCTGCATCAGCCGGGTGCCCTTGGTGCCCAGATAGGTGACCGTCATGGTCAAGGACGCCGGTAAATCCTGTTGCACGGAGAGATTCCAATTCTGGGCATAGCCTACGCGGAAGTTGGGATCCACCGCAAATGTGTTGGGTGTAGAGGTCGGCGCCACGTTGAAGGCAGAGGCCAAGGTGAGAGGACTCGCGGCGCTATTCTGGATGCTGAGCGTTTTCGAGAGAGGGGGCTGCTGGGCTAATTGCGTGGCGAGCAATTGGTAGACTGAAGTATTGTCGTACACGCCGTAGCCAGCGCGAATGACTAGGGGCGATGCCGGTCTGGGACGCCAGGCGATGCCGATGCGCGGCTCGATGCCGCGATAGTCGGGACGCAGCAGGGAATTGGGATAGCTCTGGCCTGTGATCGCGGCGGCGGGGCTGGAAGCCAGAATCGGTGACGCGGCAGTGAAATTTGGAGCAACGTCCAGGTTCACCAGCCGATTCTGCAATTCCGTCAAGGGCGACGCAAACTCCCAGCGCAGTCCGGCGTTGAGTGTCAGGCCGGAGTTGATGCGCCAATCATCGTTGAGGAATGCGTCATCCATCCACCCGCGAAGGTATTTGTCGGCGTTGCCGAAAGCGATGGAGGCCGTGTCGGGAACGCCCAAAAGAAAATCCGCCAAATCGGATCCGGTTCCGGGAACGGGAAGCCCGCCTGCGGTGGCTTCGGTGGCCGCGCCGGTGAAGGCGAACGTCCCTCGCGCATCCTGCTGCGAAAAAATATTGAACTCCTGCCGCCGCACATCGCCGCCGAACTGAATTGTGTGGCGGCCGCGATACCACAAAGTGTCGTACGAAAACGCGTGGGTGAGATTGGCGTTCCGCGTGTACTCGGGTGACGAGAAGCCAGCCCCACCGCTCGAGAAGATCAGGTTGGGCGGACCCCAATTGATTGAAGACTGATCGTTCCCGGAGATTCCTGCCAATCCTGAGACGTTCGTGCGATTCGCGAAAAACGGCGTCACGTCCGTTCCCAATCGACTGAATTCATATTTGAAATGGATCGTCATATAGCTCGTGCCGACGCGGTGCCAGCGCGACCAGTTGGCGGTTGCATCCACACCTGATATGTTTGTCGTATTTTCAAAACCGAATAGATCGGTTGCCTGCGCTGTCGCGCCTTGGTATGCAAAATTCCCGAAAAATTGACTTGGTCCGGAGTTTTTTGAAACACGCGCCTGCACACTGTTTTGGCCGGTGAAGCTGAGGACCGGCGCCTGATAGTTGTAGGTGCCCGTTCCAGAGACATTCGGCATGGGGAAATAGTTCAAAAGTGCCTGTGCCTGGGCGCTGACGGGAACCGTATCCCCGGTAAACATCTCGCCGGTGGCAGGATTGATCACTTGGACGGGGTTGCCTGCCGCATCGAGCGTCTGCGAAAAATCGCCGTTGCGTTCGAGCAGCGTGGGAACGCGACCTGGAAGAACCGTCGCGTTGTCATTCGCCTGGTGCTGATAAGCGACGAAGAAGTTGGAGTTGTTAATCAAATGATGCGGCAGTCCGAGTGGTCCTCCGAGCGCGCTTACGATCTGCACGTCGTTGTAGCTTGGCTTGGGGGTGGCGATCCCGCTTACCGAGAACGGCGCGGCGTCCCACGACGAGGTATCGAAAATGATTCCAGCGCCGCCGTTGTAAAGCGACCCGGGTCCCCTGCGATTGTTGCCGAACGCCGCAGCCTGTGCGAACGCCGAAGCCCCACCATTATTCACGCTGCCGTTCACCAGAAGGCCTGTGGCGGCGCTTTGCGAAAGATCGCTGGAATTCTCGTTCGTGGTTGAGTTCGTGTCGCTCGGAGGCGGAGGTGGCGCGGGAGACGCGTTAGCCGAGGAATTTACGACGGCACGCTCAAAACCTTTTGGCTTGGCTGCAGGCGGCGCCGTGTTCGAAGCTTTTTCGCCGCTTGGCGAGGCAGGCAGGCTCCTTGCGGGCACGCGTTCAGCCGACTCGGGGGCTACGATCCTTGCGATCTGATCGATCGGCAGCAGTTTCAGTTCCCACAGTTCGCTTGGGGCGTCGGCACCAATCATGATTTCGCGAGTCTGGGTCTGGAAGCCCTGCATTTCGACTTGAAATGTCCAAACGCCATCATCGAGAGCGGCGAACGTGTATGAGCCCTGTTGGTCTGTGATTGCTCCGAATCGTTTGTCATCTTGCGTTGCGGTGACCGTCACTCCGGGGACGGGGAGTCCGCCGAAGTTGACCTGACCGTGATGCTCGGAAGCGGCAAAGGCGGGAGAGAGGAAGAGTGTGAAGGCTAGCGTGAACAGAAACGAAGGCGCGAGTGGGTAAAGGCACCGCCGTGCGAAGCCGATTTGAGGTAGCCGCGGCAAAAGCATCGTCAGTTCTCGGAGGGATGATCCACGTGATCCACGACGATGACTTCAACCGGGCCGGTCTCCGGCTCGAGCTTCAGCCCGAGTTGCTCTTTGAGCGCCTGCAAGAACGTCGGTCCGGACTCGTCCGGCTGGAAGTTTGCGCCGGGTGGCAGCGGGCCGGTGAGTTGCGGCGTGAATTCGACGGAGAAATCGTACCTTCCGGTTAAACCAGTTTTGTTCAGGACGGGGCGGTCCACGCCGAACAATTGGGGCACGCTCATCATGCTGGTGATCGTGTCCATGGGCATATTTCGAGCACCGGCGCGCAGACGGCCGGCGGTGGGCGACCGCGTGACAGCCAGCGCTCCGCAAGATTCGGGCAAGCCGGAGGCGGTCATCGGCGGCGGGGCGGGCGCTGCGCTCGGAGGCGGAGGCGCGGTCGAGCAAGGCACGTCCTCGGGATGCGGTTGCAGCTTCGTCCCCAGTTTTCCGGGTTTGTCCAAAACCAGGGCGAAAACGGGCTGCTGCTTGATTTCATAGTGAACGGCTAGCTTGAAGCGGTCGGCGAGGAGGTCCTGCATCATCAGCCGAAATTGGTCCTTAGTGGGATTGCCGGCCCCGCGGGCCTGGATATCGAAGCGATCGGTACTGGCCCACTTCGGCAGTTGCGACTGCATCTGCTGCGTCTGGGCCGGCGTGAGCTTGTAGGCAAAAATCACGTACTGCAGCAGGGGCCAATTCGTTGCCGAAAGCAGACCTCCGGTGGGGGAGAACATCTCCTGGGGACCTAAGGGGATGTTGGAGTTGATGGTCGTGGGGGAGGGCGCTGCGGTATCTTGCTTGACGGAGGCGACATCGAACGACATCTTGCCGCCCGCTGCAGTCTGCCAGTCAGGGTTCGACGCTCGACTTGCGGACGATTGTGTCGCGGTTGGTTGGGCGGTCTGCGACTGAGGCCACAGCGGCGCCCACAGCGTGCCCATCAGCGCTGCCGCCAAGGCTGTTTTCGGACAAAGTTTTCTACCAGTGCCTGCGTGGCGGTTTCCCATAGTCGGCTCCGGCTCCGCTTGAAACTCGAACCGATGGGTCAGACACGTACGCTAACAGAAATGATCTGAATGATGCCCTCAATTCTCTGACGGTTGCTCTATATGATCTCTCACGAGAACTTCGACGGGATTTGTTTGCAGCTTCGACTTAGCCGCTCCTTCAGAAACTAACCGTCAATTCTCGGAAGGCTGCTCCACATGGTCGAGGACAAAGACCTCGGACGGACCCGTTTGCGACTCCAATCTGAACCCAAGTTGCTCCTTGAGGGCCTGCTGAAACGTCGGTCCTGACGGGTCAGGTGTGAAATCATCACCCGGTGCCGGGGTGAACTGAGGCGTAAACTCCATGACAAAATCGAATGTCCCCTCGAGTCCGGTCTTATCCAATACGGTTTTGTCTACACCGGTAAACCCCGGGTCGACTATGTGCGTTGTCAACATTGCTAGGGGCACATTTCGGGCTCCCATACGAAAGCGGCCGGCTACCGGCCACTGGGTGACCGCACCGCAACGCTCGGGGAAACCGCCGGCAATCGTTACCGGCGTACCCCCCGTTGTGGAACTCTGGCCGCCGGGCGCTATCGCGACGGAACAAGGTGCGTCGCTGGGATGCGGTTGGATTTTAGGCCCCAACTTTCCCGGCTTATCCAGAACCAGCGCGAACACAGGAACTTGCTTGGTTTCATAGTGAACCGCCAGCTTGAAGCGATCCGCAAGCAGAGCCCGCACCATCAGCCGATATTGGTCCTTGGTAGGGTTGCCGGGTCCCCGCGCCTGGATGTCATAGCGATTGTCGAGCGCCCATTTTGGCTCTTGCTTTACGAAGGCCACATCTTGTTCAGCCCCCAGCTTGTATGCAAAAATCACGTATGACTCCAGCGTCCTATTGTTTACGGAAAACAACCCTCCCGTCGGAGTGAAAGCATCCTGGGGACCCAGCGGCATATTCGCGGTTCTCGTGGCAGGGGACTCGGGACGCGTATCCCGCTTGACCGAAGCCACCTCGAACTCCATCTTGCCACCGGCGTCTATCTCCCATTGTGGCGTCGGAGGCTGAACCGCTGGCGCCTGGCTTTTGGGCGATTGAGCGCGCAGTGAACTCGCGATGAGTGTTGCTGCAAGCACCAGTGCTGAAGCTATCGCCAGCAGTTTCCTTGTTTCGTTCTGTTTCCCTGCGGCATGATTTCCCATATGCGCTCCAATCCCAACTCAGGATTCGCACAACGGGCCCAAATGGCTGCGATTATACGCACTTTTCATCAGTTAGTCCCTTAGATAAGGCACTCGTCAAGTCCTTGGTTCGGTACTCTTCCAATCTCCATTCGTATTCGCCTGGCATTCAGGATTTCCCGAACAGGTTCTTAAGCGCGTCACCCATCATCGTCAGTTCTCGGAGGGCCGCTCTACATGATCTATAACGAGGACGTCGACCGGGCCTGTTTGCGGGTCCAATTTGAGTCCAAGTTGGTCTCGGAGAGCCTCAAAGAATGTTGGTCCTGTGTCGTCGGGCGTGAAGCCCGGCGGTGCGGGTCCGTTGGGTTTTGGCGCCCACTCGAAGCTCATATCAAAAGTTCCGCTGAGCCCAGTTTGATCAAATACCGGGCGGTCTAAGCCACTTGCAGGGCTGTACGCCATCATCGCAAGCAGCGCAACCGTAACCTTTCGTCCCGCGATGTGAATCCGACCGGGCGCACTTGGCGGAACCGGCATTAGGACGCCGCAAGGAATCGCCGGAATCTGCGAGGTAGCTGACGGCGATGGTGCAGCCGCTGGAAGTTGGGGCGCCGCACGGGCAGCTTTAATGTCGTCCGCCGTCGTGACACACGGTCCATCATCCGGTTCAAGCTGTGGCCCGTTTTCCCTCGGCTTAGCCCTGATGAGCACATATATGGGGCTTTGTCTGGTCTCCGTGTGGATCACCAGCTTAAAACGGTCCGCGAGCAGGGACTGCATCATGAGACGAAACTGGTCCTTGGTGGGATTGCCTTGCGCTCTGGCCTCGATGTCAAATCGATCGGTCCTCCCCCAGGCGGGCAATCCAGGCGTAGAAAGAGTGCTCTTGTACGCAAATCGCAAGTACACCCAGAGTGGCGTATTGGTGGCCGAAAAAAGACCTCCCGTGGGAGCAAAAGTGTCATCAACTTCAAGGGAAACGTTGGAGGTAGGGCGCCCTGACATCTTGCTCAGCTTGACCGAAGCGACCTCGAACGTCATCTTCCGCGCCGTCGCCCCGAATATTTGGTTCAACGCGCGGTTGGGCACGGTCAAAACACCAGCGACGATGGGCAGGGCCAGCGCGAGAATTCCAGCAGTCGTCAGGAGCAGTCTCTTCCACGTCCCCATGGCTTCTCCGAACTGGTTCCTCATGACGCGCTGCACCCTTTTCTTGAGGTGGGAGCCGGTAACACCGGACATACAAGTCAATGGCGACTCTAGATAGAATTCGCAGACCCTAAGAATGCTTTCGGCATAGGCTTGCGCCTGGCTGCCGGTTTGGAGTACTTCCTCGTCGCAGGCGCATTCGCGTTCGTCAATCAATCGCGCTCCCAACCACCACGGCAGCGGATAAAACCAGAAGGTCGCTTCCACCAACATGTGAATCATCGCCGTAAGACTGTCGCGGCGGCGAACGTGGCAAAGCTCGTGTGCCAGGACCCCTTGCAGTTGGGCCTGCGTCAGGCGTCGTGTGATGCCTTCTGGCAACAGCAGGACCGGACGAACAATACCGAACACTCCGGGTTCCAGCCGCGCCGGAGTAGAGACGACGCAAATTGGAAGGCCGAGAGACAAAGGCGATGCGGCGCGCACAATGGCGCGTATGCGCAGCCACTCGCGCGTCCAACCAATGGCGACTGCCACGAAACCGCACGCCCATACTGCGCAAATCACCAAGAGAAGCGCTGGCAGATAATCGGGCGCGGGCTTCGCAGCGGGGAGCCCAGTCAGGAAAATGGGACCGCTGGCCACTTCCGTCACAGCAGAGAAGGCATGTGGCATGATCGCGGGAGCCGTGCGCCATTCAAATTGATGGCCGATGCTCACCAGCCAAGAAAAAGGAAGCAGGAACTTGTAGGAGGCCGCGACCCAGAGCCGGTACCGCACGCGTGCCTGATTGCGCCGGAACGCCAAGGTTAGCAGTCCCGCAATGGCGGCAAAAAGAGTCGATTGCCAGATGTGATTTGCCAACGGAACGAAAGCGGTTGGGATCATGAGGATTCATCCTTTCTCGCCATGTCGCGAAGCATCTTCTCCGCTTCCTTCACGTCATCCAGGGTGAGCTTTCCGGATTTGACGAAATGCGCCATCACCGGCTTGGTGCGGCCCCCGAGCAAAGCCAGCAGCTCGTCAATCAAAGTGCCTTGGGCATCTTCGCGCGAGATTGTGGCCTCAAAGATATCCGCGTTGCTGATTCTCTTCGCGCGGCGGACGATCTTCCTTTTTGCTTCCATGCGGTAGACCGTGGTCTGCACGGTGGTGTAGGCCGGCCGGTTCCTTGCAGGAAAGGTTTCCTGAATCTCCCGAATGGAGCATAAGCCGTGGGTCCAAAGTGCTTCCATGATTTGCATTTCTAATTTGGTGAGTTTCTGCGAGGGCATTCATTTGCTCCTACTATATTATGCGACCCTACTACAACGATAGGTATTGTCAAGCGCTTTTGAGTTCCAAGGAACGAGACGCCGGTATCAGAAGACGTTTGGATAACGTCTTCAATTCTCTGACGGCTGCTCTATGTGATCTATGACGTGATCTATGACGAGAACTTGGACGAGGTTGTTTGCGGTTCGAGTTGGCTGTTCGAGTTGGCTGTTCCTCAGAAACTAACAGGATTTTTGTTCGGCGAAGGCTCCTGCATATTGTCGATGACGACCACGTCCACCGGTCCTCTCGCCGATTCTAGTTTCAGCCCAAGTTGCTCCTGTAGGGCCGTGAAGAGCGACGGCGCTAACGATTGAGTAGCCTCCTCGTCGGTGCTTCCCGGCTGAGGCCGGGACCTAGTTTGGGTGCAAACTCAAGGGTCAAGTCAAAAGCGCCACTCAGCCCTGTCCGATTCACCACCGTGCGATCCACGGATTGGCACAACAACGGCAACAACAACGGCAACAACAACGGCAACAACAACGGCAACAACAACGGCAACAACAACGGCAACAACATGTCCATAGTTATCTTGTTGCCGCTCTTACGCAATTCCCCTGATCGAGCATTCATGAAGAAGCCTCCGCAATACGCCGGCATCGGCTCGCCAGGGCTTGGCTGTGACAGCGGCTCATGTGCAATGGGGTCAGTGCATTTTGCATCGTCCGAACGCGGAATAAGCTCGGGCCCTGTTTTCCCAGGACTCGATAGCTCGAGCAAGTAGATAGGAAGCTGCCAAGTCTCATGGTGCAGCACCAGTTTGAATCGATCCTCAGGCAGTTACGACCGAGGAGGAAATCCGGAAAGTGATTGCTGACAGGGCAGGTCTAAAGCGCGATTTTCCCTATTCATAGCGCAAGGCCAGCAAAGGGTCTACCTGAGAAGCTCTTCGCGCGGGCAGCAAGCATGCGACGGTGCCCGTGACGGCAACAATCAGCGCAACGGCCGCAAACGTTAACGGGTCGGTGGCGGCCACGCCCCAGAACTGGCTAGCCACGAATCGCGCGAGCGCAAAGCTGATGAGCAGCCCTAACAAGATACCCGTGCCAATCAGGCCTGCGCCCCGACGGACTACAACGCGCAGCACATCACGCTGCTGGGCTCCCACCGCCATGCGGATACCGATGTCGTGCGTCTGGAGGGATACAGAATACGCCATCACGCTGAATACGCCGATCACCACCAGCACCAAACCAACTCCTGCGGTCGCGCCCATCATAATGAGACTGAACTCCGGACCGGCGTAGGTGGATTGCTCCAAGAAGCTCTCGATTGATCCGGTTTGAGTGAGCGGGACACCTGAATCAACAGCGGAGATCTCCCGACGCACGCTCGGCAGCATGGCGAGGGGATCGGCAGTCGTACGAACCAGGACCATGCGTGGGAACGCACCGGTGATCGTATAGGGAACGAACGCTTGCGGTTGCGTCGAGTCTTTTACTCCTTGATTGCGAATATTCCTGACGACTCCGACAATTTCGAAGTAAGCGTCATGCGGGGCGTCGGGCAGCCGGTCGAGGAAATTGAACTTAACGGTCTTTCCGATGGGATCCTCATTCGCGAAGTAATTTCGCGCAAACTGTTCGTTGATAACAGCGACGTGACGCGCTGTATCGATGTCTTCATCGGAGAGCATCCGTCCCCGCAGGACGTTCGCCCCAAGCGTAGAAAAATAGGTCGGGCTACATAATTCCATTAGGGAATTCCATCGGTCCGTGTGCGTTTTATTGGGCACCGTGATTTCGCTTCCCAAGCCTGCATAAGGCGGCCGGCTCATAGCTACGGTCGCACCTTTCACTCCCGGAAGTGCCGCAACGCGCGTGAGGACCTGCTGGAAGAATGCTCGCTTCTGGTCAGCGGTGTTGTTTCGTCCTGGGGGAAAGTTGACCCGAGCGGTCATGATGTTCGTCGGATTGAAGCCAAGATCAACGTCCTGCATGGCAAAGAGGCTGCGCATCGCCATGCCGGCCCCAACGAGGAGAACGATCGAAAGCGCCACCTCGGCGACTACCAGGACTGAGCGAAGCCTGCCGTGCCGGGGGCCTGAGCCGGTTTTCCCGCTGCCCATCAGCCGCTCGTTCAGATTGCCGCCTACAGCATGAAGAGCTGGAGCCAGGCCGCAAAGCAATATCGCTACCGTGCTGATGCCTAGCGCAATCCACAAGGCAGGCAGGCTGAATCGGACGGCGGTGCTGGAGGAAAGGGTGCCGGGCGGAATAGCGTCCGCGAATTTTTGCATGCCGACATAACCGAAGAGAGTGCCGACGGCGGACGCGGCTATCACAAGGACAAAACTTTCGACCAACAGCTGCTGGACCAGCCGGCCCCTGCCTGCGCCAAGCGAGGATCGCACGGCAATTTCGCGTTCGCGCGCGGTGGCCCGCGCCAGCGAGAGATTTGCAAAATTAGTGCAGGCAATCAGAAGGAGCATCAATACGGCTCCCAGGAGTGCGTACAGAGTGATTCTGAAATTCCCGATGATATAGTCGTTAGCCATGCTGGATATCACCGAGAAATGCATCGGATAGTCTTTCTGGTAGACGGTAGAAAGCCGGTTGGCAATGACGGTCAGGTCCGCCGTGGCATCTTTTAGGGTGACTCCGCGCTTGAGACGCGCGCGCACCGCGAAGTAGGCTGGAAAAGTGCCCGAACCAAGAACGTCGGTGTGCTTCATCTCGATCGGAATAAAGATATCGCGATTCATCATCCGGAATCGAGGCGGCGTGATGCCGACAAGAGTTCGGCGCATACCGTTCAACGTCATTGTAGTTCCAACGATTTTCGGATCCTGGTTGAATTGGGTGGTCCAAAGCCGGTAGCTCATGGTAAAGACGGGCGGGGAATCGGGTCTTCCGTCGTCCACGGTCAGGCTACGGCCGAGCAGAGGTCCCACTCCGACGAAGTCAAAAGTATTCGGGGTAACGTAGGAACCGTCGAATAGAAGCGTGTTTTGCCCGTCGAAATACGTGACGTCGAGCGCGGCGATACCTTGCATACCTTCGAAACTGTGGTTTTGTTCGTCAAAATCCATATACTCTGGCAAGGAAAAACCGCCGCGGCCATTCTGTGTGGGTTTGCTCACGTCGTGTATGACCCAACTCATAAGCCGATCGGCGTCCTTATAGATCAGAGGATGGATCAGGATGGAATCAATGGCGCTGAAAATGATCGTCGTTGCGCCAATCCCTAGCGCGAGCGTTAGCACGGCGACCGCGGTGAAGCCTGGGCTTTTTGCTAAAGTGCGGACTGCGTAGCGCAAATCCTGCCACAGGGATCTCATCGCTGTTCCTTAGGCGCGGCGCTTGAGGACTCGTTGACGATCCGCCCGTCAAAAAGGTGCACGGTGCGACCGGCGTGGTCCGCATATCGCTGATCGTGCGTCACCATGCAGATCGTGGCGCCGCCCCGGTGCAAGTCACGCAGCAATTCCATGACGGCCTCGCTGTTCTTCGAGTCCAGATTGCCAGTCGGCTCGTCCGCAAGCAAGATAGCTGGATTTCCCACCAGTGCGCGAGCCACGGCCACACGCTGCTGCTGTCCGCCGGAAAGCTGCGCCGGGTAATGTTTCATACGATGCGACATACCGACACGTTCCAGCGCCGCCTGCACGCTCTTTTTGCGCTCGGGGGCGCCCATTTCGCGGTAAGTCAGCGGCAATTCCACGTTTTCATATACCGTCAAGTCGCCGATCAGGTTAAACGCTTGGAAGATAAAGCCAATCTCGCGGTTGCGGATGCGGCAGCGCTCGGAGACCGAAAGATTGGCTACAGGCTCACCCTTCATCCAGTGCTCGCCTGCTGTCGGCGAATCGAGCAGACCAATGAGAGAAAGCAGCGTCGACTTCCCGCAACCAGACGGACCGGAGATAGCCAGGTATTCGCCCTGTTTGATTTCGAGATGAGTCTCAGAGAGGGCGTGCGTCTCCATTTCGTCCGCGTAGAAGACCTTAGACACGCCATCTAACTTGATCAAGGTGCCGTCTGTTTGGGTCATTTGTGCCTCCGTCAGACCAGCGAAACGCCAGGGGGCCTGATATTCTATGCCGCGAACGACGGTACGACGCGCTGGTTTGTATTTGGCTTGTCCAACTCCAGCATCTGATGCACGAGAAACAGCTAATCCGTAAACGTCAAGTCTCGCTGGCAGCTATTCGAGTCGGACGCGATCGTAGGTGTCCCACGCAGACATGTCCGATAGAATCACCTGATCGCCAACTTGCAGTCCGCGGATCACTTCCACGGAATTTACCGAAGCGCGGCCGAGCTCAACATTAACCCGCGCAGCTTCGGTCCCTCCGGCTAAAAGCCTGAACAGCGAAGTTTCCGAATCCGTCTGGCTTTGCACCGGCCGTCCGACATAAAGAACATTAGGGAGGCGCTCGATCTCGATTGTGCCGTCCACGCTTAGGTCTGGGCGCGCACCAAGAGGCAGTGCGCTATTGAAGCTGACATCCACGGCGACTGTTCCATTTACTACGCCGGCGTCAACCCGGCTGACGTGTCCTTCGGCGCTCCCGTTGTGCGTGTCGATTGTGGCTTTTTGTCCGATGGCGACGTCTTTTGCCTGAGTTTCAGGAATCTGCACAGTAGCCTTGAGATGAGAAGGATCGGCTACCCGTACCAGGTTGGTACCCGCCGATACCTGTTGGCCGACTTCGACGGATACTGCTGAAAGCACGCCATTCAGGCCCGCTCGGACATGCAATGCGTCGAGTTGACGCTTCTTCAATTCATATAGGACGCGTTGCTGTTCGAGATGCGCTTGCTGCGCTGCGATCTGCGCCCCTGCCGCATCATCGGCAATCTTCAGCTGCTCTTGAACCAGTTGCTTCTTGATCCCCAGTTGTTCGGCAACCACGGCGGATTTCTTGGCGGTAAGTGCAGCTTGTATGCCCTTTTCGCTCAATTGTCTGTCTACATCAGCCTGCATCTTCGCTTGTTGGTACTCGCTTTCAATATCAGCGGCGGTGCCCTTTTGAATCATCAGACTATTTGAGAGCTGCACCTTCAGATTGGCGAGATCAGCTTGCGCGGCTTTGTACGCATACTCCGCGTCGACGGTATCGCGCTCGAGCTGCTGATCGCTCAGTTCCAAAATGATCGAATCCGGTTTGACCGTTGCGCCAGACTGCAAAACGATTTTGTCCACGCGCGCGGATGATTGCGCCGGAATCCAACGAACATCTACGGGAACGAGGGTGCCGATACCGCGCACATCGCGCAGCATTTCTCCCCGACGTACCGTGTCCACGGACACGGCTGAGCGTTCGACCGAGGGCGGCGCTGGTTTTAGCCGGGAGACCGCAACCGCGAGTAGTGGCACAGCTACGACGATTAAGCTTCCGTAAGCGATGAGCCGGGCTCTCTTCTTGCGTGCGAGGTCAGGTCGCGCGATGTCCATCTCTTTGCCTATTCATTCCTCAACGCCATCGGTAAATCGGCGTCGTGGCTTGGGCTGTAAAGCAGTGTGCCCATCACTTATGTCAAGCCCGATTCTCCCGGTCACGTTTGTAGGCGTGGGCATTCTGCTGACGGCCGCTGCGCCCGTAATGTGATACGTTCCCGCGTGGCGAGGGTTTCAAGTTAATCCCACACAGCCCATCTTCGTCGCCTATTCGTGCGGCGGCGCCACAGTCGGTTCGTTCAAAAAAGTAGCGAAGTTCAGTCGCGTTCCGCACGCCATGATAGAGACCGCCAGATCAATATCTGGAAACCAGGGCCGAAATCACCATTTTTGCTCGAAAGGTATTTGATATTCCGGGATAGTACACCCCTAGTGGGTTGCTCAGCAATCCTACTGGCCCCTCTCTAGGGCGACCTAGTACGATGGTTGCAATGCCGCAACGCCCGCGAGTCTAATCACATCCGCAAATTTGGAGCCTGGAATTACTACTCTTGGCGTGTGAGGCACTGCCTCGCGTGACCTCATTCATTTTCGGGCTCACAATAGGCAGTTCTTCAGAACCTAAGGGAGGCTTGAAATGAGCGCAAGAGGAAAGGCTTGGTTTCCATTCTTAATCGGCGGTTTCCTGTCGTGCCTGGTACCTGGGACGCTCCAGGCCCAAGCCCCGCAGAGCAGCGCACATGTCAGAGACTATTCGAAAGGACCGAGTTGGTTCGGCAACTTTGCCTCCCCTTACAAGCAGCAGCCCATTCCTCCAATCTCGTTGGAGAATTCTTCGAGGATTCGGGAGTTGATTCATGACGGCAAGCTGGAAATCTCTATGGCGGATGCAACGGCGCTGGCCATCGAGAACAACCTGGATGTTGCGGTGGAGCGCCAAGTTGTTCCTATGTCCCAGACCGATGTGCTCAGGACATCGGCAGGATCGGCGGCGCGCGGATTTTCGGGCGCGACCATTCCTCTCGGCTTGACTGCGGGCGCGCTTGGCTTAGGAGTCAGCACATCGGTCGCCGGAGGAGGCATCGGCAACGCCGGTGGAATCAGCGGCGGCGGTGGCGCGGTGAATATCCCGCCGGTGGGAACGTTTGACCCCACGATAAATTACAACTTCAGCTGGGACCGCACTGTGGCGCCTCTCAACACGGAAGTGGTAGCCGGCGTTCCCGCCGTCACAGGTTACTCGGCATCGTACAGTGGCAGCTATACGCAGCTTTTGCCGAGCGGCACGAGTTTTTTTGTGAGTCTCAACGGCTTGCGCTCTTCTTCCACACAGGAGAGCCTGCTTTTCAATCCAGCGGTTGCGACTCGCATGTCCATGGGCTTCAACCAGCCGCTCTTGAGCGGTTTCGGCCTCAAGCCGAACCTGCGCTTCCTACTCGTTGCTCGGAACAATGAAAACGTATCCGGGGCGATATTTCGGACTCAACTGACACAGACGATTGTCGAAGTGGAGAACGCGTACTGGGACATGGCGCAGTTCCAAGAGAACGTAAAGGTTGCGGAGCAATCCCTTGCCACAGCCCAAAGACTTTATGAAAACAGCAAGGAAGAAGCGGACATCGGAGCTTTGGCGCCATTGGACGTCATCTCCGCCCAAACTGCGGTGGCCGCGAGCGAGCGCGACCTGGTAATTGCCAGAACCAATCTACAGATACAGGAAACCACGCTGAAGAACCTTTTGAGCAAGCAGATCGACTCGCAATTGGAATCGGTGGAAGTTGTGACTACTGATCCGCTGCCGGAGCCGCGGGATAGTGATATTCCTCCTATTCAGGATGCCTTAGCTGACGCTTACAAGAATCGCTCGGACCTGCAAATCGCAGAAATGAATTTGCAGAACGAACAGATATCAACTCAATACACCGCCAATAACCTGCTGCCGACAGGGAACATCTTCGGCCAATATGCGGCATCGGGATTGGAAGGGAACTGCATTGTTGTTGGCAAAGCGACGTGTAACCAGCCCCTTGTCCTTCCGCAAGGCGCCATCGTGCCGGCGGGAACTGCATCATCACTGACGCAAATGGCTCAGGGCACTTTTCCTGAGGAATCTGTAGGGTTCAGCTTGACCCTTCCCATTAAGAACCGCGCGGCTCAGGCCGACAATATTCGGGCGCAATTCGAGATGCAGCAGGCGCAGCTCAGTCTGCAATCTTTGCGCAGCCAAGCCAACTTCACGGTGCGTCAAGCCATGATCGGACTGGTTCAAGGCAAAGCCCAGGTAGGGGCCGCGCACGAAGCTGTGGTGTTGGGACAGGAATCGCTAGATGCGGAACAACAGAAGCTCTCGCTTGGAGCCTCTACCTTCTACGACGTCATTCTGCGCGAGCGTGACCTAACCACGGCACAATACGCCGAAATACAGGCTGCAGACGCCTATGCTAAAGCTCTGGTGGCCATGGACCAGGCCCGCGGGGGGATGCTCGAGCGCAATGGAATGAGTTTCAATGACGCATTGAGCGGCACGATCACGAAGACGCCAACTTCTCCATTTAACAAGGGATCGAATCTGGAAGGCCGGTGAAGAATCGTGGCGACACACCGTAATCGGAAAAAGCGCAAGTCAGTCGTCCACAGTGGAGAGTTCTTGCTGTGCCCGCAGCTATTCCGTCTAACCAATACGGGCATTTTGCTTTTCATTTTCTTGCTTAGCGCGCAGGCGGTCGTGGCTCAAGCTTCTCAACCCGCCCGACCTGACTACAGCGAGACCCCCAGATGGTTCCCGCAGGTGCTCTCGCCTTACAAACCGCAGCGCCCGGCGCCTGCTGCCCTTGCTAATTCGATGACTCTTTCTCAGATGATTCAGGACGGCAAGCTCGAGCTCTCACTCGCCCAACTCGCGGCTGCGGTGGTGGAAAATAACCTGAACCTCGCCGTGGATCGTTATTTCAATTACTCTGCGCAAGCCGATCTCCTGCGAGCGAGAGGTGGACAGGCGGCGCGTGGCGTAGATCCGGTCGGAGCGACCATCCCGGATGCGCTCTTTTCGGCAGCCATTGGAGCCGGCGTAGGAAACGTTGCGGGCTTGGGAGGCATAGGTGTTACAGGTTCTATTTCCGGATTGACCCGAACGTTCAATATCCAACCGCGCGGCGCCTATGACCCCGCGTTTATCTTCAATGTCAGTTGGGACCGCACCGCCAGTCCCCTGAATACGCTAGTCGTCGCTGGTTCTCCCGCCGTTACTACGGACACCGCTTTCTATCAGTTTGGCTGGCAGCAGGCTTTTACGAGTGGGACGAGTTTCAGCCTACAGGTCAGCAACCAGCGTCAATATAGTACCCAGCAAGCCCTTATCTACGATCCCGATGTCATCACTCGGATGTCCTTAAGCGTCGTCCAGCAACTGACCAATGGTTTTGGCTTTACGGTCAACCGACGTTTCCAGATCGTCGCGCGAAACGACATAAAGATCGTCCGGAATTGGTTCTTACAACAGGTCAACACTACCCTGGCGCAGGCAGAGGACAGTTATTGGGATTTAGTCTCGGCTCAGGAACAAGTCCAGGCAACACAGGAAGCCCTGGGGGCCGCCCAGCAACTCTACGAGGACAATAAGATAGCGGAGGGGACCGGAGCGCTGGCGCATCTTGACGTGGTATCGGCGCAGGCTCAAATGGCATCGGCTCAAAGGGACCTGATACTTGCCCAAACCGACTTCCAACGGCAGGAATTGGCCCTCAAGATGTTCTTCAGCAAAGAGATCACCGACGCGTTGGGAGACGCCCACATTGTGGCGACCGATCCGTTGCCAGATGCGGAGGAATCGGATATTCCGCCGCTTGAGGAAGCGTTGTCGACTTCGGTCCGGAATCGTCCTGAAGTGTCACAAGCGGAAGCAAAGGTCATGAACGACCAGTTAGCTGTGAAGGTGACGCAGAAGTTTCTCAAGCCTACATTCAATGCGTTTGGACTGTTTGCCTCGGCGGGCTTATACGGAAATCAACTGATCACCACTCCGGGCGGCCCTCCTATTGGGCTGAATGGAGGCCTGGGGCAAGAACTGAATCAGTTTATTAATTTCCGGTACCCTGAATACGCGTTCGGTTTTAGTCTGACTATTCCCATCAAAAACCGCAGTGCTCTGGCGGATAATGCGCGCGCCAGTTTGCTGGCGCGACAGGCGGAAATCTCCTACCACAGAACTGAGGACCAGATTGGAATGGAAGTGCGGACCGCCAGCGTCAGATTGATGCAAGCCAAGGCGGAGACCACCGCAGCGGAGTCTGTGATGGACTTCAGCAAGCAATCGTTGAATACGGAACAGGAGAAGCGTGCTGCAGGGCTCTCGACACCTTACAACGTGATTCTGGCACAGAGAAATCTGCTGGATGCCCGATTAACCGAAGTGCAAGCCCATGTCTCTTACGCAAAGGCACTGGTAGAGTTGGAGCGATCCATGGGTGTTCTCCTAGAAAAAAACCATATAGATGCGCAAGGCGCCTTTGAGGGCCGAATCGCGAGATAAGTGACGTAGGGAATAGCCGCCTGGCGCACACGAGAGCGAAGATAGCTGCGGTGGACTGGAGGCAAATTCAGCGCAACTACCTTCACGCGTATCGAATCGTAATGAGTAGACAGTCGAGTAACAGCTGTCGTGAGTGCGGGCCAAACGAGCGCTCTACCCTAGGCCCTCGCCGCCATTGCAAGAATGCGGGCCTGCCGTTTCCTTTTGACGATCGACTTCGCGTGAAGGCTGAGGATGCGGCTCCGTTCGTCAGTGGCATCAAATGACCAAGAATCCAGCGACGAAATTACCTGCACCGGAACAAGTTTTGCTGTCCGAAAAGCGCGACATTCCCGCCGACAAAGTGGTCGCGTTGTATGTCGCCAACGGCTGGTCTGCGGCAAAGAAACCCCAGGAACTCTGGAATGCTCTTCGCAACTCCCATTCACTTGTTTCAGCTTGGGCTGGCGAGGAGCTTATCGGGCTCGGCAACGCTCTGTCGGATGGATATCTTGTCGTTTACTACCCGCACCTCCTTGTACTTCCTTCGTATCAAGGCCGCGGCATCGGGGGAAAGATACTGGAACACTTGAAGCGAAAATATCAGGGTTTTCATCAACACATTCTTGTGGCCGACGGACGCGCAATTGAGTTCTATAAGAAGCACGGCTTTGAAACCGCTGGAAAAACACAATCCATGTGGATTTATGAAGGCGCTGATCATTAAATATAGCCCGAAATATAGCCCGCCGACAGCGCGACCCAATCGTCAGGGTTTTAGGCCCCGCAGACCGCGAAATTGCTGCGCTTCCAGATCACTTCCACCCCTTCGAAGCCAATCTCCGTTAGCCACGCCAACTGATCAGTCAATTTCGCCGGATGATCTTCGGCGTAGTATTTCGGAATCCACTTATCCTCGATTTCCTGCTCAGACACTCCATGCCGCATGAAATCCCGCCACGACCGACCTGAACGTTGATGCCGTCGGGTTCAATCCCGCCACGATGGAAGCTATAGGCGCAGGCGGCGGTGAGCCCCGCGAGGTCAGCGCCGATAATGACAGCGGTTCGAACGCGTCTCTTCATCTGATCCCCACGGAGAGCGCCGCAGTAGCCCGGCGCTCCGTCATGTTGGCCGCTGCGGAGGTAGGCCCCTGCCTCTGGTTCGGGTTTGCTTGGGAATTGGTTTCGAAGACGGCGCGCTCGAAGGCCAGCTTGAAGGGAGCGCTCACGCGATCGTAGGGCACGAGGCTTGCCGTCACGTCGCCTCGGTCAACGTACCAGACCTGCCGGTCGGGATAGTGCTGCAGCAGATCCTGATTTCGCAGATATCCCATGTCGCGGGCCCACACGACGTTGGAGTGATCGATATCCGCATCATTGTAGACCCACTCCTGCGAGGGTGCGTCGCGAAACGGGTAGGCCACAATAACGAGGTGCTTTCCCCCGCGGGCCTGCAAATCCGACTGAATCCGCGCACGTTGAAATTGCAACGGCAAGGGATACACTTTCGTTCCGACTGCTCCAGGCTGCTGGATTGTGATTGTAAGCAGGAACGGATTCCACAATTTCTCGGCAATCGGGCTGATCATCCACATTGCGAAGACAATGACCACAGCCCGCGAACCCCAAAGCCCATAGGCGGATGGCCAACCTTCGCGGTGGCTTCTCATGTAACGCAGACTGTACAGCAGCATGAGAATCATGGCGCCGGTAACCGGGGCGGCATAGTGCGAATGCGGGGGCCAAATTTGCAGGAGCAGATCGGCAATGACTAACACCGTCGAGAGCAGCACCACGCGAAGTTCGCCGCGAAGGATGGCCAAAATGCAGGGCGCGATCAAGAAAAGAAAAGGCCAGAGGAAAAATCCATAGTAAATGCTGGTCTTGACTCGCGTGAAGTAGTCGGCCTCATCCTTCCAAAGCAGCGCACCCGGCAGCTCGTGTAGGATATAAAAAACGCGCATTTCCGGATGGCGATAGTACGGAATGGGATTGGGCTTCTGAAAAAAGAATGGCTTGGTGATGTGGTAGGTCTGGAGATTCAGCTGGTAGGGCATGACCAGAGCTTGCCCGGTTCCTCGCCAGTTGTAATACAGCATCCATCCGGCGCCAAGCGCCAGGAGGGCAATTGCGGGCAGGACAGCCTTCGCCGCCGCCCTCCAGTTAGCTCTCCCGTTTTTAACCAGCAAGAACGCAATGGAGAAAAGCAAGGGCAAGCTGAAGAGAAATCCTTCCAGTGGGCGGCTGTTTGCGAGAATCAGCAGCCCCGCGGCGAGGATTAGTGCGGCCGACACCTTCAGCTCGCGGCGCAGGCGCGGCCAAGCGCCGAGAACGAGCGCTCCGCCAAGAGCCGCGAGCGCCCCTCCCCAATAGGAGTTCACCCAGTAGGAGAAGATCCCGAACCTCATGCATGCAAAAGCGCCGCCCAACCAAGCCCAAGGCGCCGGGAGCCAGCCCAGCAGCATCCAGTAGATCGCGGCGCACAACAGGGCCACGCTGAGCAAAACGCCGGACCAGGGAACTCCGGTTAACCTTTGTCCCAGCGCGAGCGCAAGTCCTTGCGCGGGAGGATACATGGACTGGTATGTGGGCAGCATATTCACGTGAAACGACTCGAAATGCACCCACAGAGGGCTGGGAGGATTGGTCAGGCGCGCGTGCGCAAATGTATCCGCGGCCAGAAGATAGCTGAACTCGTCGTGCACTTCGGGAACAGGAGTGGGCATCCAAGGAAGCAAGGCGAGCCGGAACAGGATTACCAGGAGCGGGAAGGCCGCCAGCCAAAATCGCGTGTGCTGGCTGATGGCGCGAATGCGACTCTCTACCTTTTCCAGAAGGACGGGCCGGAACCGCACCAAGGCGAGCGTTAAAACAATTACGACGGCCCAGAATAGCAACTCCAGAAGGAGCAGCTGCAAATCGGGCCTGTCGTCCAAGGTGTAGTTCAAGGGGGGCAGCAGGCCCAAGATTTCGTCGTGTCGCATCGAGTGGTTCCAGTCCGGTGCAGGATGGTAAGGCCGGGACGGACCGTTAGCTTACTTGTAAAGCCTAGAATCCTCGAGACAATTTATGAAGTAGCGGCAAGTGCTCATGTGTCCCAAGTTACATAAGCCAAAAATGTACCAAAGGGTTAAATCGTGGACGCGAGAACCGAGGCGTGCCCCATTCCGCGCTGCGAGGCGTGGAAGCTTCGCGGTGGAGCGAGAATCAAAGTTAGTAAGAGCCTCCAACGCATGGCCCGCACGTGTTTTGAGGTCCTTGAGGAGCCCGAAATCGAGACCTGAGCATGAGTCTGACGCCAACTGCGCACGGCTTGGCTATGTCTAAACGTGAAAGTAACCACTTGAAGACGCCAGATCGGTCTTTCCCTTCATATCGCCACTTACGTGCGACACACTGATCGGGTAATAACCATTCATATTGCGAACCCGAGCCTCAGTTGATGCTGCGGAATTTTACAGTCCTTGACGTTGCCGGCAGCATCCAAGCTGCGCTCCTGCTGAGCCTGTTCCTATTCATTCCCGGCTTTGTAATTGGCTGGATTTCAAATGTTTTCGAATTCCGGGCGAGGCGGCTTGCAACGCAAATATTACTAAGTTCACCGCTCGCTGTCGCTATCGTTCCAATTTTTACGTACTTTGCCGGTCGCTTCCCAAAGGTCCTCTGGGTGCTTTTTGCATCCAGTTGGCTTGTATTTTTCGTGTTGGCGACGCGCATAGTGCGGCGGTGGCGCAGTCGCGGAGCAGCCGTTCCAAAAACGGCGTGGATTGGAATTGCGTTCGCCGCCATATGGGCAGCGACTGCACTCGCCACTCTCGTAGATCTGCAGTTCGGACACATGCTTTACTTCAGTTCGACAGCGTACGACTACTCGACACGAACTGCATTCACGGCAGCGGCGGTCAGGGTAATCCCTCCTTATAATCCATTTTTCGCATCTGATCCGCCAGTCGGGTTGCGATACCACTATTTCTGGATGCTGATTTGCAGCTTGCCTGCGCGATTGGGGCATATGGAGCCTCAACAAGCAATGTACGGCGGGACTATATGGGCCGGCATTGTGCTGATGTCGTTGATTGTGATCTCGCTAAAGTTTCTTGTCGGGGTTCGCGAACGTCTTGAACGCAAGGCAATGATTGCCTGCTCGCTGCTGCTGGTAACCGGACTCGACATTCTGCCGACCCTATATATTTACCTCCATTGGCACCAGGTGAACCCAGACATGGAGTGGTGGACAGACGAGCAAATCACTTCCTGGATCGATTCGCTGCTCTGGGTGCCGCATCACGTGATGAGCCTAGTCGCATGCATGGTCGGCTTGCTCGCATTGCGACAACCGGCAGCAACAAAGTACCGGCGCGCTGTCGCCATTTTGATCGCGGGATTGGCATTCGCAAGCTCCGCGGGTTTATCCATTTTGTTGGCGTTCACATTTGCATTATTCGGAGGGGTGTGGCTGATTGTCGCCGCACACCGAAAGTGGTGGGACGAGGTTAAGGGATTGCTTGCCGCGGGAGGGGTCGCGTTACTGGCAGCATTTCCGTATTTGTACACCCTTGCGGGGCCCGCGTTAGATGGTTCGGCCCGTGGCGGCCGATTTTTTGCATTATCAGTACGCAGGTTTTCATTCGGCACTTATCTGTTGTATTCAAGGATTCACATATTTCCGCAGACGATACTTGATTTAGATCTCATCTTATTGACACTCCTGCCCGTGAGCTATTTTCTGGAACTTGGATTCTTCTTCGTGGTGGGCGTGCAGCGAATTACTCAAATGCGGCGGCGCGTAGCCCCGATGAGTCGCAACGAAGGAACCGCTTGGCTGCTGGTCGCAATCAGTTTTTTGATCGGGAGTTTTGTCCGCTCGACGACGATCACCTCCAATGACCTTGGATGGCGGTGTTTCCTTCCTGCGCAACTGATCTTGCTCCTTTGGGCGGCTGTGCTGATTGATGAGTGGTGGAGCAAAGGGTGCTTCGGCGCAGGAAAGAAGATACTGGCGCCAATGTTTGCCGCCATTCTTTTGATAATCGGTGTACTCGGCACGACATACCAAGTCGCAATGCTTCGCATGTATCCGATCTTGCAGGATGAAGGAAAAGTACGATCGGACACCCTTGTTTGGCTCGAGCGTGACCACGAACTTGGCCAGCGCACCTACGCATTGCGTTCGGCGTACAGCACGCTTCGTGCAATGCTGCCGGTCGATGCCGTCGTTCAGTACAACCCAAATGCGCCTGATTTCATTCCCCACGAGCTTTACTCAGGGCGCAGCGCGGCCATGGGCTTGCCGCAGTGCGGCGCCACCTTCGGTGGAGAGGTGTCCCAATGCGAAGGCCGCGTGCAATCCGTCGCACCCTTGTTCGACAAACCTTCGCAGAGCGCCAGCGCAGATCTCGACACCGTTTGCCGCCAGTATGGAATCGACGTGATGCTGGTCGATGACAGAGACCCGGTATGGGAACAGCGCGACAGCTGGGCATGGAGCCGGAAACCGCTACTGGCCAACAGCCACGTGCGCGCGTTTACTTGCGGTGATGCGGGACGGCAGGTGTACTTCGCACCCGCTTCTGTGAGAGGAAATTCGCCGGGTCACTCGGATATTGGGAACTGAGATGAGCGGAACCTCCGGAGACGTTGCGTGAAAGTTGTCGTTCTATGCGGCGGCTTGGGAACGCGGTTGCGGGAAGAAACCGAGTTTCGCCCGAAACCCATGGTGGAGATCGGCGGGCGCCCCATTTTATGGCACATCATGAAAATTTACGCGCACTGCGGTTTTCGTGAGTTCGTCCTTTGCCTCGGGTACCGCGGCAACATGATCAAAGAATATTTTTTGAATTACGAGGCGATGAATAACGATTTCACGATCTGCCTGGGTCGTGAGTCGCGTATCCATTACAACGGAACTCACTCTGAACAGGGGTTCCAAGTAACACTGGCCGAAACTGGTCTGAACACCATGACGGGAGGCCGCGTGCGGCGCGTCCGCAAATACATTGACGAAGAGACATTTCTGCTGAGCTATGGCGATGGATTGGCGGATATCGATATCAAGAAGTTACTGGCATTTCACAAGGAGCACGGCAAGATCGCAACCGTCACAACGGTTACGCCAATCTCGCGTTTCGGCATCGTGGAACTGAGCGACAGCAGGCAGGTGTTGAAATTTCGGGAAAAGCCCCGCACCGATACATTCGCGAGCGCGGGATTTTTCGTTTTTCAGCGCCAGGTCTTCGATTATCTGAGCGGCGACGAATGTATTCTGGAACGCGAACCTCTGCAACGGCTCGCAGCCGAGGGCCAGCTCATGGCTTATCAGCACGATGGATTCTTCCATATGATGGATACTTATCGCGAGTACGAACACTTAAATCATCTTTGGAGTTTGGGCAATGCTCCGTGGAGAGTCTGGCGCGCATCCGACGGTCCCGTGGCCGAGCGGCGAGGGACATGCCGGGAAGAGAAGCCACGGTGAACACACTCCTCACGCTAAATAGCGTTGTTCAAGATGACCTGCGGGCTGTCGGGAAAGAGCTCGCGAGCACACTTGCTCCGCTCCCGGGAAGCACCATGCTCATCACGGGAGGAAACGGATTCCTATGTAGCTACTTCCTGGAAACGATCGCCTGCCCGAATGACACGGCTTGGCACTCTCCCTGCCGTGTGATCACTGCGGATAACTTGCGCAGTGGCGTCGCGGAACGCGTTGCGCATCTGGCAGGCAGGCCCGCCGACCTGACGAACTTGCGAGAGCGATTTTCCTGGAATCCTACCGTGAGCCTCGCGGAGGGTTTGCGCAGAACGCTGGATTCATACAGGGAGAGCGCATGCGCATCGCAGTAATCGGCACGGGTTATGTCGGTCTGGTGACTGGCGCGTGCTTGGCTCATCTGGGCCACGATGTCACCTGCGTCGACAAGGCTCCGGAGCGAGTTGCCGCGGTGAATCGCGCAGAAGCTCCATTTCGTGAGCCCGGTTTGGCGGAAATGCTATCCGAATGCGTGGCGGCCCGACGGCTGCGCGCCTCGAACGACGGCGTCGACGTAGTTGCGAACAGCGAACTGATCTTTCTCGCTGTAGGTACCCCCTGCCGGAACAACCAAATCGATCTGTCTTATCTTTCTGCCGCGGCGGAAGACGTTGGCAAAGGCCTGCGTCGTGGCAAACATCAGACTGTCGTCGTAAAGAGCACCGTGGTTCCCGGCACCACCGACACGCTGATCCGCGGGATTCTGGAGCGGACTTCGGGCCTGAGGGTGGGATCGTTTGGGCTGTGCGCGAATCCCGAATTCCTCCGCGAGGGTTCTGCCGTGGCGGACTTCATGGGCGCCGATCGGATCGTAGTCGGACAGTGGGACAAGCAGAGCGGAGCCGCGCTGGCTGAACTTTATGGCTCATTCGAGTGCCCCAAATTATTCACCACGTTACGAAACTCGGAAATGATCAAGTACGCCTCGAATGCATTCCTCGCGACGCTGGTTTCCTTCAGCAATGAATTTGCGGCCATCTGCGAGGCTACTCCTGGCACGGACGTGGAGGAAGTTTTGAACGCGGTTCATCTCGATCGGCGCTTTTCGTACCGCGGCGATAACGCCAGGCGGTTGGGAATCCTGACGTATCTGCGCGCCGGTTGCGGCTATGGTGGAAGCTGCCTGCCAAAGGATGTGTCCGCCTTGCGTCATTACGCGCGCGAACAGAACGTCACGCCTCACCTTTTGGACGCGGTTGCCGAAGTCAACGCGGCGCGGCCGCAGCAATTGATCGCGCTTGCTACAAAAGCCATCGGATCAATGCGCGGGGCGACGGTGGCAGTCCTGGGACTGGTTTTCAAGCCCGACACGGATGATCTGCGGGATTCGCAAGCCCTGGTTGTTGCGAAACTGCTCCAGCAAAACGGCGCTACGGTTCGTGCTTACGATCCAATGATTTCCGCTCTGGAAGACCCATCAGGAGCAAAAATTTGCGCCACCGCGGAAGAGGCGCTGACGGGCGCCGATGCCGCCATCATTACGACCGCGTGGCCCGAGTTCACTGCCTGGAACTGGGCGAAACTGTGCGCCCTGATGCGTCGCCAAGTTGTGGTTGATGGGCGCAATGCCTTGATGGATACAAGATTTCCCGAAAGCGCGACATACATCCCGATCGGCAAATACTTTGAACTGCAGCGGATCAAAGAGGGAGCGATCGTTGGCAGCTAAGGCTGAGCAGGAGTTGCGAGCCTCCATCCTGGAGTTGGTTCGCGAATATTATTCTGTCGCGCATCAGCACAAACGGTTCGTTCCGGGCAAGAGCCGCGTAAATTATTCGGGGCGCGTGTATGACCACGAGGAGATGACGAATCTTGCGGATGCCGCGCTCGATTTCTGGTTGACGCTCGGTCCGTACGGCGAACGACTCGAGGCCAAAATGCAGGCATTTTTCGGGTCGCGTGATTTTGTCCTTGTCAATTCCGGCTCTTCCGCAAATTTGCTGATGGTATCGGCAATTTGCTCGCCTGAGTTGGATCAACTGCTTGGCGGGACCGACAAACGTCGGTTGCGTCCTGGCGACGAAATCATCACCCCCGCCGTGACGTTTCCCACAACCTTAACGCCCATCGTACAGAACCGGATGGTTCCGGTGTTTGTGGATTGTGAGATCGGAACGTACAACATTAATCCGCGGCTGATTGAAGGGGCGATCGGCCCTCACACGCGCGCAATCGTGCTTCCGCACACGCTGGGAATTCCGGCAGCAATGGATTCGGTGATGGATATCGCGAGCAGGCATGGGCTTTGGGTGCTGGAAGACAGTTGCGACGCTCTCGGCGCGACGTTCGACGGAAAGCTCGCGGGAACTTTCGGCGATCTGGCCTCGCTCAGTTTCTATCCTGCTCACCAGATGACCACTGGCGAGGGCGGCGGAATCGTAATCAATCATCCCCGGCTGAAGAAAACGGTGCGCTCCCTGCGCGACTGGGGACGCGATTGCTGGTGCGATCCCGGCAAATCCGACACCTGCGGAAAGCGCTTCTGCTGGGAACTTGGTGAACTGCCCGCCGGTTACGATCACAAATACATCTATTCCAATCTCGGGTACAACCTGAAGCCTACGGACTTGCAGGCCGCCATCGGCCTTGCCCAAATAGGCAAAGTTCCGGGCTTCGTTGAAGCGAGACGCCGGAATTTCCGCAGGCTGCACGAAGGGCTCCTTCCGCTAAACGATCACCTGATCCTTCCCACCATCGATCCGCGCGCGAATCCGTCTCCATTTGGATTTCCGATTACGGTTCGGGACGGAATCGACCGCCGCATGGTCGTACAAAAGTTGGAAGCCGCAAACATCGAAACCCGCCTCGTATTTGGCGGCAATATTGTGCGCCAGCCGGGTTTCCTGAACATTGAACACCGGGTGCACGGAACTCTGGAACAGTCCGATACGATCATGCGAAGCACATTCTTCGTAGGCGTTTACCCAGGCTTGACTACGGAAATGATCGACTACGTAATCGACGTGATGACGAACATTTTTCAGGATTCGAATATTCGGAGAGAGCAGGTCGGCGCTATCCGCTAAATCCATGTCCCATCCACTCGCTTCCGATCTCGACCACGTTCTCGCAAATACTCGTGATCTCTGGAATGAAGTGCGTGGCCGGCGCATTTTTATCACTGGGGCGACTGGGTTCTTCGGATGCTGGTTCCTGGAGACGTTTGCTTGGGCCAATCGGCGGCTGGCCCTGGGCGCAAAGACCACAATCCTCACCAGGAATCCGCGGCGCCTCGAAGAGCGACTTCCTCATTTGGCCGGTGAGTGCGACGTTGTGGTTGGTGATGTGCGCACATTTGCATTTCCCGCAGGACATTTTTCTCACGTCGTTCATGGTGCTACCGAATCGAGCGCCACTCTGTGCGCTAACGAGCCGGAAATGATGTTTGACACGATTGTTTCGGGAACCCGGCGGTGTCTCGAATTCGCGGCGAAGGCCGGTGTGCAGAAGTTTCTGCTCACAAGTTCCGGCACTGTATATGGCAAGCAGCCTGCGGACATGAGCCACGTTCCGGAAGATTTCATGGGCGGTCCGGATACGCTGGACCCTAATTCCGTCTACCCAGAAGGGAAGCGTGCCGCGGAATTTCTGTGTGCGATTGCGGCCCGAAACGCACAGGTCGAAGTGAAGATTGCGCGTGGTTTCGCATTCGTCGGCCCTTATATGAAGTTCGACGCGCATTTCGCGATCGGCAATTTCATCGATGAACACGTGAGAGGCGGCCCTGTTGTCGTCTGCGGAGACGGGAGTCCGCTTCGCTCATATATGTACGCCAGCGACCTGATGATCTGGCTATGGACGATTCTCTTTAAGGGTGAATCATGCCGCGCGTACAATGTCGGTTCGGAAGAGACGATTAGTATCGCCGACGTCGCTCAGGAAGTGGCGCAAACCGGATCTCCACATAGCACAGTTCGGATCAAGGGGACACCCAAACCGGGCCAGTCGCCGGCGCGATATGTTCCCAGCACGGCGCGAGCACACAGGGAACTTGGGCTGCGCTGCCTAGTTCCGCTTCGTGAAGCCATAGAGCGGACTCTACAGTGGAACCGCCTGCTTCTGCCCAGGGAGTTACAAGTTCGATGAAGAACCTTTCCGCAAGACCATTATTCATTTTTGAAATGGCGAACAACCACATGGGATCCGTGGAGCACGGATTACGCATTGTGGAAGAAATGCGGGAAGCATGCAGAGACTTCCCTTTTTCGTTTGCGGTGAAACTCCAATACCGCGATCTCGACACATTCATTCATCCCGACTACCGGCAACGCTACGATCTTAAGTTTGTAAAGCGTTTCTCTGAAGCGCGCCTTTCATGGGATGAGTACAGGCAAATCAAGAAAGCGATCGACGACTCTGGTTTTGTCTCGATCTGCACTCCCTGCGACGAGGTTTCGGTAGGGCGCATTGAAGAGCATGGATTCGACTTCATCAAAATCCCGAGCTGTTATCTAACGGATTGGCCGCTGCTGGAGCGCATCGCCAAATCGGACAAACCTGTTATTGCCTCAACCGCCGGTGTGGCGCTTGAGGATATCGACCGGGTGGTGAGTTTCTTCCGGCATCGCGAGAAGCCATTCTCAATCATGCATTGCGTGGGCGAATACCCGACCCGGGATGAACACCTTCGGCTCGGCCAGATCCAGCTATTGAAAAAACGCTACTCAGATCTCGAGGTTGGGTATTCGACGCACGAGTCTCCCGACAACTTCGAGGCCGTAAAGATCGCAATCGGCTTGGGCGCCACAATCTTTGAGAAGCATGTCGGCGTGCCAACGGAGAGCATAAAACTCAATGCTTATTCAGCAAATCCGGATCAAGTCCGCCGGTGGTTGCGATCGGCTGCCAATGCCTACCGCATGTATGGCAACGACACTGAACGTTATTCGTTTACCGATCTTGAGATACAAACCTTGCACGACTTGCAGCGAGGTGCGTTCGCAAAGCGCCCTTTAAACAAAGGCGATCGATTGGCAGGCGCGAGCGTTTTCTATGCTATCCCCAACGTCCCATCTCAAGTGATTGCCAATGACATGTCGAAATATACCGATTTTGTGGTTACGGAAGCGGTAGCGGAGGGCTCCCCCCTGCTGCTTGGCGGACTGCAAAAATCCGACAGTATGAGCCAAGTGCTTCAGATCGTCGGAGAAGTAAAGAAAATGTTGAAGCGCAGCAAGGTGGTTGTGCCGGGACAATGCGAGCTGGAGATTTCTCATCACTACGGAATAGAGCAGTTCGACAAATTTGGACTGACGATGATCACGGTCGTGAATCGCGAGTATTGCAAGAAAATAATCGTCATGCTGCCGGGGCAAACGCACCCCGAACAGCGCCATGAGCAGAAGGACGAGACCTTCCACATTCTTTTCGGCAAGGTTTCGCTGAGTTTGGACGGCGTTGCATCCGATCGCAAGTCGAACGACGTGGTCGTAATTCCGCGAGGAGTAAAACATCAGTTCACGACGCGCACTGGCGCCGTGATTGAGGAAGTCTCCTCCAACCATAACAGCAACGATTGCTTTTATACCGATGCCACCATTAACGCCAACAAGAAGCGTAAGACATTCGTGACCTACTGGATGAACGGATGCTGACGATCGCGTGGGACGTTGATGACGTGCTGAACAATTTGATGGAGGCCTGGCTGGGGGAAGCCTGGAAGCCACGCCACCCGGAATGCGCGTTGTCCTATTCGGAAATTACGGAGAATCCTCCGCATCGTCTCCTTGGTGTTCCGGAATTCGATTACCATTCGTCGCTGGACGCCTTCCGACTATCCGATGGAGCGCGGGTCCTGAAACCTAATCCGGTTATAGCTGAATGGCTTCGCGCCTTCGGCGGGGACTATCATCACATCGCGCTGACGGCTCGCCCTCTGGAAAGCGCTTCACAGGCGGCCGAATGGACGTTTCGTCACTTTCGCACGCATATTCGTGCCTTCGCTGTTGTGCCCGGACGGCTTCCCTCAGACGTGCCTGGCTATCATCGGAACAAATCGGATTTCATCCGATGGTTTGGGAAGGTGGATATTCTCATAGACGATAGCGAAGAAAATATAGTCGCGGCACGCGAGATCGGCATTCGCGGCGTTCTCTACCCACAGCCGTGGAATCGCGCGACGGCCTCCATTCAAACGGTCCTGGAATCGCTGAACCAGCTTGTGGAGGCGAATTGAAGAAGCTCTCTGATTACGTTATGGAATTTGTCGCCAGTCAGGGCGTCCGGCACATTTTTATGCTGACGGGCGGCGGATGCATGCACCTGACGGATTCCTTAGGGCGTAATTCCACTATCGAGTACGTCTGCTGTCTTCACGAACAGGCGTGTGCCTTTGCGGCCGAAGCATATGCGGAATACACCAATCAACTCGGCGTTGCCCTCGTTACCGCGGGCCCTGGTGGCACTAACGCTGTGACGGGCGTAGCAGACGCATGGCTTGAATCCGCCAGTTGCCTGTTCATCTCCGGTCAGGCCAAGCGCGCGGACCTGATTGGATCGAGCGGTGTTCGCTCGATGGGCGCCCAGGAAGTCGACATCGTCTCGATTGTGCGGCCTATCGTAAAATACGCGAAAACGATTCTTGATCCGGCAACGATCCGCTACGAACTGGAAAAAGCCGTCTATCTTGCCACACACGGGCGTCGCGGCCCCGTCTGGATCGATATCCCACTGGATGTACAGGCGGCGAGGATCGATGAGGATGGGCTCGCAGGATTTGATACGGCTGACGCCGCCCCAGATTGCTTCAGCGCGACCAGTCCATCGAAGTCGGCAGATTCTTCGCAATACGAATCGCACGTTCCGTCGCGGAATGCTGGAACTGACAGACTCCCCGATCAAGTATCACAAGCCATTGACTTGCTGAATGCTTCGGAGCGCCCGGTGTTGTTCGTAGGCAACGGCACACGCTCCGCTCATGTGCGCGGGCTTCTCTCAAAGCTGATCGATACTCTACGCATTCCTGTACTGGTAACGTGGAAAATGATCGATGCCATTCCAGAGGACTGCGAATTCTATGCCGGTCGCCCGGGCGCTATTGGACAGCGCGGCGCAAATTTCACCCAGCAGAACTCCGATTGCATGCTGATTCTCGGCGCACGCCTTGACCGCCCGCAGACGGCATTCAGCCATGCGAACTTTGCCCGCTGCGCCACCAAGATTCTGGTCGATATCGATCCGGCCGAGATAGCCAAGTTCGATATAAACATTCATGTGCCGGTCTGTGCTGATGCCCAGGATTTCATCACCGAGTTCCTGCGCCAATCGCACAAGCTGGCAAACAAAGACCGGCATTGCTGGCTCAAGCGCGCCAAAGAATGGCAGCGACAATATCCAGTCGTGCTGCCCGAGTATTGGCAGGCGAAAGACGTCGTCAGCACGTACGTTCTTATAGATGTGCTCTCGGACGAGCTTACATGTGAAGACGTGATTGCACCGGGCAGTTCCGGGCCGTGCAGCGAAATCTCGATGCAGGCTTTTCGCGTGAAGCATGGCCAGAAGGTCATAAACTCAAATAGCCTCGGTGCGATGGGCACTGGATTACCTGCCGCAATCGGCGCGTGCCTAGCCAGCGGGCGCAAGCGCACGGTCTGCGTGAACGGCGATGGCGGGTTTCAGTTGAATATCCAAGAGCTGGAGACCGTACGCCGGCTGAATCTTCCTATCAAATTGTTTATCCTGTGCAATGGCGCGTACAGCTCCATCATCTCCACGCAGCGAAACTATTTTCAGGGGCGCCTGACAGGCAGCGATCCATCCAGTGGCCTCACCCTTCCCAATATTACTCGCGTGGCCGCCGCATATGGTCTGCCCACACATCACATCCACGACCATAGCGATATTCGCAATCAGGTCCACGCATTGCTGGAGATGCCCGGCCCCGTTGTTTGTGCCGTGGACATTGCGCTGGACGAACCAACCGCTCCCAGAGTTACGTCCATGGCGCGAGCGGATGGCAGCATTGTTTCAAAACCGATGGAAGACCTGTGGCCTTTCCTGGATCGAGACGAGTTCCACTCGAATATGATCGTGCCGCCTTTGGCGGAGGAATAGATGCTCGCCGAGATACCATGTCTGAGTTGTGGCTCTTCCGCAAGGGAGGCATGCTAGCGTGTACATCTCCCAAAATACCGCCGTCGAGCCACGGCTGTGCCCCATCTGCAAGAGCACGTCACGTGAGCTGCTTTTCCGACCGTCCTTCGAGGCCCCGGAAACGATCGGGCTGCTCGAAGGCTATGATCTGGTTGCCTGTCAAAGCTGCGGAATGACATTTGCCAACAATATTCCTCCCCAAAAGAAATTCGACGAGTATTACCAGCACCTTTCCAAATACGCGTACGAACATAGAGGGGGCAAGGAATCGGAAGATGACGAGTGGCGCTTAAAGCATGTAGCCGTCGTACTGCGGCGATTTCTGTCCGATCCCAAAACTAGCATTTTGGAGATTGGCTGTGCATCCGGCAGGTTGTTGCGGTTCCTAAAGGATGATGGCTATGAACACGCAGTCGGCCTCGATCCCTCACCGGATTGTTCGAAAGCAGCCCGCGAGCTCTATGGCGTGACAGCGTTCACGGGCACAATGTTCTCCTCCTCGCTGCCGGACACATCGTACGATTTCGCGATCCTGCTCGGTGTTCTCGAGCACATCCGTGACGTGGATATTGCCGTTCGCGCACTTCGCAAACTTCTGTCCAGTTCGGGACGTGTTTACATCGAAGTGCCAGATGCGACGAACTTTATCGCGGAACAAGACGCGCCTTTCCAGGAATTCAGCACCGAGCACATTAATTTCTTCTCTCCTGTTACGCTGCAATACCTGATGGAGGCAGGCGGCTTCCGAGCAATCGAATGCCGCTCAGCCGTGCGGCAGGATCGTCATGGCAAGCCGCTATCTACGCTCTATGGAATCTTTGAGCGTTCGCAGCGGCGGAGATCAGAATTTCCGCACACTCCGGAAGCTGAGGTCGGTTTGCGTCGTTATATTGAGCGGTGCCGGTCGATGGATGCAGAGCTACGGCAACGAATCAAAAAAGCAATCGAAAGATCTCGCGTGATTGTTTGGGGAGCTGGCACGCACACACAACGTCTGCTCGCGACTGGGGTCTTGAACCCCATCAACGTTACGGTATTCGTAGATTCGAATCCGAAATACCAGAACCACCGGCTTGCGGGAACTCCCGTCGTCCGGCCAGAGGCGCTGAAACACCATCGGGAGCCGATCCTGATCTCCTCGTATGCGTTTCAGCGTGAAATCGAGGACCAAATACGCTCGATGGAACTGCCTAATGAAGTTGTTCTCTTGTATGGCAATTCCTCTGACGTTCCAAAGAAGGTCAATCGATGATGGGCAACAAAACGCGGACACTCTCCATAATCACGCCCTGCTACAACGAACAAGGGAACGTCCGCGAATTATATGAGCGCGTGCGCGCGGCGATCGCGGCGGCAAGCAGCTACCAGTACGAGCACATTTTTATCGACAATGCCTCGTGCGATAACACGCTGCGCGAACTAAAAGCGATTGCAGCGATGGATAAGAACGTAAAGGTCATCCGCAATACGCGCAACTTCGGACACGTGCGCTCGCCGATGCACGCTCTCTACCAGGCTTCCGGGGACGGCGTAATCACAATCGCTGCCGATTTGCAGGACCCTCCCGAGATGATCGTCGACCTCATTCGAAAATGGGAGGAAGGTTATCTAGTGGTCATCGGTGTAAAAGCGGCCAGCGATGAAAATGGACTCATGTTTTGGGTCCGCAAGCGCTATTACGAGATGGTGAATCGATTATCTCGCGTGGAGACATACGAGAACTTTACCGGATTCGGCCTTTTTGACCGTCGGGTGGTGGACATCATCAAGCAATTTGACGAGCCGTACCCTTATTTCCGCGGAATGATCGCGGAGATCGGCATGCCGCATTGTGAAATTCCCTACCATCAGCCAGTAAGGAAGCGCGGCATCACGAAAAATAATTTCTATTCGCTATACGATCTCGCAATGCTCGGCATCACAAGCCTTTCGAAAGTGCCCTTACGCCTCGTGACGTTTTCAGGTTTCGCATGTTCTCTGCTATGCGTTGCGGTGTCGTTTGGGTATTTCATTTACAAGCTGATCTATTGGAATAGATTTTCCACCGGAATGGCCCCGCTCGTGATCGGCGGCTTTTTCTTTATGTCTCTGCAAATGATGTTTATCGGCATCCTTGGCGAATACATCGGAACGATTCACACTATCGTTCAGAAGCGGCCGCTCGTGATTGAGCAGGAGCGAATTAATTTCGAATATAGCGCAGGCCAACCGCTGCAGTACGACGTGCGGGACGAAGCCAGCGTCTCCCGATAAGCCATGCAAGTGGTCAAGCAAGGTTCGCCTGCCCTGCCGGTTCGACCCCGAAAATCCGCCACGTCACTTCTGAAATGGTTGCTGGCTTTGGCCTTGGCTGGCGTCCTTCTCTATGTGGCTTTGCGCGGCGTTGAGTGGCGCCGGGTAGAAGCAACTATCGTGCACTGCCGGTGGGAATATTTGTCGCTCGCGTGCGGCTGCGCCGCAGTCTCCTATATCGTGCGCGCCATGCGCTGGAGGTTGTTACTAACGGCGCAAGAGAACATTGCCGCCCCAACGGTCCTGTGGGCTAGCTCGGTAGGCTACCTTGCGAACTCTTATCTTCCCGCGCGAGCGGGCGAATTTGTGCGGACAGAGATGATCAGCTCGCGCACACGACTTCCCAGGATGTATGTGTTCACCACTGCAATGGCTGAGCGCGTAATCGAACTGATCGTTCTCGTTTTCATGGCCTGGCTCGGTGCGCTCACTCTTCCCTATAAGCCGGCATGGCTGTTGCATTTGATGCTTGTGGTTATTTTGTGCGCGGCCGTAGGCACCGCGTTCCTTCTGACATTGCCCGCAATCGACCGCGCCCGGTCCGGATTCATTGCCCATTTCCCCGCAAGCGAAAAGACCAGACACAAACTGCACAATATCGCGGAAAATGTGACGCTCGCGCTCGCGGCTCTCCGCAGTCCCGCGCGACTACTACAAGTCTGCGCCGTGACGAGTATTGTGTGGCTGCTCGACGCTGCGAGTGCCGTCATCCTGGCCCACGCGCTCGGTATGCATCTGCTGTTGGCCGTCTCCCTGCTACTATCCACTGGGCTTGCTCTCGGCAACGCCTTGCCTTCCACCCCGGGAGCGATTGGGATTGTTCAATTTGCCGCGGTCACTGTGTTGACGCCCTTTCATTTCGCACGGACGGACGCGATCGCGTACATTTTGGTCGCACAGACGGCAAGCTATTTTGTAATCAGTACATTGGGATTAATCGGACTATGGCAGTATCGGTGTGCGTCGCCAAAACGTGCTCGGTTTTCCGTACATTATAGAGACAAAATTAGAGGTTGTGCTCAGGAATAGCGGATTGCAGAGACTGGCTCACTTTACGATTTTGGAGAGTGGGCTGTTTTGAAATTGAAGCTTTTCGCCACAAAACAGCCCACGACTCGAATTTACATCGCTCTGCCGATAGCTGGTACGGCTACGCGACCGTCGGGTTAGCCTATTGTATTTGCCTGAAGTACTCGTACGTTCCATTCACGACGCTATTGGACCCGTTTGAGCCGATCAAGAGGCCGACGCCAGTGGGACCGGAACTCAGGAATGCTGTTCGGCTCACGCTACCTACCGGGAAATAGAGTGCTCCGGTTCTGGAGAACGAGCAGGTAATGTTTGTGCCATCATCCTGCACCTTGAACCAAAGCGGAAAGCTAACGCTAGGCATTGTACCGACTATACCGGCTGAGGATGCGAAACTGTTCCAAGCGGAGCCGGTACTCCAGTTGCTGAATTCAAATCCAAATGTCGGATTGGTAGATCTGACCGACAGATCGCAGGTGATTGCTTTGCCGTTGCCATCAACAAGAACGATTCCCACCTGCGCCCAGTTGGCATAGGACACCATGTCCATGGCGACGACTTTTGTAACCACAGTCCACGGTGACGATGGGACATTTTGGTAAATCGCTCGGACGTCGTTGCCGGCGCTGGGAGGGTCTTGCAAAGTGAGTAGGCTATTGCCGAGTGTGGCAGTAGCACCTCCCGCATTGAACCACGCCCAACGGGACGTATTAAGCGAATTTCCGTTGAATTCGTCGTCCAGCCGGCCTGCCGTCCCTGGTTGCGCATCCATGCCGTAATATGCTGTCGGATTGGCGGCGAAGTTAGGATTGTTCGGATCTCGCGTGCCTAGAACGTAAGTATCGTCAGGGCTCACTCCAGCTGGTCCTTGCTGGCCGGTAGGCCCCGACGGTCCCTGCGCGCCCACAGGTCCAGCTGGTCCTTGCTGGCCGGTAGGCCCCGCAGGTCCCTGCGCACCCACAGGTCCAGGCGCACCGGGAGCTCCAGGCAGCCCTATGGGGCCTGCGGGACCCTGGGGACCGGCGAGCCCTCGTGGACCCTGGGGGCCGACAGGTCCCGGCGCTCCGGGCAGCCCCATCGGGCCTTGCGGCCCCACTGTGAGCAACGGAAGCAATGTCAAATTAAGCTCGTTTGGTCCAGAAACGATCTCGATCGTACGGGTCTCCGAATTCCATCCCGACTCTGGCACGAAAACGGTGACCTGGTGTTTCCCGATCCGTAGATCGGTGCGCATCGGCGTGAGTTCCCTCATATCCGTCCCGTCGATTGAAACATGCGCCCCGGAAGGGAAGGACGTTACCTTCAATTCCGCATTCGGGTAACGGGCGGGCTCATGCGAATCACGGCCCTGGGCATACAAACTTGAGCTTCCCGCGAAAATTGTGAGAAACACTACAGCCAATCTCCAAGTTCGCTCTGGTTTTCGCATATAGGCTGGATTTCCTCCCTCTCAATGCGGAAACTGCAAACTATCGTCATAGTCTGTATGGCCCGAGTGGTGGGGGGCAATGGTACTTCTTGGCTACTCGTCCGGAAGAGCGAGTTGCCTGGCCCTTCGGCCGTCTTAATGTGCCGAGCCTATGGCAAGTCACGCGATACCAGTAACGTGCGGAACGAAAGGTTGTCGCAATATATAAAGCCCAATCGCACGGGAAACAAGATGACTATAGAGATTGACGGATGCATTGCCCAGCTCGAAAGAGAGGGGATCGTCGTGCCCGAGCCCGTGAAGAAGAATTTGACGGCACTTGCTGAGGTTCGGGATAACGCTGTTCATTTCACCAACGCGAGTCCGCAACTCCCAAAACAGTGTTGGAGATCGGAACGGCGTGTCTTCGCAATTTCATTGAACTCGGAAGGCAGTGGCTCGCTCTGGATTTGTCTAGTTAGAGCCTCTATCTGATGCCAATCGGATTCCTGCCAAGCGCCGACACGGCAACGGCGCCTAATCTCTCAGCGGACGAACAGAAGGTCGTGAACTACTTGGCTACGTTTATGAAGGAAGGCCACGACACGGACGTCCAGGACTATCATGCGTCGCTGGACGTCAATATCTCGTTCAAACGGATATCGGCGGCAATCGCTCATTCAACTGTCGCGGGCAGCGCCCTTATTCGATGTGTTGCTCACAAGCCGCGTCGACGATTGAAATTGCTGCGGCCACTATCTTTTCGTTGTGGATTGTAGCGAGCAGACCTTAATTCAACATCAGCTTGGCGTCATCCACCTTCGCAAGCCGAGAGATCGATCTCAGTGTTGAGAAGCTGATCGGCTGGTCTCGCCAAGCAATCGTAGGAGATTTTGCGCCTGGGCATTGTTAGGGTCCAAACGCAGAGCCTCCTCGGCATCGCTACGCGCTGGCGCCAAGTCACCTTGCTTGTAACCAATCACCGCACGATTCGCCCAGGCGCGCCCATACCCCGGCGATTGGGCGATCTCGCGATTCAGCAAATCGAGCGCGCCATCCAGGTGGTCGGTCTGCATCAATAACGCCGCGAGGTTTACTGCTATAAAATCGTAGTCTGGGCTATTCCTGGCGCTCATATAGAGGGCCCGCTCCAGCATTTGGCCGGCGTGCTGATAATTGCCGTTCCAAGACTCCAAGAGTCCATAATTCGAGAGCGCGTCCACATCATTTGGATAGATCTGCAGTGCCCTCTGGAACTCCGCGGCAGCCATTTGCGGTTCCTTCTTCTCCATGTAAACGCCGCCGAGTTCGGCATGTATCCTCGCGCTTTCAGGTACTGATCGAACGTCGGCTGAAAAGAGGGTGAAGTTATCTTTCCAGTCCCTGTTGCGCGAGATGGTGCGTATACCTAGGACCGTCACTACGGCAGTTAATACAATCCAGGCTGCCATTCGCTGCCGTTGCTTCAGCCAACTCCAACTCAACGCAGCAAGTAGGCAAAATCCAGCAGAGGGGAGATACGCCAGCCGCTCACCCATGATTGTTCTAATCGGGACGAGGATATTAGCAGTGGTCGCAAAGCCAACAAGGTAAAGGCTGCCAGCTAAAGCTACAGCGATCCGGCGTTTCCAAACCGCCCATAACCAGGCGCCCGCCACGCCTAGGGATGCGAGCGCCGCCGCCCATGTGTGGCCCCAATCGAAATAGATTTTAATCTGGTTGAAGGAATAGTCACAAGAAAGGGTCGCCGGATAGATGTGAAGAGCTACGTACTTCCAGGCCACCCGCAGTCCATTGAGGATTCTCCACCCGATGGGAATTGCAGCGAGCGGGTTATCTAACCGCGTTGCTACAATTCCTTCGCCCAGGTAGTCCCCGTGAACTCTCCAGAGCAATCCCAGGTAAGCCAGCGTTACTCCAACAAACAGAAAGTAATGAACACGCGGCTTCCATTCGTTTCGTGCGTAATCAACGATCAGGATGAGGGGTAAAAAGACCGCCGCTGATTCTTTAGAGAGCAGCGCAGACAAAAAGCAGATCGCCGCGAGTAGCGGCAAATCGCGGAGGTGCAGGATCCATGCCGCAAACAAAAAACCCGCAGCAAGTAGTTCCGAGCGACCGACGATAGAGGAGACCGCTTCGGTATGAATTGGATGCACTGCAAAGAGTGCGGCAGCTGCGAATACAGTCGCGTTCCTTTCCAAGGATAAGTCCGCCTGCGTCAATGGAGCGCGTCCGGGTAACCCACTAAAGATCGTTTGCAGTAGTAAGTAGAGCAGTAGAGTAACCGACGCGTGGAGTATCACGTTGAAGAGGTGGAACCCGAACGGTTGCCCAGGGGCCAGGTTCCAATTCAAAGCCAAGGTGGCGAATGTCAAAGGTCTAAAAACTTTGCTGTGGGTTTGAGGCTCAAACATTCCCTGTACGGAGGGATTCGTCACGTGCGGGTTCTCAACGATGTAATATCCATCGTCTAAGGTGAACTGGTTCAGCAGCGAGTTACCATAAGCCAGCGCCACCACTGCTAACAGCAATGCGATGTAAAGACGATCTTTCATTTCACGCAGGTCGAAGCCGCGGATCTTGCCCTGTCCACAACTTCCACCCCTCCGAAGCGCAAAATAACACAGCAAAGAAGGCGTATACGTGGATTTCTGCAAGAGCTATTGCTTAACTAAGTAACTTATACCGGTTCCCTGCCGCCGTGAAAATTGAAAGGGGGCCATTCGCTTCTCAGAGGAAAGTTCAAAAAGGTAGCTTTGGCACTTCGGCTAATTACGGGAACGCGCATCCATGAGGTTAAAATTCAGGGTAAGAGACTCCCGGGAACATTCGGCGAGCGAAAGCCAACATTGCTCGTTCATTCTGTTCTTCGCCAAGCCAGTGGTAAATCATAACCGACGCGAAATATTCTTGCGGTCTTTCGTACCGTCCCCGCGGCTGGCGGGAGAGCGGCCCGCATATCAACGCCCAGCCGGCAAGCAAAGCCACGGCCCAATAAGCGCTTGTGCGAAATTCTCGGCGGTTTATTAGAGACCACATAATCATCAAGAAGTATGCGGCCCACGGAATGAAAAATATCATCAAGGATTGCCGGTAACGCGAAACAGCAGTCCCGAAAAGGACGGTGCTCAGAACGATCGGGAGAAAGACCCACATCCAAAGCTGAGCGTGCTCCCTGCGCGCGATACTCAGGAAAAGGCCCGCCAAAGCAATCGGAAGGATCATCCAATAACGCAACCCGAAACGCACTACCGGTGAAATATGCGCCACGAAGTAAAAGCTAAGGTTGTCCCCCGATTCATAAGGGTCAAACAAGGAAATAAATCTTAGAACTTGTAGCCGCGCCCAGCCGCGCACTCCGTCCGGATAAGAAGCTATGCTGGCCTGAATCGCTGGCCATGTCCGCCCGTGCGTTTCAACCAAAATCCCGTGTGTTGCCGCCGGGATGGTAAATATGTAAGGACGGGCGCCGGCCGCATTGCTGACAATAAACACTTCTGCAGCTCGGTTTGAACTGGATAGCAAGGGAGCCTTGACGACCCAATTTCGATAAACAAGAGGACAGATCGTCAACACAGTGGCGAGCGCCGCGCGGGTTACAATCCCCCAGTGGCCTCGCTTCCACGCAATGCACGCCAGCGTTATCCATACTACGGGAATCAACAGAAGATAGGTTTCCCGTGCCAAGAATCCCAGACCTAGCAAAACGCCAGCGAGCCACCCAAATAGTCGCGCGCGGCCCGAGGGCCAAACCGTGGCAGTCATTTCGGACAGCGCCCACAGCGCCGCGGCTGTGAGTAACCAGCCGATCCCGTCGCGCAGAAAAGGCCAGGAATAAGCGTAAAACGGCGCATAGAGCGCCGCCAGCCAGAACGCAATCCAACCCGCTGCACGGCTCGCCATCCGGGCAGTAAAAAGGCCGATAAAAACGCACGTTCCGATGCCCATCAGCGCCTGCAAGATGCGGAAGACGATGAGATGCTCCACGAACGGACTCAAAAGATATGCGTAGAGAGGCGATTGCTGAAAGATTTGTTCACCGCCCCACCACTCCACCCATTGGGAATACGGCGCGATGTTTTGCATCCAGTCATTCCAAGGATGATAAGGCGCCGCATTCAACCATCCTTGCTCCCGGATACTTCTTGCCCACATTAAGTTGGCATGCATGTCCGAATTCGGGAGAGCAACGTCCATGAATTTTAGTGTGGAGTGCTCGCAGTAAAACACGTTTGCCGTATAGAGAAGTCCTACGATCAATCCCGCAAGAGCAAAAGACCAACGGCGCGCCTTGGGCGTCGGGGCCCCCGTTCTTTCACGAACTACGAAGCGCGGAGTATCGGGTGTGCCAATTTGATCTTCTAAGCTTTGTGAGTGCATTCGGTCCAAGCCGCGATTCGGGCTAGAGTGTAACTACATACAGCCAGTGGGCAAGGCTAAATGCTAGAAATGCTATTGGCAGGTAAGGTACAAGCGGCCGGCTGTCGCCACAGCGCCGCCGTAAAGGTCAGTAATTTGGTTTTGCGCTTTAGCTTCCTTGGAGGTTAACGAGTTGTGTCCGCGCTGTCCCTGGTTCTTGTCACCACTTGGAATGAGGGGATCGGAGATTCTCCTTCCCCTGTGCCGAAATTGGCCGAATTCTGAGACTTTGCAATCGCCTTAACAGGAGCTGGCATGTGGCAGCCTCGGATCTGAGAAATAGTTTTCTCAACAATTGCCTCGTTACTCTTTAAGGATAATGGTCACATTCTCGGGCCAGAACTCCGCAGGAGCGGCGGAGAATGGGAGTGCCCTCGCTGCCTAATAAGAGACAGGACAACCAATCGTGAGCAACATGAAAAGCCGCAAGACCCTGCTTTCCGGCGCACTGCTCCTGGTGTCTGTAGCTGCGATTGTGAAGTTGGGTGGCTCAATTTACTCGTTCAACAAGTTCCGGCGCACGCATTTGAGTGTGAGTTCGTCCGCAGTGCGAACAAGGGATCCGGTGAACTCCACGGAATTACCTGATGTCGATTTCTCCCGCCTTTCAGAGAAACAGAAACAGGAAGCACGTCAGCGTTTGAACATCGAAACCTGCACGTGTGGCTGCAAACTGACGGTGGCCGATTGTCGCCTCAATGATACTGCTTGTCCTCTCAGCAAAGCTCTCGCCGCCCAAATCGTGGACCAGGTTCGTACCAACGCCTCAAAATCAACCGGTCCACCATTCAAAGCTCGGTGAACCGTACTTTCAGCCCAAGCTCCGAGCGTGTTCTCAGTGCCAAGCGCGAATTTTATACAGCTTATCAATAATAACGAACAATTAACTTCAGAACGGCGAGCAAAGGATCTTCAGTTACACGAGCCGATCTCTTCTGGAGATCATCGATCGTTGCAACACGAGATCAAAGTCCACGAGCAGGAGTCTGCGAAGCTAAATTCGTTCCAAGGGCGCGATCGCGTCAACATCTTCATGAACAAGTTCAGAAGGCTTGGATCTATCAAATACAACGGCGGGTTGAAGATCCATAATTCGCTTCTTAGCATAGTCCTGCACGGCTAAAACAATCAGGGATTCGGCCTGCTTGAATTAGCGATTGTGGGTGCGACATCAAGACCTGATAGGGTGTAGATGCCTAGAAAGTGGATGATCGCGATGGCGTCCACAGAGACGGGTAACCACATGGCGTTCACGTCGGCGAATTGCACGGTGATGTGAAGGTTCTCGACCCAGATCGAGGGATTCCTGAGCGGGACCCCGACGATTTGTCGGATGCGGAACGTCTTGGCATCCACCCAGATGTCGCCCAGGAGCAGGCCCCTTTCCTTGCGCTTGGGAATGATGTGCAGCACGTACTCTGGAACCACGCCAAAGTTTTGGTGGCGAAGGAAGGTGAAATCGTAGTTGGATCGGGTGATGTCGCCCCGGTGACCGTCCTTAGCGGAATCTATTTCCTGCTTCAAAATGGTGATTACGATTTTTCTGCCTCTCGGGCTGCCATCCGCTTTGGTGATTTCGAATGTTTTGGTTTCAGGAGGAGTAAAGCTGATTTGAGCGGTGACAGCCGAGACGGGCATGGGATCGTCTTTTCGGAATACCTTATATTCCCGCGTCACTTGGTAGGGCTGAGAGAGTGCTGGGTTCTGCTCCTCGGTTCGTTCCAAAGAATCGAGGATCACACTGAGATTTGGAGAATCAGCTTCTGCTTCCTGTGTACGTAAAAAGGGACAAGCCAGTGTTGTTACGATCAGAGAAAGACCGATGACGAGATTGTTAATCATTTCGACCCCGGATCGGGCTAACGATTAGAGAACGCAGAACAATCGGGTCGGCGAGTGCAGTCGCGCAAGTTGGCTCGAGCGTCCTTCTTGCCCATTTAGCTCCTGGGCGTCGCTGACGAACGCACTAAGGGCCTTTGAACTCAAGCACGCTTTCATAACCACTTTTATCTTCGCCCTTTCTTTTCCGCGCCGATCAATTTGTGATTCAACATATCAGGTCTTCTCTATTTGGATCTTCCGTGTGAACGCCTCAGAAGCACCATACGCCTTCGGAGGAAAGATAGCTCTACCCATTACGCTGTATTACGGCCCTCGCAATTGACAAAGGATTCCGGAGCATTCATCACCTTCACACTTTCCCAGCAACGCAGCTTCAAACCTGACAAACTATCTTCCGACGATATGACTCAATATCGGAGAGATAGCTAACGCGGGTCGTGGTATGAAACTTCGCGGGGTGAATGGTCGCGCGGTGTATTATCGATCGGTGGAAATGCGGTGAGGTTGCGCGACTGCTAGGGAAGTTTAATTGTGATCCATGGGAGCTGACGAATTGACCGACTTCGCAAGGGCGGAGCCGTTGCTTAGTCGCAGACCGACAAACGGCGTTCGTTCTCGTTTCCTTGCAGAAACTCGTAACTCTCAATTCGAGCTGCCACTCCAATGCGATTCACTTCTATGACCTCGGTGCGTTGAACGTATCCTTTGCAGTGGACACGGGATCGGCCATCCAAAGCGATTTCACGCGGTAGATTTATGACAATCTCAAGCGGTGAACCCTCCTCGATTTGCTTGGGCAAGAAGAAATAAATACCTCTCGCACTAACATCTAGAGACTCAGTCTTTGTCTCTGCGGTACCGGATTCAGTCATCCAGCGAACTGTCGTCGGCAGCCGCAGTGGAAATCGTTTTGCGCGACGTTCCATATATTCCCCCCAAGCACACGTTCGGCTGAGCCGCCGAAGCCCCCGCGGTGAGCAAGGCACATTACTTGCCAGCTATATCGCACTGATGCTAAAGAATTTGCGTTGCGCGACTGTCCAAGAAATTTCGAAAGCTTACCCCTTTTTAAGCCTGGTCTAAAACTTTTGGACTGAAGATCGATGTCGGATTACCTGCGCAATGTGGCCCCTCAAACTGGCATTAGCATTGGACTGATGTGCCAGTTGCCGATAATCCCGTGAATAAGGCTGCCGTAGTGGCGGTAGTACTGCAACCGGTGCGATGTCTCTGAGTATAAGGGTTTGCAACCGGGGTCGCTAAATTCTCAGCTATTTAGAAGTCGTCGCCGCGAAACGAAGTTACTGCGCTCGACGTGACGGCCTCGTTCACATCGAAGCCGAACGGGGAACCGGAACCCGTAATAGCGAAAACATCGCCGCCCGCCAGCGCGAACGTAACTTTCACATGATTTGCATCCGTCTGGTCCAAAGTGACGCTACCGAACGGACCGCTTCCGCAGCCGCTACTGCAGTTGTTCACAGTCAGCGAGTAAGTCGTAATGATATCGGCACGGGCGGTGTTCACCGAAGCGAACCCGGCAAGAACCGCCAGCGCCACTAACCTTAGAAGCTCTCTAAGCATGATCGCCCGTTGTCCTCCTTCCCGCGACACACCTAGACGGAAGGACTTCACTATTACGTTGCCGCAATTCGAATACCAAGTTAACTAGGGTGTGAGATCTTCGCTCCGTTGCGCAACCACCTTATATTGTGGACCTTGGCCCAAAGCAAGAACCTGTTGAATCCCGTGAGAGAAAAAGACATCCGCAATGATTTGCAGCTTAGTTGCCCTCCCCTTCTGAAATGGTGGCCGTGGGGCGAACCTGAAATGAGGCTCTTAGCCACCGATTCGCCTTTGGGACGAACCTTAATACTTTTCGCTTCTGTGTTTGCGATCGCAGTCAGACCCTAGCTCCGAACTTTGCCCCCTTACAGTTGTTCAAATCGGGTTGTACAGCAAAGTAGTCTCACCAAGCAAGTTAGCTCAGTATTGGCGATTTCTCTCCGATCCCGTTAATAGATAGTTAGCTGGGCTGTGCCGCACCAAGGAGGACAGGTTATGTTTATAGGACTGTTCTTTGTTCTACTGCTTTTGTGGGCAGGCGGCTTCTTGGTTTTCCATGTCACTGCCGGATTGATTCACTTGCTTCTACTGTTCGCCGTCATTTCCCTGTTTTTCCATTTGTTTAGCGGACGGGGGCGTACTGTTTAAAGGAGAATCACACATATGCGAGTTCGAATGAAGCTTACACAATCTTTGTGGATTATAGCGGTTGCTCTGTCTATCGGAATCCCTGGAGCCCCAGTAGGCGTGGCGGCTTCACTAGCACCCCAGGAACAGCACGATCAAGATTATTCCAAGAATAAAAACTACCAGCTAGGTATGCGCGACGGGCGCGATGACGTCGATCATAACCGCGACCACTCGAAGAAAAGGAAATTCAAGAAAGACGAAGACCAGAAAGCTTACGAGGCTAGCTACCAGGCGGGCCACCAGGATAATTCACGAGATCATAAGTAAACAACGCTGTTAAGTTGATCCGTGAAGGCGGTCACATGTGCATGAAAGCATCGCCAAACCCTAGAGACACAATCGGTGGCCCAAGCTTAGCAAGATTCAAGAGTAGTATCGAAAGGTAGGGTCCATTATCGTGAAAGCGATGCTATATGTATTGTGCGTCCAATGGAGGCGGTCAACGGAGCCTTCGAGCGAGCCGCGCTGAATCGGGCGGAGTCCTCGCAACCAATCGCAACCAATCGCGACCTATCGCCCGATGAAATTTCTTCATGACCCTTTTTCATTCAATCTTCTCGATTTGTCGTCTCCGACTGGAGGGTTGGTGGGCCGATCCGTCGAACCGGTCATGATGGGGGACTTCGGGAAACGGTACATTTTCCGACGTGCCAATTTCTCGGACTTGCATGTTCCGTCCTTTTAGGCAGATCACCCCCAAAACGTATCCAGAGGGCGAGATCAGTTTGAATGTTCCATTCTCATTCAGTAGAGCTTCCGTCGGATTTTCCACTTCCAGACCTTCTTTCCTAAACATACTGCCTCCTCAACTGAGCGCAGTTCGCGGCGCTCCAATTAGGGAATCGCCGCGAGCCCAGCGGCAGGGACTCCCGATAAAATCGGCGCTATTCTATGTCTTCTACGGCAGCCATCACTGGATCGTCGACGGTCCGTGAATGCAGATTGTTGATCCGTCTTTGCGGCAATCCTCGATTATCGCCGCGCTGCTACTGGCTGCCCGTCGGACCAGCCATACTGCGGAGGCCCTGGCACAAGCAAAGGTCCGCTGCCTGACGCGGTCCAGAGCAAAAAAGCCTAAGACCACGAGGGCAACTATCCCAAACAGCGCCGAAAAGATCACGAGAACGGCTATCATTTCCCGTACGTAATAAGTCTTAAGCGCGACTAGAGCCATCATCAGGCGTCCCAATATCGACCATTTGTAAGCCTTGCTCTCGGGATTAGACATCGCGGCCGAAGCTTCTTTTGCCTGGTCGGGTTTCGCCGTTTTACGAATATTGATGGCCTAGATTCTCCAATGTGAGCGAAACGTAGCATGCAGAAGTCTGCTTCCGCGCCGCGCTATCTCAGCGGCTCACCTCTCGATCAGCAGAGGGCTCAAGCCCGCATCGCTCCAGAAATCCGCGCAAGATTTCGGTTACTTCGCCTTCCAATTCACCTGCCTCGATCCCCAGGCGCTCGGCATCGTTAAGAGCCTCAAAAAGCACGATCATCGTCGAAAGATCGGAGTCGCACTGTGAGCAGTTCCTGTCTTCACGAGCAGCTCCGCCTCAATTTCGGCACGTTGGGAGCACAGCGGTAAAGAGCTGATCGTCGCACATAATAAACTTCGGTTGCCCCAATTGTGATCCGTGTATCCTACTTAACTGCCACAACATGGTGTTTGTCTCCTACATTCACGTCCTTTCGGCCGTATTTTTGATGGGATTGGCAGCAGCCGCGCCGATGGGCCCTGTCAACATGCTGGCCATCCGCCGCGGCGTGATCGGCGGTTGGCGTCATACCCTCGCCTGCGGAATCGGCTCTGTCGTCGGCGATCTCATCCTGTTCTCTCTGGTGCTCCTCGGGGGCCATTACCTCTTTTCCGACCTGTCCAACCCCACGCTTCAGTCCGTCCTGGAGGCCATCGGCGTAATCGTTCTGCTTCCGCTGGGGATCTACTTCCTTGTCCGCGCCGTCAAGGATCCCCAGCGCGCCTTCGCCAGCGCTCGCCGCCGCTGGAACGAAACCAGCGTGCCTGAGCATCTGGTCGCCGAAGTCGCCGACGCTTTCGCTCTGACCGTCGTCAATCCCTTAACCATACTTTACTGGGTTGGCGTCACCTCCAATTGGCTCCCCTTCGGCCATTCAGTCTTGGGCTACAGCGCCCCCGCGTGGGGACTTCTAATGGTTGCCGCGGGCCTGACGACCTGGTTCGCCGCCCTGGTCGTCGCCGTTCGCTTCATCCCCGACCGGATCGGTCCGATCTTCTTTCGCCTTGTCAACGGCGTTCTCGGACTTATCCTCCTCGGCTTCGCCACGTTCTGCGCCGTAGCCCTGTCCCGCCATTTCCGGCACTGAAACGCAGAGTTAGAATCGCTGGTAGAACAGCGTACAACCGCTGGTGACGTCGCGTCTCTGAGCCGTTCGCTCGTACTGCTCCGCTGTCAGCACAAACTGTGCGATATGGAACAGTCAGCAGGATCGGGTCCGATGCTAGTCTGGTGTCTGCAGGGAAGCAGCACGAAGACGTCAATGGATGCCCCGAAGGCTCTCACAAGATCCGACGTTCCCGCATGATCGGTTCGGAGACAATCTGGGAGCATGCACTGCGCGATTTTTCGAGCGCACAGTTTGTTGTGCGCGGTCGAGCCGAGGGGCTCTTAGCCAGCGCCCGTCTTTCCAAAGGAGGCAACAACATGAAGCCAAGTACCAAGGATGAGGTTGCGGGCAAGATTCACGAAGTGAAGGGTAAGATTAAGCAAAAGGTAGGACGACTGACGAACAATCCCGACTTGGAAGCCGAAGGCCAGGGCGAAAAAATATCCGGGAAAGTCCAAAAAACAATTGGCCAGTTGGAGAGAGTCCTCGAAAACTAGGGGGTACGGCTCCGCTTGATCAAATCCGGTTCCAGGCAAGGATGCTTGCCGCTGCAAAGAGGCCTCACGGTGACGCGGCTTGTTGGGAAATAAAGAAAACTACGAACGAAGATTCAGAAAGGAGTCCAAAATGGCACAGCCACAAACGGCTCGGACCACGTGTAGTCAATGCAACGCTTGGTACAGCTCGGACCGTGAATTGCACGACCACATGCGGGCGGCCCATCGCTGGGCCGGCTCCGACCAAAGCTTGCCGACATCCTTGGTCCAGGAGGATGGGGCGGAGCAGGAGAACGAAATAGACCTGTTGTATTAACTCAGCCATTTGCTTGCTCCCCTGGAAGCGGCCGCCCGGTCTGATCGTCTACAAACGAGAGTGCCGTCACTCGCCCCACTCGCGAATGGGTAATCAGGCAGCCTGGAGCTCGAACGCTTGGCCGCTGACGCGCTTGTTACCGTCAGCCCATCACGATGTGGACTTGATGCACGGCACCGTCGTCGACAAGGCGAATATTTGCGGAGCCAGTCAGTAACTTGCCATCCAATTCTATTAGGGCAACCCCGCGAGAAACCCCAGATGGATTGTCCACCTTGATCTGATAGGTGGACGAGTGATAACGAAACCTGATGGAGTAGCCGGGCCAGTTCCGAGGGATGCAAGGGTCGATCGAGAACGTCACGCCACCCATGCGGAATCCTAGAATCCACTCCAGACCGGCACGATAGAGCCACCCGGCCGCACCCGTATACCAGGTCCAGCCGCCGCGCCCCACATGAGGAGGCTCAGCATAGACGTCGCCTGCAACGACGTAAGGCTCAACTTTGTAGCGCTGCATGTTCGCACGCGAAGAAGTATGGGCTATTGGATTCAGCATCCGGAACAGTTCGCAGGCCTTGTCGCCGTCGCCGAGTTCCGCAAAGGCGATGACTGTCCACACGGCAGCATGCGAGTACTCTCCGCCGTTTTCGCGGATGCCCGGCACGTATCCTCGAATGTAGCCCGGATCATGCGTTGGGTTGTCAAAAGGCGGCGTGAAGAGTCGGATCAAGCCCTCGGGGCGGCGTACCAATTGTTCGTCCACGGCGGCCATGGCGCGAGCGGCACGGCCGGGGTCGGCGGCGCCACTCATGACTCCCCAGGATTGCGCGATGGAATCAATGCGACATTCGGTATTTTCGGCGGAGCCGAGAGGAGTACCGTCGTCGAAGTAGGCGCGGCGATACCATTTGCCGTCCCACCCTGCTTGCTCAAGTGCCGCCTTGAGCGCGCTCACGTGGAGACGCCAGCTCTCCCCACGCTTATACTCGCCGCGCGTATCCGCAATCTTTGCAAATTCCCAGAGAATCGTGTGAAGGAACCAGCCAAGCCAAACGCTTTCTCCCTTGCCATGCTCGCCGACGCGATTCATACCGTCGTTCCAATCGCCCGTCCCCATCAATGGCAAGCCATGGCTGCCAACGTTGAGGCTGCGGTCCAGTGCTCGCGCGCAATGTTCGAACAGCGTCCCCCGAGTCTCTGACATACGCGGCTGGAAATAGGAGTCGTTCTGTCCCTCCGCCAATGTATCGCCTTCCAGGAAGGCCACAGCTTCCTCGAGTACGGTCATGTCCCCTGTGATTTCGATGAAGTGGATGACGGCGTAAGGCAGCCAGAGCAGGTCGTCGGAAATGCGCGTTCGCACACCGCGTCCGGAGGGTGGATGCCACCAGTGTTGAACATCGCCTTCGATAAACTGCCGCCCCGCGGCACGTAACAGTTGCTCGCGGGCAACTGCGGGATTGGCAACGCACAGCGCCATGACGTCCTGGAGTTGGTCGCGGAATCCGTACGCACCGCTCAATTGATAGAGTGCGGCCCGACCCCAAACACGGCACGCCAGCGTCTGGTAAAGCAACCAGCGATTCATTAGCACATCCATAGGCGGTTCGGGAGTGGCAATCTGCACGGTTCCGAGCATATCGTCCCACCGCCCCGTGACTTCGGACAGGATAGCGTTTAAGTCTGCGGCGCGATACCGTGCGAGCAGTTGGCGGGCTTGTTCGTTGTTTTCTCCTTGGCCAAGGAAGAAAACGATTTCCGCCTCCGCGCCGGGAAGCAATTCGATCGAGGTCTGCAGCGCCGCGCACGGATCGAGGCCGGCTCCGACCTTTCCGGAGAGTGGCCCCCCTCGTTCCAGTGCCGCGGGACGCGCAAGCGTTCCATTGCGCCCCACAAATTCTGTGCGGTCCCCGGTAATGGAAGACTGCCTCCCCGCAAGGTCGGCAAAGGCGATGCGCTCGCCGAATTCTCCACCCCACGTGCTCTTTACGAAGACCGCTCCGGTCTGCGAATCGAGTTCAGTGATGATGTAAGGAGCCGAGGCGCTTCGTGAACTGCCCAACACCCACTCGACATACGCAGTGACGGAGAGACGTCGAGGACGGCTGGAGTGATTTTTCAGAGTGAGCCGAGAGATTTTGATTGGATCTTCCGAAGGTACGAATTGCAGAAGTTCGAGCAAAACGCCGCGCGAGCCGTGATGGAACCGGCTGTAGCCCTGGCCGTGCCGGGAAATGTACCAAGTAGTTTCATCGCGAATCGGGAGCGCCGTGGGACTCCAAACCTCACCCGTGTTCTCGTCGCGTACGTAGATGGCTTCTCCGGAGGGATCGCTGACGGGATCGTTAGACCAAGGGGTGAGCTGATTTTCATGACTGTTGAGCGACCAAGTGTGGCCCGAGCCGGATTCCGAAACCAGGAAGCCAAAAGAAGGGTTCGCAACCACATTGATCCAGGGGGCAGGAGTCCGCAAACCTTCACCGAGAACGGTTACATACTCGTGGCTCCGATCGGCGAAGCCGCCCAGGCCGTTGAAAAAGTCGAGAGCTTGCAGCGGCACTGGTAGGTCCTGTCGCTTAGCTGCTCGCGGCGGCCGCGGCGTTGGGGACGCAGCGGTTTCCGTGCGCTGCGATCGATTGACCTGTTCGGACAAGGTGCCCCGCCGGCTGAGCAACACCGCTCGCGCAACCGTTTGGATGAGAGTTCGTTCCTGCGGAGTGATCAGGTCTGCCCGCAGGAGGAAGATATTGCCGCGCACATTGTCCGTGTCCGGCGAAAGCCGCAACCGGCTGCCACGCACGAGACCGTCCAACGAGCTCTGCAGATCCTGGGCGTACGAGGTTGGCTTTTCATTGATAATGACCACGTCGGCAGATAACTGTTTCATACGCCAGTATTCGTGGGCCCGCAGCAATTGACGGATGATGTCGAAATCCTTGGCCTCGTCGATGCGCACTAGAACGATCGGCAAATCGCCGGAGATTCCCTGGGCCCAGAGCGCTGAGCGGTCGAGCGTGCTGCGGCTGAGTACATCGGGAGATGGCCGCATGGAAATATCGGAGTAGATAACGGAGTTGGCCAGCCTTTGAAATAAGTGGGCTTCGTCGAGGCTGATGCCTAGGTAGTGCAGTTGTACCTGTGCCTGTGTCCAGGCCAGCGCCAAGGTGCGCCCGAATGTTGCTGCGGCGCGATACTTGTCGGCGAGTTCCAGCACTCGCTCGCGAGTCGGGGCGACGATGGTGGAAAAAGCAATGCGGGCTGTAGCTCCCGCAGGAATGCGCACCGTGCGCCTCAGGCTGAGAATGGGGTCGAGTACGGAACCCGCTGTATTCGAGAGCGGTCGCCCATCGATAATCGAAACCGGGTTGAGGATATCGTGGCCGCGCCCAAGAAACCGCGCGCGATCCGTCTCGAATTCCGAATCACCAAGGGTTTCGCCTTCCACGACAACCACGTGTGCGGCCCAAACGGCGGTTTCCTTATCGGATTGCTTGCGGCGCGTCGCGACCAGTGCGCTGGCATCGGCCACGAACTCAGTCTCAACAAATAGGTTCGAGAAGGCCGGATGGGCTACGTCGGCCGCCTGCGATGCCAGGCAAAGCTCGGCGTACGAGGTAACTTGGATGTCGCGGGTGCGGCTTCCGAGGTTGGTGACGGAAACGCGCCGAATCTCTGCATCGTCCTCGGGCGACACGACAACCTCAAGCGCGGTAGTCAGCGCGTGGTCGCGCCGGATGAATTCAGCGCGGTCTTCGTAGAAAGAAACCTCGTAAGCGTCAGGTTCAACGCCGCTTGGTTGGTAGCCTGCTGACCAGAATTCACCGGATTCCGCGTCGCGAAGATAGATATAACTTCCCCAGCAATCACGCGTGGCGTCCTCGCGCCAGCGCGTTACGACAATATCGCGCCAGCGGCTATAGCCTGAACCCGCTGCAGTCAGCATCACAGCGTATCTCCCGTTGGAAAGCAGGTGCGTCCGGGGAGTTGGACTATGCGGGGTCGTGAACCGGCGGAGTACCGGTGGCACCAGTTCACGAACATGCGCGGCGGCGGATACCTCTTCGGCCCGAGGCCGTGCAATCAGCACGTCGCGCGGTGTGCGCTCCTGCAACAGCAGTTCGGTAGCCTGCACCATCGGTTCTGCATGGAAACGTCTGCGCATCGCGCCATTATCCAGCACGTTAGAGATCGCGACCAACGACATTCCCTGATGGTGGGCGAAGTAAGTGCGCACGACGGCGACGGTTTCGCCTTCGGGCAAGCGTGTACTTGTGTAATCAAGAGCTTCGTAGAAACCATACGCGCCCCTCCCACCCGCTTGTTCCAGCCGGGCAAAGTTTTGCATGGCCGCTTCTGGGTTAATCATCGCCGCAAGCGCAGTGGCGTATGGGGCGATGACGATATCTTCGCTGAGACCGCGCTTGAGCCCCAGTCCGGGCACGCCAAAACTCGAGTATTGATAGGTGAGATTAACATCGCGCGCATTGTACGCCGATTCCGACTCGCCCCAGGGCACCTGTCGCTCCGCACCATATTCAATTTGACGGCGCACCACAAGTTCGCACGTCTGGCTCAACAGGCTCGCCACCGGGGAACGCATCACGAGATTCGGCATCAGGTATTCAAACATCGAGCCTGACCAGGAGATAAGCGCGGAGCCTTGGCCCACAGGTGTGAGAGCGCGGCCTAGACGAAACCAGTGCGAGGGCGGAACTTCTCCCTTGGCAATGGCGATGAAGCTCGTCAGGCGCGCCTCGGAAGCAAGCAAGTCATAGCAATTGGGGTCCAGGCTTCCTTCCGCAACGCGATAACCAATCGAAAAAAGACTGCGCGTTCTGTCAAACAGAAAACCGAAGTCCATCGCTTGAAACATGCTCTCGACCTTGAGGGTGAGAGCGGAAAGACGGCGAACGAGCGCGCTCGCATCCGCCGCCGAAAGCCGGATTGCATCGGAGAGCGCATCGATCCCCTTGATCGTGTCTCTATCAGCCGGACCGTCGCTCAGCAGGCGGGCGCGCACCGTGGAGAGTTCACGAAGGGCAGCCTGTAACCGGTCAGGGGCTTCCGCAAGCGTAGGGACGAAACGCAGAAACGGCTCAACGGCCGCCCACTCGGGTGCGTGCTCTCGGCGTCGCTGGGCCATGCCAGCGATTTCTGTCGTGTTCCAGCGGGTCCATGGAATCAAGATCTCGGCGTCTCGAACGTGGCTTTCGACGCAAGCTGTCAACGCAGCCGCCCAGACGTTCAATCCAGATTCAGGAGGGTCTGCACGCTCCTGAGCCAGAGTTTGCGCAATGTCAGCCACGGTCTGAGCGTGGGCTCTCCACTCCACGAAACGAATCCCACAATCAATGGCATCCATTGGGAGCTCTTCGAGCAAAGCCGCCAACCTATCGACTGCATCGCTGAGCTGCTTCCGCGTGACGATATGTGTGCGAGGTGTCTCCGCAATGTCGGAAAGCGCTTCGCCTAACAGGCGGGTGACATCTTTCATTCCGGCGGGGAGACGTGCTCCGGGAAGTGATTTCTTAGTGAGCTCCCGGCAGCTGTTTCCGAGAGCCACCAGGTGTCCGGCGAGATTTCCACTGTCTACGGAGGAAACGTATCTCGGTTCGAGCGGATGCAAGTCGCGCGTGTCATACCAGTTGTGGAAGTGTCCGCGGAATAATTCCATTCGGCTCATCGTCCCGAGGCTGGCTTCCAACCGCTCGACCGTGTCGAGCGCACCCAACCATCCGAAGTCGCAAGCGCAGGCGGTGGACAGAAGATACAGGCCGATGTTCGTAGGCGAGGTTCGATGAGCGACGATGGATTGGGGAGTTTCCTGAAAGTTATCGGGAGGCAAGGCGTTGTCCTCTGAGGAAACGAACGCCTCATAGAAGTGCCAAGTTCGCCGCCCAATTAACCGGAGATCTCGCGCGTCTGCCAGAGACAAGCGATTGGCCTCGTGGAACGCAGGGCGCAGGCTGATCCGCCGCGCTACGGCAGGAGCGGCAAGCCACAGAAGAATGAACGGAGCTGCCGCAGCCCAAGCTTGATGTCGCCCCAATGCCACAGCTATGAGCGCCCCGAGAGCGAGGAAGGGGCCGCCCGCCATGCGCCTATAGGTTGCGGTCAGTTTGGGATCGGTTCCAAACTTCGAGCGTGCCGCCGTCACCCATTCAAGCAAATTCCTGTGCGTTATAAAGAGGCGCATGAGCGTCCGGAGAATCGCGTCTGACATCAGCCACGTCTGATATGCAAGGAACGTGACGGTCAAGCCGACCTGGGACGCGCCGAGCGCCAGATCGCCGCACACGCCGCGAAAATGGCTTCTCCTCGATATACCTTTCCGGCGCGGATACAGTCCGTTGAAAAACGGAAGGAGTGCAGGAATCGCAATGTTTGCGAGAATCAATCCAGTCCACAGCCAGGGAGAACCGGATGGCAGCAGCCAACTGACGATCAGGGTCAGAAAGGCAGTGGGAGCCGACAGAGTACGGCGCAGATTGTCGAGGATCTTCCACCGGCCGATCGTCGGGATGACGAACCGATTCGGCTTGCCCGGCCGCGAGCCCCGTGCGAATAGAAAAGGTAGGAGTTGCCAGTCTCCGCGCGCCCAACGATGCTGCCGTGCGGTCATGGCCTCATAGCTCGAGGGGAATTCGTCAAACAATTCAATGTCGGTGGCCAGGGCGACGCGGGCAAAAATCCCTTCGAAGAGATCATGGCTCAAGACGGAGTTCTCGGATACTTTCCCATCCACAGCCGATTCAAACGCATCAATGTCGTAAATGCCCTTGCCGGTGTAGGAGCCTTCGTGGAATAGGTCCTGGTAAACGTCCGAGACGGCTGCCGAATAGGGATCGATCCCACCCGGACCAGAGAATATCCTTTGAGATAGCGAACCCTCACGATCGGTAGGTAATGAAGGAGTGATACGCGGTTGGACGAGTGCGTAACCTTCCACGACACGGCCATCGCGAGCGCTGAAGCGAGGCCGATTGAGGGGGTGCGCCATCGTGCCGACCAGACGTGAGGCTGCGCCTCGCGGCAAGCGCGTATCTGCATCGAGCGTGATGACGTAGCGAACGCCTGCAAGATTTACCGGGGGCCGTCCGCCAACGGCCATAAACGTGGTGTTTTCCGAGCCGCGCAGTAGCTGGTTTAATTCATGCAGCTTTCCTCTTTTGCGCTCCCACCCCATCCATTTCCCTTCGCCCTTGTTCCAAACACGCTTGCGATGAAAGAGGAAAAAGCGCTCTCCGCCCCCAGGGGCTGGACCATAGCGCTGGTTCAGCAGCGCTATGCCGTCGACCGCGCGCGCCAGCAGATCGTCGTCTTCCGGCAGGGTTTCGCAAGGTGCATCCACCCAATCGGAGAGCAGGGCGAAGCGTAGGTCGCCGTCAGGATTCGCGAGGTAATGAACCTCCAGCCGCTCGACCTGCTCTTCGGCTTCCTTTGGGGTGGTCAGCAGTGTGGGCACCACAACGATTGTTCGCAAATCCTCTGGGATTCCTTTGCGCAGCTTCATTCGCGGCAGCTTTTGCGGTTCAAGCAAAGCCATCACGTAGCGGTTGATCAGTGCAATCGCCAGGTCCGAGGCGGGCACTGAGGCGAGCAAACCGAGGAGCAAGAGTCCTTGCACGGTCATGCCGCTCTCACGGGAATACAGCAGGGGTAGCGCGATGATCATCGCGGTCGTGATCGCAATTGTGCCCAGATATCCCGGAATCGCGGTTCTAATGTATAAGCGAAGCACTCGATGCTTCCCGGAAACGCGAAAACCCAACTCCTGCTCGAAGGCGGGGCGTCCCTGCGAGATCAGATAGTAGCCAGGCTCTGTGTGACGGTCCCGGCTCGGCTTGTCTCCATTGGGCAAGCCACCGGACGCGCCTGAGGCGGCCTGCTTAACTCGTTGGACGACGCGTCGCGCAACTTCCAATTCCGAGTGGTCCGATCTGCGCGAGAGATCTTCAATCGCATGGCGGTAGCTGTCTCGTGTGGAGAAATCCATGTCGCCAAAGTCCGTGGCGTTCCGCAAGATTTCGTCCACCAGGCTGACGCTCTCAAAGAATTGCCGCCAATCGAATTCGGAAATCAAGCGCATGCTGGTGATGATGTTGCGTACGGACACGTTCATGGTGCCTTGCTGCTGGTGCTCGGCGCGGACCATTTCATCAGCGTTTGTTCCCGTCGCAGCCAGGCGCTGATCGAGCCAGGCCAGCACGGGCCGAACTTTTGGATCGAGATCCCGCAAGCGCTGGACAAGCTGCACGGCAAACGCTCTTTCCAACGGAGCATTCTCAAAACTGCGGAGGGCCGACGCTGGAAGGATCTCAGTTTGACCATTCGAACCAAGCAAGCGATCGGCCAGCACATCGGCTTCCTGGCGAGCAATCCGGCTGCCAACAATCTGCTCCGCGATTCTGCGCAGATTTTCCAGAAGCACGACGCGGAGCGTGATGGCCACCGCCCACAGCTCGCCAATTGTCAGCGGTTGCACACGTTGATAGGCCGCCACAAAGCGGCGGAGCACTTCGGGTTCGAAGCGGCTATCCGTATGCGCCACGAACGCCCAAGCAACTCCGTATACCCGTGGATAGCCCTCCAAATGGCCTGATGCGAGCTTAGGTAGTTTGCGATAGTAGCCAATCGGCAAATCATCCCGAATCTCGCGAAGCTGCTCGTCGACGATGTGGAAGTTGTCGACCAGCCACTCGGCCGCGGGCGTAATCGTGTGTTCGTGCTGAATCGCTCGAGCTATGGCGCGGTAGGAATCGAGGAGCACCCGGCCGTTCTCGAGAACACGCGGAAGGAGCGGGCGGCCTCGGCTCTCTTCGATCGTCACGATTTGCGCCGCCGCTAAGCTCTCTGCGTGTTGTTCGAGCCGTTCCAAACTGAAGAGTTCAGCGCGGATCGGCTCTTCCACATCAGCAAGCATAATGTTCGGCGGTTGCTTCTTCTTCACACTGGAGCTCCGAGATTCCGACGGGAGTGCTTGTTGCGAAATGTGGGATATAACAAAGACAAAGGCCAGTCTCAGGCAGCAGACTGGCCATCACCGCACTCAGAGGATGGCTCCCGAGTCTTGCAACGAAGCCGCGTGCGAACTCACTGCAGGGCCGAAGGCCGCGCGTCGATGTAGTCACGGCAATTTGGCGCGTCCTAGTGCATCCCGCCGCCGCTGTGGTCCGCTCCGACGGCGGCCATTTGTTCCTCTTCCTTATGTTTGCGATCAAGAGTCGGGGTACGCGGCAGAGGAGATTGCGTCTGCCGGTAGGTATCCCACTTGAGCAGCATCTAGAAGGAAAAGCACATGATCAGGGAAGCACCCAGCAAACCCACCGTCCTATCCTCTACTGCCCATCTTAGAACTACCCGATTACCCTGACTGTCCCATTATGGACAGTGTCCAAGCCCCTTGGTCTGAACGAAGGGTTGAATTAGGCAATCAGATCTAACGAGAATTCCAGGATGGTGAGCGCAATAACGCCCGCGTGCCGCATCCCGGCCTCTCGTAGTTGAACCTGTACTGGTCCCTGCGATCCTGGTTGTTTCGATTATCTTGGCGGTTCCCGGCATCCCTGTTTTGGTCCGCGATCTTGTGCTACAGCCGCGCTGCCAGCGAAGAAAACCATCGCGGTCATGCGGGTGGCCATCCACAAACGTGTCCTCATAACGTTGCCGGCTGTAGCCTCTGTACAGGTTCCTGGGCCAAGCTCAACGAGTTCCGTCGGGCCCTTACAGAATGGCTAACGGTTCGAAGCCTTCGCGGATTCGTCCTGTGGAGAATCCTTTTGCAGGACGCGGACGAGGTGGCGCCCGGAAGCGGGAACGCCAACTCCCTTGCCCAGGACGATGTCTCTGGCTGTGAGTTTGTGTCCATAGACTTGCTCGTTTGCGTCATTGTCGGGACGGAGTGTGGAGCCCTCGAGAGATATTCCGGCAAAAAGGCCGCGCGAACGGGAGTAACTGAGGATCTCCGCTCGCAGGTAGGCGTCGGTGTCCGCTGAAGCGTCGCGGCCCTTAGGACCTGCCGCCGCAGAGGCATCCGCGCCCAACTTGACCTTGCTGCTCAGAATCGACTGTGCACCATGATCATTCATGACCAGGAGAACAAGGTCGGTCGCCTGTCCACCGAGCTGAAATCCAAAACTCCCGCCCTCAAGCGCATACATGGCTGGAGCGCCCCACGGCCCTCTAAAATGCTCGCCCGTCCGGCAAACCATAGCCCCGCGGCCGTAGCTTCCGCCGATTCCGAACGCTGCTTTTAGAACAGACGGAAACACAATGACGCACTCCGCCTTTTCCAATAGCTCCTGTGGGATGTTCTCAGGCGTGTTCATAATCTCTTCCATCACCACTCCGCTGTTTTCCAGGCGTTCTTGTTCTTTATTTGCTGCACTGAGCCCGCTCGCGACAAACAAGATGCACACACCCATAATCAATTTATGAATCATCGATGATCTCCCTGAACAGATTTGTTGTTACTCACTGTCACTTCTTTCCTGATTGTCGACATCGCGCCTCAGAACAGACATTTCGAATGGCCGCTTGTTCTGCGATGCTCCTCTCAACGGCCCGTTGCTGTCAGGCAATCTTTCGGCCTTGGATGACCCGAATCAAAAGTGTGGCGATGGCCAAAACCAACAGGATATGGATGAACCCGCCCAGAGTGTAGGAAGTAACGAGGCCCAGGAGCCACAAGACGAGCAATACCGTAAAGATCGTCCAAAGCACATTGAACTCCTTTATTCCTTAATGATGGTTTTGAAGCCGAGGCGATTAGGCTGAACCGGGCGGATTGACTTGCAAACCCCTCCCCTGCTGCCTCACACCAAATCACGATAGGCGACTTGAAGATGGATATCTGTGTCATTACGCACACGTTTGCATTATTGTTCGCGCGCTCTTCCGCAGGGTGGACCACTCAGAGGGGCCGCGCGAAACTCGGCTTCTCGGCCCGAGCCGCATTTTCTGGAATTTCCTTTGAGAGACCGCGACCCTAGCGAATGAGTGTCAGCGTGCGCTCGCTCGATGGAACAAAAAGAGATTGATTGCGGGTGAGCGGTTGCCGGTTAATGCCTTCGCAAAGCCTGAAAACGCAGGTTAGTCGTGTAGGACTACGCTCAAGAGTGAACTGTTAATTTGAAGGCCGCCGTTGTACTTGATGAAGCCCAATTTCCTGAATTTGTTCATGAACAGATTAACTCGTGAGCGCGAAGTGCCAACCATTGTCGCGAGCATCTCTTGCGACAACTTGGGAAGCACTTTTTGCGGGTGGTCTTCCGTTCCATATCGAGCGAGCAGCAATAGTGCCCGAGCAAGTCGTTTCTCGGTAGAGTTGAAGAGCTGATCGACCAAGTCCTCCTCAATTCGGATGTTCCTCGAAAGCATGTGAGAGATGAAGCGGTCGGAGAATGCATGTTCACCGTGAAGGACCCGCATCATCTCATTCTTCTCAATGACGAGCGAACTCGTTGATGTGATCGCGATAGCCGTGCCCATGCGCTTAGGCTGGCCGGCGAGGCATCCTTCACCGAAAAAATCTCCGGGCCCGAGCATCGCTACGACCGCCTCTTTGCCCACCTCATTGATAACGCAAAGCTTCACACCACCGTGTTGAATGTACAGAACGTTATCAGCGGGATCGCCTTGAGTGTAGATGACTTGTTTTCTTTTAAACTCCACAATCCTTCTCGACAAGCCCGCCGAATCGAGAAAGCCTTGAGTGTCAAAATTCGGTAACCCACTTTGTTTCATGTAGTCCGGCCTTAAGGCGCCATACACAAATTCGTAAGTCCGCCGATTCCAGAAGCGAAAGTATTGGAAGGTTCCGCGGATTCCCCGCAAACGGCGTTCTCGCAGGGTGGGCTCGCTTCACATTGCTGGATTCTAACGCAATTGAAGCAGTTTTGTCAGACTCCTTCTCTCTTTAGGATACGCCAACGCAAACCCCTTTCTCGCACCCTCGCGCCAGAGTATCCACGGATCGAACGACAGCTTTCGCAAACACGAAAGCACAGCCGCAAAGGCATAGCCAATATTTAGCCATACAAAGGCAGTATTATTCCGGAACCCGTGTCTCCAATGTCGCTCTCGCAGGTAGCGGCTAACTTGAGCGTGCAGTGCGAGCCAATAGATTGATTCTCTGCCGGCGGCGCTTCGCTTATGCAGCAGCCTGGCTCTTGGAGTCATGACTAGAACGCTCTCTTTGGGAAGCGACGCGCAGAGGTCAATATCCTCTCCGAGAGAACCTCCGGTAAGATTTGCATCGAACCTCAGCGTTCGAACGGCCTCTGCTCGAAAACTCATCAGAGCGCCCGTCATTTGCCGGATTCGGACTGGTCTCGCGTCAAGCAACTTCTCAGCTTTCCAGTAGATTTGCTGTCTATCGTCCAAGAACGGCGCGCGCACAAACACACTTTCCCATAACCATCGCGGCAGTTCAGGCCTCGTATAATTTGTAATGATTCCCGACACACCGGTAATGCCTGGCTCGAATGCAGCTACGATCTGCTCAATGAAAATTCTCTCCAGGATTACATCATCGTCGAGGAATAAAAGGATATCTCCGCTCGCAATATCCATCCCCGCGTTTCTCGCCGTAGCCGCACCCGATAACTCGGGATCGTGGATATACCGCAGAGGTATCGGAATGTGTTTGGTATAGGACTTCCGAGCACTTTGGTCCACAACGATCAGCTCAGTCGGTAATGTACTCTGTTGAAGGAGGTTCTCAATTACTACTTCCAAATCGATCGCGCGATTTTTAGTGGGAATGATGACGGAAACGGTGGGTGGAGCTTGTTCTCGAATTCTTTCCATTGCCCTAAGCCCTGACGGCTGGGTCAGATTTCCGGGAGTCGCCGTTCGCGAGTAGGGCGCTAGTCGTCGCGGGCGCTATGCTATGTATCGAATCTGATCCGAAAGACTAATCTAAGGCCGTACGACAAAGCGGTCCGCAAATCGGCGTTATGGGGCCCGCCTTCCCTCGCGTTTGAACCCTACTCCTGATCAAAGAAAAAGAGCGGCGCGGGGGCATTCGCAGGTGCGCTTGTAACATCCACAAATACCAACTGGTTCTGACCAACAAGGTATACAACCTCCGTGGTCGGGTTACCCAAGCCGTTCGTTGGCGTTATTGTCAGAGTTCCCCGCCCGGTTGTCCCATTAATCCCACTAATGGTATCTCCGCTCGAGACAAGATTCAGTGCGTCGGCTTTTCCTGGACTTCGTGAGTCAAATGTGAACGTAAACGTATTCGAGCTCGGCGTGAAAACTCCCAGCACGGTCCCCGTGTTATTGACCGAATTTCCGACCGCCCGCACGATCATCGTTCCTGATAGAGTCGCTGCCCCAAAACTGCCGGTCTGCATTTGCGGCTGCAAGCTCCCCGCCAACGCCCGGTTATTCGCTCCCGCGGTTGAGTCAACCATAAAACCCTGGCCAGAGCCGGCAAGGTAAAAAACGCTGCTATCAAACAAGCCTTTGCTAAATCCACCGCTAACGGTGACTGTGCCGCGTCCCGTAGTTGCATCATATGTCACGGTTTGGTTGGATACACTGTTCGCTCCACCAGTTCCTCCATGGAGCGTGCCGGCATCATTCGAGTCCCACGTGAGACTGCCGCTGCTCAAGTTTGTGACTTGCAACACACCGACGGCGCAGTCGTTATTCGAAGGAGTGGACGTAGGGTCGATGCCCGCGAGAGCAAAGACAGCCCCCGACGTATTCGCCGAGGAGGGGATGTTTTGTCCGATGGCCACTCCTGCTCGAATTGTGGACGAACTGCCCAAAGGATCGCTTTCGATGACAAATATCTTCCCCACGGCGACGATGTAGTATACGTAATTCGTCGTGCTGTTTTGGGTGATGGTTAGCGTGCCCCGGCCGCTGCTGGCGCTTGGCCCGGCCGCGTTGAAAATAGCTGAGAACGTGGAGCTTGTAGAACCCACTCCGACTACGCTTGTATCGAGCAAAGCAGCCGTGGTGGTGCCGTTCGCGGCCAGTGTGAAGCGCCCAATGGTGCTTTGGCGCTTCGTCTCATTCGGCGCATTCGAATCGAGTTCGAACACATAGTTGCCCGCGATGCTTGAGAGTGAGAACGCAGAGGAGGCTTGCTGCTGAATCGTTCCGCCGATGGTCAATGGATTTGCGTCGAGGCCCATGACATCTCCGGATGTGCCGTTCGACTTCATCGAAATACCAAAGATGAGGGGATGCGTTATGCTGCCGAGTGTGTTGGTAAACGTAATCACGCCACGGAGAGTGTTATCGAGTGTGTAAGTACCCACTAGGCCGGTGCTCGCCATGAGCACGAAATTATCGGTCAAATCTGCCGACCCGGCCGTGATATTCCCCTTACCATCGGCTGTCAAGCTGCCGACAAGTGCCATAGGATTGCCAGTTGCGTCAAAACCTGTTAGCAGGAAAGCATATTGACCGTTGAAGGTAGCTACCATCGTCGTCGGCGAGTTCGCGCTGCTACTACTGCTACTGCTATTGCTGCCGCCGTTAGTCGAACCACCAGACCCTCCGCCGCAGCCTACAAGCCATCCAAGCTGAATCAAGATCAGCGAAAAACGGAGCAGGCGACCCATCGATCCTCCTCGCACGGGCTGACGTCAAATCGAATCGAGGCGAATATTGCACAACTCTGCAAATCGCAATTGTCTCGAAGTGGACACTATGGGTTTACGGTTAGATCACAGTCCGTGATTGGGACGCTGCTCCGACACGAGACGTTCTCCTGCCCGAATCAAGCCCCAATTAAGTCTTCGAACGACTTCATATTGCCCAGATCAAATTGACGCATTAAGTCAGGACCTAATTGCCAACGCACTGCGCCTTTTCGTGTTGATCGGGAGTGAAAGGCGTTATTTTCGCGCCCGCGTCTCGTTCTCAATTTCCACCAGGCCCGACTGCCTTCCCCAGCCTTGTGCCAAGCGAAAGAACGGCTTGTCATCAACGCCGACATCTCTTGGGGGTGCAACTTTATTGCGCATCTTAGACGTGGACAAATATCCAGTCACACGCATAATCCAATTCATCGGTTGGACTAGCACATGTGAAAGGGAGCGCTCGTGACCAACGGCCCGGAGCAATCTCGAGTTCCTGCTGCGAGCCCTGAACGTCGCCTTAGTTACCGGCGCACGCCGGCGTCATTGGCTTATGTTGAGATGGGTGAGGATAACGGCGGCATTATTCTCAACCTGAGCGAAGGTGGATTAGCTCTGCAAACCGTAGTCGCCGTGACTGACGAACACCTCTCACGACTTCGCTTCCAGCTTTCATCAGCGTGCGATTGGGTGAATGCCAGCGGCCGGGTAGTATGGAATGGAGAATCAAAGAAGGTGGCGGGCATTCGGTTCCTCAATCTGCCCGAGACCGTGCGAGTCAGAATCAGGAACTGGATCTCTTTGGAAGGTTCGGATCAGGAGTTCGGGGAAAAACTAGCTAGCATACGTGAAAACGGGAAGCCACTTCCGGAGCGTCCCCCGAACCGAGATTCGCAAGCTCTTAAGCAAGTAATACTCCAGAAGGCTCAAAACGAAGACTTTTGGGCTCCCTATCCACCAAGAATCCCTCCAGGTGTACTACGAGAAGCCACTCCGGCTGAATTGCAGACGAGCGCACCTCTTAGGCCGTCCGCAATGGTCGGACCCAGCAGTAACAAACCCAACGTGCAAACGGCACGTTCCGGCAAATCTAAGCAGGGATGGAAAATCGCGGTTCTTTTTAGTTTCACGGCTGCTGTTTCACTCGCC
>Ga0206836_10009_pt1 | contig 65985 bp, 51 predicted proteins | sample Alteio_BWOrgCont_28_FD_152871 | JGI IMG/M metagenome (GOLD analysis project Ga0206836, IMG submission 152871) | Enriched cells from forest soil in Barre Woods Harvard Forest LTER site, Petersham, Massachusetts, United States -... | ecosystem: Environmental > Terrestrial > Soil > Temperate forest >...
ACTGGCGCTTTGGAGAAAGGGCGACACCGCGCTGGCGGAGAACGAGCTGAAAGCGGCATTGGACAAATCGCCCAATTCGACTGCGGCCCTGCACGATCTGGCGGCGTTGTATCTGGCTGGCGGCGATCTGAACGACGCTGAGGATTCCGCCAAACGTGCCGTGGCAAGTATGCCGTCGAGCGCGGACGAGCGCTTGCTTCTCGGAAGTGTTTACCTTCAAGGGCACAATCTGGCGCAAGCTCGGGAGTCGATAGAAGCCGCAAAACAACTTGGTTCCAATAACCCGGCCGTCTACCTGGCTCTCGCTCAAGTTGACGTCGCCGAACAGAAGTGGAATGACGCGGATCGCGAGTTGGAAACCGCTTTGAACCTGCAGCCGCGAAACACTTCAGCCTTGGGCCAGCTGACGAATTTGTACACCAGCCGCGGTCAGTTGGACAAAGGCATCACTCGGGTCCGGCAGTATCTCTTAAATTTCCCGGATGATGCCGCCGCGCACGTCATCTTGGGATCTCTTCTCGTGCAGACGAACCAGGACGATGCAGCGATTGCGGAGTTTGATCGCTCCACCCAACTTGATCCAAAGCTTGCGGCGGGTTACCTGCGCATTGGCAATATCTACGAACAGCAGGCAAAGACAGATGATGCGATTCACGCCTACCAAAAGGCGCTCAGCTTGCAACCGAACCTTGTCGTTGTGCGTACTTTGATCGGAAATCTTTATCTGAAGCAAAAGAATTACGAGGCCGCCCAAAAAAATTACGAGCAAGCGCTGGCGGATGACCCGAATTTTGGTATCGCCGCCGGCAACCTCGCGTGGCTCTATCTCCACAAAGGAGAAAATCTGAACGTGGCGCTGAGTCTGGCCCAGCGGGCCGCGCGGCTCCTGCCTGAACTGGACTCGATCACGGATACTCTGGCCCTCGCCTATTACAAAGAAGGCCTGTACGCGAATGCACTCCCGATGTTTCAGAAGTGTGTGCGGAAGGCCCCGAGCGACCCCGTCTACCGCTACCATCTCGGGATCGCTCTCTTGGCCTCGGGCGATAAAGCCAAAGGCCATGAAGAGTTGCAGTCCGCCCTGCGCCTGAACCTTCAAGGTGACGATGCTTTGGAGGCTCAGCATGAACTGGCGCAACTTCGCTAGTCGTCCGGGAAGCTTCCCGGCTGGTGCGCAAAGAGTGTGCGCTCCAGTCCGCGGAATGATCTTTGGAAATCGCGCTAAAGCCTTTCCTTATAAGAATATATAGCCGAGCGCGTTGGTCCCTCAGTTGCTCCCCTTATAGCGGTCTAGTCGGGCCGGAACCTCCATCCACGCTCTTTCTCGGGTTCGGCCTTATTGGGATGGGCAGACCAAAGGAGAAAATGATAATGAAAGCGAACCTCGTAAGATGGGCATTTACACTGGTGGCTGTGCTACTTCTGTGCACTCTCGGAGTGACGTCCCTAAAGGCGCAGACGAGTCTGCAGCTATCACTGGGAACTACGACTGGTGGCGAACTCGACGCGACTGGAACCGGCGGCCAGATTATCGACATCAACGACCGGACTTGCTCGGGAAGCACTTGCATCTTTGCCGCCGGTAGTGCAAACACGCTCAATCCAACCACGGCCGGGACGTACTTGATGACTTCGCCCAGCCAAACGGCATTTGCTCTGACGCCGGGCACTGTGACCGGGTCATATACGGTCAGCCAGGCTGCTCCGGTTGCTTTTAGTTACACATCCTCCGGAGGCACTCTGACTGGAACACTGGAGTTTCTCAGCGCCACGGACAGTGCGGTGGATAGCGACGGTGTGAGTACAGTCGCGCTGGTCGGCACATTCACGGTAACTGGTGGCACTTTGGCGGGCGACTTGCCACATAGTACTTCCACGGTGCTGGAGCTTTCCCAATACAACAGCTTGGCTTCTCTTCTCAATGGCACAGGTACATTGACAGCGCAGGTCGATGCCGGAAACATTACGCCTGAACCCACATCCATCTTTCTGTTTGGATCTGGCTTGCTCGGACTCGGCATCCTCCTAAGGCAGCGACGCCCACAAGGAATTCCGGTCACCCAAGCAGCTTGAGATGCTTTTGTTATTCCCCGGGGAGAATAGGTCGAGAGAGGGATCATCCCGTTCTCGACTTATCTTCTCAACCTTCGTCCCGAACGCGGATCTCCTTCCGCAGAATCTCGGCCCTATTCGAATTAGGGGCTAGGGCGGTGGGACCGCACCAGAGTTGAGGTTTTTGGGGAGATATCCGAACTGATATTCGTTCCTGCCTAAATTATCGATAAGTATTGGACAAAGCCGCATATGCCTGAAGAGCAGACCATCAACTCGTTCTGGAATCGAGCGGCCGAAGATAATCCGTATTGGTACGTTTCATCCCATGGTAGTTACGATGCTGATCGTAACCTTGAGGAATTTTGGGCCAGTGGGAGAACGATCTGGGCAGACATAAAACGTGCGGTGGGGTACACGCCAAGTCCGACCGATACGGTTGTTGAGATTGGGTGCGGGGTTGGCAGACTAACACGTGCGATGGCGCCTGAAGTGGGAAGCGTGATCGCATTGGACATTTCAGAAAGCATGCTTGCCATCGCGCGGCAATCGAAACTGCCGAACGTCGACTTTCGTATGGCAAGAGGGTTTTCGCTTCCCGGCATCTCGGACGGATCGATTGATCTTGCCATTGGTTACTGTGTGTTCCAGCATCTGCCGTCCCATGCTGCATTGAAGTCCTACGTGGGCGAGATGTGCCGGATTACGAACCCGGAGAGGGGGATGATTGCGTTTACCCTTACTCCACGGAACTGGAAGATCTGGCTGCTGCCCATTTTGCGCGCTAAAGCCTACTTGCGGGAACATCTCTCGAGCGGGGGCCCAAAAGGCATTTACCGAAAAGAATGGGTGGGTATCCGGCCGAGTTCTTTCGACGTGTCCATGATCAGCCCCATTCCGTTCCAATGCCATCCTTTCGATGCTGACCGAGTTCTTTACTTCGGGCGTCGCTAGACCGTTTCTGACGCGGCATACCCGCGGTCTTCCAATCACACGCATAATCCAAGCGGTACACTGGACGCGACGATGGCGCGAACTCCTTTATTGATTGGCATCGCTGGCGGAACGGGCTCAGGGAAGACGACGCTAGCGGCGCATTTGCTGCGCCGGTATGCACCGGAGGGAGCGTGCCTGCTGGAACAGGACTCTTATTATCGGGATCGCGGTCATTTGAGCGCGCGCCAACGGGAGGGCATCAATTACGACGAGCCTGAGGCGATCGAGCATGACCTGTTGCTCGAACACGTCAAGAGCTTGATGGGCGGAAGAGCGATCGAGAAACCGGTCTACTGTTTTAAGACCCACACGCGCAGCCGCGAGGTGCAAGTAGTGGGTCCTGCGTCCGTAATTTTGCTGGAGGGATTGTTCACTCTGTGGGATCCGCGCGCGCGTTTGCTGATGGACTTGAAAATTTACATCGATGCGCCGGCGGATCTGCGCTTCCTGCGGCGCGCGCGGCGAGATGTCTGCGAGCGGGGGCGGACCATAGACTCCGTCATCGAGCAGTACCTGGAAACGGTGCGCCCAATGCACGAGGCCCAGATCCAGCCAACCAAGGCATATGCGGATCTCGTGGTGGAAAATGACGGAGATCTGAAAGAGATGCTCAAAATTGCACAACAGGTCGAGGCGCAAGTGTTGCTGAAGAAGGCGCGAGGTCGCTAGAGGTAGTGAGAATAGATAAATAACGCCGCTCGATATCGGTAAGTCGGAAGGTTAGGTGATTAGTCGTGTAGAACGACACTCAGCAGCGAACTGTTGATGTGGAGCCCGCCATTACTGTGAATGAAGCCCAGTTTCTTGAATTTGTTCATGAAAAGATTCACCCGGGAACGCGAGGTGCCAATCATTTCCGCCAATGTTTCTTGAGACACCTTGGCGAGAACTCTTTGCGGCCGGCCTTCCTTGCCATAGCTAGCGAGCCGTAGCAGCGCGCGCGCCAGCCTTTTCTCGGTGGAGTTAAAGAGCTGATCGATCAGGTCCGCCTCGATTCGAATGTTTCTCGAAAGCACGTACTGGATGAACCGGTCCGAGAATTCATGTTGCCCGTGGAGTACCCGAATCATCTCGGCTCTCTCAATGACGAGCAATGTCGTGGGTGTAATCGCAGTGGCCGTCCCCATCCGAACCTTCTGGCCGGTTAGGCATCCTTCGCCAAAAAAGTCCCCCGGTCCCAGCATTGCGACCACGGCCTCTTTGCCCACCTCGTTGATCACGGAGAGCTTCACACCGCCGACGCGAATATACATAACGTGCTTGGAGGGGTCGCCCTGTGTGAAGATGGCCGCGCTTCTCCGAAACTCCGCCACCTTTCGGGCTACACCGGCTGAATTTAGAAAGGTTCGAGCATCAAAAGCGGGCGTTTTGGTTTGCCGCATAATCAGACCTCAGCGGAAAGAGCCTACCGCGCCTGCGGGAGTCAAAACTGTGCTAAACGGCACACCAACGACAAACTACCTCGCTATCACCAGTCACGTCAGGTTCACCAAACTCGATTTAACCGCCCTCGGCTGTGATGTAAACTCTCTTACTCGGCCTTGGAACAAAAACTCCACCTAGTCACGGCCTTCTGGCGCGTACGCTGCTATTCCGAGAAGTTCGGCGACGCTGGTTAGAAGCTGATCGGGGGCACATGTCAAACGAGCATCCATTTGACCTCTGATGGTCATCTGTAGAAGCTCCCCTAAGGCGACTCAGAGTTCGCGCCCTCTATGACCACCTTGGCCCAAGCCTCGTCTAATCACTTTGCGTGTAATGGAAGGGATTCGGGGATGGAAAAGGAGATTCCGATTGACAACTGACATAAACGATCCTGCAACCATCAATCCCACCCATGAGCTGCCGGATCATGTTCCGGCACGCCGGCGACATACGATTGTGTGGGTCGTCATGTCAACTTTGCTCCTGCTGGTCCTCGCGCTTGTGATCGTGCTGGTGTTACGCCACCGGGAGAACGACGAAAAAGCGGCGGCCGCTGCGGCACGCCCTGCGCCGGGGATCACCGTTACCACCGCAACGGCTCAAAAAGGTGACATCGGCGTCTACCTGGACTCCATCGGCACAGTCACCCCGGTCTATACCGACTCGATTACCAGCCAGGTGAATGGCCCAGTCATTGCCGTGCAATTTACGGAAGGTCAGCGGGTGGTGAAGGGCGACCCGCTGATTGAGATCGATTCGCGTCCGTACCGTGCAACGCTCTTGCAAGCGCAAGGGACGTTGGAGCGAGACCAGAATCTGCTCGGCCAGGCACAGCTGGATCTCGAACGCTACCGTGACGCCTGGGCACGCAACGCCATTGCCAAGCAAACCATGGATGACCAGGCCAAGCTTGTGCTGCAGGACGAGGGCATAGTTAAAAACGACCAGGGAACGGTGCAATTTGACCAGATTCAGGTCGACTACTGCCACATCACCGCTCCCATCTCCGGCCAAGTCGGTTTGCGCCTGGTGGATCCGGGCAACGTGGTGCAGTCTGCCGCCAACACGACCCTTGCGGTGATTACGCAGCTGGAGCCCATCACCGTAATTTTCACCATAGCGGAAGACAGCCTGGGCCAGGTGGAAGCTCGCCTGCGCAAAAAGGCCAAGCTGTCCGTCGACGCCTTTGACCGCACCGCGCAGACGAAGATTGCAAGCGGCGAGCTGTTGACGCTCGACAACCAGATTGACACCACGACTGGGACGGTAAAAGGGCGAGCGCTCTTCGACAACAAGAATGATGCGCTCTTCCCCAATCAGTTTGTAAATACGCGCCTGCTGGTCAACACGTTGCAGGGAGTGACGCTGATTCCGGCATCGGCCATTCAACAGAATGGCCAGGCATCGTTCGTATATGTGATTCAAAGCAATATCGCTCACATGCGCAGCATCAAGCCGGGGGTTACCAACGGCGGCGTCACGCAGGTGGAAGGTATCAACCCTGGAGACGTCGTGGCTGACAGCAGCTTCGACAAGTTACAGGACAACGCGGCCGTCGTCGTTTCGAACAAGCCCGTTTCGGCCAATGCGAGCGGGAGCAACGCGCCGTGAATCCGTCTCGCCCCTTTATCCTGCGGCCAGTGGCCACCGCCTTGCTGATGGCTGCCATCCTCCTGGTCGGCCTTGTTAGCTATACACAATTGCCGGTCTCCGCATTGCCGGAAGTCGATTATCCGACGATTCAGGTGCTCACGTTTTATCCGGGCGCAAGCCCGACGGTGATGGCAACAACGGTGACAGCTCCACTGGAGCGTCAATTCGGCGAACTCCAGGGTTTGAGCCAGATGACCTCCAGCAGCTCCGGCGGCACCTCCGTCATTGTGTTGCAGTTTAATCTGACTCTGGCGATTGATGTAGCCGAGGAAGAGGTGCAGTCGGCCATAAACGCGTCGCAGAGTTTGTTGCCATCCATCCTGCCCGCGCCGCCGATCTACAGTAAGACGAATCCTGCCGACGCCCCTGTGCTTACCCTGGCCGTCACGTCGAGTTCCATGCCGCTTCCTCAGGTCGAGGACCTGGTGGATACGCGCCTCGCTCCTAAGATTTCGCAGCTCAACGGAGTCGGTCTGGTAACCATCAGCGGCGGCCAAAAGCCCGCCGTGCGCATTCAAGCCAACCCTGCGGCTCTGTCGTCCTATGGCATCAATCTGGAAGACCTGCGCACGGCCCTGACACAGGCCAGCGTGAACGCCGCCAAGGGGAATTTCGATGGGCCGCGCCAGGATTACCAGATCGATGCGAACGACCAACTCGTCACCAGCGGTGACTATCGAAACGTTGTCGTGGCATACCGTAACGGTGCGCCGGTGATGCTCACCGACGTGGCAAACATCGTAAATGGCGTGGAAAACAATAATCAGGCCGCCTGGATGGATCAGACCCCTGCGGTCATCTTGAATGTGCAACGGCAGCCCGGGGCCAATACGGTCAGCGTGGTCAGAAGCATCAAGGCGCTCATCCCGCAGCTGAAGGCCAATCTGCCCACGGGCATTCAGGTGACCACCCTCACCGATCTTACCACCGCCATCGAAGCATCGGTTTCCGACGTCGAGTTCGAATTGCTTTTGACCATCGGACTCGTCGTGCTAGTCATCTTCCTCTTCTTGCGAAGTCTCTATGCCACCATAATCCCCAGCGTGGCTGTGCCCCTGTCGCTGGTGGGCACCTTCGCGGCGATGTACGTCCTGGGTTATAGCCTGGATAACCTGTCGCTGATGGCGCTGACCATCTCCACGGGTTTCGTCGTAGACGATGCCATCGTGATGATCGAAAACATCTCGCGGTACATCGAAGCAGGCGACCCACCCATGGAAGCGGCGCTCAAGGGTGCGGAGCAAATTGGTTTTACCATTCTCTCGCTCACCGTCTCGCTCATCGCCGTACTCATTCCCTTACTTTTCATGGGAGACGTGGTGGGGCGCCTGTTCCGCGAGTTTGCCGTTACGCTTGCCGTCACGATCGTCGTGTCGGCAGTGGTCTCCCTCACGCTCACGCCCATGATGAGTGCGCGAATCCTGCGGCACAGGCCAAAAGAACACCAGGGGCGCGTCTATCAAGCCTCCGAGCGTGCTTTCGAAGGGATGATCGCGTTCTATGGCCGGACGCTGAAGTTTGTCCTTCGATACCAGACGATTACGCTATTGGTTGCATTTGCCACGCTGCTGCTCACAGTTTTCCTTTACATCGTCATTCCCAAAGGCTTTTTCCCGACACAGGACACCGGCGTCATCCAGGGCATATCGCAGGCGCCCCAGGCGACCGGCTCAAAGGCCATGGCGGAGGAGCAGCAGGAGCTTGCCAAGGTCGTTTTGGCTGACCCGGCCGTGGAAAGTCTATCGTCGTTTATCGGTGCGGATGGCACGAATACCACCACGAACAGCGGCCGGATGTCGATCAATCTGAAGCCGATCGGCCAGCGCAAGATCAGCGCATCGGACGTAATCCGCCGCCTCAATACAAAACTCAACCAGGTTCAGGGAATCCAGCTGTTTATGCAGCCTGTTCAGAACATTACGGTGGACGATCGTGTCAGTCGCACCCAATACCAGTACGCACTCGAAGACGCCGATGCCAACGAACTGAATGAATGGACCAGCCGTTTCGTCGACCGGCTGAAGCAGTTGCCCGAACTGGAGGACGTGGCGACGGATCAACAATTGGGAGGGCTGGCCGTATCTTTGGTGATCGACCGCGTCACCGCCTCGCGTCTGGGCATCGCTCCCTCGACCATCGATAACACCTTGTATGACGCCTTCGGCCAACGGCAAATCAACACGATGTATACGCAGGTGAACCAGTACCACGTTGTTCTCGAGAGCCAGCCGCAGTTTCAACTGGACCCGAACAAGCTGAACCATCTCTACATCCAGGCCAATGCTTCCGCAGGCGCATCCGGCACCGCGGCCTCTTCCTCGTTCGCGTCTTCCGGTTCGTCCTCCGCGGGGTCCAATGCGCTAACAACCTCGCCACTCTTCACTCCGTCGGCAAATACGCTTGCTCCTCCCGCGAGCGCGCTTTCGGCAAGCGCCTCCCCGGCGACGAGCACGGGAGCAAACTCCGCCGGCACTCTCAGCTCGGCCACCAGCAATGCCGTGCCGCTGAGCGCTTTCGCGCGCTTTGAGAACACCACTGAGCCGCTGGTTATTACACACCAGGGTCAATTTCCGGCCATCACCGTATCGTTCAATCTCGCGTCGAATGCCGCCCTGGGCAGCGCCATCACGGCGGTCGACAATGCACAGAAAGACATGCACATGCCTCCCACCCTGCAGGCAGGTTTTCAAGGGACGGCGGCTTCGTTTACAAACTCGCTATCCAATGAGCCGATTTTGATTCTGGCCGCTCTGGTCACGGTATACATCGTGCTCGGCGTTCTTTACGAGAGCTTTGTGCACCCGATTACGATTCTGTCCACGCTGCCGTCCGCGGGCGTTGGCGCTTTCCTTGCATTGATTCTCTTTCACCAGGATTTGAGCGTGGTCGCCATCATCGGTATCGTCTTGTTGATCGGCATCGTGAAAAAGAACGGCATTATGATGGTCGACTTCGCGCTGGAAGGCGAGCGGAAGCACGGAAAGAACGCCACGGATGCAATTTACGAGGCCTGCCTGCTCCGCTTCCGGCCCATTATGATGACCACCATGGCCGCGCTGCTCGCTGGGTTACCGCTGGCGCTCGGAACCGGTTTCGGTTCCGAGTTGCGCAGGCCGCTGGGCATCGCCATGGTGGGCGGACTACTGTTGAGTCAGGCGCTCACGCTTTACACCACGCCCGTCATCTACATCTTTTTCGACAATCTGGCGGACCGCTTTGCGCCCAAATCGGAGAGGCCGGAAACCGGAGCGGCGGAACCGGCGGAATCGGCATGAACCTCTCTCAACCCTTCATTCGCCGGCCGGTGGCTACGACGCTGCTTACGGTGGCGGTTGCGCTTGCCGGGGCGGTTGCGTACGAGGTGCTGCCCGTTGCGCCCCTGCCGGAGGTCGACTTTCCGACCATTTCCGTCAGTGCGGCCTTGCCGGGAGCCAGCGCCGATATTATGGCCTCGTCGGTGGCCACTCCCCTCGAACGGCAGTTCGGTCATATTGCGGGCGTGACGGAGATGACCTCCGCAAGCACCCTCGGCAGCACATCGGTCACCATTCAGTTTGACCTCAGCCGCGACATCGATGGCGCGGCGCGCGATGTGGAGGCTGGCATTAACGCGGCGCGAACCTATCTGCCCTCCAATCTTCCCAGCAATCCCACCTATCGCAAGGTCAATCCGGCCGATGCACCGATCATGATCCTTGCCCTCACGTCGGACAAATATGGTCCCGATAAAATGTACGACGAAGCCTCCACCGTCATCGAGCAGAAGTTATCGCAGATACAGGGCGTAGGCCAGGTCACTGTCGGAGGAGGTGCTCTCCCTTCCGTGCGTGTGGACGCCAATCCCACGCAACTCGCCGGCTATGGACTTACCCTGACGGGTTTGCAGTCCGTGCTGAGCCTGCAGAATGCCGACTTGGCCAAAGGCCAAATCACCGATGGGCGTGTGACCGCCGACATCCTGGCCAACGACCAGATCTCGCATGCGGATGAGTACAAGCCCCTCGTGGTCGGGTATAGCCGCGGCGCGGCTGTGCGCCTGTCCGACGTCGCTACGGTGACAGACTCGGTCCAGAACGTCCGTACGGCCGGATATTTGAATGGCAAGCGCGCGGTTACGGTCATCATCTTCCGCCAACCCGGCGCCAATATCATTCAGACGGTCGACCGCATACGAACGCAACTTCCGTTTATCCAGGCGACCGTTCCGCTCGGCATCGATACCACCATCGTTCTGGATCGCACCACAACTATTCGCGCCTCCGTCAGTGACGTCGAAAGGACGCTCCTCATTTCCATCGGCCTGGTCATCCTCGTGGTGTTCGTCTTCCTGCGCAACGGCCGCGCCACGCTCATTCCCGGCATCGCTGTGCCGGTGTCGCTGGTCGGCACGTTCGCAGTGATGTATCTGTTCGGATACAGCATTGACAACCTCTCGCTGATGGCCATGACCATTTCCACCGGATTTGTGGTCGACGATGCCATTGTGGTGATGGAAAATATCGCCCGCCATCTCGAAAGTGGGATGAAGCCCTTTGTCGCCGCGCTGAAAGGCGCGGAAGAGATCGGCTTCACGGTCTTCACCATCAGCATTTCGCTGATCGCCGTCTTTATCCCTCTTCTGCTGATGGGCGGAATCGTTGGCCGTCTCTTCCGCGAGTTTGCCGTCACCCTATCGACGGCCATTCTCGTGTCCATGGTCATCTCGCTGACCACTACACCGATGATGTGTGCCTATCTGTTGAGGAGCGAGCATGAGCAAAAACATGGCCGCATCTACATGGCCAACGAAAAAGCTTTTGACTGGGTGCTGTCGTTATATCGCGGCACTCTCCGTTGGGTGCTCGACAATCCAACTCCCACTCTCATCGTCCTCTTCCTGACCATTGCGCTCAATGTCGTCCTGATCGTCAAGATACCCAAGGGCTTTTTCCCCGTGGAGGACACGGGTGCGATCGCCGGCGCGGTACAAGGCCCGCAGGACTCTTCCTTCCCGGCGATGAACGACGCCATTCAGCAGATCGGCGGAGTGATCAAGAATGATCCTGCCGTCGCAAATTTGATTTCGTTTACCGGCGGCAATGGCGCCACAAATACCGGCACCCTTTTTGTTGCGCTTAAGCCGCTGGCGGCGCGCAATGCTAATGCCAGTCAGATCATCGACCGGCTGCGCCCCCAAATGAACCGTCTGCCGGTGGCTTCCGCGTTCCTCCAGGCCGTACAAGATCTGCGCATCGGCGGCCGGAACGGCAACGCCATGTACCAGTACACGCTCCAAAGCGACACCGTCCAAGATCTTTCCACGTGGGGACCGGTCATATTGGCTGAGATGAAGCGCCTGCCCGGCCTGCAGGACGTGAGCTCAGACCAGCAGAACGGCGGCTTGGATGAGCTGATGAACTACGATCGCGTCACCGCCGCAAAGCTCGGCATTACTGCGCAGTCGCTGGACACCTCGCTGTACAACGCATTCGGCCAATCGGAAGTGTCCATTATCTATACGCAATTGAATCAGTATTACGTGGTGCTCGAAGTCGCTCCCCCGTTTTGGCAAAGCCCGGAGGGACTGAAAGACGTCTACCTCAGTACAGCCACCGGCGGAAATATCCCGCTGCTCGCGGTAGCCAAGGGAAAGGCCAACACAACACCACTGGCGGTCAACCATACCGGCTTATTCCCGTCAGTAACCGTCTCCTTTAACCTCGCGCCGAACGTCTCTTTAAGCCAGGCTACCTTGAGCATCGAGCAGATGCAAAAGCGGCTCGGCACCCCCGCCACGATGCAAGGCTTTTTTGCCGGCACCTTGCTGGCCTATCAGCAATCTCTTGGCACCGAGCCTTTGCTGGTTCTAACAGCGCTGCTTGCGGTGTATATCGTTCTCGGGATCTTGTATGAAAGCTTGGTCCATCCGCTCACGATTATCTCCACTCTGCCGTCGGCGAGTGTAGGCGCGATGCTCGCATTGATACTCTTCAAAGAGGATCTGAATGTCATCTCCATTATTGGCATCGTGCTGCTGATCGGAATCGTGAAAAAGAACGCCATCATGATGATCGATTTCGCTCTTCAAGCGGAGCGCCAGGAAGGGAAGAGCCCACATGACTCGATTTTTGAAGCATGTATGTTACGCTTCCGTCCGATCCTGATGACCACCATGGCTGCGCTATTGGGCGCTTTGCCGCTGGCGTTGGGGACTGGTACGGGATACGAACTCCGCCGGCCCCTGGGCATAACGATTGTGGGAGGGCTGATCTTGAGTCAGATGCTCACGCTTTATACAACGCCGGTCGTCTATTTGACGTTTGACCGGCTGCGCCTGCGGATGCGGGGAAAGCGGCACGACGTCCTGGACCGCGGGGCCGGGCCAGCCCCCAGCGCCGCGGACTAACCGCCACACAGCGCCCGCGGGCGCCCCTGTGTCATACCTGGACCTTTCATGTACCCGGAACTAAGCTGGGGACCCCTTGGGAAGGGCCGTCAGGGAGATTTGGACTCTCTTGGTGGTGCGCGATGCTGAATATTAAGAAGATTTTTCTTCCGGTTGATTTCCCAAATGCCTCGTTGCGTCTGATTCATCAGGCTGCCACATTGGCGCACCATTTCCGTTCTGAGATCGTCATGCTGCACGTCGTGACGGCGCAGAGCCATGTCGCCGGTGTGCCCCAGCGCAGCTCTGAACTGGCTAACTGGGACATGCTTGCCGAGATCATCCGGAGAGGGCAGAAGAACCGGGACCAGGCGCTTGAATCCGAACTGAATGGCCTCACCATTCATCGCATATTCGCCAGCGGCGACCCGGCACAAGCAATTGTGGAGACGGCTCAGCAGGAAAAAGTCGACCTGATCATGATGCCATCCCGCGGCTACACGTTTAACCAGTTTCTGCTGGGCTCTGTAACAGCGAAGGTGCTACAGGTGACCGAGTGTCCGATTTGGACGGGCCCTCACGTGGAAGACTCGCCAGCTCAGAAGTTCGGCATCCGCAACGTCCTATGCGCGGTCGATTTAAACTCCCATAATCGCAAAAGCGTCTTTTGGGCCGCGCAAATGGCCGCCGAATTTGGCGCCGGCCTTACCCTCGCTCACGTCACCGCCGGAGTGGAGTCCTGGGGGCCAGGCGGCAGCTACGTGAATCCACGATGGAAACGGGAGCTTGTCAGCAACGCTTCCCAACATATCGCGGAGCTCCAGCAAGCTATGGGCATCAAGGCGGAAGTATTTATCGGCAGCGGTGACACACCCAAGGTGTTGAGTCAGGCTGTGAAGGAGACGAAAGCGGATTTGTTGGTCAACGGCTGTTACCCTTATGGCGGTAACCTGCGGACCCACGGCTACGCGATCATTCGCGCCGTGCCGATTCCCATTCTGAGTGTGTAACTCGTTCCGCGCATAGCATGCCACCGGAGCCTTCCTAATAGCGCAAAGCCCTCACTGGGCGTTTTCTTCTAGCGCAGGTTCGGAACCTCTGCTCGGGCCCCTCAAAACAATATTCTCCACCAGCGCCTATAGACTCGTGCGGTACAATAGAGCATGCTCGACTTCCGTACGGAGCGATGTTGTTCATTTACCGGTGCGGTTCGCCACGAGAGGCGTCCCTTCGGGCACTTTTGTTAAGTGTAATAGAATGATACTCTTGTCAACATATGACGGCAACTCCCCTAGAATGACACTGTTGTCAAATTCGGGCAGCAACTCCCCTGGAATGATACTCTTGCAAAAAAAAGTAGGGGGGAGGGGTGGTTCGCGCATTTATCGTGCCATTCCGGCGAAGCCCTCTAGGTAAGCTCTTTTAGGTCTATAACTTATGAATAAAGCCATCCGCAATATAGCTATCGTCGCCCACGTCGACCACGGCAAGACTACCCTGGTCGACGCCATGCTGCGTCAGAGCGGCATCTTCCGCATTAATCAAGAAGTCGCCGAGCGCGTCATGGACTCCAACGAACTCGAGCGCGAGCGTGGCATCACCATCCTGGCCAAGAACACCGCGCTCTTTTATCACGATACGCGCATCAATATCGTGGATACGCCCGGCCATAGCGATTTCGGCGGCGAAGTCGAACGGGCCCTGCGCATGGTCGATGGCGTGCTCCTGCTCGTTGACGCCAGCGAAGGTCCCCTTCCGCAGACGCGCTACGTCCTGCAAAAAGCCTTGCAGGCCAAGCTGCCTCCCATCGTCGTCCTGAATAAAATCGACCGCTCGGATGCCCGCCCTGCCGCCGTGCTTGACGAAATCTATAGTCTCTTTATCGATCTCGACGCTACGGAAGACCAACTCGATTTCCCGGTCCTTTACACCAACGCGAAAACCGGCGTCGCTCATCGCCAGTGGGGACCGGCCGGCTCGCCCTCGGGCAGCGACGATGCTAGCGATTTGAAGTTCCTATTCGAGTCCATTATTGACACCATTCCGCCTCCCTCGGGCGATCCTGAAAAGACTCTGCAAGTTCAGGTCACGAATCTCGATTACAGCGATTTTCTCGGCCGCATCGCCATCGCCCGTGTCTTCCAGGGAACCATGCATCGCGGCGAAGCGCTGGGCATCGCCAAGCTCGATGGTTCAATCCAAACCACGCGCATCACCAAGCTCTTCACTTTTCGCGGCCTCGACCGCGACGAAGCGGAAACGGTCGCCGCCGGCGACATTGTCGCCATCGCCGGTGTCGAGGGCATTCAGATTGGCGAGACGATCACCGACGCCGAAAATCCGGCCCCGCTTGAGCCGCTCTTGATAGACGAGCCCACGCTGGCCATGATTTTCACCGTCAATAATTCTCCGCTCTCCGGCCGAGACGGCCAATGGGTCACTTCCCGCGATCTTCGCGATCGGCTGCAAAAGGAGCTGCTCACCAACGTCTCCATTCGCGTCGAGAATACGGAGACGCCGGAAGCTTCTCGCGTGCTCGGCCGCGGCGAGTTGCAATTGGCAATTCTCATCGAAACCATGCGCCGCGAGGGCTACGAGCTGATGGTCGGCAAACCCGAGATCGTGGTGCGTACCGAGAATGGCCGCCGCCTCGAGCCGCTTGAAATGCTGGTTGTCGACTGCCCGGAGAGCTTCATCGGCATTGTCATGGAATCGCTCGGCACGCGGCGCGGCGAGCTCGCCCAGATGGTCAATCACGGCTCCGGCCGCGTGCGCATGGAGTTTCGCATTCCGTCGCGCGGCCTGATCGGGCTGCGCGGCCAATTGCTCACGGATACGCGCGGGACCGCCTTGATCCATTCCATCCTCGCCGGTTGGACGGATTACGTCGGTGAGACGGCTTCGCGGCCCACCGGCGCTCTCGTCGCGGATCGCGCCGGCACTACCACCGCTTTCGCCCTATGGAACATCCAGGAGCGCGGCGAAATGTTCGTCGGGCCGGGAACGGAAGTTTATGAGGGAATGATCGTCGGCGATAATTCGCGCGAAGCCGATATGGACGTGAACGTCACCAAGGAAAAGAAACAGACCAATATGCGCGCTTCCAGCGCCGATGAAGCCATTCGCCTGATCCCTCATCGCGATCTGAGCCTCGAGCAGGCCATCGAGTACATCGCCGAAGACGAATTCGTCGAGGTCACGCCCAAATCTTTGCGGCTGCGGAAAAAAGTTCTCGACACCAAGAAGCGTCCCAAGCGCTGGCAGTTGGTTCGCGCCAGCGCCGAAGCCACCGCCTGAGAGTAGTCTAGGTTTCAGCTAAGCGGACAGCACCGATTCTCGCGCGCTTTTCTTCGCCGCAGCGGCTTTTTCCCTCCGCTGGAACGCATAGAAAATCGCCCGATACCCCAGCAGCAATGCGACCACGGCTGCAAACCGCAGCGGCACGCGCTCATCGGATTTCACCAGCCAGTAATAGTGAATAGCTCCCGCGAGTGCGCTGACATAAATGAGTTCGTGCAGCAATTGCCAGCGCCGGCCGCCCAGGCGCCGGATCATCCCGCTGGTTGAAGTGAGCGCCAAGGGAATCATCAGCACATACGCGGTGAATCCCGCCGTAATGAACGGCCGCTTGTACACGTCGTCGATCATCGCGTGGAGGTCAAAACCCGAATACAGCCAGATGTAAGTGGTGAAATGCAGCGAGCCGTAGAAGAAGGCGAAGAGGCCAAACATTCGCCGGAAGCGAATGAGCCAGTTCTGCTCCAGAATGCGCCGCAGCGGCGTAACGCTCAGCGTGACGCAAAGAGCCACGAGCGTCCAGGTTCCGGTCGAATGCGTGATGTATTCCACCGGGTTCGCGCCCAATTCGTCGTGGAAACCCATCCAGACGAGATGCGCGATCGGCCCGAGACAGAGCAGAAACACCGGAGGCTTGAGCCACCGTACGTTTATGTGCCGCGAAAGATCCATGGCGCTGAAAGCGGGGGCGGGAGAGCTCTTCCTCTTCAGTAATACTTGCGCAGATCCATACCCGTGTACATGCTGGCCACCTGATCTGCATAGCCGTTGAACATTGCCGTTTTGATTCGCTTGCCGAAGAAAGATCCATCCAGACGCCGCTCCGAGGCCTGGCTCCAGCGGGGATGGTCCACCTGCGGATTCACGTTGGAGTAGAACCCGTATTCGTGCGCGTTCGCAATGTTCCAGGTGGTCGGCGGCATGTCCTTCACGAAGCGAACCCTTACAATCGATTTGATGCTCTTGAAGCCGTATTTCCAGGGCATCACCATGCGCACCGGCGCGCCATCCTGGTTCGGCAAAGTCTCGCCAAACATTCCAAAGGTCAGCAGGGTCAAGGGATTCATCGCTTCGTCGAGCCGCAGCCCCTCGACATACGGCAATTCAATTCCCGCCTGCTGCCCGAGCGGCATCTGCTTGACGTCGTAATAGCTCTGAAACGCCACGAATTTCGCGGTGGGCTTGGGATCGGCCATCTTGGCAAGAACGCTAAAAGAGTAGCCAATCCATGGGACTACGATGGACCACGCTTCCACGCAGCGATGCCGGTAGATCCGTTCTTCGAGCGGCGCCAGCTTGAGAAGCTCCTCGAGATCGTATTTTCCAGGCTTATTGACCTCGCCATCCACCGAAACGCTCCAAGGCGAAGTCACGAACTTGGTGGAATATTTCGCTGGATCGCTCTTGTCCGTGCCGAATTCGTAGTAGTTGTTGTAGTGAGTCACATCTTTGATCGGCGTTAGCGTCTCGCTCGTGGAGTAGGGACTTTTCGCCAGCGGCCCCAGCTTCGTGCCGTCGGCAAGCACGGATTGCGGCTCGAGCCATTCCGAAACCGGGCGCGCAGCCAGCGTCACCGCTCCGGTCGCCGCCGCCACGCCCGCGAGGAATTTTCGACGATTCATGTACACGGCTTTGGGTGTGATTTCGGAATAGGGAATGTCGCTGGGCTTCTTGATCAGCATCGCAACCTCCGCGCCTTTTCTTGAAATCGCGTCTATCAAAGCGATTCTACCGCTTTTTAGGCAGGCTCGGGCTAAAGATCGTTGTCCGTGGTGTGAAGCCAAACAACGTCGAAGCTAGGTAACACTGGTTGAGATGCTGCCAAGGCCGCCTTTGTGGCCTAGAAGCCGGGGACGCCCGAGGCGGCGGGGCGAACCTCTTCGGGGGCGCGCACGCCAAGGTGCAGGCGTTCCATCCATACGTGGGCGAGCGACATCAGGCCGGTGTAGAGATAACCCCATACGAAAAGGAGCAGGAAAGGCACGGTGAGGTAGTTCTCGTTTTGGATCGCGTAATAGACGGTGGCGGCGAAGTAAAGGCCGAGGGCCACTTCGAGATACGGCATCCAGCCGGCGCGGTTGCGGTAGCCCTTGCGGCGCCAAGTGCCGCTGTGGCCTTCAATGCGATATTTGGGAGTTCGCGCGAACTCGGAGCTCACGCCGAGAATGGCTTCGATGACGGCCTTGGCGTTGCGAACGGAGAGGCCGATGCCTACGGCCATGACGAATGGCAGGTAAACGATTTTTCGCATCCACGTTTTGGGATAAAGCACGCGCTGTGCCGTGAGATAAAAGCCGGAGATCGAGCAACTCGAAGCCAGAAACAAGGGCAGATCGATCACCAGCATCTGAGCCCAGCCTTGATAGGAGCGGACGATCATAGCGGGCAAAAGCAGCGTGGAGAGCACCACCATCAGGGGATAGCTGATATTGCCGGTCAGGTGGAAGAAAGCTTCGGCCTTGACGCTAGCGGGCAGATCGGCGCGCAGCACGCGTGGGAGAATTTTCTTGGCTGTCTGCATCAGGCCCTTGGCCCAGCGCGCCTGCTGGGCTTTAAAAGAGTTCATCTCCACAGGCAATTCGGAAGGACACTCGATCTCCGGCAGATACAGAAATTGCCAGCCGCGCAACTGCGCGCGGTAGGAGAGGTCGGTATCCTCGGTGAGCGTATCGTGCTGCCATCCTCCGGCGTCCTCGATGGCGGTTCGGCGCCAGACGCCAGCGGTGCCATTGAAATTGAAGAAAACGCCGCTGCGGGCGCGCGCTCCATGCTCGATGACGAAATGGCCGTCGAGCAAGATGCTTTCGACCTCGGTGAGCGCGGAGTAATCGCGATTGAGATACGTCCAGCGCGCCTGCACCATGGCAACGTGCGGGTCGTGGAAGTAGGGAACCATGAGGCGAAGGAAGTCGGAGTTGGGCTGGAAATCGGCATCGAAGATGGCGATGAACTCGCCGGTGGCGGACTTTAGCCCTTCGGCCAAGGCGCCGGCCTTGTAGCCTTCTCGATTGGCGCGGTGCAGATAATGAACATTGAGGCCCAGCGCGCGATGGCGCTCCACGCAAGCCAGCGCAACCGCCTGAGTCTCGTCGGTGGAGTCGTCCAGCACCTGGACTTCCAGCAGGTCGGGCGGATAATCAAGCCGCGAAATGGCCTCAACCAGCCGCTCCACGACGTACCGTTCGTTATAGATGGGAAGCTGTATAGTTACTTTCGGCCAGTTAGCCGGCTCGGCGGGTTTGCCGGGAACATTGGCGCGATATTTGGCATAGCAATAGACCAGCCAATAGCGATGGAAGCCGTAAGCGGCTAGGATTCCAAGCACAAGGAAATAAGGGACCATAACCGCCAAATCGAAGGAATTGAGCTGATAAATTCCGCGAAAGGGATCCCTGCTGGCACCGCTCAGACGCGACCAATATTCGGTGAGCCAGCCTTGAGCCACCGCAATCAACAAAATGCTATCAGCGCTGAACAAATCCCGTTTACCTCCCGAACGTGAACGTCATTCTGAACGTCATTCTGAACGTCATTCTGAACGTCATCCTGAACGTAAGACCCTTGGTGTTGCACCTCAAACCCTTGTAGCCCTTATTGGCGCGACGGCGCTGGAAGGGCTCTTCGCGCTGATGGCGCGCCTGGGCGACTTGAAAATCGCCGTGATCGAGACGATCGGGCTGGCGCTGGCCGCCGGCATCGTTTACTTCATCGCGCTTTACGCGCTCGAGCATTCCGCGAAAACGCGCCCTGCCCTTTGGGTGATCGTCGCCGGGGCAGTGATATTTCGACTGACACTGTACTCGCTCGTGCCTTCGCTTTCCACTGACATTCAACGCTACCGATGGGAAGGCCGAGTGCAGAACGCGGGCTGGAACCCGTATACCATCGCTCCGAACGATCCGCGGCTGGCCTACTTGCGCGATCCGGGCTGGGCTGTCATGCCGGGGCCGGAGATTCCCGCCGTCTATCCTCCGCTCTCCGAGCTTATTTTTCGGCTGGACGCGCGCTATCTACCCGGAATTGTCGCGTTCAAGCTGCCTTTCGTTCTAGCCGACCTCCTGGTTCTGGCGATCCTCGGGAAATGGCTACAAGCCTATCCCGATGGGAACTATCGCCTGGCCATCTACGCCTGGAATCCCCTCGTGATCGTCGAATTCGCGGCCAGCGGGCATAACGACGCGCTGGCCATAGCGGCGATGATCGCAGCGCTGGCCATAATCAAAAAACGACCGGGCGCATCCACCGTAACCTTGACTGCCGGATCGCTGGCGAAACTCTTTCCCATCACGCTATTGCCTCTCGCGCTGCGCCTTTCGGAATGGCCGCGAAAGCTGAGGGGCTGGTTCGCGTTCAGCGGCGGCGCGATCGTGAGCATTGCATGCATCTGGCCCTATCGGTCCGCGATCACGCAGTTCTCTGCGCTCTTCGTCCACTATCAAGCGACCTTTCAAAACTATAACCCCAGCCTCTACGCGGTATTGCTGTGGTTCTACGGGCACCCGGAGATCGCAGCGGGAATCGGCGAAGGCATCGTTCTGGGCCTGACGATCTGGGCCGCCGGACGAAAGGTCGATCCGCTGAAGGCCGCATTTCTGATCGTAGGCGCCATTCTGATGTTCGCTCCCAATACCTACTCCTGGTACTTCACCTGGATCGTTCCGCTGCTCTGCTTCTTTCCCAATCCGGCCTGGCTGCTCGCTACTATTCTGCAATTTCTTTCGTATAAAGTGCTCATCGAATATCAGATCAATGGTATCTGGCATTTCGATCCGTATTTTCAATGGCTGGCGTATGCGCCGTTTTATGCGCTGCTTATTGGCGAGGCGCTGGTGAAGAGCCGGCAAAAGACGCCCGACAAATATGAAGCTGCAATGACCGAAGCCCGTTAGCTATGAACGAATCGGTTATTTTGCAAATGCCGGCTATACGATGATGGAAAGGCTGGCGCCAGTCTGCGGCGGTGGGGGCGGCATCTTCGAGCGATCGATAGGGCGATAAAGGGTATCGCGCTCAACCGGCACGCGGCCAGCCTCGCGGATCAGGCGCTCCAGTTGAGCGCGCGACGTGAATTGCGCCGTGGTCGCGCCGGCGTCGTGATAAATCTTCTCTTCCACAACGGTGCCGTCGATATCGTCGGCGCCAAAGCGAAGCGCAATCTGGGCGACGCGCGGCGTGAGCATGATCCAGTAAGCCTTGATGTGGTCGAAATTATCGAGCAACAGTCGCGATATGGCGATGGTCTTGAGGTCGGCGAAGCCGGTCGGCTTGGGCAGATGCGCGAGACCGGTATTTTCCGGATGAAACGCCAGCGGAATGAAGGCCACGAAACCGCCCGTTTGGTCCTGGAGGTTGCGCAGGGCCAGCAAATGTTCGACGCGTTCCTCGTCGTTCTCAATATGGCCGTAGAGCATGGTGGCGTTGGAGCGCAGGCCGATCTGGTGCGCGGCGCGCGCAATATTGAGCCACTGCTGGCCGCTGACCTTATGGTCGCAGATGATTTTGCGCACGCGCGGATTGAAAATTTCCGCGCCGCCGCCGGGCAGGGAATCGACGCCGGCATCCTTGAGGGCGACCAAGGTATCGTGAATGGAAAGCTTGGAGATGCGCGCGAAGTAGCCGACCTCGACCATGGTGAAGGCCTTCAGGTGCACGCCGGGACAGCGAGCCTTGAGGCCGCGTATCAGGTCGAGAAAATAGGCGAACGGGAGATCGGGATGCAGGCCGCCGACGAGGTGAAACTCCGTGGCGCCTTCGCGCAGGCCTTGCTCGGCGCGCTGCCAAATCTCTTCGAGCGCGAACGTGTATGCGCCGGGCGCATCGGGGCTGCGGCCAAAGGCGCAGAGCTTGCAATGCGCGACGCAGACGTTGGTCGGATTGATGTGCCGATTGACGTTGAAGTAGCAGACGGCGCCGTGACGTTTCTCGCGAACGTGGTTTGCGAGCCAGCCGATCGCCAGCAGGTCAGGCGAGCGATAGAGCGCGATGCCGTCGTCGGAAGTGAGCCGCTCGCCGGCCATCACCTTGGCGGCGATGGGCTGGAGACGCGAGTCATCGATTAAGAGAGCAGAGTTTTTCATTACCGAATTTGCGCTACCTTCACCATTGCGCTCGACGGCCGCGGGCGCCTAGCGCGCGACGGCTACCGCCGCGCCCCAGAAAAGCAAGAACAGCAAACTAATATAACCGTTCACCGCGAAAAACGCAGCATTCAGCCGCCGCAAATCATGAGCGCGGACCAGGGAGTGCTCGTAAGCGAGGAGAACGGCGACAACGGCAATCCCCGCCCAGGCAGGCCATGGCAAGCCGAAACTCGCGGCAAGCCACGCCAGCAGCGCGACCATGACGACGTGCATGCCGCGCGCGATCACGAGAGCGCGGGCGATGCCAAAGCGCTTGGGCACCGAATACAGGCCGGCGCGACGGTCAAAATCCAGGTCCTGGCAGGCATAGAGCACGTCGAAGCCGCCAACCCAAAGCGTCACGGCGGCGCAGAGAATCAACATGCGCCAATCGAGCGACCCGGCGATGGCGATCCAGGCCGCGGCGGGGGACATTCCTAGGCAGAATCCGAGCACGAGATGCGACCACATGGTGAAGCGCTTGGTATAGGAATACAGAAACAGGATGGCCAAGGCTATGGGCGAGAGTTCCAGCGCCAGACGATTCAATCGCCAGGCCGCAAAGACGAGAACAGCGGCGCTGGCGACGGTGAAGGCCCAAGCGAAGCCGAAGGAGAGCGCGCCGGTGGCCAGGGCGCGGTTGCTGGTGCGCGGGTTTTCGCGATCGTACTGAACGTCGGCGATGCGGTTTACGGTCATGGCCGCCGAGCGCGCGCCCACCATGGCCACGATAATCCAGGCAATCTGGCGCCATGAAGGCCAGGCCATGCCCCGGCCATATCGGGCATATCGGGCGGCCAGCAGCGCACCCGTCAGGGCAAAGGGGAGTGCGAAAATGGAATGCTCGAATTTGATCATTTCGAGCACAGTGCGAAAGCGATTGGGTTTGGGTTTGGCGTTTGGCCCGCGGCTCATAACGGTTCGGTGCGGCTTATATTTGAAATGCCTTGCGTAACTGCTGGCCCTGGCCTTTCCAGGCGAATTGGCGATCTTGGGGGAGCCCGAGTTGCGCGAGCACGCGGCAGACGTATTGGGTCACAAGGTCTTCGATGGTTCGCGGCTGGTGATAGAACGAAGGAATGGCCGGCATAATGACCGCGCCAGCCTGCTGCGCGCGCAGCATGTTTTCAAGATGGATGCGGCTGAAGGGCGTATCGCGAACGCAGAGCACCAGTCGGCGGCCTTCCTTTAGCGTGACATCGGCGGCGCGTGAAAGCAGGTCATTGCTGGCGCCCGCGGCGATGGCCGAAAGCATGCCCATCGAACAGGGGATGACGCACATGGAATCGGCCGGATAGCTGCCCGACGCGATGGAAGCGCCTACGTCTGTATTTGGAAGGATTTCAATTTTGCCGGGTCTGTCGCCAGCGGAATCGAGAATGCGGCCCGGTAATTCAGCTAGAGACCCGGAAATATGCAGCTCGTGTTCGAGCAGGCGCATACCTGTTTCGGTGACAACGAGATGAATGCGGGAGACGCGCGCATCCGCCTGCAGCATGCGGAGCGCCGTCTGGGCCAGGACCGCGCCGGAAGCGCCGGTCACGCCGACAATAACGACCTGGCCCTGTGCTGATTCCATGAAGTTTAGGCTCGACAGCGGCAAAAGTCCGAGTGTAGGCAGCCGCTTGCGGCAAAGTCAAGGTGCCTCCGACCTGACCCACGGGGTTATTTTTGCAGGATGTGGTGGGCTTGGCTCCGGAGGCTAGTTCGACTTCTAAATGTCGCGATTTAGGCCCTGGCAGCGCGGCGAATAGCGCCCATCTTCGTTGGCATTGGCTCCTGGCAAGCCAACGGCGGTTTGACCGTGCTTTGCGGCGACGGATATAATCGAAACCAGGCGCGGAAGAGACACGCGGGTTTTTGTTGGACCGCCAGAGTTGTTGAGCCGCCAGAGCGAAAGCGCTGCGGTATGCGCTAGAATCCGCCGCTCAGTCACCCAGTTCACGGATGCGCCGCCGATTCCGCCTGCCTTGCCAAAATACAGGGCGCCCGTCAAAGTGTTTGTTAGGGCGCCAACCTCAGGAGAGATGAATGCTGAAAGCGACGCAATTGCGTCCAGGAATGATTATCGTCCACGAGGGCGATCTTTATACGGTACACAGCGTGGACCATCGCACACCCGGCAATAAGCGCGGGGCCATGGCCACGCGCATGCGCAGCCTGCGCAGCGGGTCGATCATCGATTATCGCTTCCGCGCCGAGGATTTTGTGGAACGCGCGGTGCTCGACGAGATCGAATTCCAGTACCTTTACGCCGATGGCGAAGGCTACCACTTCATGAATAACGAGAGTTTCGAGCAGATTCACGTCAGCGGGGAAGTGCTCGGCGACGCCGTCTACTACCTTATCCCGGACCTGGCGGTGAAGCTGGAATTTTACGAAGGCAAACCCCTCGGCGCGGTTTTGCCCGACACCGTGGATTTAAAGGTAGTGGATACCGAGCCCACCGTGCAGAAGGCCACTGCCAGCGCGGTGATGAAGCCCGCGAAGCTCGAGACGGGCCTCACCATTCAGGTGCCGCCGTTCATCAACAATGGGGACAAGGTGAAGGTCAACACGTCGGAAGCTACGTACATACAGCGCGCGCAGTAACGATCGGGACAAAGCCGCGAACTAATTGCCAAATCGCTTTCGAGATGTCCTTGTCCGCTGGACCCCAGCGTGCTCGAAACCGGGGCATGGCGAGGAGCCCGCTTTCACTCAGGACGATAAAGTCAGCGTGCGCGTCGTTTCTTCGAGAACTGTGGCGCCAACGGAGTCCCCCGCCTTTGCCTGCGTGCTGTGAGGTCGTTTTGGGGGCGCCTGCCCGACCCAAACTTCCGGCGACTCCTTTCGCAACATTTCAAATTCATCCACGAGCTTGCCGTCCCACCAACCCCGGCGCACTTCGTCGCGCAGGATGACGAAAGCGCGCTCGGAAGAGAGCGCCTTGCGATAAGGGCGATCGGTGGTCAAGGCGTCGAAGATGTCCACAGTCTGCAGGACGCGCGCCAGGAGGGGGATCTGGTGGCCCCGTAGGCGATCGGGATAACCGGTGCCATCCTGGCGCTCATGATGGCAACGGATGATCGGCAGGGCATTGCGGAAGGATTTCAGCGGAGCGCAAATACGCTCGCCAATCGCGGGGTGCGTCTCCATCAACTGGCGCTCGTGCGCGTCGAGAGGCCCCGGCTTCAGCAGCACACGTTCGGGGACTGCCACTTTGCCGATATCGTGAACCACACCGCCGCGGCGCAGGGCGATGCGATCCTCCTCGGGCAATCCCAGCCGCTCGCCAAGCGCCACGCAATATCGCGAGATGCGATCGCAATGGCCTTCGGTGTAAGGGTCCTTGGCCTCAATGCTGGCGGCAAGGGTGAAGACCACGGTTTCGGCCCTCTCCAGCTCGTCGGTGATGCGCTTCATGCGCACAAGCGACTTCACGCGGGCGAGCAATTCTTCCTTGCGGACGGGCTTATTCAGAAAATCATCGGCGCCGGCTTCGATTCCCTTGACGCGCTCTTCCACGCGGCCGAGACCGGTGATGAGCACGACGGGTATGAGGCGCGTCTCGGGGCGGTCCTTGGCCGCGCGGCAAACGGCAAAACCGCTTTGGCCGGGCATGACCACGTCGATGAGGGCCAAATCAACGGGTTCCTGCTGCAGCACGGCCAGCGCCGCCGGGCCATCGCCCACGGCGAACACGCGATAGCCATGCGTGCGCAGCATCATCTCCAGCATGTCCCGGGCGGACTGATTATCGTCGGCGACGAGAATGGTTCCTCGGGGTGCGTTATTTGCGGACATGGCTTCCTCCGTTTGCGTGCGATTGGCGCGCCCAAAACTGCGCTTCGTCAGGGGCGCGAAAAGCGGGAGGAGGGGGCGAATACAATCCCGCGACGGCACAAGTCAAGAATGAGATCTACCGGAAGGGAGAATAATTTTCGCCGCGCGGGCACAGCGCTGTCAAGCAAAGGATCCCGGCAGTTGCGCAGCTAGTTCCCCGCCGAACCAAAAACACGGCGGAAGATGGCGTCGACCTGATGAAGCTGCCGGTCAAGGTCGAAGGAGCGTGCGAGAGCGGCAGGATCCAGGAATCTGGTGATGCGCTCGTCGCGCGCGACGCGCTCGCGGAAGCTGGCCTCCGATTCCCAAGCGGCCATGGCGTTTTCCTGCACCCACTGATAGGCGCCGTCGCGCGGGGCGCCGGCTTCGACCAGGTCGAGGAGAAGCTGCCCGGAAAAGATCAGACCCTGGGTGGCGTCCAGATTGCGCCGCATGCGTTCCGGGAAAACGCGCAGGCCGGCGAGAATATCGGTCATGCGCGCAAGCATATAGTCGATCAGGATGGTGGAATCGGGAAGGATGATGCGCTCGACGGAGCTGTGCGAAATGTCGCGTTCATGCCACAGCGCGACATTTTCGAGAGCGGCCTGGGCATTCGCGCGCACCACGCGCGCGAGGCCGGAAATCTGTTCGCAGCTTACGGGATTGCGCTTGTGGGGCATGGCTGAACTGCCACGCTGCCCCGCGGCAAAGGGTTCCTCGGCCTCGCGCACTTCGGTGCGCTGCAGGTGGCGAATCTCGACGGCGATTTTCTCGAGAGTAGCGGCAATAATCGCCAGCGCGGCGACGAATTCGGCGTGGCGATCGCGCTGGATCACCTGCGAAGCGACGGGGGCGGGCTCGAGGCCCAGGCGGCGGCAGATGGCCTCCTCGACTTCCACTCCCAAATGCGCGGCATTGCCTACGGCGCCCGAAATCTTTCCCACAGACATTTGCCGAGCGGCGCGGCAGAACCGCTCCTGATTGCGGCGATTTTCGGCAAACCAATTGGCAACCTTGAGGCCGAACGTAATGGGCTCGGCGTGAATGCCATGGGTGCGGCCGATCTGGGGAGTGTGCTGAAATTCGTGGGCTCGCTTTTCGAGCACTTCGCCGAGGCGTTTGAGTCCAGCGTCGATCAGGCGGGAAGCCTCGCGAATCTGCAAGGCCTGCGCCGTATCCACAACGTCGTTCGAGGTCAGGCCGTAGTGCAGCCAGCGTGCCGCTTCCGGATCGCCGATCGATTCGCCGACGGCGAGCGTGAAGGCGATCACGTCATGCCGGACGCGCGCTTCGATCTCCAGCACGCGCTGCGCATCCACGCGCGCGCGTTCGCGAATGCGCGCGGCGGCTTCGGGCGGCACCACGCCGCGCTCGGCCAGCGTGTCCGTGGCGGCCAATTCGACTTCCAGCCAGCGTTCCAGGCGGCCTTGATCGGTCCAGATGGCGCCCATCTGCGGGCGCGTGTAGCGGGCAATCATAGGAATTGCGAATTTCGCGCTTCAGCGCGAAATTCGCACAAACGAGATCATACCAGAACTGTCACGATTGAAATGTGAGGGTGGGCTGCTGCTGCCGTGAATCCTCGCCAGCCAGACGAGTCGGGTGAACCACCTCGAGCCCTCACTTGCGACTCTTTGCAAGTGAGGGCTCGATTCAGCATTAAGATCGAGCCCCGGGTAGATGCCCGCTGGTTCCTGAGTGGGCCGGACTTACTTCATGGCCGGAAATACCTTGGCGGCTTCCCAAACAGCCGCCGCGTCCTTCGACTTGAAGTAATCCAGAAGCTGCATGGCGGCCTTTTTGTCCGAAACGTTGGTGGCGATCCAGCCCGTAATGTCCACAGGAGTAGCAGCGTCCGTCGGCAGCGCCCCTACCACCTGGAGCCCGGGGTCAGGATTGCGGTAATCGCTGAGATAAGGACCGACGGCGACGTCGACCGTGCCATCGAGTATAGCTTTCTGAGGTCCGCCGCCGGTTGGGTACAGTTTCAGCTTAGGCTTCACTTGATCGGTGATCCCCATCTTCTCGAACGCCAGCATCGCCGCTCCGCCGACGCTTCCCTGAGCGGGATCGACGGTTCCGATGGACTTCGCATTGAGCAGAAGGTTCTTTACAGCCGCGGCATTCGAAATGTCGGGCTTGGGTATGCCGGCTTTCACGGCGATCGCCAGGCGCACCCTGGCCACCACGGTCTGCGTGCTCTTATCGACGTTGCCCGTCTTGAGCGCATCGTCGAAGGGTGCAAAGAGCAGCGTCACGTCCAAGGCCCCGCCTTCCTGAACCGTTTTGCGCGAGCCCACGCCAGTCCCGTACGACTCCTGGACGTCAACGCCGGTTTTCATCTGGAAGTTCTTTACGATTTCGTCGACTTCCCGCTTGAGCGGGTCCGGAGACAGCAGAGTGACGTGGCCTTGCGCTCGCGCGCCGGACGAAATACCCAATGCAAAAGCCACAACCGCAATCCACGAAAGTAGATGCTTCACGGTACCCTCCTTGATCGGCTGATGAAGTCCGCTCTGGGCGCTCGGCGCCAATTCAGCCGCCTTGTGTCGTAAAGAGATACTCCGCGGGCGTCTCCGCGTCAACTGGCAAGGCTTCGCCTTACGTCCGGGGCGAAAACCTCAGGGCAGGTGTTTCTTCGTTAGTAGATATCGTACTGTTCCCAATGCAGCGTGGGATCGGCCTGAATGATGACGCTCTTGCGCGTGTTCTGCTCGAGTTCTTCGACGAGCACCGATTCGCGCGTCTTGAGCGCCTTGGCGATTTCGGGGTGCACCCGCAAGGTGAGGCTGGAAGCTTCCAGATCGGCGGCCATCTTGCGCGCTTCCGCCTGAATTTCGTAGCAGATGGTGGGCACCGATTTCACCATGCCGGAGCCCGTGCAATAAGGGCACGGCTGGCAAAGCACGCGCTCGAGCGCCTGCTTGGTGCGCTTGCGCGTGATGTTGACCAGGCCGAATTCATTGAAGGCCAGCGCCTTCGAAGGCGCCCGGTCGGAGCGCAGCGCGGCGTCCAGGGCGGCCATCACCTTTTCGCGGTTGCGCCGTTCCTCCATGTCAATGAAGTCCAGCACGATGATTCCGCCCAAATCGCGCAAGCGGATCTGGCGGATAATCTCCTTCACCGCTTCGAGGTTGGTCTTGACGATGGTGTCTTCCAAACGGGTTGAGCCGCGGCCGACATATTTACCGGTGTTCACATCGATGGCCACCAGCGCTTCGGTGTGGTTGATGACGATATAACCGCCGGACTTGAGCCACACTTTCGGACGCAAGGCTTTATCGAGCTCCTGCTGAATTCCGAACTCCTCAAAGATCGGTGAACTCTTCGTGTAGAGCTTCACACGCCCCACCAGCTTGGGCTGGAAGCGGCTGACGAATTCAACGACTTTGCTGAACTCGTCTTCGTTGTCGATCCAGATGGAAGCGTAATCGTTATTGACGTAGTCGCGCAGAATGCGCTCCACCAGGTTCAGATCGCGGTGCAGCAAGGCGGGCGCCTTGCGCGGCTCAGACTGAGTGCGGATTTTCTCCCAGGTGCGGCCCAAGAATTCGACGTCGCTGCGGATCTCCTCTTCAGGAGCGCCGTCCGCCGCGGTGCGCACAATGAACCCGCCGGGGAAGTTGCCTTTGGCGTCGGTAACCACATGGCGCAGGCGGGACCGTTCCTCAGCCGAGTTGATGCGCCGGGAGACGCCGATGTGATTGACCGTCGGCATGTAAACCAGAAAACGGCCCGGCAAGGCCACATGGCTGGTGATGCGGGCTCCTTTTTTGCCGAGCGGCTCCTTGGCGATTTGCACGATGATTTCCTGGCCGGCCTTCAGAACTTCAGAGATGAGTTGCGGCCTGCGAGATTCGTGCCGATGGTCGGGCCGCCGCACGTTGCGCTGGCCGCGATTGCGCCCGCCCCGGCGCATGGGCCGCTGGAAGCGCTGCCGTTGCGGCTCAGAGATGCGCGCGGACATCGGGTGCTCCGGCGAGGCCGCTGATTCCGGAATCCCCGCCTCGCCGAGGCCGGAGGCGCTTTCCGCAGCTATGCCCGGAGCCTCTTCATGCTCCAGGTGTTCGTCATGTTCTACCTGCTCCTCATGTTCCTCTGATTCGGCCTCTGCGATAAACTCGTCGGTTTCCGCCGCGCCTTCGGGTCCATGCGGAAGTTCTTCCTCTAGCATGCCTAGTTCCGCGTCAGCATCGGCCTTAGCGCTTACCTCTTCGTGCCGCGCTTCGGCGAGCTGCTCCGCCAGGGAACTGACCTCTTCATCGGAGAGTTCGTGCGGCGCCGCAGGATGGGCAGGGCTTTCCGGCAGAGCGGCGCCTTCGTAAATGGCGCGCGGCGGCTCTTCAGGAAGCGCCTGATATTCCGAGAAGGTCTCAGCATCGGGGAGGGGGAGTGCGCCGGCATCGCCCGCGCTGCTGGGGGCCCAGGCTTCCCGTCTTCCAAGCTCCTGCGACGGGCGCCCTTGGGCTGCCTGTTCATTTTCGTGTTCCGCGGATTCCGTGGCAGTTAGATCTTGCTCTGGATGTTCGGCTGCTTCATCTGACTGCTCCGCAAAGTCTCGATGTCCCGTTCGCGGAGTAATTTCTGTCGGCTGAGCCGGGGAAGCTGAAGCACCGGCGGCGCCGGCGCCGCTCGCTTGCGGCACGCGGTCCTTGTATTTGGCTAGGGATTCGCCCGGCAGAATAATGGGTTCGTACTCCGCCGGCAATTCCTCGCGAGGCTCTCCTTGTGGCCGGGGCATATAGGGACGCGGCGAAGCGTATTTCGAAGGAGGCAGATCACGCCCTTGATAGCGCTGGCCTCCTCCTCCGCGGCCCTGACGCCAGCGGCCGCCGCCGCCGCGTCGCCGGCCTTGATCCTGGCCCTGGCGGCCCTGGCCTTGTCCGAATCCGCCGGGACGGCGGTCCTGCCGCGCAAACGGGACGGGTGGACGTGTCTCCCGCATGTTCTGCTGCGGGGGGGCAACGTTTCCCGATGGCTCGTCCTCCTCATGCGGCATCTCCGGAGACGAGCTTGCGAGTTGCGGCGCAGCCTCAGCCGCGTCGGCCGGAGGCGCCTGCTGGCCTGATACTCCGCCTTTCGCCGACGGCGCAAAGACCTGGCCGCCTTGCTGCTCCATCTTTTGGACTTTGCCTTCTACGGTGGTGACGACGTGGTCGTAATCTTCGAGATTTTCGAGGAAGTCGCCGACGTAAAGGAAGGCGTCACTATCGAGACCGATGTCCACGAAGGCCGACTGCATGCCGGGAAGCACGCGCGTCACGCGGCCCTTGTAGATGCTTCCAACTAGCGCAAACTCTTTTTCCCTCTCGATATAAATTTCACAGAGTAAACCATCTTCCAGAATCGCGACCCGCGTCTCGTGGGGGGCCGCTGAAATTACCAGCTCTTTGGGCATGAAAGCTCCTTAGAGCGCATCGCCCTGCTCTCCTCCGGAGCGTTCCGGCGCGCTTCGGCGGCACCGGAAGGCCGGAACAAGTCCATCGATAAAATCTTTCGATCACGCGATGCACTCTCAAAATCCTGAATTTACTTCTCTTGCGGAGGATCCATCCACGGCGCAAGAGTCAAACCGGCTTGGGCTCAATTGACGAATCGCCCTAGACGTACGTTCATCACCAGGCCCAGCGCCAAAAATACGAATAACATGGCCGAACCGCCGTAGCTCATGAGCGGCAAGGGAATGCCGGTCACGGGCATGAAGCCAATGACCATGGCTACGTTTACAAGCACATGGAAACCAAGTATCGCCGCCACGCCCATCACCAGAAACATTCCGGCGCGATCCTTTGCGCGTTGCGCGTTCTGGATCAGACGCAGTAGCAAAGCCGTGTATAGCACTAGCGTTACAAATACTCCAGCGAAACCCAACTCCTCGGCAAGTGCGGCAAGGATGAAATCCGAATACCTAACGGGCACAAAACCGAGTTGATTCTGGCTACCGTTGCCGAGTCCCTTTCCCCAAAAACCGCCGGAACCAACGGCAATTTTCGACTGCAAAATCTGGTAGCCGGATCCCTTGGGGTCGTCCTCCGGGCGAAGAAATGTGGTCACCCGCTCTTTCTGATAGGGCTTCAGGTGGTGCCAGGCAACGGGCACCATCAGCGCAGCCGCCAGAAACATTACCGCCGCGTGCTTCCATTGTATACCCGCGAGATAGGCCCCCGCTGCCACGACGGGAATCAGCACCATAGCCGTTCCCAGGTCCGGTTGCAATAGGATTAGCCCGACCGGAACGGCCGTGAGCACCGCCGCTTTAAATAAGTCCGTCAGCAAAAGCCGGTCCGTGCGCACGTCCGAAAAAAAACGCGCCAACGTCACAATTATAATTAACTTGGCAATTTCAGACACCTGCAAAAACTCGCCCATCACTGGGAGCCAGCGTTTCGCGCCATAGCGCGTATGTCCGACGGCCAGTACGGCAAGCAGCGCGAGGATTCCAACAAGGTAGAGAATCGGCGCTTTGTCCAGCACGGAATGATAATCCAGCCGGGACATCACCATCATCAGCGCCAGGCCGAGTGCAATCCACCACAACTGCTTCCACTGCATTCCCGCCAGATGGCTGGCATGAGTGGCCGACCAGATCTCCATCACGCCAATTCCGCAGATGGCGAAAACCGTGGTCATCAACCACCAGTCGTAATCGCGTATTCCTGTGCCCTCTTTCATGGATTCACACTCACAGGAGCGGTTGCCACGGGAGTTGTTGTTGCCGCCACAGGATCTGGCTTCGTGGGAACCCCTTCCTCGGCATCGGCATTCGGTTTGGAGGCGCGCGCTGACTGCGCCGCAAAGGCAGGGGGTATGCCGGGCACGGCCTGGGTGGTGAGCTCCTGCGGAGGAAGCTTGCCCTGCTTCTTATCGTAGTAAGCCTTCACGATATCCCGCGCAATCGGCGCCGCTGCCGAAGCGCCGTGCTCTCCGCCCTGCACAAGCACCGCGACCACGATCTCCGCATTTTGTCTCGGTGCAAACCCGACAAACCAAGCGTTATCTTTCAAGTCCGCTTGCTTGCCCGCTCGCGCCAGCCCCTGGTTACTGATCACCTGCGCGCTTCCCGTCTTGCCGGCAAATTCGATGCCAGAGAGCTTGGACGCGAAGGCTGTCCCGCCTGGCTCATTCACAACGCCGTACATCCCTTGCGTCACGGTGTCTACTGTGGAGTCGGAGATAGGAAAATCGACTTCCGGAGCCGCCTGGTCCGAAAGCAGAAGATGGGGCTGGTGGAACCTGCCTCCCATGATAATGCCCCCGATCATATACCCGAGCTGGACCGGGGTGGCCGCGATCGCGCCCTGACCGATGGCCACGGAGATGGTCTCCCCCGGATACCATTTCTGATGATAGATGCGCTCTTTCCATGCCTCCGAGGGCATCAGGCCGGGCTCCTCGCCAGGCAAGTCTATTCCCGTTTTGCGTCCCAAACCTAGATTGGCGCCATAAAATGAAATCTTGTCGATTCCGAGCTGTTTGCCTACGTTGTAGAAGAAGACGTCGCAGGAATGCACGATGGCGTCGTGCAAGTCCACAGTGCCGTGTCCTTCTTTTTTCCAATCGTGAAACACGCGGCCATAGAATTCGGCTGAGCCAGGACAAAAGACGTGATAGTCCGCCGGAATCGCTTTCGATTCCAGCATCGCCGTGGCCATCAAAATCTTGAAAATCGAACCTGGCGCGAGTTGCGCCTGAATGGCGCGGTCCAGAAGCGGCCGTTCGGGATCTTCGTTGAGCGATTGCCATTCGTCTTTGGAAATGCGCACCGCAAAGTCATTGGGGTCGTAGGAAGGCTGGCTGGCCATGGCCAGAACGTCGCCTGTCTTGGGATCGAGGGCCACCACCGCGCCCTTTTTCCCGACCAACGATTCTTCGGCGACGAGCTGCAGGTCATAGTCGATCGTCAGACGGATGGGTTTGCCCGGAACGGCGTCGGTCTGCTCGAGCCGGCCCACCTCGCGGCCCACGCTATTGACGATGGAACGCCTCATGCCGTCCACGCCCATCAGTTGCTCGTTGTATTGCCGCTCCAGGCCGGCCTTGCCGACGATATCGCCAGGACGATAGCGGGAATTCTCTTCGATCTGATCCGCGCTGACTTCGCCTACGTAACCGCTCACATGCGCCATAAACCCGCCGCGCGGATAACGCCGGCGATGCACCATGAGCATCTCCAGCAGCGGAATATCGGCGCGGTGCGATTCGATAAAGGCGATGTCTCCGGGCGTCGCTTCCGGCTTGATCACGATGGGCTGGAAATGCGGAAGCGTTTTTGCAGCATCGAGCTGCTGCTGAACGTCATCCAGCGTCAAGTTCAAGCCATCGGCAATTTGCGGGAGCATATGATCGAGTTGGACGGGATCATCCCGGAGCAGCAAAACGCTGAAGGACGGATAGTTATCTACGATGACGCGGCCATAACGGTCCAGCATGGCGCCGCGTGGAGCGATGATGGGAATCGATCGAATGCGGTTGCGTTCCGCAAGTTGCGCATAGCGATCAGAGTTGATGATCTGCAGCTTCCAAAAGCCCAGAAGCAGCAGGGCCATTAGTCCTACGATCGTGTATGAGATGACCGTCAGCCGCGTTTGCGGCAGGCGATTGTCATTTTGGAACCAAGGGGACAAGCAAACTCCGCGCCCGTGTCCGGAACCGTCCTGTTCAACTTGCCGGGTGGATCAGCAAGTATATCACGCCCTTAAACTTCGGAATTTAGGTCGGTTGCCGCCGAAATTCCTTTTCTGGCGCTTTGGAACAGACTCAACCAACGTATCACCGGGTTCCGACGTTCCGCAACCGATTGCACTCGCCTTATGCCCAATCAAGTAAGGTGACGTTAGTCCCCAAATCAGATGACGGCGGTCTCTTTGTGGGTCAGGACGGTTTACGAAGCCGGTCTAAAATGGGATACAAGAAAACCGCCACAACGCAGTTCACCACGGACGCGATTACAAGCCTGGTCTCGAGGTAGGGCTCATGTTGCCCGAGCAACACCCGGCTGATCATTACCAAAACCGCGTTGTGCAGATGGAAAAAAACGAAGGTGAGGAGAAAACGGCTCAGAGGATGCTCCACATCAATGCGAGAGCCGAAAGAGGATGCTGTAAAACCGACCACGGTCTTGGCAATTCCATACATTCCGAACGGAGTATGTCCGAGGCCGTCCTGAGCCAGACCTATGGCCATCCCAAGCAAGAGACCAGAGGAGGGATTTCGCCGGCTCAATCCGAAATAGATCGTTACCAAGAGCGGCAGTTCCAGGATGGCCGCCGAGCGGAAATAGGCCGGCAGCAAAGCCTCGAGCGCCAGGGCCAGGACAGCGATGCCAAAAACGGTGCCGGCGTAGTATTTATGAACCTCTATATGCTGGTCGTATGCTGGACTGATTTCCATTTTTAGAGCCTAGTAAGCGCCATTCAAGGATTGTTTGGTGCTTCCGAAGTTTCCGGCGTCTCTGGTTTTTCCGGTGTTTCTTGGGTTGATGGTGTCGGCGATGTTGCCGAAACAGCGGGCTTCGGCGGCGCCGCAACTGGGGGCTTCGCCGGAACCGTCGCGGGTGCTGGCTTCGCCGGGAGCGCGGCAACAGGCAGCTTCGCCGTTTGTGTGACCGGAGGTTTCGCCGAGACCGCCGTACTCGTCCCCTTGGGGGCGGGCGTGGCGGGGGCCGCGGGAGCCTGCCCGGATGTTTCCGCGTCCTTACGCGCCGTAAATTCCTGGCGCGTGAGCAGCACCAGAACTTCCTCTAAACCGTCCAGCTGTGCCGCTGGCTTCACCAATATCGTCTGAAAGGGGCCTTTGTGGTCAGGGTGCACTTCCACGACCGTGCCGACCGGCAAATCCTTTGGAAAAATACGATCCTGCCCCGACGTGAGCACGAGCTCACCCGGCTGGACCTTCGTGTCATTGCCAATGTATTCGAGACCGAGCAGAGGTTCGCCCGTTCCCTTCACGGGTCCCTGGGCCCGCGAAGCCTCCAGCAACGCGCCGACGCCGCTTTCTCTGTCACTGAGCAGCAGCACTTGAGAAGTGTCCGGGTAAACCGCCAGAACTTTGCCGACCACCCCTTCCGGCGTGATGATTCCCATATCCCGGCGCACACCATCGCGCGTTCCACGATCAATCAGTACCATGTGGCTTGACGGATCGGGAGTTGCGCCGATCACTCGCGCAGCCAGCATCTGCACCTCGGCGTGTTGGTCCCGGAAGCCGAGCAAGTTGGCCAGGCGATCCGCCTCAGCCGCGCGGCTCTCCAGCTGCGCATTGCGTATTTTGAGCGTGCCCATTTCCTTGCGAAGCTGATCGTTCTCCTCGCGCATATGCCGCAAAGCCACGTAGTTGTTCCACAGGCCGCGAATTCCGTCCACCGACCACGCCGCGCCGCGCCCTAGCGGAGAGACGCTCTCGATGGCCCACACGCGGATCAGACGCACCTGCTGCCCGCGCCTGATCTGGATCGCGAGAAACAGTACCTGGGCCGCAATAGCGACCGCGAATAGAGTCAGAGATCGATGACGCGAAGGAACGGGCAACATGAGCTCTTTGCCGCCTTGAATCGTTTAAATCGAGAGCCGCGCGAGGAATCCCGGCTCGCTATCGCCAACGGCGCAAGAACTACTTGGACCAAGCGCCCTCGCCCGAACGCATTGGCCCATGCGCATGCCTAATCATCCGTGCGCACGCCTAATCAATGGACACAAGACGCAGGAGACGGAAATCGCTGAGCATCTTTCCCGTGCCCAGCACCACGGAAGCGAGCGGATCGTCCGCAATCGAAACGGGCAATCCCGTCTCTTCCCGAATGCGTTTGTCCAGATTCTTGATCAGAGCGCCGCCGCCCGTGAGCACAATCCCTCGATCGCTGATGTCCGCGGAAAGTTCGGGGGGCGTACGCTCCAGCGCCACGCGGATCGCGTTCAAAATCGTGGAGATACACTCGGAGAGCGCCTCGCGGATTTCGCTGTCGTCTATGGTCACGGTGCGCGGCACGCCTTCGATTAGGTTCCGGCCCTTGACTTCCATGGTCAGCGGCTTCTCCAGGGGATAGGCCGAGCCGATCTCCATCTTGATCTGTTCCGCCGTGCGTTCCCCCACCAGGAGATTGTATTTGCGCTTGAGGTAGTGCATCACGGCCTCATCCATCTCATTACCAGCCACGCGCACAGAGCGCGAGTAGACGATGCCGCTCATGGAGATGACGGCGATGTCCGTGGTGCCGCCGCCGATATCCACCACCATATTTCCCGACGGCTCCTCGATGGGCAGACCGGCGCCGATGGCCGCCGCCATGGCCTGCTCAACCAAGTAAACTTCGCTGGCCCTAGCGCGGTACGCGGAATCCTGCACGGCGCGTTTCTCCACCGGTGTGATTTCGCTCGGCACGCCGATGACGATGCGCGGGTGCACCAGGACGCGGCGATTGTGCGCCTTCTGGATGAAATACGTGAGCATCTTCTCGGTCACTTTGAAATCCGCGATCACCCCGTCCTTCATGGGCTTGATCGCCACGACGTTGCCCGGCGTGCGGCCGAGCATGTCTTTGGCTTCGCGCCCAACGGCGACAACCTCGCTGGTGTTCTTGTTAATCGCCACGATGGAGGGCTCGTTCACCACGATGCCTTTGCCCTTCGCGAATACGAGGGTGTTCGCCGTACCCAAGTCGATGGCCAGATCGGAAGAGAGCAAGCTGAAGACGGAACGAAGGTTATAGCCGTTTTTACTGAACATTCTCATTTCCGCGCCGTTTCGGCCGCGGTTTCCCCTTTGCCACGATACAGTTCTTAAGGAATAACGATTGACACGCGCTTGATCGCCGTACCACCCCGGCGATTCTGCCCGGTTACTACAATCTCGTGACTGCCCCGCGAAAGCGCCTGCGTGAAATAACGAAAACGGCCGTCGCGCGCGATGTCCGCCACCGGCTCTCCATTAACGATGAGCGCAGCACTCGCTTCGGTGCGCCCGATGATCTCCACGACGCTCCCATGTATCTCCGTAGCGTCTACTTCCAGGAGCATCTCCTCGGCCTTGCCTTGAGCGATCAGAGTGAATTTATATGCATCGCTCGGCGCGCTCTCCTTCTTGTGGGCGTCGATGGCCGTTATGCTCCAAAAGTAATCACCGGGATCGAATCCGCTGAGATCGACGCTCGTGCCACTCACCTCTTTTTCGGCCACGGTCCGCGTGAACATGGAGTTGGTGCTGACGCGCAAGGTATAGCTGACGGCGTCCGGAATAGCGGACCAAGCGAAGTGCACGAGAGCGTGTTTAGGATCCGCTTCGATCAAGGGCTGAAGATTGAGTGGCGCTGCAAGCTGGGGCGGCGCAAGCACCGTGGTTTTCGTCAGTTCGCCGCTCGATTGATTAAACGTCACGCGTTGCCACTCGCCGATCTGCACGTGTTGATTGCCCACCTGCATATCCGCGGCGCCCGCCGAAACGGTGATCTGATTTTCATTGGTGGCAGGATCGGCGCGGACCGCCGCACGGCTGTTTTCCTGCAAGGACGCCCTGGCATTGGCGAAGGAGACTTCGGCCCTTGATTTCGGCGATTGCCATGTACCCGTCGCCAGGTCTACCGCGCCGGAACTGATGTGTACGGCCACGTCGGTCTGGTCGTGGTCAATGGAGTTCTGCTCCACGGTCACGAACGAGTCCGCTTTGATCGTGTAGGTCGTGCCGTCCACAAACGCGAGCCTGGCCGCACCGTCGTCTCCGGTGCGAATCAAATCACCTTTGTCCAGCGTGGTGCGGTAATCGGCACTTTGCCAGGTCACCGAATTGGCGCGCTTTATTTCCACCTTACCGTCGAGGTTAACAAAACGCGCTTGGTTCTGCGCTAAGGCTGCGACGCCGCTGGGGGCCGCACCCAGACTCCGTGACAGGCGGTCGAATATGCCGGCCATCCATTCGGGATGTGCCACATAAGTTCCAGCCCCGATGATGACCACACCCAACACAATATACAGGATCACGGTGCGGTAGCTGATCGCGGTCCAATGAACCTCGACCGGCGCCTTGCCGTGTTTCGCGGAGCCGGATTGTCGCGAATCGTACATAAAAAATGCAAAATTTTGCGCTGGTTTTGGAATCTAGCACACGGTCTAGGGTGTCGCAAGGAAGCGCGAGAGGCCTGTTGCTCCGCTCTGCAACACCTGTATAAATCGCTGAATGGGCAAATACGGCCATGGCGGCCGGGGACGCGAGCTACAGCTCGCGAAAGTCCAAGGGCTTGGCGGCGAATCGAGAAACTCGCTTATGGTGCATGCGAATATGATTTCCCGAGCGCTAGGGCAGCCTGAAGGCCAGGAATTCGTCCGACAAAGAACCGCCGCCGCACCCGAGCGCGCCGCCGGCAAAATAGGCGTACTCCCCGACGGCTGCCGCTCCGAAAGCATGCCGCCCTGGGGGCAACGGCGCGAGCGTCAACCACCGGTTCGTCTTCGGATCGTAAGCTTCGTTTTCGGAGAAGGTTTTGCCATCTTTGCATTCGCCGCCGGCGTAGAGAACCAGCCCATGGTAATAGGCCCCCGCTCCACTGCTCCGCGCCGTCAAAAGCGGGGCTGCGGATCGCCAGGAATTCGTCGCCGGATCGTAGACGTCGTGCAGATTTGTGTTATCGCCGCTGCCGGCGGTACGCCCTCCGACGACATGGATTTTCCCGTCCACGACAATCACTCCCATGTGGTCGCGAGCCGTCGGAAGCGGCGCTGCCTCGGTCCACTTTCCGCTTGAAGGGTCGTAGATCTGGTGCGTAGCGACCGTTATTTTGTCGAGCCCGCGTCCTCCGATCGCGTGGATTTTGCCGCCAACCGCTGCCACGCCGACCGAGCCACGTGGGCTGCTGAGCGGCGCCAGTTGGCGCCAGCTGTCGGTCGCGGGGTCGTATTCGAAAGCCAGATCGAGCGCTCCGACGTGCACACCTCCGCCACTGAACCCCCCAATCGCATACAGCTTGTGGTTGAGTCCGACGACGCCCGGATGCGACAGCCCGTGAGGAAGCGGCGCGCGATCGCGCCAGCGATCCGCCGCAGGGTCGTACTCCTGATTAAGCGGCGAGGCTTGGTCGCCAGGGGTTGCGCCGCCGACGACATAGATCTTTCCGTCGAGCGCCGCGATTCCAACTTCAGACCGCTTAGTGAGGAGAGGCGCTTTCCTCGACCAACTGCCTTGCAATTTGGAAGGTGACTGCGGTGGTCGGCCCGCACCCCAGCCGGGCCATCCGCATATGATCCCGACAAAGAGCACAAAGATCCAGGAAGCAGCGAGCGCCCCCCGCAACAGTAATCGAGCCGCAGGAAGCCTCATGGGGACCTCCAATATTTTCGGTCCTTCACAGACAGAAGACGCCATTCGCGCGGCTTTCATTGGCTCCTCCGGAATAGCGCGGATGCCGCATTGTCGCACTTTGGCGGCACTCGGCAAGCCTTTATAAGGCGGCTAGGCTTCTCTTGAGAAGTTTTTCAAAAGGGCAGCCGAAGAGTGAACACCCCTTGGTGTGCGGACGAGTGGAAGTGCGTGACCGCAATTTCCACTCCTCCTCCCAAGGTCAGTTGTAGATTCCTGTAAAGCGGAAAACGGCCCACAGATATCCCGGGCGTCAAATAAACCTGCCTCTTGCCGTCATTTGGTCCGCCGTCATAAAAATTGGAGTTGGCCTCCAGCTCCGGCCAGACCTTACTCCAGCGCCGGTACTGGAAGGCATTGTTGAGTATCAAACGGCGGCCCAAAATCGCCGTGTCGGCACTCGGAAGATCGCAGCCGAAGGTCCCCTGGTAAACGAAATCGCCCAGCCCCTTACCGCCGGCGATCGTGGGCGTGATCACGGAATGGGGAGATCCGTTGGTATAAGACCCAGTGGGGAAGCTCACCGCGAGGAATGCGGTCAGGGCATAGTCGCCATGTTCGCTATTCCCGGACGAGATCCGGAACTTTGTCATAAACGAAAAATCGCCAAAGCCATCGTGCAAGCTCGGTTCGTTATGGACAATGTAGGGAGGCAGGTTGATGCTGATTTCGATCCGATCGATAGGGATTGTGGTCAACCCTTTGCTGCCGCCGTAGTTCTCCGTAACGCTTCCGTTGCTATTTTCCTGCCACAAGATGTCGTAACGGAACTCCTGCTTCAACCGGGCCGTGGATGTGACCACGGGAGTTAGCCAGTTTGGCTGGTCGACCTGCGCTTTCAGGGCACGCTGGTCCCAATTTACAAGGAAGGAGTAAATGTCGCCGCCCAGGTCGCTTTGATTTGGAGCATTCGACTGCGCACGCGTGGGAAAAACGAATGCCAGTGATGCCAGAACGAAAATGATTCGGATTCGCCAGATAGCATCAGGATGACGAGCTATGCGCTCGCCCGTTGTGGGCAGACCAGGATAGGTCGAGGAGGGAGTTATGGCCGGGAGACCTTTGCGGCTGCGGTGGCGATCCGGGCGGCCTTGGCAGCCTGTCTCGCGTTAAGTGAAGCGGCGCCGGACCACACAAGCTGTAACCCGGCGCAAATGGCGATCACCGCCATCACGGCTTTAAGCTTTCGAGCGGGGACTCGGCGAGCCAGCAGGCAGCCGAAAACCACCCCAGGCACTCCCCCCGCCAGCAGTTGCAACAGAACCGAGGAACTGATGGTTCCCAGAGTCCAATGCACCGCGCTGCCAATGATCGCCAGCACCAGTCCGAAGAGGATATCCGTGCCCACCACCTGCGCCGGCGTCATTTCCGAATAGTTCAGCAGCAGGACGGTTCCAAGAGCTCCCGCGCCCGCCGACGAGAATCCCGACTCGATGCCGATGGGAAGCGCCAGCCAGGGCAACCATCGCGAGTTCTTCACCGCGAAATGCGCGTTCTGCGCGCGCGGAACGAAGGTCACACTCGACGACATCGCCAGCAACACACCCAGAATAATCACGACCAGCGGGCTGCCGGCGCCTCTCGATAGCCAGCGCAAAGCGATCATCCCCAGCACCAGCCCCGGAACCGCCCCCATGAGCAAAAGCCGCAAGTACCTGGAGTGCACTCCGCCGGTAAAGACGTAGAATGGCGCCGCAATCAGGCGTAACACGGCGGCAAAGACGAAAGCAGTGCCTACCGCTTCGACGGCCGGCATACCGACGATCAACAGCAGCGCTGGCACGGTGAAGCTTCCGCCGCCAATACCTGTAAGCCCTACGGTCAGCGCGATAAAAAATCCCAGAACGACGTTGATCATCGTTAACCTTTTGAAAATTGGCCCTGAAAGCGAAAATCCCACCGGCCATTCCTTCTGGCGGTGGGCTTTGACTGCCGCTCGGCTAGTCTGGTTTGCTAAACCGCGAGCCTCCCTGCGCCAGAAGACACTTTGCTGCTACAGATACAACAGCAGGCCCCTTTCTTCTGGCTGAAGCTCATCAACATGCCGCACAGTTTATAATAAAACCCGGCCCTCCACAACTGATTTTCTCAGGCAAGCGGCGAGCTCGGAAGGTGCCGAATTTCGCGTTTGAGCGCGTGGCCGCACTGCCCTATAATGTGGGCTTAACGACAATGTTTGGCGCGCTTTCGTGTCCCTCGGCTGTCCCTCCGCGCGCCGGTAAGGTGGCATCAAGGTGTTTGAATCAATGCATAAGAATAAGCTGGGCGTGCGTATCATGCTCGGCGTCATCGTCGGACTGCTCGGCGTGGGCATGCTCCTGTATCTGCTGCCAGGACAAGGCACCGATACTGTCGCAGCTGCCGACGTGGTTGCGTCCGTAGACGATCAATCCATTAGCGTGACGGACGTTCGCGCCCAGCTGACGCGAATCGAGCGCACCGGCTCGATCCCCGCGGCGCTGGAACCTCTGTATGCGCAGCAAGTTCTGAATGAGCTCGTTTTCCAAAAGGAATTAGCGATCGAAGCCAAACAACTCGGAATCACCGTCACGGATCAGGAGCGGGCCGACCGCATCCGGCAGTTGATTCCCACGGCATTTGTTAACGGCGCATTCGTGGGCAACGATCAATATGCGACCCAGGTGGAAGCCACGACGGGAATGGCTGTTCCGGAGTTCGAGGATGTGGTCGGCCAGGGCTTGCTCGAGGAGAAGTTCCGCGAACTGGTTACCGATGGGACGACGGTAACGCCCGCCGAGGTCGAACAGGAATACCACCGCCGTAACGACAAGATCAAGCTCACTTACGTGGTTGTCAGGCCCTCCGATCTGCAATCGAAGATCGAAGCCAGCGATGCGGACCTATCCGCTTATTTTGCCAAGAACAAAGCGCGCTATAACGTTCCCGAACGGCGCATCGTGCAGTATGCCTTTCTCGATCTCGAACAGCTTCGGCTTCGTGCCAACATCCCTCAGGATGAAATACGGAACTATTACGAGCAGCATCTCGACAGCTACAAAATACCCGACCGCGCCCACGTCGCGCATATCTTGTTCAAGACTGTAGGCAAAACGGACGCGGAGGCCGAGGAGATTCGCAAGAAGGCAGAGGATGTTCTGAAGAAAGCGAAGAGCGGCGCGAACTTTGGCGATCTTGCCAAACAATACTCGGATGACACGACCAAAGACAAAGGTGGCGATCTCGACTGGATTGTGCGCGGGCAAACCGTTCCCGAGTTCGAGCAGGCCGCTTTCTCCCTGCCCATTGGATCGGTTTCCGACCTGGTGAAAACGCAGTACGGCTTCCACATCATTAAAATAATCGATCGTCAGAACGCACGTACGCAGGCGCTGGAGGAGGTCTACCCGCAGATTTTGGGGGCGCTCCAAGAGGACAAAGCGCAGCACGCGGCAGACGATCTCTCCGAGCAGATCTCGTCCGAGATACGCCGCTCCGGGCGCGTTTCCATGGATGATTTAGCCAAGAAATTCAATTTGAAATTGGGACAAACGCCGCCTCTGGAAGCCAATCAGCCCATTCCGGAAATTGGCAATTCCCCGGAACTCACCGAGGACATTTTCCGCTTGCGCCCAGGCGACGACAGCGCTCCCATCCGCACCGACAAGGGCTACGTAGTCATTTCCGTGAAGGAAGACCAGTCGGCTCATCCGGGAACGCTGGCAGAAGTTCACGATCCGGTTCTTGCGGATTACCGGCGCGACAAAGCGGCGGAGCTGGCGAAGAGCAAGGCTGAGGAACTGGCGCAGAAGGTTAAGGGAGGCGAGGACCTGGAAAAAGCCGCCAAGGCTCTGGGTCTTGAAGCCAAAACCAGCGATCTCTTCTCTCGCACCGGCTCCGTGAATGATCTCGGCGGGGCGGCCCAGCTCGGTGCGGCCTTCCATATGAACCCTGGCCAGACCAGCGATGCCGTTGCGCTTGGCGAGAACTGGGCCGTTTATCGCGTGGTTGACCGCCAGCTGGCCAATCCCGCGGATTTCGCCAAACAACAGCAGGATGTGCAAAACCAGCTCTTGGATTCGCGGCGCACCATGGCCTTTGAAGCCTTTCGGAGTGCGCTCGATAATCGAATGAAGGCGGAAGGCAAGCTGAAAATCAACGCCGAAAATCTCAAGCGCATGTCCACTTCGTCCAGTTCATAGCGCTGGAGGCGGTTCCAATCAGCGAGAGTCTGCCCCGAACATTTGACGGGCTACTTCTCCCGCAGGACGATCTCACCGGAACCGATGCACTGATCGTTGAGCCACAGGCGATAGCGGAACGATCCCGGTTTTGTGCCCGGCCGCGGGGGTCCGCTCAGCAGTCGCACGCCCGCTGGAGCTTGAAAGATATTCGAGGCGAATGGCGAACGGTTGGCGTCGAATTCGATTTTCAACTGTCCCTCCCCGGCAACCCAAGCCACTTGGTCCGACGGCCCAATGACCATCGCTTCCGGAATCACTCCCACCAAAATCGTCTTTTCGGCCATGAGCTGAAGTCCTCTTCGCGCTCGGTGAACATAGCATAGCCCGGGTCGCACACGCGCGATTCCGAACGAAAAAAGAGTCGCCGAAACCTGACGACATTCTTTCCTTTTCGCAACGTCTTCGCGTGAATGGCTTGACGCGCGCTCTATATGGCTCTAGACTGAGTGTTCAGTCCACATTACTCGGAGCGCCGCTGACTGCCGTGTGTTCCTGCGCTCGGAATAACTGCCGGAAAGCCCCGGGAGTTCGAGGGAGGGAAGCATGGCGTTCGGTTGGATCACTCTCAGGAGCGGCGATCGCATATCGTACATACGCTCTTTGCCATTCGTAGCTGTCCACTTGGCGTGCCTTGCCGCCTTTTTTCTGAAATTTCATTGGTCATATTTGATCGTTTGCCTGGCCCTTTATTACTCGCGCATGTTTTTTGTTACGGCCGGATACCACCGCTATTTTTCCCATCGCTCTTTTAAGACCAGCCGCGCCTTTCAATTTGTGATGGCCTTCGTGGCCACCATGTCCACTCAGAAGGGCGTGCTCTGGTGGGCCGCCAATCACCGGCATCATCACCGCTATTCGGATACGGAAGACGATCTGCATTCGCCCTCGCTGCGCGGATTTCTGTGGTCTCACGTGGGCTGGATCCTGTCGGATCGGTATAACGAAACGCGCACGGAACTCATCGGCGATTTCCATAAATATCCCGAGTTGCGCTGGCTGAATAAATACCACGTCGTTCCGCCGGTGATACTCGCCGTTTCCATGTTCCTGGCCGGAGGCTGGGGCCTGCTCGTGTGGGGCTATTGCATCAGCACGGTCATCTTGTGGCACAGTTCGTTCACGGTGAATTCGCTTTCGCACATCTTTGGCCGCCGCCGCTATGAAACGTCCGATTCCAGCAAGAACAACGCTATGCTGGCGCTTCTCACCATGGGCGAAGGCTGGCATAACAATCACCATCACTACATGGCTTCCGCGCGCCAGGGCTTTTTCTGGTGGGAAGTCGATTTCACCTACTACCTTCTGAAGATGCTTTCGTGGTGCGGAATCGTATGGGATTTGCGCCAACCGCCGCGGCACGTGTTATTCGGCGCCGAAGCGGCTCAATCTGTGGCTACGGATTAGCTCGCCTGAATCAGCCAACTTCTGTTGTCTCTTCGGCCATACCTTCCACCGCTTGAACGATGCTGCGAGCCGAGATGCCGAAGGCGTCCAGCAACTCCTCCGGTTTTCCCGAATGCGGCACGCGATCGACGCCAAGACGCCGCACTGCCTTTAGCGCCACGCCATCTTCTGTCAGCGCCGTAAGAACAGCTTCGCCCAAGCCGCCTTCCAGGTAGTGATCCTCGACCGTGACAAGTTTGCCGCCGGTGGCGCGGACATGCTCGGCCAGCGCGGCGCTGTCCAGAGGTTTGATCGAATAGAGATCGAGCACGCGAATGCCGATACCTCGAGATTTGAGCTGGTCGTATGCCTTCAGCGCTTCATAGACCGTCACTCCCGCGCCAATCACGGTGACCCGGTCGTTCTCGCTCTGGCGCAACACCTTCAGACCCGGCACCGGGAACTTTTCGTCCTTGCCGTAAAGCACGGCGGTCTTCGGCCGTGACGTTCGCAAGTAACAAATCCCCGCCCGCCGGGCCATCTCCTCCGTCAAGCGCTCGGCGGAAACTCCGTCGCTCGGGTATAGAACGGTGGCGCCGGGAATGGCCCGGAATATGGCCAAATCCTCGAGCGCCATCTGCGAAGGCCCGTCCTCGCCTATGGAAATCCCGCAGTGCGAACCGCACAGCTTTATGCTGCTGCGGCTGATGCCCGCCATGCGAACCTGGTCGTAGGCGCGTGAAAGAAAACAAGCGAACGTGCCCACGTATGGCACCAGTCCCTGCGCCGCCATTCCCACGCCAACGCTGACCATGTTTTGTTCCGCGATGTAGCCTTCGATCACTCGATCGGGAAAGGCCTTTTGCAAGGTTTCGACAAAGGTGGAGTTCTCCACGTCGCCATCAATGGCGTAAACCTTGGAATTGACCTGGGCGAGATTTTTCAGCCCGACGCCAAAGGCTTCTCGAGTGGCCACGCTTTCCCCGAGTTTGTAGTCGGGAGCGGGGGCGGCGGGAAAATCCTCCGGAGGCACGGGAAGCGGCTTGCGCTCGTAAGACTTGCCGGGGTCTTTTTGCACCGGCGGAATTGGCCCCAGTTCGGCCAGCGCCTTTTCCAACTGTTCGGGCGAGAGCGCTTTGCCGTGCCATCCCTCTTTGCCGGAAAGAAAGCTGACGCCGTGCCCCTTATCGGTCCGGGCGATAATCGCGAAGGGACGGCCGCGTGTGGCGCGAGCGTGATCGAGCGCGCCCACCACCGCCGCCAGATCGTGTCCATCGATGACCTCGGCGGCCCAGCCCTGGGCCTCGAATTTGCGGCGGTAAACTTCCATATCGTGCTTGTACATGGTTGGCTGGCTCTGGCCGAGAGCATTGATATCGGCGAGCGCAACGAGATTGTCCATGCCGTAATGCCCTGCGAATGCCGCTGCTTCCCAGTTGCTTCCCTCGGCGAGTTCGCCGTCGCCCGTCAGCACGTAGACGCGGGCGGAGGATTTTCCGATGCGCGCACCGATCGCAAGCCCGGCACCCACGGAGAGTCCCTGCCCCAGGGAACCTGTGGCCGCGTCCACGCCGGGAATGCGCGGCGTGGGATGGCCCTCGAGCTCGCTCGAAAACTGCCGCAGCGTCATGAGCCGCGAAACCGGGAAGACGCCCTTTTCCGCCAGCGCCGCGTAGAGAATCGGCGCGGCATGGCCCTTCGACAGCACAAATCGGTCGCTACTGAGCGACGTGGGATTCGCCGGATCCATCTTCATCGCATAAAAAAATGTGGCCGCCACAAGCTCTGCGGCGGAGAGGCACGAGGTCGGGTGGCCCGACCCTGCCGCAGTGGTCATACGCAAGGAGTGAATGCGAAGCAGGCGCGCTTTTTCGCGAAGTTGTTCCAGCAGCGCGGAAGTAGGTGCAGTCTGTCCTGTTGCCGTCATAAGAGCTCCTTCCAGGGAATCTCGTTATAGTTCTGGCGCGCGGGCTGGTCTCCAAGCTCGCCGCCAAGCTTATTGCACGATTATCGGCAAAACCCGCTGCCTTGATGGGCGGTCATTCTCTCGCCGCCTGCGTGCTGTCTTTCCTTCGGCGAGGGGCACTCCGTCATGCGTCCTCGCTTCTCGTCCTCGCCATTGTATCGAAACGCCAGGAGGCCGGACGGAATTCCTCAAACGTCTCGATCCGTCTCTGAATGCTTTTCTCTGGCTACAGTTTTGGAGGATAAATCGGCCCCGGCTCCGCCGGACCAGGACTTGGCGGCCCCGGCGCTGCCGTGGCCGGGGCGGGCCTTGGCGGCGTCAGAGTGAAGGTGACACCGCGGGCGGCATTGGCCTGGATCGTTTTCGGCACGTCAAGTTCCACCACCTCGATATCGCCTTCTCCTCCGTAAGCAGTCACGTAGCGCAGCCTGCCGTTCGCCACCGTGTAGCTGGCGATGGTAAACACGGAGCCGTCTTTGAAGTACAGGAGAGCGTCGGCGGCCAATTGCCCGCCAGTGCCGCTCATGGCGCTTACGTTCGACTCCGGCAAATTGGCCAGCCCAGAGTAATCGCCGGGAAGACCATTGTATTGCAGCGCTGCCGACGTCGCCGAAGGTCCGCCGGCACCGTAGTTCGGGTCAGGAGGCGGATAACCGGGGTCGGTGGGGTACACACCTTGCGGAACCGCCGGGAAACCGTAGCCGTAGTAAGCGGGCGACATGCCGCAGCCATATACCGATGCAAAAGCACAGGGAAATAGCCCGTTGAAGCCGAAACCGAACAGGCCGCTGGCGAGGTACGGGTTAAACAGGACGATCGGACTGATGGGCAAGTGCCGCGGAGGACGCGAGCCGAGGAGAGCACCGGAAGTCAGCAAAGGGCTGCGCAGCGGTGTGATCGAAGCCGTGGCGCCCGGCCGAATCAGAATAGGCCGAGCGCTAAAAGGAGTTATACCGGTCGGCCTGCCAATTGCTCCAGAGAAGCGAGCCGCGGGCGCTTGCGGAGCCCGAGTGACGGGCGCGGGTGGGACGCGAACAACGGCAGGCGTCGCAGCGTGAGCCGCCGCTGCCCCGGTTGCCGCGGCGCGTTGAGCGAACGTCTTCGCGGGCAGGAACGCGAGAGCACACGTCAAAAGCATTCCCAAAATTGTTCGCAGGACGATCGCGGGCAGAGGCGCGGTGGATCGCATAAGGTCACCCTTCGGACTGCAAGAGCGTAACCGCAAGGCGATTTTAGTTCATCCCCTGAACAGGGACAAGAAATCTTTGGGTCCTAGGCATTTCACCGCAGGCTTCAGCCGCCTTCCGTGTAGCCGGGCTCACACCTTGCGGTAAGGCACCGCCTCATGCGCATTCCTATTCGGCATTGGCCGCTCTCGAACAGCGCTTGAGTTTTTTCTCTCTTTCAATTAGACTAACCGGTTAGTTAAACATTATGGCTAGCGCGATACGCCCCCGGTTGAACTTGGCTCCCGGCCTGAGAGCGGACACATTGCCAGCGGGTCTAGCCCATCCGAGGAACCCAGACACGGTGCAACGGATCTTACGCGCGGCGGAGGAGAACTTCGCGGAGCGCGGCTTGGCCGGCGCACGCACCGGAGCCATTGCGCGCGCCGCTCGCGTGAACAAGGCCCTGCTTTACTACTACTTTTCGAGCAAGGAAGAGCTGCACCGATTCACGCTCAATACCCTGTTTCAGCAATTGCACGCGCAAATGAACGCGGCGCTCGATCAGCCCGGCACGCCACGGCAGCAGCTATTGCGCTACATCAATGGTTATTTCGACTTCATGACGGCGCATCCAAACTATCCGCGCCTATTCGAGCGCGAGCTCACCAGCGAGAAGCCGCAGCTCGCCGGACTCGTGCGGGAGCACCTGCGGCCCCTGCACCAGCGGCTTGCCGCCGTGATCCGCGCCGGCATCGCCAAAGGCGAGTTCCGCCGGGTCGAGCCGCGCCACACCATATTCAATCTGGTGGCCATCACCGTCTTTTATTTCGCGGCCGCGCCCGTTTTGACCGAGGTGTGGAAGTGTGACCCCTTGACGCCCAGGCTAGTGGCGGCAAGGCGCCGGGCCATTCTGGACTTTGTGGAACACGCGCTGTTTCTATCCTCCGCGAGGCAACGATGAAAGTGTCGCGCTTTTTTGTCTTTCTGATGGTGATCTTCGTCATCGCGCTATTGGTGTACGTCTTCACAACGCCCAGCTCGAAGGAGATGGAGCTTACCGGGATCATCATGGGCAATGACTACATCGCCAGCCCCCTGGTGCAGGGAAGGCTGCAGCGGCTGCTGGTTGATGAAGGGTCGGCCGTCAAGAAAGGCCAGCTCATTGCCGAAATCGATCCCCAGGAACTCCAAGCCGCGCGCGATTCTTCCGCCGCCAATATCCGCACCTTTGAGGCCCGTCTGCAGCAAGCGGACCAAACCCGCGCCATGAACGACCAGCAGACTTCCGCCGCAGTCCTGCAAGCGGAAGCTGCCGCCACCGCCGCGCGCTCTCAGCTCGAGCAGGCCAAGACCACGCTGGCCCTCAACGAAGTCACCTACCAGCGCGACGACGGCCTGTTCCGCGGCGGAGTTCTCACGGCGCAGGAGCGCGATACCGCCCAGCAGGCTTTTCTCGGCTCACAGGACAACGTGAAGGCCCTGGAGGATCAAGTGCGGGCTGCGGAAGCCCAGTTGGCCGTGGCCAAGGCAAACCGGGGACAGGTGGAAGTCCAGCAAACGGAGATCACCGCGACCCGCGCTCAACTGGCGCAGGCCGTCGCCCAAAAGAACCAGACGCAAACCCAGCTCAGCTATACCGAAGTCTACGCGCCGGCCGATGGCATCGTTTCGGTTCGTGTGGCGCGGCAAGGAGAAACAGTACAGGCGGGCGGGCCCATCGTCACGGTTTTGGATATCGACCATCTCTGGGTGCAGGCCGACGTTGAGGAGACCTACATCGATCAAATCAGCTTCGGTCAGAAGCTCAATGTTCGCTTGCCTTCCGGAAACACAATCGAAGGCACCGTCTTTTTCAAGGGTGTGGAAAGCGACTTCGCCACCCAGCGCGACGTCAGCCGCACCAAACGCGACATTAAAACCTTCGAAATCAAAGTGGCCATTCCCAACGCAGAGAGGCGCCTCTTCACCGGGATGACCGCTTACGTGCTTCTGCCCCCGCCGCCAGGCGAGCGTCGCGGGTTCCATTTCTGATCATGCCGGACGGCGAGACAAAGGCGATCGAAGTAAGCGCGCTGACAAAACGCTTCGGCGATTTTGTCGCTGTCGACCACATCAGCTTCAGCGTGAAGCAGGGAGAACTCTTTGGCTTATTGGGGCCAAATGGCGCCGGCAAGACGACTCTCATCCGCATGTTGACCACGCTGACGCCGCCCACGGACGGTTGGGCGAAAGTCGCCGGTCACGACGTTCGCAAGGACGCCGACGGCGTGCGCAATGCCATCGGAGTGATTCCGCAAGCGCTCACCTCCGACCCCGAATTGACCGCCGAGGAAAATCTGCAGATACACGCCAGGCTCTACGGCATCCCGGCTAATCGACGCAAGACTCTGATTCGCGAGCTGCTCGAAGCCGTCGATTTGTCGCGGTTCTCAAAGGCCTTGGTGGGCACATTCTCCGGAGGCATGCGCAGGCGCCTGGAGATCGCGCGTGGGCTCGTGCACTCGCCGAAAATTCTTTTCCTCGACGAACCCACCACGGGACTCGATCCCGTATCGCGCACCAACGTTTGGGAGATGATCGAAAAACTTCAAGGTCAGTCCGACCTGACCATTTTGCTCACCACCCACTACATGGACGAAGCCGACAAGCTGTGCCAGCGGATCGCCATCGTGGACCACGGAAAGCTCGTCGCGCTCGACACCCCCTCCCGTCTGAAGGACAGCGTTCCCGGCAACGAGGTTATCGAAGCCGAATTCTTGGGAGCGCCTCCTGTTTGGCATGATGCCTTGGCGGCGCTCCCTGGCGTTTCGAGCGTCACGGAACGCGACGGCCTCACGGTCATCAGCTCGCAGAACGGTCCTCAAACCGTGGGCGCAGTCATGGACCTGGCTCGCGAACGGGGCGTGCAGGTGCGCCGCGTCAACGTGCAGAGCACTACGCTGGACGACGTGTTTTTGCATTTTACTGGCCGCCAGTTGCGCGATGAAGTCGGCGGCAAGCAGCGGCTGGATATCAGCCACCTCTACAAGTGAGGCGCGATTTTGCTGGGCCATTTTGTTAGGGACGATCGCAAGTGAGGGTTACTGGATGACGATCGCGAGCGAAGATCGCAAGCGGCGACCAGGAGCATAGATGAAGTTCTACCGAGTATTCGCCCTCATCGAACGGGACATGCGCAAGTTCTTCCGCAATCCCGCGCTCATGATGGCCTCCATGATTTTCCCGCTGGTGCAGCTCGTCGTGCTGGGTTATGCCTTTGGCGGCAAGATCACCAATGTTCAGGTCGCGTTGGTGGATAAGGATACGGGAACGGAGGCCCTCGATGTGCGCCAGGGCCTGAACGCCATCGTACAGAACCCCAAAACCTTTCGTCTCGTCGAATACCCCGAGCTTCCGGACGCGATGATCGATCTGCGCGCCGGCTTTCTGAAGGCCGTCATTTATGTTCCGCCCGATTATTCCCATCGCGTGTTGAACAACGAAAACCCGCGCATCGCGTTTATCGAGGACAATACCGATACTTTTACCGCCAGCGGTCTGGGCGAACGCATACAGCAGCTTCAGAGTAGCCTGAACGGGCCAGTCCTGCCGCGTCTGCAACCGGGCGAATCGCCTGCCTCCAATATGGCCACTCTGTTCAGCCCCAATCGCTTGCCGGCGACGATTCAGATTCAAACGATCGAAGTCTACCCCTATATCGAGTACATCAAGTACTTGCTGGCAGGCTCGATTTCGCTCTCCATCTTTGTCACTGCGATGATCGGCGGCGGCATTACGTTCATCGACGATAAGGCTCGAGGCTTACACGAGGGTTACCTCAGTACGCCTCTCACCAGGGTGGACCTCGTTCTCGGGCTTATCGGCTCGGGCGCCATCAAGGGGCTCATGGCCGGACTCATTATCACGGTTATCGGGGGCCTGATCGCCGGCATCGCGCACTTGTGGGAACCCGTGCGGCTGTTTTATCTGCTCCTCGTTCTGGCCGTGACGTCGCTGGCCATGCTCAGCTTCATGTTTATTCTCATGGTGCGTGTCAACGATCCTCTCGTTCCACGCGCCATTTTTGGTGTGCTCAATACTCTTCTGTTTTTCCCTTCGGGCGCCATCTATCCCACCGCGGGTTTTCCCATTTGGCTGCGGTGGATTTCCACCGTCGATCCATTCACGTATGTCGTGGAGGCCCTCAAGAACCTCCTGCTCAAAGACACGGGCTTTAGCGGAATCTACCGTGATGTCGCCATCCTGACGGGATTCTCGGTCGTGCTGATTACCGGGTGCATTTTGCTGTTCAAGAGACAGATCTGAACACCTCATGAGCGGCTGACACTTGGGCAAGCTTCCATGAGAGCAACGCCGCGCTCCGCGCTACGACCTTTTTTTTCATCTGAGCATTTCATCTGAGCTGGAAAGGCACGGTTGAAAAGTCATGAGACGATCTAGTTCGGCGGTTCTCCAGGCACGGCCCGCAATCATCGCCTTGTATGTGCTTATCTTCGCAAAAGGCGTATCGGCCCAGGTTGGCGCACCGCCCCCTCCGGCCGCACAGGCCACTCCGCTTCCGCTTTCCGGGCGAAACGGCCAGAGCGGAGGAGTCACGGCCGCCGAAGCGCCCGTACCCAGCACCACGACCAGCGTGAATACCTTGAACCCCACCGTATCCGTTCAGGGGGCTTTCGCCGGAAGCACCCCCAGCACCACGCAGCTTCCCTTTTCCGGAAAGCTGTCGTTTGATGACGCGATCCAGCGAGCCATTCGTTACAACCTGGGCGCTGTAGGTATGGCCGAAGCCGTGCTTCAATCGCGCGGCCAAGCCAGGGCGGCCCGTAGCGCATTGCTGCCGAACGTAAGCGGAGACGCAGCCGATACTGAGGAAACATTCAATCTTCGATCCATCGGTATCAACTTTAATTTTCCGGGTGTCTCGATTCCTTCCGTCGTCGGCCCATTTAACGTCTTGGACGTGCGGGGCCGGATTTCGCAAAGCATCGCCAACTTCACCAACCTGAACAACTATCGTTCCGCAAAGGAGCTGGCCCGTGCAGGGGCGCTTTCAGCAAAAGACGCCGAGGACTTGGTCGTCCTGGCCGTGGGCGGCGCGTATCTTCAGGTGATTGCCGCAAACGCGCGGCTCGAATCGACTCGAGCGCAATTGGAGACGGCAAACGCCCTCTACCAGCAGACCATGATGCAGCTCCAGTTTGGCAGAGCTGCGCAGATCGACGTGAATCGAAGTCACGTCGAGGTATTGCTAGACCAGCAGCGCTTGGTTACTCTCCAGAATGAGCTCGCCAAGCAGAAAATTAATCTTGCGCGGGTCACGGGGCTGCCTCCCAACGCGGATTATGACCTTTCCACCGATGTCCCCTTTGCGCCCGCTCCCTCCCTCACTCTGGAAGACGCGATCAAGCAGGCCTTCGAGCAGCGTTCTGATTTGAAGGCAGCCGGAGCTCAGGTGGCAGCCGCTGAACGCGCGCTGGCCGCGGCGCGCGCCGAACGCCTGCCTTCAGCCTCCGCCAGCGCCGATTACGGCGTGAATGGCGATCCTTCAAACCTGCGTGGTACCTACACCTTTTCCGGCACGCTGAGTGTGCCCATCTGGAATGGCGGGCGCACCGCAGGGGATATTCAGCAGGCCGAGTCGGCTCTTGCGCAACGGCGCGCAGAGCTGGAGGACACCCGCAGCCAGATCGAGAGCGAGGTGCGCAACGCCTATCTGGATCTTCAGGCAGCCGCCAGTCAGGTGGACGTGGCCCAGCAGAATATCGATCTTATGACGGAGACTCTCGGGGAGACTCGCCAGCGCTTCGACGCCGGTGTGAGCCAGAGTGTCGACCTTGTGCAGTCTCAGGAATCGGTGGCCGGCGCGCGCCTCGACTACATAGACAGCGTTTTCTCTCACAATTTGGCCAAGCTCAGCCTCGCCCGCGCCGTCGGCAATGCATCTCAGAGTCTTCACAATTTCTTGAAGTTTCAGTAACGCGGGACGCGGCCAACCCCTCCTCCGAGGTGGCTCCCGCGCAAGTGACGCCTTCGGAGTACGCGCCACCGGCACACAAAAACGCATTTCCCACTGAACGCCGCCGCATTCTGAATTATGCTTATTGACTGCCTTCGGATGCCGGATTCTCGGAGCGGATCCGCGGGCGAACCTGGCCATGACGAACCCGCTGCTTTCTGTCGCCAACCTGAGTCTCGGCTTCGGGACCCGTGAGGTCATTCATGGCTTGAGCTTCGAGGTTCACAAGGGCGATTGCATTGCCATCATCGGGCCCAACGGAGCTGGCAAAACGGTTCTGTTCAAGGCCCTGCTGCACCTGATCCCCTACCAAGGCGAGATTCGCTGGGCGCCGGAGGCCAGGCTCGGCTATGTTCCGCAGAAAATTGCCGCCGACCGCCAGCTTCCGTTCAGCGCGAGAGACCTGCTCATGTCCAAGGCCAGATTCTTGCATCTGCCGTCCGCGGACGTGCAAGCGGTTTCAGCTGAGCTTGGCCTCGCCACTGAACTTCTGAATAACAGCATCGGGAATCTATCCGGCGGGCAATTTCAAAAGGTACTGATTGCATTCGCATTGCTGGGCGCGCCGAACGTGCTCCTCTTCGACGAGCCCACCGCAAGCCTGGACGAGCTCAGCGAGGAGCGTATTTACGACCTCCTTCATTCCCTGCAGAAAGACAGGGGAATGACCATCCTGTTGGTCTCCCACGACCTCAGCATCGTTTATCGCTACGCGAACCTGGTGCTTTGCTTGAGCAAGGGAAAAACCTGCATGGGGCCGCCCAAGGAAGTTCTCACGCCGGCGACGCTCCAGGACTTATACGCCGCGCCGCCGCAATATTATCAGCATGTCCATGACACCGAGCTGCAGGCGGACGCTTTGCCCATCGCGCGGGAGCCCATCTCGCGGGAGAAGGATAAATGGTGAGCGGCCAGGTTCTCCTCTTCGTGCTCGCTTTGTGCTTTGCCCTGGCGGCCGGTCTGGTTGGATGTATCGCCTTGATGAAGCGTATGCTTCTGGCCGGCGATGTGATTTCGCACCTGGCGTTGCCCGGATTGGGTCTCGCCTTTGCTTTTAAGGTGAATCCGGTCATGGGCGGCGCGGCAACGCTGTTCCTCGGGACGTTCTTGGTTTGGCAGTTGCAAAAGAAGACCGATCTGGCCACCGAAGCCGCCATCGGCGTGGTATTCGCGGCGGCTTTGGCCATTGGGGCCGCCATAACGCCGAGCGAGGATTTGGCCGAATCGCTCTTTGGCGTATTGGAGAACATTTCACCCTCGGGCTTTTTGTTAGGGATGGCTGCGGTTTTGTTTGTGGTCTTTTCCGTCTTTCTGCTGAGGGACCAATTGGCGCTGAGTATTTTCTCCACCGATCTGGCTGCGGCCACCGGCGTAAATACGGTTCGCCTCGATCTTTATTTTCTTCTGCTCTTCAGCCTGACGATCCTGGTGGGCCTTCGCTTCATGGGGGCGCTGCTCGCCAGCTCTCTGATCATCATGCCGTCGGCCACCGCTCGGCAGATCACCAATAAGCTGCCGCACTTTTTTACGCTGGCCGTAGCGGCCAGCGTGATTTCTGTGGCGGCCGGCTTCCTTCTGAACGTTTTTGTATTTAAATTCTCCACTGCGGGGCCCACCATCGCCATCTTCTCGGCGGGGCTCTTTGGCCTGACTCTCCTGGGGAGAGCGAAATGAGGGCTATGCCGCAACTCTTATTAGGAGTGCTCCCTCGTAAGCGGGCGAGAGATGACTGAAAGCTTCTTCAATCTGTACCACCACAACTTCGTCAGGGTCGCTGCCGCGATCCCCCAAGTGCTCGTGGCGGATCCGGCGTTCAATGCCAAGCAGACCATCGCCCTGATGCGCGAAGCCGCCGAACACAAGGCCTTGCTGGTTACGTTCCCGGAGCTTGGGCTCTCGGCGTACTCCTGCGAGGATCTGTTTCATCAGCAGGCGCTGCTCGATGCCAGCCGCGACGCGCTAGCCAAGGTAGTCGAGGCGTCGGCGAAAATTCCCATCACCGCTGTCGTGGGAGTGCCTCTCGTTATCGATAGCCTGCTTTTCAACTGCGCCGTCGTCGTGCGCCAGGGATGCATTCTTGGCCTCATCCCCAAGACTTATCTGCCGAATTATCGGGAATTCTACGAACTGCGCCAGTTCACGCCGGCCGACCATCGCCTCCGGGACACGGTTGATTTGTGCGGCCAGCGCGACATTCCCTTCGGCAACCGGCTGCTTTTCCAGGCCGAGGACCAGCCGTTGTTCACATTCTTTGTGGAGATTTGCGAAGACCTGTGGGTTCCCATTCCGCCGTCCTCGTACGCCGCGATGGCCGGAGCGACTGTCCTCCTCAACATCTCCGCTTCCAACGTCACCGTGGCAAAAGCGGGCTTTCGGCGCTTGCTTGTCGCCGATCAATCCGGCCGTTGCTTGGCCGCATATGTTTACTGCGCGGCTGGAGCGGGAGAATCTACCACCGATCTCGCCTGGGATGGGCAAGCACTGATCTACGAAAATGGCTCCCGCGTGGCGGAAAGCGAGCGTTTTCTCTATCGTCCGCACTTCATCACCGGCGATATTGACCTCGACCGCCTGGCGCAAGATCGAATGCGCCAGAACACCTTCGCCCAATCGGTTCACGATCATCGCGAGGATTCCGTACAGTTTCGCACCATTCGCTTTTCGGCGGATTTGCCGGCGGCTGAGCGCCTCCCCTTGGAACGTTCCTACGAGCGTTTTCCCTATGTGCTGAGCGATCCTGCGGGCCGCGAAGAACGCTGCAAGGAAGTCTACGAAATTCAGGCCCAGGGGCTTGTGAAGCGCCTGCAATCGTCGGGAATTAATAAAGTCGTGATCGGAGTTTCGGGCGGACTTGATTCCACGCAGGCGCTGCTCGTCTGCGCGCATGCTGTGGACGTGATGAAGCTAAGCCGCAAACACATCCTCGCCTACACCATGCCGGGCTTCGCAACCACGGAGCGCACGCTCCAGCAAGCGCGCCGGCTCATGTCCGCCATCGGGTGCCAGGCCCAGGAGATCGATATTCGCCCAAGCTGCATGCAGATGCTGAAGGATATCGGGCATCCCTTTGCTTCCGGCCAGCAAGTGTTCGACGCCACTTTCGAGAATGTGCAGGCCGGCGAGCGCACCAGCCATCTATTCCGCCTGGCGAATCAAAACGGCGGCTTGGTCGTGGGGACGAGCGATTTGAGCGAGCTCGCTCTCGGCTATTGCACCTATGGCGTGGGCGATCATATGGCTCACTATGGCGTGAACGCCAGCGTGCCCAAGACGCTGATTCAGTACCTTCTGCGTTGGGTGGCCCAGAGCAAGCAGCTCGGAGCCGAAGTCGCTGGCGTGCTCCAGGACGTGCTGGAGACGACGATAGGTGCTGAGCTTGTGCCATCCGAGCCCGGCGCGAAAATGCACGGCGCCGAAGATGTGGTTGGACCTTACGAATTGCAGGACTTCAATCTTTATTACACCCTTCGCTTTGGGTACGCGCCTCCGAAGGTCGCCTTTCTTGCATGGTCGGCTTGGCACGATTGCAAGCAGGGACTCTGGCCGGATGTGCCCGAATCGATGCGGCACGAATACACCATCGGCGAGATCAAAGGCTGGCTCAAAGTTTTCTTGGAGCGTTTTTTCAAATATAGCCAGTTCAAGCGCAGCGCCGTCCCCAACGCGCCTAAAGTAGGTTCCGGCGGCTCTCTATCGCCTCGCAGCGACTACCGCGCTCCCAGCGACTCCGAGGCCACCGCCTGGCTGGCCCAGTTGGACCGCATCCCCGATACCGATTCCTGAAAAGTTCGCCCTTCCTGGTGACAACTAGATCTTTGGCCACTTGTGCGCTCCAGCCGGAGGGCGGGGCGTATAATCTCGGCCAAAACTCAGTCGTTCCATTATCGGGTTAGAAAGGAGGCACGACTATGGCGGCCTCGTCAGGTCTTCAGGGCTCCGCGGAAAATGTGCTCTCCATAGATTCGCACACGGATTCAGGGAGGCCCTGGAGCGTCGCACATCGGGCGGCGTTCCGTTTCGTGTTTTCCTTTCTCGTCCTGGCTGTCTTTCCGTTTCCTTTTAACTCTTTTGGGGGCAGCGTCTATGAGATCGGCTTCTACGAAAGAATGTGGTTCGCCGCCGCGTCTTGGCTCGGAAAGCACATGTTGCATGTGCCGCCCACGCCCTCTGGGTGGGCGCTTGGCCTGCTCGAGGACACCGCAACCGGATATGCGGAACTCCTGTGCTTTGTCGTGCTGGCGGCGTCGGCTGCGGCTATCTGGGCGCTTCTCGACCGAAAACGCCCGGATTACCGCACGCTGCACGAATGGCTGCGCATTTATGTGCGCTATGCGTTGGGATTCACGATGCTCGGTTACGGTATGGACAAGGTTTTTGCGCTGCAATTCAATACGTCGCTGCCTGGCCCGGGCCGGCTCGCCGAGCCACTGGGCAATTACTCTCCATTCGCACTGATGTGGACGTTCATGGCCTATTCCAAGCCTTACACAATTTTCGCGGGTGCCGGCGAGGTGATTGGAGGCGTGCTCCTTCTTTTTCGACGAACGACCACTCTCGGCGCAATCATTATTTTCGGCGTGATGGCCAACGTCTTGGCTCTCGACGCGTCCTATGGAGTCGGATTGAAGGTTCTCGTCAGCCTGTACCTGCTGTTGGCGATCTTTCTTCTCGTGCCCGACTTGACTCGGCTTATGAATTTCTTCGTGCTGAACCGGCCCGCGCCCGCAGCTAATCTGGAGGGCCCAATCCCCAAAGATTGGATGAAAAAGCCGCGTCTGGTCCTACACATAGCACTCGTAGTTTTCGCCTTGTACTTCTTCGCCGGCCCGGGTTTGCAAGGCCCGCGAGAACGAGGCAACCGCCCCGAATCGCCCTTTTATGGTCTATACCAAGTCGAAGCTTTTACCCAAAACGGAATGCCTGTGGCGCGGAATGATGCCAACTGGCGGCGCGTGATTTTCGAGGCCAAGGGCGACATGACTGTCCTCACGATGGACGATTCCATGCACTACTACGGGGCGGATGTCGACGACGCTACGAACGCTGTGACGATCTCGGGAGAATACCCGGAGATGCGCAGCCGTTCGCAGGGCCGCCTGGATTTTGACAGCGTCAGCCATCTACCGAACAGCGTTCTGACGTATTCGAGGCCCGACCCTGATCACCTGGAGTTTCGCGGAAACTTAGCAGGCGACCCTGTAGTGATCGACATGCGACGAGTGGATACTTCTAAATTTACTCTGGTTAACAGAGGTTTTCATTGGGTTGAGAATGGCCCATTTTATCGCTGACCTTTGAGCCCTCGGCACCCAGATGAGCCGGAATGCAAGGCCGGTCTCATTTCTTACGACTTATTCCCCGGAACGAGCCCTGCCGAGCTTAGCGACGGTTGATCGCTGCCAGCGCCGTATTCCGGAATACCCCGTTGAAAGACGCGAAAAACATGGTCATACCCAACCACATGATCTTGCCCGTCGGGACCCTTCTGCACAGCTTCAGGATTTCTGCCTAACAGGGCGATAGCTTGGGCGCGATCCGCGACCAGCACCATCGTCGCCTCGTACAACTTGTCGCCAATCTTTATCCGCACGCGCGGATCCCGGGCCACATTGGCCGTCCAGGATTTGTCAGATGGAAATTGCACGTCCATTCGATCCTGATGCGAGCGTATATACAGCCGGCCGTCCCGGACGAAGGGCATCGTTCGCACCGAGTGTGGAATGAAATAGGGTGTTCGCGTCTCCACCAGCACGGTGTTGAGGCTCCGGCCGGGATGTTCCACTCTATCGACGAACGACCAATCCGTGACGGGCGCGGTGACCACTTCGCCTTTCAGCCACAAGCCAGGCCGCGCGATCATGTGGTGGGCGCGGAGCTGGTCCAAATCGAGGTATTCGGGTTCGAGACCAGTTTCCCGAAGCGTCAAGAGCGTCGCGGCCAGAACAACTACAACGAGCAGTAATCCTACTTTTAACGCTTTCATATTTCCGCTCCTGCTTAGCCAACTCGCTGAACGTGATGCTACACCAATGATTGCCCGCCTGCGAAGTGCGCGGGCTTCGCGCGGGCATGTGGAGTCCAAAGGCCCGGCCGAGGTTGCCCGCCGCCTCGGCAAAGCTCAGCTTGATTTGTTCCGCCGGACGGGCGTACATTTCGTCGAAGCAACTCAAAATCCGAAATTCCTAACGGGTGCACTCAGCAGGAGCGCAAGAAAGCTGCAAGGGAGGATCCCATGGAACCGAAAAATCCTAGTCGACGGAAATTTCTAAAAGGTGGCGCCGAAGCGGCGGTGGCCGGCTTGGCCGTGGGGGCCATAGGTTCCGCAAGCGCTCAGACAATAGCGCCTGATGCGCATCCTCAAAAACCTCTGAAGGACCTGGTCGCCTATGGCGAGCGCTCCCGCTTCGTGACCTCGGTACGCGTGCCCGTGGCGGAGCGAGATTCCCCGGATCAGTTCGGCCTTACGTTCCATGTGTTGAGTCCGCTTCAGGATTCTGTCGGGATTATTACGCCATCCTCGCTCCACTTTGTGGGTACTCATCGCGGCGCCATTGTTCCGGACATTGATCCGAAGGAACATCGCCTCATAATCCATGGCATGGTGGACAGGCCGCTGGAGTTCACCATGGAAGAGTTGAGGCGTTTCCCGTCCGTATCCCGCATCCATTTTCTTGAGTGCCTGGGAAACCGTTCGAGGCCGGAATACAAGACCGTCCAGGAAACGCACGGATTGACCAGTTGCAGCGAATGGACTGGAGTGCCGTTGTCTCTATTGCTCAAGGAGGTTGGCGTCCAAAAGGGGGCGGCTTGGGTGGTTTCGGAGGGATCGGAGGAGGTCAAAGGAGCGGGGAGCTTTCGGCTGGCGAAGGCCATGGACGACTGTATCGTGGCCTACGGCCAGAATGGCGAGGCTCTGCGTCCTCAGCAAGGTTTTCCAATTCGGCTGTTGGTTCCCGGTTTTGAGGGAATTTACAACACCAAGTGGCTGCGGCGGATCAAGGTGGTGGACCGGTATTACATGACGTACAACGACTACGGCCACATCACGAAGGACGAGGAGGTCGCCGCGTTGACCTTCCAGTGGGGACCGAAATCCGTGATCACTTTCCCTTCCGGGGGACAGCAACTGCCGGGTCACGGGTTCTATCAGATCACCGGTTTGGCTTGGTCCGGCGGGGGCTCCGTGCGCAAGGTCGAAATATCCGCCGACGCCGGACAGACCTGGAAAGATGCCGAGATTCAGGGCCCGATACATCCGAAGGCGCACACCCGATTTGGCTTGAACTGGAAGTGGGAAGGACAAGAGTGTGTGCTCCAGTCGCGCTGCACCGATGAACTGGGACAGGTTCAGCCGTCTCGTGCTCAACTCGCCAAATTCTTCAACGTGACGCCAGACTATTACCACACACACGGAGTGCAGGGCTCCGACAACACGATTCAACCGTGGCGAGTGGCGAGCGACGGGAGCATCCACAATGCGCTCGCTTGAGCTTCTCCTGCCTGTGACGATCCTGGCGTTCAGCCTCGCGGGCTGGGCACAGTCACCCACCTACGGGCTGGGAAAGACCCCCAGCCCGGAAGAGATCCGAGCGATGGACATCACCATCAGTCCGGACGGGAGCAATCTGCCGCCGGGAAGAGGGTCTGCCAAAGAAGGGGCGCCGCTGTTTGCACAGAAATGTGCGGCATGCCATGGGGCAGCTGGCTCAGGCGGTCCGGCTCCGATGCTGATAAAGCCACAAAGCGGCTCCAAGAGTTCCACGCCCTGTCTCGCGCCCTGCATTGGAGAGGGGAACGTCATGGCGCTGCACTCGCCGTATGCGACGACTCTATGGGATTACATCAACCGCGGCATGCCCTTTAAACAGGAGGGCTCGTTGAAACCCGACGAAGTCTACGCGATCACGGCGTTTATCCTCTTTAAGAACGGCGTTATCCAGGAGGACCAAGTCCTCGACGCTCAGAGTCTGCCGCAGATCAAAATGCCGAATGGAGACGGGTACGCTATACCGAATTGGAAGCCGGGCATGCCGAGGCCATTCCCGAATAAGCCTTAACCGGTCCGATGCTCGCTCGTTAGCGTATTCTTGTCTATTCGTCGCCACCCCAAACTCCACCAGAGCGGAATTGTCCGATCATGACAACATCGGTGAGTAGCACCTGCTTCGCCACAACTTAACCCTGAGGCAAGACATCGGCATCGACCCGATTCGCTCAATTTCGCAGCACCATGGAGAGGCAGGTGAAGCTTGCTAAACATTAAGAGGATTCTTTTACCGCTCGATCTCGAGCAACCCAACTTGCCGGTTGCTGTGGTTCACGAAGCGGCGACCCTGACGCGTCACTTTCATTCGGAGATATTCGTACTCCACGTGGTGGAACCGCTTACCTTTCTCGCCGGCAGCGAAACTGCCCACGAACTGCTGGAGCAAGCTGTCGCGAAGGAGCAGGAAAATCTAAGCAAATGTCTGGGGCCTGTATTGGATGGCAAGCTCTTCAAGCGAATCGTAGTCAAGGGCAATCCCGCTCGCGAAATCCTGCGTATCGCTCGAGAGGAAAACATCGACCTCATTGTCATGTCCACCCACGGATATGGAGCGTTCGAGAGATTCATGCTGGGCTCGGTTACGGCGAAGGTCCTTCACCAAAGCACATGCCCGGTATGGACGGGCGCGCACGTAAAAGATGTGCCGGTCGGGCAGTTCGCAATCCGCAATGTCCTGTGCGCGGTCGATTTCGGACCCCTAAGTACGAAGGCGATCAGCTGGGCGCACGAAGCTGCCGCCGAGTTTGGCGCTAAGCTCACGCTGGCCCATGTGATGCCGTCGATGGAAATCTACGGCCCGGGCGGATACCACGCACTCGCGGAGATGAAAAATGAGCTGGTGAACTCCGCCAAGGCGCAAATGGCGCACATTCAGCAGGAGATGGGCATCCAAGCCGGCGTGTTCATTGGAAGCGGCAACGTGGCGAAAGTGGTGGGGCAGGCCGCCAAAGAGACCAAGGCGGACGTGATCGTGGTGGGAGCCCGCTCGCTGGCGGGCCGATTTGGGGACATCGGCTACGCAATTATTCGCGAGTCTCCTGTGCCGGTGGTCAGTATTTGAGCCGAGCGATCGGCGGAGCCCTTACTAATTTCCTTCGATACGAACGTAACCGCGCAACTGCAGGTTGACTAAGGTCGTCAAGGCCCAGAGATCGAGCTCAATATCCCGATTGATCGTCTGGGGATCGATTTTGTGGGCCAATACTGCCTGGCCGCAAACGCGGAAGTCCACGCCCGCCTCCTTCATCTGGTGAATCGGCGCGACATTGGGATTGTCATGGCCGTAGCGCGCCTTGAAGGCGTCATTATTCATAACGATGTCCGTGCCGTCCTGATGAAACACGACGGCGATCTTTCGATGGCCGGCGGGTACGCCATTCGCCGCGAGGGTATTCAGATAACGGACAACTCCGGTGAGACCGGAATTCACTCCGTCAGTTTTCGGAGCGCCTTTGGCAATGTCGAAAACCACTTTGTAATCCATGTGCGGATCGGGTAGTTCTTTGGCGCCGGGGACCTCTTGGGCGACTGGGCCATCCGGTATGGGCAATTTCTGCGCCGATTGCGCCAGCGCCCGGCCGGATAGGGTAGTCACAAAAAACAGCGCAAGACCGAGCATCCCAAATCGTTTCATTTCAGCCTCCTCGTCTTTTTCATTTCGGACCGAGCATCTCGGGATGAAGAGCAACGCTATCGTACAACCGTTTCAGAGCCTGACTGGAGTTTACCGCCTGCCGATAGATCGGTCACGGCTGTCGTGAGGTGATCTTCGCTGGAGCCTCCGCTGGGCTCCTCGACGCGCAAGCCGGCGCTCAGGGCAATTCACGATCAAGAAAATTCAAACTGCCCCATTGCCTGGCGGTGCGGTTCGAGGCTCTCGCGGCGTAATCGAAGCCGCGCGGCTGGCGTGAAACACATCTTTTTGATCTGTTGCGGCTTCTGAAGAAGTGATTGTTTCGCGTGGCATTCCCATTGTGGTGCTGTTCGAGCTGTCATTCCAGGGGAAGATACCTACGATGCCGCCGGAAGCTGCCATCTCTGGATTCGAGGAGTTCCTCGCCGAGCACTCGGCGCTCCTGAAGTTACTGCACGTACGGGCGAGTGCGGCGCGCTGGAACGTTTCCTACGAGGAGTTTGCCAATGCGCTTTACCGGAGCGCGACGCATCATCTTGCGGCCACGCCGGGAGAGACGGCAGAGAATTATCTGGGGGCGCTTCACCTGGAAGATCTGGCATTGGCGTGCGCGCTTCGGAACGGCTCCGAGCCGGCCTGGGAACAATTTGTCTCCGAATACCGTCCCATTTTGCGCGCGGCGGCTCGCGCTATCGTGGGCCAGGGCGGCGAGGAGCGCGCGAGAGAACTGGCCGATTCGCTCTATGCGGAACTTTACGGCCTCGACCGGAGGGGCGGAAAGCGCAAGACGTCGCTGCTGGATTACTTTCATGGGCGCAGCAAGCTTGCTACGTGGTTGCGAGCGGTGCTGGCACAGCGGCACGTGGACGGGCTGCGCGGCTCGCAGCGCACTCAGCCAATCGATGAAAGATCGGGTGACGGAACGGACGACGGACCGGATGATCGACCGGCCGGGCGAAGTCGAGGGGTACAAGCAAACGCGGCGATGGAAGACCCGGATCGCGCGCGGCTCTTGCCGCAGCTGGCGGGAGCTGTTGGCGAAGCGCTGGCGGCTTTGCCGGCGGCTGACCGCCTGCTGCTATTGCTTTACTATGTCCGGGGCCTGAGGCTGGCGCAGATTGCAAGCATCCTAGGGGCCCACGAGGCGACTGCGTCGCGACGGCTGCAAAAGATCCGGGCCGAGTTACGCCAGCGGGTTGAGGGGATTCTCGCGGCGGGGAGCGCCCCGCACAATGGGAGTCCAGCGGCAAAGGGGCTTTCACCGGCTGAAATTCGCGCCTGTCTGGATTACGCATTGGAAGATTGGTCATTCGATTTGGGTCCCGCGTTGACGGACGGTGGCGCGCAAGGAATCAGTGAGGGGAAATGACTGTAGGAGATGCAAGAAATTCGATTCGTATCGTTCAAAGTTAAGAGGCAAAGCTAAAAGGGCAAGGTTAGAGAGGCGACGATAGAGGATCGGAAGCAGAGGTCGAAGCGAGAAGATGAAATCCGATAAACACAACGATTTACTTCC